>OCTX014529834.1_pt1 | contig 26408 bp, 17 predicted proteins | sample 1539691 | NCBI WGS metagenome assembly OCTX01 (sample SAMN02144231, study PRJEB22623) | gut metagenome | biome: sheep rumen | host: Ovis aries | place: New Zealand
TTGCTCTGTTTCTGCATCGTACAATGCCAAGCCATTCTCGCTTTGGAGATGAGAGAACACGAATGTATAAGCTGTCTCTGCGCCCGTGCGCACACCTACGCGCGTTCCTATAATACTATTCGTTGCATCAACACCCAATTTCTCATTGCCTGCAATGGAGAAGACGTTCAGCTCACCGCTCATTCGTTTACGCGCATCATAGCCATTCTCGAATAATATATCATATTCCTCGGACTCCAAAAGATAAAGATTATCACCCATATTATCGGCAACAAGGGAAATACAAAGAGCGCCTACCGTACCTAAGTCCTCCTCTTGTTTTTTCACACGGAGAGGTGTATTGGATTCTGTTCCGCCCCATACCAAACGTTCATAATTAAGTGTAATATATGCACCTTCGTTAAGAGCATTAACACAAAATCCTTGCATTGGTGCAATCACAGTAGGGGTTTTAAACGCTTTTTTCATTGCTCTCAATGAACCTATTGGAAGATGGAGATATTGTCCACGCGCACTTTCGTCAACACCTTTCTTTTCCATGTCATTACGCGAACCTGTATTAAACAGATATATCGTGCTATCAATATTATGGAAATCATCATCAATAAACTTTGTTAGATCTATTGGCGCAGCAAAACTATTTGCCAAAACATTACATCCTGGCTCTGCAGATGTTGCGGTATATGAAAGATTTATCGTTATATTTTCATTAGCAACTAATTGCCCGGCATTAGTAATTAACCAGCCTAAAGAATTTCTGGTCTGAGTAGTGATATATCCGGTAAATGGATTTAATTCCAATGAGTTACGGCTACCATACCATTTCCCTTGCTCTTCATTCCATGCCTGCAGGACACTCTTGTTAAATACCGTTTTGGCGGCAATTGCCCCCTGTACAGGCGACCCGACATATTGATAAGCAGCATCACCTGTTGCCATATCAGTATAACCAATAGTATACAACTCGACCGTAGCTTGCGGCATTGCGCCTGTGTATTCAGGAGAGATACGGAGATAGCCTGTTTGGCCTTTGGTCTCACCTTCTGTTCCGGCTTTCAAAATCAAATTACCTGTAGTCGCGCCTATTATACCACCCGCACCAACAGTAAGACCGCCGGTAGGCATAATAGTTAGCGTATCGCCTTCATTGATCGTCACGCTATACACCGATACCTCTTGACGTATAACTACATTGTGGTCAATAAGTACTTTGTCTTCGCTACCAGGTTTTTGATTCTCTTCCCAGTTGTCATCGTAACACCAGGTAACATGTTTTGGGTCATCTTCTTCGGTTCCACTTCCATCAAATACAAATTGTGCACGTTTTACATTGATGGTCGCTGTTGTTTCAAATCCTGTATACCGACACTCATTAGCGGAAGGAGTGAATATTACTGCTATCTCTTGGGCTTCACCCGGATTCAGAATAGTCGTTGGTTCTTTCCATGTCCATGATCCGGATACAGGTGTTCCGTTCGCCGTAGCCGCTCCTCCTGAGAGTGCTGAAGTTCCCAGTTCTGCCGGATATATAATGTCGTCTGCAATAGGAGCTGTCATGACTAGAGGAGTCGGGGTAATCAGTGTAAACGTTTTCACCAAATTTTCCGCTGCAAAATAGTTCACATCACCTGTTTGAGACGCTGTAATCGTAAATGAACCTGTCGTTTTATTTATTACTACTTCTCCATCCACTATTTCAGCCACGTCGGCACCTGCCGTCACAGCATAAGAGACCGGGAGGTTACTAGTTGCAGTTGCATTCAGTATTGGAGCTTCGTTCGCACAGATACTGGTAGTTGCTCCCCATTGAATAGACTGCGAGCCTTTTGTAACTGTAGCGGTCAAATGAACTATGATTGACTTGGAAGAAATCGGTTCAGTAATAGTAATATCTCCTTCCCAATCTCCTATTGTTTTAGGAGTAAATGATATTGGGAAATTATGATGACCTTGTGATCCACAATCTACCTCTATCGTTTCATCAAATGACAAATATGTATCTTCCGCCGGCAATTTGGAAACAGACAAATCACCTTTTAGGTTAGAATAATCAAAGCCGATTACTGCATTCAGAGTTGCTCCAGCCTGAACATTTCCCAAATCAATGTTTTCCTCATCGGCGCGCAAGTACTGAAGCAAAGTAACCTGTACATCTTTGATATTATGGTATCCCTGACCTCTTACCAAACGGACAAAACGTATTGCATCTGCATTTTCATCCAATTGCAGCCCCGACAACATATTCCATTCATATTTAGTCGGAGTCACCTCTGATCCGGGTACAACCAACCAGTTTCCGTTAACTCTTTGTTGAACTGTTATCGCGCCACGATACACCTTAATGTTTGAGACAACAGGAATTGGGTACTCCTCTCCTTCGTGCTGGAAAGAGAGTTTATCCGGTTTACCCAACGCTTCATCAAAAAAGATAGTGTCACCAATAACGGGAGGAGTCGTCCAGTCTGTCCAGTCTATATTCATAGAGAAAATCTGGATTTGCTCTGTATGATTTACGATGAGAGGATCCTCACATCCGGCTGAGGGAGCACGCACATTTACAAGAAGTGTCATAGTGGCAGCTTCATAGTTTTCATTCCCTGCCACAGATGCAGTTATGGATGTTGTGCCATAATCCAATACCGTCATTTGGTTTCCTGACAAAGAAATTACGCCGTTGTTCTCAGGACAAGAGTATTGGATAAGTGCCGTGCGTTCATCGCTTTTTGTTTGAGTTCCTGTCAAAGGGTTATTGATATACACTTCAGCCAATAAATCTTTCAGGTCTCCCGGGGCGATAGATCGAGAGAAATTCTGCTCCCAATGGATAACCTGTATTTTCTTGTCGGTAGCATTAATCGTCTTGGTTTCGCTCACAGGATTCCATCTATCTGCATCCCCCGCTTGAGTAGCAGTTAAGGTAGCCGTACCGATACCTGTTATGCTAAATGATTGACCATCATCCGCTATGCGAATTATATCTGAATTATTCGTTGAATACAATACCGGAGTTAATCCACTGGATGCTGTAGCCGGATTGGCATCGCTTAAACCGACTGGCAGGTAAACAGTTGATTCTTCATAGCCTGTACTCCAGAGCAAAGTTTGCGTTTGCTTAACCGTTTGTGCATATACCTTCAAGGTTTTGTTTTCCGAAGGTGTATAAACTGTAATCAGTGCTTCTAAACTTTCCGGTACACTACCGGTATAAGTGAGAGTAATCTGTTTATTGCCGTTTCCGTCGGACTTGAATGTCGTCTCACTAACGGTTACTCGAGGATGATTGCTAACCACCTTTATCTCATCCGCGCAAGTGCTATAATTGATATAGAAATTTGCAGTCTTGTTGTTATCCCCCACCGTATTGATCGGCATAGTTATTTCGTCAATATCGTTAGCATTCTTGTCTTGGATTTTCAGCCATTTCTTACGTGTAACACGGAGATTCTTGTAATATTTTACCAACGTAGAGCCAGTACGTGATTCTAATAGAATATGTGTTGTTCCATTCGGAAGAGTGAATGGACCAAAAGTTTTAGATTCATAACTCAGATCAATGGTAGTCAAATCATAGAAATTGACACCGTCAGTTGAATACTGGATCGGCAGACCATAATCTATTGCAATCAGATCCTTCCAAGCATCTAAATACAACTTATCGCCAGGACCAGTTAATTCAAAAGCAGGTCCTTTCTGGATTGTATGCAATTCATATGTCTTGGAGTTATCATTGAGCACATAACATTCAGAATTTATTGTCCCAACATTTATTGTCAATGTTTTCGTTGCAGCAGCTAGGTATTTATAATTTTCCGCTTGAGACACAGCCCATGTAGCCTTACCAACACTATAGGATGCATAAATAGCATTCTGACCAGGATAATAAGTAGCTATTAGATTACCGGAAATTTGATTTACTGTTATCGGCGAAGAAGTATTGGTTGCAGCGAAGGTAACATAGGCACCTTCATCGAAATTCAGGTTCTTTGACCAACTTCCCCAAGAGCAAGACAAACTATTGGCTATTTTCTTTACCGTAAGAGACAATTCCTTCTCGGCTGCTTCGTATTTATAGTTCTCCGCCTGAGAAATAGTGATTGTTACTTCTTTCGAGTTGAAAGACTCATTGGAGGAGTTGTCAATTACTATCTTGTTTGCCCCTATATCATAATGCGCCACGCCTGCAGCTGTGCTGTAGGTTGTGAGAGCAGTTTCGGTGTTATTCTTATTGTTGACAAATTCAGTTAACTCCTCATCTACATATTTGGAATCGGATGTCTTAGCAATAGAAAGAGTATTGGGATATTTTTCCACACGCACTATTACTGATTTTGTCCCTTCTTTATAGCCGGATATAGACGATGTGGATTTTTCAGGTTGTGTGATAGTTAAAACATATTCTCCCGCACAACCCGCAGTAAGCGTGTTCGCCGAGAAAGTGGTTACGGCTTCTCCATTATTTGCTCCATAAATTTCATTAGTAGCAATTGTGTAAACAGGTGTGGCTGTACTTGTTGTACCGAATACATTTGTTATTACATCTCCTACATACACCGTTCGCTTTTGAGTTCCATATTCATCCCAATAAGTACCATTAATTGAATAAATCGGATCAGCCTTACCCCAAGACACTCCGGTTACTTTTACCGTAATAGTGTTGCCGTTATTATCTTTTCCTGTAATTGTCGAAGTTAGATTATTTCCTATTGTCTTCGGTTTAAATTGCACTATTACCTTTTTGGAGGCACCGCAATCGGAGGTATATGAATCAAAAGAAATAGGGAATTCCACAGCATTGCTTGATGTCCACGTATAAGAGGTCACGCGGCTATTGTAATCGAATGCAAACGAACGTGTAGTTGCACACTCTGTATCCACTTCCGTACTAGGAAATGCTGCCAGTGTCGTACCATCAGATACGGATGCGAAATAAGGATCAAAGGTGACAGAGAAAGAAGAAATAGTCAAAGTACGAGAATCATCAGCTCCAGAGCCATTTGCGTTATAATTGGTACACCAGACTCCAACTTCAACAGCTTCCTCCAGACCGGAGATGTCATTCGCATTCAAGGATATAGATTTCGAACCGGCAACATATCCTGACCATGTCAGAGAACGACTTAACGTATATTCTGAGGAGCGTACCGTCCAATCAGCCTCTCCAGATTTCTTATACATCACCTTGAATTTTTGCTCTCCGTTCTCTGTATCACCAGTAACGGTAAATGAAATGACAGAGACTTTCTTATGAAGATTGTCTATCGTGGCAATGCATTGCTTAGGGGAGGAATAATAATAATGTTTTGTTTTTATCCAACGTCCTGTTTCATATGTTGCATCGGTCTTAATAGAGGATTTTGTAACCGAGTAGCAATCCGCAGTCCATGCCTTGGTATTGATGCCAAGGAGAGCAACTAGGAGCAATAAAACATTAAGAAAATGCTTAGAATTATAACAAATATTCATCTTTTTCATACCTTTTCTAATTTAAAACCCTGTTTTTGCCAAGTAGATTTATCAAATTGCCGATTTTTAAGTTTTTATGGGGCATTTCGTAACAATCTACCGCAAAAAAGTGTGCAAAATTAAGATTTTTCTTTGAAACACGCAAATTTATACACACTTTTCTCGCGCGAATAATAAGGATATATAGCCGTTTCTTAAAAAGCGACACTTTTGTATGTTGTAAAACATGTATTTTGTTCCGTTTTTCGCAATTGTGCATTTATTATCGAAATATGCGACATATTTATGCAACATTATGGTTCCGAAAGACACAAAAAAAAGAAGGCGTTTTAACCTTCTTTAAAGCCGAGGAGTCGTAATGACCCTTAATTGACTCTTATTTGACTCTTATTTGCCCCTTACTTGCTGTCTTGTTCTGTGTCTAATTTTGAGTCTCATTTGAGTCGTAAATGAGTCGTAAATGTCCCCTGAGTAAATTATAAAGAATTTACGCTTCAATGATTCCTGCTTCGCGCCAAGAGCCGATAGTAGCAGAGATGTCCGTCATGGCTTGTTGGGGCGCGACGTCAAACTCTGCGCAGAGAGCCTTGCAGAGCGCCTGCGCATCAAAACAGCCTTTCTCGCGGGTTAGTTCTTCCGCTTTCTCCCAAAGGAAAGCGGCGGTCTCGTTGAGGGTGATCATCTTGTTGAAATTGATGAGTGCCATTGACTCGCCTACCAAGATATACTCGTTGCCCAGTTTGCGGAGTTTGAATCCTTCGATTGTCTTCATAAAGCCATTTACAATTTAATCATTTACCATTTACAATTTATTTGTTCATTTAACTATACAGCCATTTGAGGATGGTGTGGCGGTATATTTTGAGGAGGAAGGAGCGGTGGGGTTTGAGGCGTAGCCACAGTCTGCCTCGTGTGAGAGGTTTGGTGCGACCGGAAGAGGTCTCGATGCGCGTTACACGTCCGATGATACCTGCACGGGTACATGACTCCGTGCCGGAGAGGTTTCCATCTCCCATGAGGATATATAACGGTTCGCTTGTCTCTGCTCCTTCTATGTCAATCAGCCGGTGCAGAACATATTTCTTCTGTCCATCCGAGGCATTTGCCTCCGCGAGAAGGAGATCTCCTTTCTTAGGCGAGCTATCCAGCGGCGAGAGAACGACAGAGTCTTTGTCTCCTTCGATAAACGGCCGCATGCTGACGCCGGAAGGCGTGAAACGCACTTCTTTTCCTTCAGCGAGCAGCCGTGCCAGTTCGGGGATCAATATATCGTTCTCTATTCGCATTTATTTGCTATTCGGGTTTGTAGATAAAGCATCCGGGACAGCCGGAGAGGTCGATGTAAATATAATCTATCTGCTTGATATACACTTTGTCCGAACTATAAGCTATACGAACATAGTAATCCCCTGCGCGCGGCATTTTAACGGTTCTAAGACCATTATTAACATGTTTTGTCGGAATCGGCTTCCAAACATCCCCGTCTGTGGAAATAGAAACCGTTACATCCAATGTCGTTTTAGGAGATTTAGCTGGGGCATAATTGATCCGAAGACTATCTAAATTCGCTATTTGAGAAATCTCTACTTTTTCCCCGGAGTTCTCTATAAAGATAGCAATTTTCCCTCCTGATTTTGTAATATCTGTTGAAAACTCTGCTCCACCGGAACAAGTATAAGTAACCAAGTCGGTTATACCTGTTTGGTTGGTGTTTTCTACCTCCAGTTTTTTCGGGGAGGTCTTGAACATGGCATCAAAGTCATGCGGAATAGTTCTCGTCTCAGCCCCGGAGATGATGGGGCTGAGAGAGAACAAGCAGATGAGGATATACCGAATGTGGGGTTTCATTTATTCGAGGCGTGAACCGGTAAGAGAGTAAACTTCGTTTCCAACGAGGATGACCATTTGTCCGTTTCGGATTGCCTTGACGGCAGCCGGTTGTTCCGCCTCGGTGTGTTCTATCGCCGTTTGACCGCCATTGCAGGAAGTGGTGTAGTTGCTGTATCCTACTCCCGAGCCTTCCCAGACGAAGGTAATCTTGTCCATATACAGCGCCCCATTGTTCGAGCGGACACCCACGAAGGTGTAGTCCCCCGTGATTGCCAGTTCGGTAGCCGTGCCGCTTGCGATAGAGCCTAATTTGGTTCCTCTTCCCGAAGCGTCATAGAGGTCGGAAGGATCGGTATAAGCACTGTTCTTGCCGTATATATCCAGCGAGCGGTCGGAAGTGTTGCTATTCCATACCACTTGCACTTTCGCCAGTTTGCCGCCGGAAGCGGTAGTGACGATACCTGAATTGCTATTCTTGGAGCGTAGCTGTATGGCGTCATTGCCTCCTGCGCTCTGTCCGGCATAGACGGCATCCGATGTGGCTGTTACACCGCTCCACGAAGCATAGTTCGTTCCTGAAACGCCTGTGGACGAAAGCGTCAGTTCGTCGCTTATTTCCACCGTTGCTTCGCCGGTTTGGGTTGCAAAGACTGCGTAGAAAGTAGCAGGTTCAGCGATAGCGTCTCCGGCATTGACGAGCGTCGGAGCGGTAGTAGCGGAGCTGTAGTTCTCCGCGGCAGTCCAGCCGACGAAGACCGTTCCTTCGCATGCCTCGGGTTCGTTAGTCGGCAGAACGATTTTTCCGGTGCTTGTCGTCGTAGCGAAATCCGCTCCGTTGGCCATGAAGGTGAGCGTGAACGGATCTACGACAGGCGTGGGTTCCTCGATATAGGTGAGGGTCACGATCTGATTACTCTCCTTGATATTCAAGAGCGGTTTGCCGCTAACGCCCGTCCAAGAAGTCTTCTTACCGGTTCCAGGGAAGGGATTCTTCGGGCAGTTGTCGGTCGAGCCATCCCAACCAATAGCTGTTCCGGTAGCGGAAACAACGGTATAGAGTGGAGCTCCGCTGGTTTCTGAGTTATTCGGCGCGTTATTTTCCCAAGCGGATTCATTGAAATTGATTTTCCAGATGAGCATGCCGTGTCCCGTGAGCGGTGCATCCCAACCCACAGCCTGACGGTTTTCGATATAATAGCGCAGACCGGAAGTGGTCGGACTAACATACGTGCCGGAAGCATTGATCTGATAAGTCTGATAGTTCTCCGTGCCGTTGGCATAGAGCGTTACATTCTGCCCTTCATTACCCAAGTTAATCGGTGTTAACCAACCGAAGAAATCTTTCTCCCACGGATCGTAGTTAGGCGGGCAGTGACCATCGGCATTGTAGGAACCGCCATCCATGATATTCCAGTCGTTCGGCGTAAGACAATTATCATAAACCGTTCCATAATCTGTATCGTACAGATCCGGCAGACCCATTACGTGACCGAACTCATGGCAAAGCGTTCCGATACCACCGAGCGAACTACCGGATATCTCACCGGACATAGCATAGTTATCGAGTTTTTTACCGCCTACTTTGCACTGTGCTTCGGTATAGGTGCAATTTCCGTAATAACGCGCGGATTCAACAGACCAGTTGTGGGGCCAGATGGTCTCTGACGAGCCACCATCCGCTTGTCCTTTACCGGCATAGATGACATAGACGAAATCGACATAGCCATCTGAATCGGAGTCATAGTCCGCCCAGTTGATGGTAAACTGCTCGTTAGCGAGGATACAAGCCTCTACGACAGCGTCGGTAGCATGTTGGTCATCACCCTCTTTAGCGCCGTCCGTTCCATAATAGGCCACGTTGCGGCTAAGGGTCACTGGTCCGAAGACATCAAACTGCGGACGATAGCTACCATTGGACTGATCCGCAAAATACTGACCTGCAGAAGGATAACCGCTATTCACGGTACAATTGGTCGAGTTACAAAGCTCATCAAAGGTAGCTTGCGTATGACCGGATTGCATCGATTTATTGGAGAAATTTGCCAGAATGACAACTCCTTTCGGAGCAAGGTTCGGCGTAACGCCTACTTCTTTGCGTTGACGTCGAGCAACGGCTTTTGCTCGACGTGCTTTGGCAACTGCCTCTGTCGGTGCTTCTCCTACCTCCACATACATGCCGTTGACCTCGCGGACCTGTTTGCCCTCGCGATTAATCATGTAATGGTAGAACTCGTCTCCAAATTGTTGAATCTCGATGGTCGTACCATCTGCTTGTGTGCGCGTTTGCCATCCTCGGCGCGCGGGTACTGCGCTTGCTGTCACAGCAAGAGCGCATAAGAAAAGAAATGATAAAATCTTCTTCATGATATGAATATATAATGTTTTATTTTACGAATTAGCGTGCAAAGGTACGGCTTTTTTTTCAGATACACAAGTTTTTGGGCAAAATAATTGGTTTTGCAAGCAAAAAAGCAAAAAACTATAAGTTTCACAATCCTGAGGCGAATGTATAAAAATTGACCATTTTTGTATAATTTTCGACTTTACACCTATTTAAATTTGCATATATGCGCGAAAAGCACTATCTTTGCAGTCGATTTGTAAAACGCATATAGCAAAACACTATATAAACACCAATTTTTTCGTTTAACTAAAAACACAAAACACATGAAGAAAATTTTCACAATTGCAGCTGCATTGATGGCAAGTATGGCCATGATGGCAGCGGATGTAACCTACGCTCTGACCGACATGACATTAGATGGCAGCACCTATTCTAAGTCTTTCGAGTCTTCCGTAAAGGCAAAGGGCAACAACATTTTCATTGAAGTTCCGGTTCAAAACATTAAAGGAAATGTCACTTTCGTTGGAGAATCTGACAAAGCCGACCGCTACTTGTACATCTGCGATTCTACAGGCACTAAGACGACAACAGGTATTCAAATGCTTGCTGCCGGCGCATCTATCTCTTACTTGCCGAAGCACATCGTAAAGAAAGACAACAAATTCTATCTTAAATTCAACACAAGTCACGACTTTAAGTACATGTCTTTCTCATACAATTACGAAGAGTATACTGCAGACCACACCAAAGCAACGGTTACTGACATCCAATTGGGTGGTGAATCGCTTGCCGGTTTTACTGCCAGTGAGATGACTTATAACGTTGAATTGGATTTTGATGCTACAGTTGCTCCGGTCGTTACGGCAGAGACCGCAGACGATGCTACTGTTGTCATCACCCAAGCTACCGGCGTTCCTGGAAGTGCAACTGTAGTATGTACCTCTTATGATGGTACAACCGAAACTAAAACCTATACGATTAACTTTACCAAAGAGGCTGTCGCTCCTATTATCCGTGCTACGCATACCGGAGCAAAGACTGCTGACGTTAAGGGCACAATCGGTGGAACTGCTGATAAAAACACCGCTAATGATGGTAAATTAGGTTCTAATGGCCATTATTTCGGTATCACACTGACTACAGGTTCTTTCCTTATGGGTGATATTATCGAGATATACGCCTCTGCGCTCAACGGCGGCAATACCGCTACCCTTTTCACTGAGAAAGAGGGAGAAAACGCTATCGGTAATGCAGATTTCGATCTGAACACCATGAAAGCCACCTATACGCTGACAGCAGATGTGCCGGCTATCTATATCGTTCGCAAGACATCGGATTGCAACCCGCATGTTCGCATGATTCAGGTTATTCGTCCTGTAGACGACGGTCAACCGGCATTGAATGTTGACAAGAACGAGATCGCGCTGAATGTAACCGCAGAAAAACAAAGTGTTTCCGAGGTGATCACCTTCTCCGGCAAACACCTGACTCCGGGCAATTATGCACTGACCGTTCCTGACGTTGCCGGCATGACCGTAGAGCCGGCGTCTGTAACCGTTGCTGAAGACGGTAAACTCAATGCACAGGTAACCATCACCTATACTTCTACCGTAGATGTAGCCGCAGCAAACGCAAATATCAGCCTTACCATCGGTGAGTTGAGCAAGAGCGTTGCTATTAACTATTCTGCAGTTCAAGCAAAACAATTTATCACCTCCATCAATATCGAGCAATTGGTAATGGTCCATGGTACGAAATACGATATCCGCGGTGCCTTTGATGCAGCAAACATCGCCTATGCCAACATCAACGCGCTTGACACGCTCAACAACAGCAAAGGAGCAGCACGCAACGAGGCTTATCTGGGTTTGAAATTCAAGACCGAAGGTGCATACATAGCAGGTTGGGTGCAGAATGGTCAGACTATCCGCGTTAAGTTCGGTTATGCAGAGAATGACGTGCTGGCAATTGCCGGAAACGACACCATGACTCTGACCCCGGCTAACAAGACCCTCGATGTACTGGAATTCACCGCTACAGCAGATACCTACGTGAAGATCCAAACGACGAGCGGCAAAACCGTTGTGATCAAACAAATCATGGTTGACGAAGCTATCGCTGACGTAATGTACAAGATTACGTATGCAGCATCAGAGAACGGCGAAGTAAGCGGCTGGACAGTCGCTCTGCCGGGCGAGGACGTAGAGTTAACCTTTGCTCCTGCTGAGGGATATATAGTAATGAACTGTACTGTAAACGGCGTTGAGATCCATCAATCCGCTCCGGGTGCTGCTATTACCTTCACCATGCCGGAAGAAGCTGTTACAGTAAATGCAGTATTTGCTCTTCCGACGGCTATCGACAACACCGAAGAGGCAGTTAAGACCGTTAAATTCTTCGAGAACGGTCAGTTGATGATTATGAAGAATGGCGTAAAATACAACGCACAGGGTGCTCGCGTGCTATAAGTCACGCTTACACTGACAAAAAAAACAGCTCGTAGAAATGCGGGCTGTTTTTTTTGCGCGACTTATACCTCTCTATACTCAGTAGGAGTAGATCCGATAGAGCTTTTAAAGCATGTAGCAAAATAGTGCGGATTGCTGAATCCGCAAGCATACGCTATTTCTTTAACTGACAGATCAGTCTGTTTAAGAAGGGAGCAAGCATGCTTGATTCTAGCCTCCTGCAAGAAATCTTTCGGGGAAAGGTTAAATAATTCGTGCATTTTTCGATTCAGGGAAGAGTGGCTCATATTCGTAGCGGTGATCAAATCGTCTACAGATATATCCACGTTACCCATATTGGCTTCCATAAACGAAGTAAGCGTTTGTATAAACTGCTCATTTTTGCTTAGATATCCCGCCACCATCACTTCCGGAAGCGGTTCAGTCTGCCGGGTGTGGCTTTGCGCCAGGACCGCCAGACGCTCCTGGATATCGAGATACGCCTCCAGTGCTTCCTGCCGTTTCTGTTTCAAGGTTCTTGCGTGGAGGAGCGAGACGGTGACTACCAGCAAAGCCGCCAGCACAAAGAGAAGCATCAGGATTTTGCCGAACGTACTCTCCATGAATGTGGGTTCGACGACGATAACAAGTCTTCTGCAGTTATTCTGCCATTGCCGGTACGCGTTGGTCGAGCAAATCTCAAAGATATACTCTCCCGGATGGAGGTCGGGGATCTGTATCTCCGCCGAGGCGGTAGCCGCGCTCCATTCGGGCAGCACAGCCCCGCGTCTATACATTCTCGACTTATACAAGATAGCCCCTGTGTTACGATAATCCAGAGCGGAATACCATATTCCGATGCTTCTCTCATGAGGCGCGAGAACGATCCGTGAGACCATGTCCGCCGCATAATCCACGGGGCCTGTACTGCGCTGGATAGCACTTATCGCGATACGGACAGGGACAGTATCCAGTTGCAGATCCGTTCTATCGAGCAGCAAGACGCCATCATTGGGCGCGACGAGCAAGTGTCCGTCCGGCAGCCACAGAGGCGGCACCTCTCCCAAGAGAAGGCGTTGCCCGTCCGAATAATTGAAATACGTGCTACCGAAAGAGACCATCGTCAGTTCGCGTGTGTCAAGGAGCGTAAAAGCGCTGTTCCCCTGAAGGAGCAAGGTAGTGTCATTCCACTCCGTTATCTCAAAGACGATATCGCTCGGCAGCCCCTGCGTCATGTTCAGATGCGAGAATTGCCATTTGCCGGCCTTGATATCTCCGGTTCTGATCAGATTCAGTCCTCCTCCTTCCGTACCGATATAGACCACTCCGTCATGCTGCATCATGCACATCACGGCATTGCTGCTGAGGGAATTCGGGTCGTAGGCTTTGCGCTGGTAGATAGCAATGGATGTGTCCCGGAGGCACAGGAGGCCTGTTGTAGTTGCCGCCAAGAGCGTAGTGTCATCCACCTGCATCAGCCTCCTGACGAATAGATTCTCCGTTCCGGGGACTTGTACAAAATCCCCGTCCTTCTCTCGCCACACGCCGAAACCATAGGTAGCGAGCCACAGTCTGCCTTCCTTATCCGGGAGGATATCATATACGTTTCTGACCGCCGGATACTCCTGCCGTTTCCCATCTTTGATCCGTATGAGCGGTCCGGGTTTCGTTCCCATCCAGACGGAGCCATCATCGAGGGGACGGATACAATAGACCGGCGCAGTATAGGTGTCCGTCCGTCTCCATCTCATGAGAGAGTCATAGACCGAGACCTTGTTGGTATATCTCACCGCCGCCCATATCTCTCCGTTGTCCATGCGGCATAGATAGCGCGCTTCTTCCTCGTTGATCCTTCTACCCCGTGGAATAACCGGAGTAGCGACATAGAGACCATGATCATCCACCAACCAGTGATTATTGGCATTATCGACATAATCATATCGGATATTGCGCAAGGTTAAGTTTCCCAACTGCGTATATATCTCCTTGGGCACCAACAGATCCGGGTTATGTTTGACATGCAGACGTTCCTGCATCTGCTCTTTTCTCGGACGTGTGAGGGTGTCGAAGCGGCAGGTATGGGTATTGAACAGATAGAGACTGTCCTCCACCACGCATATCAGGTTGTTCTCTTCGTCCAGCTCTACCCGTCGGATTTTATCGGAGGGCGTCAGTATCTTATCGCCGGCATTGGTTTTGAAGGTAACAAAACGGCTGCCGTCGAAACGGTTCAGACCATTCCAAGTAGCAATCCACATCATGCCCGTCGAATCCTGGACGGTGCGCGACGTATGCCAGTGGCTCAAGCCGCTGAGGTCGTCAAAAAACTGGAGTTTATATTCGCTTGCCTCTATCCCGAGAGGCAGGAGCAGAAACGCCATATGAATCAACAAACGGTTCATCTTTTTCAAAATCCGTCACAAAATTACAAAAAAAAATGCACACGTGCAAGTTTTTATACCAATTTGGTTAGTTTTTGTACGCCTGTGTGCATAAAAAGCAGTACTTTTGCACCGAAATTCATTTTTACCGTTTAACTTTAACAACGTCAAACAACATGAAAAAGATCTTTTCCCTTTTGATGGCAGGAGCAATGAGTCTGCTTCCCATGAACGGAGCTATCAAAGTACACACAATCGGTGACAGTACGATGGCCTGGTATGAAGAATCGAATGCCAAACGCGGCTGGGGGATGTACCTCGGAGCGTTCTTCGATCCCGCTTTTGTAACCGTGAACAACGCCGGACATTCCGGACGTGACACCCGTACATTCTATGACGCAGCAGCCGATTGGGGTGCAGTAAAAAATAAGATGCAGAGTGGCGACTACCTGATTATTCAGTTTGCGCATAATGATGAAGGTGTTCATACCAATGGTACGGACAACCTGGAATATAAAGCATACTGCGAAGCAAACGGCCTCAGTGTGCCGACTGATGCTCGAGGAACGAATCCTCAGACGACCTACCGCGACTATTTACGTCTATATATAGATGAAGCGCGTGCGTTAGGCGTAACCCCTATATTAGTAGGTCCGATATGCCGCAATAACTGGAAGAATGGTGATATCTCTCGCGCGGGGCAACACGACCTTGGCGATAATTTCAGCAAGATTGTGGATGGCCAATTGTTGACCGGACAGTCAGTTCCTGCCAATGATCTCTCGATGAGTTATGTTGAAGCTATGCGTATCGTGGCCGCCGAAAAGAACGTAGTTTTCCTGGATTTGACGGAAGCTACCCGTGCATTATATGTTCGTTACGGCGCAGCCGCATGCAGTGCACAATTATTTAACACAGGCGATAACACGCATACTAATGCTTTGGCAGCCAATCTAATTGCTCGTGAAGCTGCGCAACTGATGAAAAATGCCGGTATTTTATCGCAGTATATTGACATTCCCACTTCGCTTAGTGCCAACCCGACGAGTATTGATTTCGGTGAGGTTTACAGCGGTGTGGCTCAGAATAAAGAGATTTTGTTAACCGGTTTTGGTATGGAGCCGGCAGACGGAACTATCAATGTGACCGCCAGCGCGAATCTGCAAGTAAGTTTGGACAAAGAGACCTATGCATCTGCCGTCAACGGCACTTATGCAGGTGGTAGTTTATTTCAAAAACTTTTCATCCGCGCTTCTTATTCCGCAGCAGGTTCGAACACGGACTCCGTTGTAGTTGTTTCCGGTAGTGTTCGTTTGGTTATTCCGGTATCAGCCTCTGTCGTAACTTTGGAAGGCGGTAGCGCAGTAAGCGCACTATGGACGATGGACGCACGTCCGCTTCCGGAAGCCGTAGTTGAAGGACCGATTTCCGCAGAATTGACGATGCAACATATGATGGACGCAGATATCAAGCCTGATTTTACGGATGTAGATGGCACGACCGGTGTAAGTTTAGTACGTTTGCATAATGCAGACGACGACGGAGCTAAGACCGCTTGGCCGGCAGGAGAAGAAGACGAGAATGCAGATCGTTATATCGACTTCGCTATCACAGCTCCGAGCACGCTGGATATTCGTGTTACAAAGATTCAAATGGATATTGCTTCTCATAGTACTGCTACGATGTGTTGCCGTGTTCGCGTTGGTGTCGGCGACGAGATTGCCAACGGTCAGGAGTTAATAGAGATGAAAAACATGACCAATGTAACAATAGTACATCAGGAATGGAGTCCAACGATAACTGTTCCCGCAGGCGAGACATTGCATGTACGGGTGCTGCCTTGGCATAACTTGGGCGAAGTTAAGAGCGGTAAGTATATTTGCCTGCGCAACGTGAAGATAGAGGGTCTTGCTTTTGAGCCGGGAGGCGAGCCGGTAGATCCGGAAGAAGGGATAGACCAAATAGCCGGTGAGCAAGTACAGAACACCAAGGTTATGAAGGACGGCATGATCATGATCGTACGCCCGGACGGAACGATGTACAACACTCTTGGCACGCAAATTCGTTAAACAACTAAATAACACAAGCCATGAAAAAATACTTTTTATCAGCCGTCATTTTACTGATGAGCTTGAATATCAGTGCCGTTAAAGTTACTTTTGTAGATTGGGACGGGAGTGTCATTGCCGAATCGGATGTTCTCAGCGGAGAAGGTGCGTTCGAACCGGAGCACCCGACACGTGATGGTTTTCTCTTCACGGGTTGGAGCAAGGGCTTCTGCCCCGTCTATACAAAGACGACCACAACCGCCCAATACACGCCGATAGATGCGCTCGGAACAGATGTCGAAATCAACTGGCATCTGTCCGAGCACACCAACGCGGTAGTCACGGGTCCTGTGGAGCCTTTCTCCGAGACGCGAAGCGGACTGGAGGACGGGTCCTATATCTGTACCCAAAGTACGGTAAGTTATCCTACCGGCTCTCCTTACGGCGCTGACCATAATTTCCACATGTACCAAATGAAATGGACAGAAGGAGGAGCAGAGTCCTATAATCCGGACATCTATGTAGAATTTGCGTTTAAGGCTGCAGCTATCATTGATTTGGATGCCATTTCACTGTTTGTAGGTTCGTCCGGATGGCAATGGATGCGATTCACTGTAATGTACTCAATGGATGACTATTTCGATGAACCGCAACTGTTGTTAGAGACCGAAGATATCGACAAAGCCAAACTGACAGAAATCAATGAAAGCATAAACGTTACCGTACAGGAAGGAGACTCATTCTACCTCAGAGTTTATCCTTGGATGCATAATTTGATGGATGCCTTTGCTAGTTCTGCATTCACATTCTATCCAATCATCAGCGAAGTTAAAATTACCGGTGAAGTGCATGAGAACGGAGGCAAAGAGACGGCTATCGACAACACCGACGCAGCGGTTAAGGCTACCAAGCGCGTGATCGACGGCGTTCTCTTCATTGAGAAGAACGGCGTGCTCTACAACGCACAGGGCGCTATTGTTAAGTAAGAAAAACCACCCCGAGGAGTTCTACGGACGGCCACCGGCAGTCCGATCGAGCAGAGCTCTTCACCCGCTCTAGGGAGGGAGGAATGACAGCTCCGCACAATGCGGGGCTGTTTTTTTTGTGTGTAGGGAGGGCATTATGTGGGTATTCTCAAGGCATATTAATGTATCGTTTATCTATCGTATATCTATCGTACCTTACAGCAGAGATAAAGGAGAAAGGTGAAGATTGAAAGGACGAAGGAAGAATCCGGCGGGAGCAGAACAAAAGAGGACGGCGGAGGGGAGGAAAGAGGGAGAAAAGGTCACAAGGAGGCGAAAAAAGCACAAAGATTTGCGTATATCAAAAAAAAGTTGTAAATTTGCACGCTTTTTGTATTCCAATACAAAATACGAAAGTCAGAAGTCGAAAGTCAAAAGACATTAAACGATGCGAATATTACAACATATAGGAGAGTATTTTCTGCTGATGGGTAGGGTGCTTCGTTTGCCCGACCGCCAGCGGATGTTCTGGCGTCAATACAGCAGGGAGTTGGAAAAACAAGGACTCCAGTCCCTGCCTATTGTGCTGATCATTTCCGTATTTATCGGAGCCATCCTGACTATTCAGGCGAAGACGAACACGGAGAACCCGCTTCTGCCGACCTATACGGTAGGTCTGCTGACGAGGGAGACGCTGCTGCTGGAGTTTTCAAGCACGATCCTGTGTCTTATTCTGGCAGGCAAAGTGGGGTCCAACATCGCTTCGGAGATAGGCACGATGCGTATCACGGAACAGATTGATGCGATGGAGATTATGGGTGTGAACAGCGCCAACTATCTGATTCTGCCGAAGATCCTGGCGTTCGTGACGATGATGCCGATGCTGGTGATTATCTCGACGGCAGTCGGTCTGGTAGGAGGCTGGGCGGTAGGTGCGTTCACGGACATCATCACCGTACACGACTACCTCATCGGCGTGCAGTATGCGTTCAATCCATACTATGTATGGTACGGCATCATCAAGAGTCTGGTGTTCGCGTTCGTGATCACGAGCATGAGCAGTTATTACGGATATAACGTACGCGGCGGCGCACTGGATGTAGGACGGGCGTCTACTAACGCAGTGGTCAACTCGAACATCATGATCCTTTTCCTCGACCTCGTTTTAAGTAAATTGCTGCTATGATTGAAGTAAAAGATGTAGTCAAGAGTTTTGACGGGAATGTGGTGCTGAACCACGTGAGTACCGAGATGCGGGACGGGGAAGTGAACATGATCATCGGTCAGTCCGGTTCCGGCAAGACCGTGCTGATGAAAAGCATGATCGGTCTGCATGCCGTGGATAGCGGACAGATACTGTATGACGGCCGCGATCTGGCGGAGATGCGGAGCAAAGATATCCGGATGCTTCACCGCGAGGTAGGAATGCTGTTCCAAGGCAGCGCGCTGTTCGACTCCATGACGGTGATGGAGAATGTGCTGTTCCCGATGGAGATGTTCTCGCATAAGAGCCGCGAAGAGATGCGCGAGAGAGCGGAGTTCTGCCTCAAGCGCGTAGAGATGCCGGAACGTGTGTGGAACCTGATGCCGAGCGAGATATCCGGAGGACAGCAGAAACGCGTGGCTATTGCACGCGCTATCGTGCTGGAGCCGAAATACCTCTTCTGCGACGAACCGAACTCGGGTCTGGACCCGAAGACCAGTCTTGTGATCGATGCGTTGATTCAGGACATAACCAAGGAATATAACATCTGCACGATTGTGAACAGCCATGATATGAACTCCATCATGGAGATAGGCGACAATATCGTGTTCCTCAAAGGCGGCAAGAAAGAATGGCAAGGCAGCCGACACGAGATCATGAACAGCGAGAACGAAGCACTGAATGATTTCGTATTCGCCAGCGAGCTGTTTAAGAAGATAAAAAACAAATAACCCCTCCCCGACCCTCCCCTCAAGGGAGGGAGATAAAGAGATAAATAAAACAATTATATTATGAGAAAAGTATTATTGATGGCTTTTATAGCCATATTGGGAATGGGCGTCTATGCCCAGCAGCCGGCTAAAGTACCGGCTTACCGCGGCATGATCGAGCGCGTGCAGCCGAACGGGTACACGCTGCGTACTTTTCTGCGCGGAGACGAACACAAACACTGGATGATGACCGAAGACGGATGGTTGATCCGTGAGAACAAAAAAGGATGGCTGAAATACGCCAAGGTGAACCGCAAAGGCGAGATTGTAACCAGCTGCCGCAAAGCAAAAAACGTAGAGGACCGGACCAAATGCCAGAAGAAATGGCTGGAGAAGCACGGAGTGAAGAGGAATTGAGAATTGAGAATTGATAATTGGTATGAAGAAAATTTTGAGCATAGTGATGCTATGCGCTGTCGCAGTGAGTGCGACGGCAGTGCCGGCACGCCGTGAGGGTATGATCCGGACTGATGCGAACGGAACAGAAAAAATGGTGTTCCTTAACGGAGACGAGCATTTTCATTTTATCACGGATGCAGAAGGCCGCTGGCTCGACGAAGAGACCTTGCTGCCGATAGCAGAAGAAGAGAAAACTGCGCGTATGGCGAAAGGACAACAGCGCGCCAAAGCCCGCCGTGCAAGGCAGGAAACGGGAGTGGACCGTCTGCTGGCACCGAGAGGGGCCGTTATTCTGGTCAGTTTCAAGGACCTGGCTTTTAGCCAGTCCAATGAGGCTATGACACAATGGGCGATGGGAGAGAAATACACCTATAATGGCGCCACGGGTTCTATTCACCAGTATTTCTACGACCAGAGCTGGGGTCAATACGACATGGATATTGATGTGATCGGTCCTGTGACGGTTAGCAGGAACTACTCCTATTACGGTAGCAACGACTGGTCAGGGAATGACAGCCACCCGGACGAACTGGTCAAAGAGGCGTGCCAGTTAGCCGCAAAACAAGGAGCCGATTTCAGCCAGTACGACAGCAATAATGACGGCTATGTGGACTGGGTGGTGATTCTCTATGCCGGCAAAGGCGAAGCTGACGGAGGAGAAGAAGAAACGATCTGGCCTCACCAATACGATCTGAGCTATACCGGTATGTCCTTCAAGTTGCATGGCAAGACGATAGATCACTACTGCTGTCTCAACGAGATTGACGGGCAAACAGGCGAACGGTGCGGTATCGGTACTTTCTGCCATGAGTTCAGCCATGTGATGGGGTTGCCGGATTTCTATGCCACCGTAGAAGGCGCCACGCACCGCACGATGGTAGATTGGGACATCATGGACTACGGTCCTTATAACAACAATGGTAACACGCCTCCCAACTATTCCGCCTACGAGCGTTGGTTCATGGGATGGATCACTCCGCGCGTGCTGAAAGAGCCGGAAAACACCTTGTTAGGTCCGCTTCAAGAGACCAAACAATCCTTGCTGATGTGCAACGGAAACACACATAATTTAGACGGCCTGAACCCGTTACCCAGAACATTCTATTTACTGGAAACCCGCGCACAGGAAGGATGGGACAAGTACCTCGCAGGCAAAGGGCTGATGATCACCAAGATCCAATATGATTCCGATAAATGGTATAGCAACACTGTCAATAACACGTCCAGCAAATTAGGCGTGGACCTGATAGAAGCCAAAAGGAACACGTCGGCTTACTACAGCCGAGCCACCGATCTTTTCCCTGCCGGAGCGAAGTCATTCACCGGTTTTGCAGATCATGAGATCACGGACATCGAACTCTATGCGGACGGCTACATCGGATTCAAATACAACGGCGGATGGCCGGAAGGGATAGAAGATGTACAAGGGAACGATGTACAATGTACAAAGGTATTGCGTGGCGGCAAGGTAGTTATTATCCGCGAGGGAAAGGAATACGATATTTTAGGTAATCGTTTATGAAAATAATCAGTTATAATCTCAACGGCATCCGTTCGGCGATCGGGAAAGGGTTGCTGGAATGGCTGCGCGAAGAGGATCCGGATGTGTTCTGCATTCAGGAGAGCAAGGCGCAGCCGGAACAGATAGACGTCATGGCGTTTCAGGAACTGGGATACCATAGTTACATCCATTCGGCGGAGAAGAAGGGCTATTCGGGCGTGTGTATCTTCTCCAAGCAGGAGCCGGACCGCGTAGTTGCAGGTATGGGTATTCCTAAATACGACCGCGAGGGCCGTGTGCTGAGAGCCGATTTCGATGATATAACCGTAGTGGACGCATATATCCCGAGCGGCACGACGGGAGACGTACGACAGGATTTCAAAATGGAGTTTCTGGAGGATTTTCTGCCGTGGGTGACAGAGTTGCGCAAAGAGCGTCCGAACCTGGTGATATGCGGAGATTATAACATATGCCACAAGCCCATCGACATCAACCATCCTGAGCGGCAAATCGGCGTGTCCGGTTTCCTGCCCGAAGAGCGCGAATGGATGGACCGCTGGGAAGCAAGCGGCTTGGTAGATTCTTTCCGTGTGTTCGACCAGAGCGCAGAGCGGTACAGCTGGTGGTCATGGAGAGCCGGAGCCAGAGCACGTAACGTGGGCTGGCGGATTGACTACCTGTGGGTCAGCGAGAGCCTGAGGCCAAGACTGAGAGACGGCAAAATTTTAACAGAGGCGGTGCACAGCGACCATTGCCCGGTGATGGTTAAAATAGACTAATTTAAAAATCACGGGATAATATACATAGTATATTATAGGTATAGGTGGGATACGTGATTACCCGCTAACGATCAGGTAACTAACATTATGGACAAGCTAAGGACAGAGCATTTAGTAAAGAAATACGGCAAACGGACCGTGGTAGATGATGTGTCGATTGAGTTGACGCAAGGTGAGATTGTAGGTCTGCTGGGCCCGAACGGCGCTGGCAAGACGACTACATTCTATATGACGACAGGTCTGGTAGCAGCCAACAACGGTCGTATTTTTCTGAATGACCAGGATATCACTTCTTTTCCGATGTACAAGCGCGCGAAGATGGGTATCGGCTATCTGCCGCAGGAAGCCAGCGTGTTCCGCAAGATGACGGTAGAAGACAATATCCGCTCCGTGCTCGAACTGACCGATTTCACGCCGGAGTACCAGGCACAGAAACTGGAGCAACTGATCAAGGAGTTCAACCTCGAGCACGTGCGTACAAACCTTGGCGACCGCCTCAGCGGCGGAGAACGGCGTCGTACGGAGATAGCGCGGTGTTTGGCGATAGAACCCAAGTTCGTGATGCTGGACGAACCTTTTGCCGGTGTCGATCCTATTGCTGTACAAGAGATCCAGGATGTCGTATGGCGGCTGAAAGACAAGAACATAGGTATTCTGATAACCGACCACAACGTAGATGAAACGCTGATGATCACGGACCGGGCATACCTGCTGTTTGAAGGCAAGATCCTCTTCCACGGTACGCCGGAAGAGTTAGCCTCCAACCCCGTTGTGCGGCAGAACTACCTCGGCCGCGATTTTGAACTCAAACGCAAAACGAGAGTTTAGGAACAAGAGAAGAGAGGTGAGAAGCAAGCATTACATCATCTTGATACTTGCAGCAGTGCTATGCATTGCCTGTGCGAGCGAACCGGATCTCGGTATCGCTTTGCACGAATGCGCTCCGATGCCGTCTCCCCGTGCTTCTGCCACGGCGTTTGTGATAGGAGAGAAAGCCTATCTGTTCGCCGGAAGAGACAGCACCGGCAATTCGCATAACGACCTGTGGCGTTATTCTCCGGAAACAGACAGCTGGGAAGACATGGGTCCCACTCCACTTGCGCCGCGCGTGAATGCCACCGCCTGCGTGTGCGACGGAAAAGTGTATATCGGGTTAGGATTTCTAGGCAGATACAGCAATGACAGCTCCTACATGCAAGACTGGTGGGAATATACGCCCGCTACGGACTCATGGAAACGATTAGCCGACTATCCGAACAGCTATACCGACTGCGCCACTGCGTTTACCGGCGACGGGGAGTTATATGTCGGTTATGGTTTTTGCTGGAACTACCGACGCGATTTTTTCCGATACGACATAGCTTCCGACCGTTGGGACAGTATTGATGTGAACGTCTCTTTCCACGGCTACCCCACCCGTTCTTTCGGAGGGACAGGATGCACCTGCCAGAGCCGGCATTTCATGGGAACAGGTTTCTATAAGGGGAGTCTGAACTGGTGGGCGGAACTGGTGGACGGTACGCACTGGGAGAAACGGGCTGCTGTGCCCGGAAAGACACGTACCCTTGCTGCCTCTACCGCTACGGACCAATATATCTACCTCTCAGGCGGCATACATTACGGCGGAGTGAACACCACCGGCCAAGTGCTGCAGGACATCCACCGCTACGATCCGCTGAAAGACTCCTGGAACCATGTTGCCGTACTGCCGGAAGGATTGATGAACCATCTCTCTTTTGCGATAGGCAAAAGGGTGTATATCGGTCTTGGCGAGGACAAGGAATGGAAGGTTAAAAACAAACTGTATTACTTTGAGGAATAGACTGCTCGTCATATTATTGCTGCTTTGCACAGGTATGTCCGCCCGGCAGTTGAGCTGGCGTTTCTGGCCCACCGGGATCACAGACAGCGTTCCGGCAGGCGGGGACACTCTGCGCTGGACAGCCGGAGTAAGCGGCATAGCATCCAGCGGCAAATACGCACCGTTCTGGCTGCAAAGCAACACGCACGGCGATATCAGTTCTTCGCCTTTCTCCGGCAACTTGACGGCCGGCATCTACAAGGAAGCCGTTCACCCCGAACGATGGTGGGATTATGATTTTGCGGTACAGCTGACCGGTCGTGTCCAGTCGCCTATACAGGGTAGCGCTTTTGCGCAGCAACGGACGTACGGAACGGGCTATTTCAACCTTCTATACGCACATGTCCGCCTCTATATCTTTGATATCACAACCGGTATCAAGTCTCTTGTCTATGAGACACAAGACACCGCTTTGAGTATGGGAAGCATGGTTTTCTCAGGCAACAGCCAACCGCTTCCGCGTATCACGGTTGGGATAGACCGGTATGTGCCTTTCCCCGGATGCTATGGGTATTTTGAGATCAAAGGAGGTCTGACCCACATATGGCAGGCGGACAACATATACATGCGCGGCAGTTATATCCATCATAAGTTCGCAGCTCTCCGCTTCGGAGGACGGCTTCCGGTGAACGTCAGTTATGAGTTCCACCATGCCGCACAATGGGGAGGTATCAGCCCTGTCTGGGGGGATATAGGCAGCGGATGGTCTGATTTCCTGCACGTCCTTACCGCACGGGCGGGAGGAGTGATGAATAATGACCTGCGGAATGCACAGGGGAACCACGTAGGAAGCCAGCAGCTGATGGTCACCGGCAAAGGTACAGGATGGGAGATCAGTGCCTACTGGCAGAATTTCTTCGAAGATAATTTTGCTTTTATCGGCATGGGGCAGAACCTGTCCGACGGTCTATGGGGTATCAGTCTCAAACAGACCCGATGGCCGTTTATCCAAGGTGTGACATATGAGTTTCTCAACACGACCGACCAGTCCGGACCGTGGCACGACCGCGACGGACTTTGCTACGCCGGTAATGACCAGTATTACCAGAACAGCGTGTTCCAAAACGGATGGAATTATTTCTATCGCTCTATAGGTACACCTTTTATCACTTCGCCGCTATACAACGAGGATGGTTCCATTCATACCCTCAACAGCCGCGTGAGAGTGCATCATTTAGGAATAAGAGGCGATATATACGGCTTTATGTACCGTATCAAGGCTTCCTATGCCCGCAATTACGGCAATGACAACACCTCCCGCGAGATCCTGAGCACCAACACCGCCCTGCTGCTGGATATTCACAAGCATGTAGAGAAAGCTTGGGGACTCGATTTCGGCGTACGTCTGGCAGCGGATCTGGGGTCACAATGGGGAAACCAGTTCGGAGCACAGATAACAATTACTAAACGAGGAATAATCACCCGATGGTAAATGACTCCATGGTACATATCATCATGCCCGTCAAGGACTCCATCGAGACGGCAGAGAAAGCGATCCGCGCTATCCTACAGAGCGGTTACACGCTGACCGTTTATGATGACTATTCGTCTAAGGAGACAGCATCGAGACTCAAAGAGCTGAGCGACGAGACGGGCATCGAGATTGTATCTATCAGTGAACATACCGTCCACCCGTCACCGAACTACCGTTGGGTGCTGATTGATGCCCAACGAAAAGCGCTGGAGCAAGGAGTCTCACTGGTGATTGTGGAAAGCGATGTGATAGTGAGACAAGAGACTATTGGACGCATGGCTGATGCTGTTTGTCCGGGTGTAGGAATGGTTGCGGCTATTACTACCGATGAAGAAGGACGCATCAATTTCCCGTACGAATACGCGCGGCATATGCACCAAGACGGACCATGCAAGAAGAGGCTCTCTTTCTGCTGCACGCTGCTTTCCAACGAACTGCTGCGCGCCTATGACTTCGGGCGGTTGGATCCGGAAAAGAACTGGTATGACGTACATATCAGCCACACATCCGTCCAATTGGGATTTACGAACATCCTGCAACTATCCAACCCCGTAGTCCACATGCCACACTCCAGCCGTCCGTGGAAACAACTCAAATATACAAACCCTATACTCTATTATTGGCGGAAGTTGATTCTTCGCCGCGACAAGATATGAAGCAACCCTTAGTTTCCGTTATAGTGCCCCTGTATAACGCTGCGCCGTATATCGTCGAAGCCTTGGATAGTATCGTTGCGTCCACTTACCGTCCGATCGAAGTGATTGTGATGGACGACGGCTCGACCGATGAGAGCCTCAGCGTGGCGCAGGCTTTTGCCGCCAGTCATCCGGAGGTAAAAGTGTTTCATCAATTCAACGAAGGCGTCAGTTCCGCCCGCAATCACGCTATCCGTGAAAGCGCGGGCGAATGGATCTTGCCGGTGGATGCGGACGACAAGATCAG
>OCTX012273824.1_pt1 | contig 26402 bp, 18 predicted proteins | sample 1539691 | NCBI WGS metagenome assembly OCTX01 (sample SAMN02144231, study PRJEB22623) | gut metagenome | biome: sheep rumen | host: Ovis aries | place: New Zealand
TCGACCATGCCCTGGAGGTCTTTCATTTTCCCGCTCATGCCGGGAAGCATGGAAAGCACGCTCTCAAGGCCGCCCATGTTCCGCATCTGGTTCATGCTCTCGAGGTAATCGTCGAAGCCGAACTGGGCCTTTTTAAACTTCTCGGACATCTCGGCGGCTTTCGCGTCGTCGATGCCGGCCTGAGCTTTCTCAATGAGGCTCAGGACGTCGCCCATGCCGAGGATGCGGCTTGCCATGCGGTCCGGATAAAACTGCTCGAGGTCGGAGAGCTTCTCGCCCATGCCGACGTAGAGGATCGGCTTGCCGGTCACCGCCTTGATGGAGAGCGCTGCGCCGCCTCTGGTGTCGCCGTCGCACTTGGTCAGGATCACGCCGTCGATGCCGACCTTGTCGGAAAATGACTTCGCGACGTTGACCGCCTCCTGGCCGGTCATCGCGTCGACCACGAGGACCGTGAAATCAACCTCGACCGCGTTCTTGATATTGGTGAGCTCCTGCATCATCGACTCGTCGATCTGCAGACGGCCTGCGGTGTCGATGAGGACGATATTGTTGCCGTTCTCCTTCGCGTGGGCGATCGCCGCCTTCGCGATGTCGACCGGGTTCTTCTGATTGCCCATGGAGAAGACCGGCACGCCCTGTTTGGCGCCGTTCACCTCCAGCTGCCTGATGGCTGCGGGGCGGTAAACGTCCGCCGCCACGAGGAGCGGTCTCTTGCCGCCGGCCTTGTATTTTCCGGCCAGCTTGGCGGCCGTCGTCGTCTTGCCCGCGCCCTGCAGGCCGGCCATCATGATGACCGTCATGCCGCCCTGTTTGACCGGGATCTCCGTCGTCTCGGAACCCATCAGCTCGACAAGCTTGTCGTTGACGATCTTGATGACCATCTGCCCGGGGTTCAGCCCATTCATGACGTCCTCGCCGATGGCGGCCTCCTCCACCGATTTGGTGAAGTTCTTGACCACCTTGAAGTTGACGTCGGCCTCGAGGAGAGCCATCTTGACTTCCTTCATGGCCTCGCGGACATCCTTCTCGGTCAGGCGTCCTTTTGCGCGGAGCTTTTTGAATACATTTGTCAGTTTTTCGGTAAGACTTTCAAATGCCATTAAAGTTCCTCCAGCATCTCATCTGCCAGCTTCCGGATGCGCATGTCATCCGTCAGCGTCTTCAGTTCGTTGATCTGTTCTTTCAAATGAAGGAATTTCCCCACCAGCCCGAGCTTCTCCTCGAACCCTTCGAGCGTCTTCCGGCTGCGCCGCACGATGTCGTGGACGCTCTGGCGGCTGACGCCATGCCGTTCGGCGACCTCCCCGAGCGAGCAGTCTTCAAAGACGACTTCCTCGTAGATGTTCCGCTGGTGCTCCGTGAGCAGCTCTCCGTAGAAATCAAAGAGCAGGGTTTCCCTGTAAATTCTGTCCATGCGTGCTACTATACACAAAAAAAGAGAGGGTGTCAAGTGTTTTTTCTTGACACCTTCACATTTTTTAAACCGTCTTCATGACCCGGACCGTTCCGGTCAGGACCGGCGGCCCATCCTCCCGGACAGACACCTGAAGGACCCCGCCGGGCTGGCTTAGCGCAAGCCGGATCTCCCCTCCGCTCCGGGCTGCCAGGCACGCGCCGACGGCCGTCGTCCCGCTTGCACAGGAATTCTCCCAGCAGAGCGTCCCGGCTCCCGGGACGTATACAAGCGGAGCCAGGGTTTCATTTTCAGGATCGAGGAACATGAGCCCGACCGCGTCCGCCTGAAGAAAATGAGCCAGCTCCGGGGCCAGCGCTTCCGCCGCTGCGCGGTCATATCTTCCTTCTATAATAATGTGCGCGATCCCCTCGAAGAAGACCACGGGACGCTGCTTAAGACCCGGAAGCTCCCTTGTCTCGACAGACAGAGGCCGCGGCATCGCGACCGAGCCCAGCCAGCTCATATCTTCCTGCCGCTTCACGCGGACTCTCACAGGTCCGGAAGCCCCGGAAACGCGCAGGCTGAGCGTCCCTTCGGAAATGCCCTTCTCCCGGGCCGCCAGCACCGCGGCGCACATCGAAGCGTTGCCGCAGAACTCGCCGCCGGCCATCCGGAGGGCAAGATCAAAGCCTTCCGCCCGGGAGATGAACCCGACCTGCTCGGCCGTCCGCTCCTTCTCCATGAGGGCTGCGGCGACAGCCGGCTGCTCCGCCTCCGGCACGGGACTCGTCACGAGGATCGTGATGTTGCCGGTCGGGTCAAGCACAGTGTAATCGACGCTCATCGCTGATAGTTTCTGAGGAACTGAACGGTCCTCTCCTCCTTCGTATTCCCGAAGACTTCCTCTGGGGCTCCCTGTTCGACGATGACGCCCTTGTCCATGAAAATGACCCGATTGCTGACCGCCCGCGCGAACGGCATCTCGTGCGTGACGACGACCATTGTCATCTTCTCCTCCGCCAGCTGGCGGATGACCTTCAGGACCTCGCCGGTGAGCTCCGGATCAAGGGCCGACGTCGGCTCGTCAAAGAAGAGGATCGCGGGCTTCAGCGCAAGCGCTCTCGCGATCGCAACGCGCTGCTGCTGGCCGCCCGAGAGCTGGCAGGGGTAGGCGTCGGCGCGGTTTTCGAGGTTCATTTTCCGGAGGAGCTCCATCGCCTCCTCGTGAACCTCGTCCTTCGGCCGTTTCTGGACGTGGATCGGCGCGTCCGTGATATTTTTCAGGACCGAATAGTGCGGAAACAGGTTAAACTGCTGGAAGACCAGGCCGAAATAGCGCTTGATCTCATTCAGTTCGGCGTGATGGACGTAGGCCGCCTCGCCTTTCTCGTTAGTGGTCATGGCGGATCTGCCCATGTAGCTGATCGTGCCCGCGTCCGCCTTCTCGAGGAAGGTCGCGCAGCGGAGCAGCGTGCTCTTGCCGGAGCCGGACGGCCCGATGATGCTGACGACTTCGCCGGAATCGACGTTCACGCTGATGTCCTTCAGGACTTCCAGCCCGCCGAAGGATTTCCGGATGTTTTTCATTTCCAGGATCATGACTCTCCTCCCTCCTTATTTGTAGTAGTCGAACGCCTTCTCGATGCGCTCCATGACGAACGCCACGGCATAGTTGGCGATGAAATAGAAGACGCCCGCGATGATGAACGGGACAAAGGATGTCTGGGACGCTGCGATCTGCTTCGCGAGGGAGAACATCTCGTTGTAGGCCAGCGTGAAGGCGAGCGAGGTGTCCTTGACGAGCGTGATGATTTCATTTGTCACGGAGGGCAGGATCGCCTTGATGACCTGGGGCAGGATGATCTTGAAAAATGTCTGCACCCTGCTGTAGCCCAGCACTTCGGCAGCCTCGTACTGTCCCTTCGGGATCGTGTCCATGCCGCCGCGGTAGATTTCCGCGAAATAGGCCGCGTAGTTCATCGAAAAGCCGATGATGATGGCAGGGAAGCGGTAGCCGCGGATCGACCACCCGAAGATATAGTAGGGGCCGAAATACCACATGAGCAGCTGCAGCATGAGCGGCGTGCCGCGCATGACCGCGATGTAGAGCTTGGTGATCCACTGCACGACTTTGAAGCGCGAGCGCCTCAGGAACATGACGACCATGCCGAGGGGCATGGAGAACAGGATGGTCAGAAAGAAAATGGCGCATGTGCGAAGCATGCCCTCGCCCATCGTGGCCAGCATGGTGCTTAAGGTCATGGAAAGCCTCCTTACAAAAAGCGCGGACCGCCGTGAGCGGCCCGCTGCCTGCTTAACATTTCAGAAAATGAAACTCTTATCAGCCGTTGTCGCCGGCAATCAGGAAGGAACCCGCGGTCATGTCGATCGCGATCGCGTCGATGGCGCCTGCCTTCAGATCGTTGTAGGCGATCGTGTAGGTCTCATAGACCTTGAGATCGGCGAAGGTGTCCGCCAGATCCTTCTGGGAATCCTCGAGCATGTCGTACGCGGAGGTCGCGGTCTGGACGCCGACGACCTTGCCTGCCAGGTCATCGAGGGTCATGATGTCGGAATCTCCGGCAACCAGGATGCCCTGAGTGTTGTTGGAGTAGGTGATGCCCCATGTATAAGCGTCCTCGCGGCCTTCCTTGGTGAAGCCGGACCAGATGCAGTCGCAGCTCATGGCGTTCAGCTCCATGTCCTTGGCGTCCCAGTTGAAGGGAACCGGCTCATAGCCCCAGCCGAGGTAATCGCAGACCGCCTGGCAGAGCTCAACGTCGAAGCCGCCGACCGAGCCGTCGTCCTGCCTGTAGGAGTAAGGCGGATAGTCGAGGTCGAAGCCGTGCTTGAAGGTGAAGGACGGATCGCCGGAACCCTCTTCCGGAAGCGCGGAAGCGTCGATGTCGTCAGCGGAGAGGCAGAGATAATCCTTGATGTCCGGATATCTCTCGCCGATCTCATCGTAGGTGCCGTTCAGGACGAGCGCCTGGACCGCGCCGCTGACAGTCTCTGCGAGCTCTTCATCGCCGATGCGGAAGCCGATCGCGTAGGACTCAACGCCGAGATCCTCGTCGAGGAAGCGGTAGGCCGCCTGGCCGGCCGGGGCGGCCGTGGACTCTGCGGTGGTGGATTCCGGGGCGGCAGCCGTGGATTCGGTCTTTGTGGACTCGGCCGGAGCGGTCTGAGAATTCCCCGAAGACGAGGAACCGCAGCCGGAGACGGCGGCTGTGAGCATCACCGCGGCGATGAGCATGGCAAGTTTCTTCTTCATAACAATCTCCTCCGTTTTTGATAGAATACGTTAATCAGGTAACATATTAGCATGGTAGCGCATTAAAGTAAAGAGGTAAAATAAAAAACCGGTGCGGGGACGGTTCCTGGGGACGGTTCCCAAGGACGGTTCTCTGAGGCGGTTCCCGCAGGGAACCGCCTCTAAGAACCGTCCCCAGGAACCGTCCCTTAAGCCCCCGTCGCAACATGATACGCCGCGACCTGCTCCCGGATAAAGGACTCCGGGTCCTCCGGCATGCGGATATTCCCCGCGTCGCCGCGCACGAAGGTGAGAAGGCTCTCCGCCTCCTTCCGGACCTCATCGTCCGGATTGAAAGCCGCCGCCTCCTCGTAATACCTGTCCCTGGGCTTCGAGAGCCCGAGCACCAGAAGAACGGAACGCACGTAAAGCGGCTTTGAACAGAGCTGCACCGCCTGCTTGAAGGAGAGCAGCGCCTCCGCGTAGAGCAGCATCCTGACCTCCGCGACCCCCTTGTTGTAGCACACGGACGCAAGAAATTCCTTCGGCATCTTCATGTGCGCGCTCTCGTCGATGATCTGCCGGTAAATGGCGGATGCGGCGTTCATGCGTCCGCATCTGACCAGGGCATCGCCTTTCATTTTGAGGCGCACGGCGGGCTCCTCCGCGAAGAAGCGGTCCAGCTTCACCTTGTAGGCCGCCATCTCCCGCCGGTCCAGCCAGGCGGCCGCCTCAAAGACAGGCAGCACGAAGCCCGCGCAGTCCATCCGGTTCCTGAGCGCGGTCTCCATCCGGTCCGCCGTATCCGCCAGGCCAAGTTCCGCTTCGACCCAGCGCGGAAGCTCTTCATTCATCACGGTCGCGTCGATGAGCGGCATGTATTCATGGAAGAAGAAACACAGCTCCTCGATCGTGCTGATGCTCGTGCCGATACACTCGATATAGTACGGCCTTGCGGCCTCCCTGCCGCAGCAGAGCCTGATTCCGGCCATGATCACTCCTCCTCTCCCGTTGTCCTCACAAGATTGATCGTCGTGGAAAATGAAAGCCCGCTCGAAGGATAGAACCCGCCGAAACCGAGATCCTTGGCGGTGATGCGCAGGATGGACTCGTCCGGGCAGATATATTCGAGCGAGAGGAACGTCGCCTTGTCAGGCCGCTTTGGCAGCCCGGAAAGCGGCAGTTCCGCTCTCTCCCGGCCTCCCGGCCGCACGATCGTCAGAAGCAGTGTCTCGCGTCCGTCGAGCAGGAGCCGCTGCCGGCCTTCGATCCCGTACCAGCGGCTGCCGCGCGGGATGATTGCCAGCGTGTCCGGCCTGCCGTCCTTCAGCACGTCCAGATAAACTTCCGCCGGGACAACGTCCGGGCCGGCGAACCAGCTTCCGTCGTCAAGTCCCTCAGAGGCGATAAACGCCGTCCAGGCCGCCCCCTTCGAGAACGGCTCCCCTTCAAGGTAAGCCCTCCTGCCGCGGCAGATCTCCCCGGTCGTCTTCTTAAAGAGCTCGCGGTCGTAGCCTTTCCCGGTGATGAGCACATTCTGGAACGTGGCCGCGTCGAGGCACTGGCCGATAAAGGAGGCCGCCGTCACGTCGAAAAGCTTCCGGTCCTGCACCGGGATCCCGTAGACCTTGCGCGGGACAGCCCGGGAGACCATGACGCCTCCCTCGGACTCTTCCGTCAGGCCTTCGAAGATGATTTCATTTTCGGAAAATGTCAGAAGCGCGCAGCTGCCCGACTTCATCATCCGCCGCTCGCCTTTCAGAAACCCGCAGAAGGCGGCCATCTTGTTCATGATCCGGTACCGGTCGGGCTTAAGGCCCAGGGAGGCAAACGCAGCCCGAAGGTTGGCCGCCAGCTCCGGCGTGATCTTCTCCGCGGCGACCGCGAGGCAGCCGATGCTCTTGTCCGGCTCGACAATGCCCGCGATCTTCAGGGATTCGCGCAGGAATTCGGCAAGCAGCTTATCCGGCGAGAACGCCAGGTCTCCCAGCTTCACCTCTTTGAGGCTGTTCACGGCGGAGAAAAGGTCCTTCACAAGGAAGCCGTCCTCCGCCTCCGCGTAGTAGGAGGCGGCTGAGCCCGGGTACCATTTTTCTTTGAGCGGCAGAAAGGCCAGCTGTGTCGGAAAATACGCCTCCCCGGATCCGTCGCTTTGAAGCAGCGAGACGGGCTCCCCGGTGCGGCGGTCAAAATAGCAGTAATCGGACTGCTCCGCTCCCAGCATGAAGCCTATGATGATATTTCTGACCTCGTTCACGGCTCTTCCTCCAGTTTAAACAGCGCGCCGGTGACCAGCTCCGCACGGCGGAGCTCCCGGATCTTGTTCTCCAGCGTCTCCGTGTCGCCTTTCTCCTTCGCCGCCAGCATCTGGTTCAGCAGCTGATAGCGGCTGACGCCCGTATCGTCCACATGCCCGGCCGTCTCGACCTTTTCCGGCAGCTTCCGCTCTTCCCCCTCGTGATGAACCACGGCGGACCAGGTAAGCTCCTCCCCGTAGAAAAGGATGAACTCCCGGCCGAAAAGGCCCCGGTAGATCTCGCGGAGCGGTGCCCTGCGGAAATGTTTCTCCTCCCCGCGGCCGGCGAGCGCATAGATGAGATCGACCTCATCGCCCGGCTCGGCCTGCACGAAGACGAACGCCTTGTCCTCCAGATGATACTGGCGGAGCGAGGAGGCGGGCAGTTCCCTGAAGAACGGAAAATAAAGCCCTTTTGCCACACACTCCTCCAGAAGCACGTCCATGCGGATCTCCTCGCGGGCTGTCCGCTTCTTCTTTTTCGCGTAATAGTTCAGCAGGGCAAGACGGTCCGCCTCCGGAACAGGAACACCCCGGTCGATGAGCGCGGCGACAAGCGAGGCGGTGTCGGAGCTGATCAGCTCTCCCTTCCCGAACGTCCTCTCACACTCGAAATCGGCGTAAGCCGAGGAGACCTCCGGATTGCCGGCCAGCCTCTCGTAGGCGCCGAGAACGCCGGATTCCCGCGGCAGCAGGGTCCCGGTGAAGACCGCCCGGCGAAGGATGCGGTCGTCGAGATTGCCGCTTCTGATGTCAAATTCGGCGAGATGCCGCCGGATGAGCAGCATGTCCGCGACCGCCCCGTCGAACCAGCGCTCGAGATAAAAGAGCGACGATTCGCTGACGGCGCCGCCCCGGAGAGCCTGCATGGAAATAAACAGCAGGGTCTCGTCATAGGCTCCGTCAAACAGTTCCTCCATCGCGTCCGCGCAGGCAAGAAGTTCTTCGGGCTTCACACCCTCCGCACCGCAGCGGCGCAGCAGCTCAAACGCCGCCTCGCTGAACCCTCTCCGGATCAGCAGCGTGATAAAGCGGGCCCGGTCGACCCTGGCGTAGGCGTCGAGGTCGATTTCCGAGAGGTAGCGGTCGATGGTTTCATTTTCCGCATGATCAAGATAATAGGTGAGGAGCATCTTCCGGACCGTGTCGCGGAAGCCGTCCGCAAAGAGACTGCTCGCCTCCATCTGCCGGAACGCGTCCACCGTGCGGACGTCCACCGGGCGCAGCTGCCCGTTCCGCACGGCAGCGGAGAGCCAGAGTCCCGGATAGGGGATCCCGAACGCGATGAGCGCCGAGAGCTGGGGTTCCTTCTCCATGAGCGGCTCCCGTGTGTAAACGACCGAGGAGGCGAAATACCGCCCTCTGCCGTCCGAGAACAGGATCGCCGCGTCGTCGGTCCAGCACTGGACCAGAGCCTCGCCGCCCCGCAGCGGGTAGATCTCGGGATTCTTCAGCCCGTAGTGATAGACCACCGCCTCGCGGACGCGCGGGTCGTCGGTGTAGAGGCGCTCCGTGAAAATATTTTCCGCAAGCCGCACGCCCCGCTCGGTCTCGCCGATATTTCCCTGGAAATTCCGGTAGAGGACCGCGTAATCGCGCCCGATGCGCTTTCCGAGGAAGGATGCGTCGGCAAATTCCTGCATCTGATCCTTAAGAGCCGCATAGGTCTCCGGATCCCGGGTGCGGTTTTTGACGACCGATGCGTAGAGAAACGCCCTCTTCTTCTCGGAAACCTGCGCTTCGCGCGCAAGATAGCGCAGGATCACCCTGGGAAGCGGCTCCCGGTAGTTCTCCGGGACCGCCTCGATGAAGGAAGCGTACAGGCGGGTGATCTGGATTTCCCGCTCCACAGCCATAAGGAACCATGGGAAGCTCTCCGCGTCCCCCGGCGCAAAGCGGATGAGGATCCTGCAGATTGCCGTGAGGATCGCGTCCCTGTCGTACATCGCGAAGGCGGCCTTCAGCACACGCAGGGCGACAGAGGCGGTCTTTCGGTCGCTGATCGTGAGGTAGGAGACCTTGAGCGCCAGCTCCTCCGGCAGATACCGGTTCTTCGCGCCCCAGGCCAGCATATGCCACATGAACGGATCGACCCTCGTGAAGAGTTCCGGATACTGTTCATAATATTTCAGCGCGGAAAGATAGAGCAGCGGACTCATGACGCCCGCGTCAAAGAGCTCGTAGAAATAGACATTCTGCCGGTCCGGCAACCTGGTCACCGAGGGATCGATCTGCATGCGCATGAGCGTCAGAAGAACGTCCTCGCGGTTTCTGGTCTGCCATTCCCGGATGCGGTCGATGATACTCTGCTCATCCTTCGTGAGCTGCCCGGTCATCAGCCCGATGTAGAGGAAGCCTGCCTTGACATAAGCGGGCTCCCCGGTAAAATCATGCGAGGAGACGCCCCGGAGAAGCTCCAGCGCGCGTTCATGCCGCCCTGCCTTCTCCTCCGCATAGACTGCCAGGAGCTGCATGGCGGCCGGCGCCTGTCCGCCCGGCCAGGCGGCGATATTTTTCCGGACGCGGTTGGCAAATTCATCCGCCGAGCGCACGCCGATGTGGAAATCGATGAGGTCGCGCATGAGGCGGACGCGGATCTTCTTCGTATCCGGTTCCTCAGCAGCATCCCGCGCAAGCAGCGGGCTCGCCGTCACCGGAAGCTCGAAGATGCCGTCCGGGCAGACGACTTTTATTTTCCCGAAATTCTTCCCCGGATGCAGCTTCTCCTGCCGCACGATGTACTCGACGTCGAGGACCGAGCCGAAGAAATCCTCTTCCGTGAAGCGGTCTTTCGGCAGCTCAAGGAAATCACCCTCCGCGCTCACGCGGATCTCGGTGCAGCCCCAGCCGCTCTTCACGATGCGCAGAAGCTCCTTCTCGGAGCTGCTGACGGCCGGGAACTCCCGCTCCTTCGCGTTCACCGTAAGGCGCACGGGTTCCTTTCTGCCGGCAAGGACGAGAAATTCCTCCATATTGCCCCGGAGCGAAGGGCTCTTCGTGAGGGCGGCCGCCAGCGCGCGGACGCGGGTGGTCTCCCCGGAGAGCAGCCGCTGAAAACCCGGGCTCTCGAATATGCGCAGCGCCTCGCCCGGATTTTGCTCGGCAAGCTCCGTGAATTCCCCAAGATCCCGGATCTCCCGCCCGCCGCTCATGAGCTTCATCTCCGATGCGGCGACGCGCACGGGAACGCTGTACTCCCCGTCGTTCGTCGAGAAAAGGATCTTTCCTTCCGCCGCCTCGCCCGGGACAAGTCCCTCGAGGTTGACCAGGTACGGTATCTCGATCTCCGAGCCCCTGATCTTCTTCTCCTTCACGCGGATGCGGGGGTTCGTGACAAAGATATCCCCGACCAGCCGCTTTGTGCCGCCGCTCCGGATGCGCAGCTTGTCACGCTTCACATCCCCGGCGGCAGCCTCCGTACTGACAGAAAGCTCCCCGATCGGCGTGAACCCGCTGTCCTTTATCCTGCCCTTCTCTTCCTCTATCGTCCTGATCAAAGCACTGTCCTCACATTACCATGTCAAAGAGTGATATCTGGTTCGTTTCCGGGATCCCCGACAGGATGCCGAGGCTCTCCAGGAGCTCGATGATCGTGCCCGAAGCGCGGGTCCGCGTCCGGAAATCATCCTTGGAGAGGAACGGCCCTTTTGCGGCCTCCTCCTCGATCTGTACCGCCACGCTCTCACCGAGCCCGGCGATGGAATTGATCGACGGCATGAGCTTTCCGTCGACGATCGTAAACCTGGTCGCCTTCGCCTTGAAAAGGTCCAGCGTGTGAAATGAAAACCCTCTCGCATACATCTCGCGGACGATCATCATATCCTTCAGCATTTCGTCTTCCTTCGGGGAGAGCGATTCCTTCTCCCTGAGGCTCTGCGCGTAATCCTCCATCACCTGGCGGCCGCGCGCCATGATCGCGTAGTCGAACGTCGTGACACGGATCGAGAACATCGCGGCGTAGTAGGCCAGAGGATAGTTGATCTTGTAGTAGGCGATCCGGAACGCGTTCATGACGTAGGCCGCGGCGTGCGCCTTCGGGAACATGTATTTGATGCGCTTGCAGGACTCGATGTACCAGTCGGGCACGCCGTGCTCGCGCATTTCATTTTCCTGGTCGGGCTTTAAGCCCTTGCCCTTGCGGACCGCCTCCATGATTTTGAACGAGTGCTCCGGCTCGACGCCCCAGGCGATCAGGTTCAGCATGATGTCGTCACGGGTGCAGATCGCGGTGCCGAGGGTACAGTCGCCGTTCTTGATAAAATACTGGGCGTTGTCCAGCCAGACGTTTGTCCCGTGGGACAGCCCGGATATGCGGATGAGCTCCGAGAGCGTCTTCGGCTTCGTGTCGCGGAGCATGCCCATGACGAAGTTGGTCCCGAACTCCGGGACGCCGAGAACGCCGAGGTCGACGCCGTCCATCTGCTCCGGCGTGACGCCGAGCGCCTGGGTGCCGGTGAACAGCGAGAGCACGCCCGGATCGTCCAGCGGGACTTCCAGCGGATTGGTCCCGGTGAGGTCCTCCAGCATGCGGATGATCGTCGGATCATCGTGTCCGAGGATATCGAGCTTCAGGAGGTTCCGGTCGATTGAGTGATAGTCGAAATGCGTCGTGATGATGTCCGACGTCATGTCGTTGGCCGGGTGCTGGACCGGCGTGAACCAGTTGATGTCCATCCCCTTGGGCAGGACGATGACGCCGCCCGGGTGCTGCCCGGTCGTTCTGCGGACGCCGACGCAGCCCGCGCCGAGACGCTCGAGCTCGCAGGGGCGCTTTGTGATCCCCTTCTCCTCAAAATAGTGCATCGCGAGACCGTAGGCGGTCTTGTCGGCGACCGTACCGATCGTGCCGGCCTTGAAGGTCTGGCCTTTGCCGAAAATAACCTCCGTATACGCCTGCGCCACGCCCTGCTCGTCGCCCGAGAAATTCAGGTCGATGTCGGGCTCCTTGTCGCCCTTGAAGCCCAGGAACGTCTCAAACGGGATATCGAAGCCCATCTTCTTGAGCGGGGCTCCGCAGTTGGGGCATTTTTTGTCCGGCATGTCCGCGCCGCAGCGGCCGCCGTAGGCTTTTACCTCCTCGGAATCGAAGTCCACATAGTGGCACTCCGGGCAGAGATAGTGCGGCGGCAGCGGGTTGACCTCCGTGATGTTGGACATGGTCGCGACCAGCGAGGAGCCGACCGAGCCTCGGGACCCGACGAGGTAGCCGTCCTCGCGGGACTTCTGCACGAGCCTCTGCGCGATGATATACATGACCGCGTAGCCGTTGCCGATGATCGAGTGCAGCTCCTTGTCGAGGCGCGATTTCACCTGTTCGGGGATATTCTCGCCGTAGATCTTCCGGGCGGTCTCGTAGCACATGCGCTCGAGGTCCTCCGCCGAGTTTTCGATGACCGGCGGGCATTTGTCCGGATGGATCGGCGAGATCTGCTCGATGAGGTCCGCGACGCGGTTTGTATTTTCCACAACGACCTCGTAAGCCTTCTTCTCGCCGAGATAGGCGAATTCCGCGAGCATCTCCTCCGTCGTGTGGAGGTAGAGCGGCGGCTGGCCCTCGTCCTTGTAGCCGTGCCCGGACTGGATGATCGTCCGGTAGATCGCGTCCTCGGGATTCAGGAAATGAACGTCGCACGTTGCCACGCACATCTTCCCGAAATCGTCCGCCAGCTTCACGATCTTTTTGTTGATCTCGCGGAGATCGTCGTCACTCTCGATGCCTGCGACGCGCTCCCGCACCATGTATTCGTTGTTGCCGACCGGCTGGATCTCGAGATAGTCGTAGAAATTCACAATCTGCGCGATCTTTGCGGCAGGCTTCTCCTTCAGGATCGCCTGGTAGAGTTCGCCCGCCGAGCAGGCGGACCCCAGGATCAGGCCCTCGCGGTGCTGCATGAGCAGCGAGCGCGGGATGCGCGGCCGTTTCTTGAAGTATTTGAGGTGTGACTCCGAGACCAGGGTGTAGAGGTTGCGGCGGCCGGCTTCATTTTTGGCCAGTATGATAATATGGTAGTAAGGCAGGTTCCGGATGCGCTCCTCCGACACGAGGCCGCGCTCGCTTAAGTCGTGGTAAGTCACGACTTCCTGCTTTTTCATCACGTCAAGCAGCTGGATCCAGACCTTCGCCATCGCCTGGGCGCGCGGCTCCGCCCTGTGCGGGTCCGCGCAGGGGATCTTCATGGCTTTCGTGAGCTTCTCGAACGAGCTCCGGCTCACCTCCGGGGTAAGATACCGGATGCAGCCCGGGATATCGACGAAGGTGTGCTCCGCCATGTTGAAGGCAAGTCCGGCTTTGGCCGCATTTTCGGAAATGAAACCCGCAACCAGCGGCGCGTCAAACGCGGCGACCGGCATGTCCCCGATAAATGCGAGAAACTTCTCAAGGACGGTCCCCAGCTTCTCGCCCCGGGCCGTCATCTCGTCGCGGATGCCCGTCTCCTTCGTGAAGGAGAACGGCAGGGGCTTCTCCGGGTTGATCATCGCCGTGAACGTCTCCGCCGGCAGCCCTTTTTTGACGCGCACGGCCGCGATCTCGATGAGGTCGTGCCTGAGCGCGGATGTGCCGGTCGTGACCGTCTGCACGATAACCGTATCGTCATAGACGCTGCGGTCATCCGGGCCTTCGATCATGCTCTCCATATCGTCGACCAGGTAGCCCTCGCAGCCGTAGATCACCTTGAAATCCGGATCCTTCTCGTCGGAAGCGTGGTGGGCCTCCGGAAATGCCTGCACGACCCCGTGGTCGGTGATCGCCAGCGCCTTCATGCCCCAGCGCTTCGCCTGTTTGATGATGTCCTTCGCCGCGGAGACCGCGTCCATGTCGGACATCTTGGTGTGGCAGTGGAGCTCCACACGCTTCACCGCCGCGTTGTCCATCCGGTTCTCCTTGAAGCTCCCGATCTTTTTGACCGCGTAGACAGTCTTGATCATGGTCTCCTTCTCGAAGGTGTCGAACGCCATCATGCCGCGCACGAGGAAGCACGCGCCGATCTTAAAGGTGTCCGTGTACTGGTCCAGCTCCTCCGGGAGTACCCAGAGCTTCATCCGGATACTGTCGGTGTAATCGGTCATCGAGATGTTCATGATGATCTTGCCGCTTCGGACCTCGCGCGTCTCGATGGCAAAGACCTCGCCCCTCACGACCACCTCGTGCGGATCCTCCCCGAGCGTCTCAATCGGGACCGGCTCGCCCTCGAAGCTTTTGCCCAGGATGACATTTTTGTCATTGGAAATAAAACTCTTCTGCTGCCGGTAGGTCTTCTCGGCTGCGTTCGAGAGTTTCTGGGGCTTTTCATTTTCCTCGGCGGCCATCTGTTTGCGCCGCTCGCTCTTCTTCACGACTTCGCGGACTTTGTTTGCGATCTTCTCGTCCTCGTCGGCGAAGGCCCTGCCTTCCTCCTTGCCCGCGTAGGACACCTCAAAATGAACCCCCTGAAACCCGGCTCGCTCCACGAAGACCTTCTCAAGGTAGGAAATGATCTCCTCCTCGCGGTCCCGGGCGATCATGGTGTCCGGCAGCTCCGCGCTGACCGTCCCGTCCCTGCCGAAATCGAGGTTCACATGCAGGAATGTCTGGTGCAGCAGCGGGCTGACTTCCTTCAGCTCCAGCAGCATGGAAGTGCGGTAGACCCGGTAGAAGTTCTTCGGCGTGTACTGCCCGGACAGGCGGAAACGCTCGATGACCTTCACCTCCATCAGCGCATTGTCAAAGATCTGCGATGCGATGGCGTCCTCAACCTCATAAATATACTGTTTTTTGATCCAGTTCTCCGAAGTTATGTAAACTCTGAGTCTGTTCTTCGCCTGGTTGACCGCGATCCGGCTGACGCGTGCGCCATCCATGAACTCGCGGGCTTCCTCGCTCAGTGCCAGGTTCGGGAATGCTTTCGGGAACGCCATTTCGCTGCTGTTCAATCTTCTCTCCTTTTTGGGGACGGTTCCTGGGGGACGGTTCCTGGGGGACGGTTCTTAGGAAACAGGTTCTCTTCAGAGAACCTGTTTTCAGAGAACCGTCCCTGGGAACCGTCCCTGTATCAGTACTTAAGGATCTCTTCTTTCAGGGCCTCCAGCAGCTGCCCCTCCGGCACCTTCCGGATGACCTCGCCCTTCCTGATGATGAGGCCCTCGTGCAGCCCGCCGCAGATCCCGAGATCCGCCTCCGCGGCCTCGCCGGGACCGTTCACGACGCAGCCCATGACCGCGACCTTGATGTCGAGCGGGATGTCCGCGACCATCTTCTCCACCGCGTTCGCGAGCGGGATGAGGTCGATGTTCGTCCGCCCGCAGGTCGGACAGGATACCACCTCGATCTGGCCCTTGCGAAGGCCCAGCGTCTTTAAGATGAGTCTTCCGGTCTTTACCTCCTCCGCCGGATCGCCGGTCAGGGAGACGCGGATCGTGTCGCCGATGCCCTCGTGGAGAATGATTCCGAGGCCGACCGAGGACTTGATGTTGCCGGAATAGACCGTCCCGGCCTCCGTGATCCCGACGTGCAGCGGATAATCCGTCTTCTCCGCGATGATCTCGTGGGCCCGGACGCACATCATAACGTCCGAGGACTTGATCGAGATGACCATCTGGTCATAGCCCAGGTCCTCGATGATTTTCACCTTGTCGAGCGCACTCTCGACCAGGCCTTCGGCGGTCACGCCGCCGTATTTCGCGACGATCTCCTTCTCGAGCGAGCCCGAGTTCACGCCGACGCGCATCGGCACGTGGTGGGCCTTCGCGCACTCGACGACCGCGCGTATGCGGTCGATGCTCCCGATATTGCCGGGGTTGATGCGGATCGCGTCCGCCCCGTTCTCGATGGCCGCGATCGCCAGCCGGTAATCAAAATGAATATCCGCCACGATCGGTATGCTGATCGCGTCCTTGATGGTCCGGATCGCGGCTGCCGCCTCCATGGTCGGGCAGGTGGAGCGGATGATGTCGCAGCCGGCGATGGTGAGCCTCTTGATCTGCTCGATCGTCGCCTCCGCGTTCTCCGTCTTCGTGTTGGTCATGGACTGGACCGAAACCGGATGTCCGCCTCCGATATAAGTGTCGCCGATCCGGATCGCCCGGGTATGCTCACGGTAGGTCATTTCATCTCCTCTTTTCTCTTATAAGTCACAAATGAATAGCAGAGGTCAAAACAGGTCTTCTCCTCGCTCTCCTCCTCGACCTCCCATTCGGGATCCGCGTCGAGATCCGGGAAAAAAGCGTCCGCCTCGTAAGCGTAATCGATCTTCGTGAGGTAAGCCCGGCTGCAGTAGGGCAGAAATGCCCGGTAAATCGACTCTCCGCCGATCACAAAGACGTTGTCGGGGTCTTCATTTTTCACGAGCTCCAGAGCCTCCTCCACCGAGCGGGCGATCTCCGCACCGGGGATTGCATCACTCCTGCGCGTCAGCACGATGCTGCGGCGGCGCTTTAAGGGAGCCCCGTTCGGGAAGGATTCCAGGGTCTTACGGCCGAGGATCACGGTCTTGTCCAGGGTCTTGCTGCGAAAATATTTCATGTCCTCCGGGATCGAGACCAGGAGCTTGTTGTCCCGGCCGATGCCGAACCGGCTGTCAACGGCTGCGATACAGTTCATGTTTTTCCTCCGTCAGATGGCAATCGGTATGTTCTTCACCTGCGGCCCGTGCTGATAATCCTCCACAATGAGGTCGTCCGTCGTGAAGGCGTAAAAATCCTTCACTTCCGGGTTCAGGTGCACCTTCGGGGCCGGATAGGTCGGCCGGGAGATCAGTTCTTTAATGATCTCCACATGCCTGTCGTAGATATGCGCGTCCGCGATCACGTGGACCAGCTCGCCCGGGATCATGTCGGAAGCCTGGGCGAACATCATGAGCAGGATCGCATACTGGCACACGTTCCAGTTGTTGGCGGCGAGCACGTCCTGGGAGCGCTGGTTCAGCACCGCGTTGAGCGTGAGCTTCTCATCGCCCGGATGCTGGGTGACGTTGAAGGTCACGGACCATGCGCACGGGTAGAGGTTCATCTCGGAAAGGTCGTGATGGTTGTAGAGCGAGGTCAGGATGCGGCGGCTGAAAGGGTTGTTTCTGAGGTCATAAAGAACCCGGTCCGTCTGGTCGAACATGCCCTCCTTATACTTCGACTTCGTGCCGATCTGGTAGCCGTAGGCCTTGCCGATCGAGCCGTCCGGATCCGCCCACTCGTCCCAGACATGGGGCTTTAAGTCATGGATATTGTTGGATTTTCTCTGCCAGATCCAGAGGATCTCGTCCATCGCGCTCTTTAAGGCCGTGCGGCGCAGCGTGATCGCCGGAAACTCCTCCCTGAGATCGTAGCGGTTCACGACGCCGAAGCGCTTGATCGTGTAGGCCGGCGCGCCGTCCTCCCAGTGGGGACGGACCTTCTCGCCGCGCGTGTCCGTGCCGTTTTCAAGGATATCCCGGCACATGTCGATAAAAATCTCATCCGCTCTGCTCATAATCCTTCCTTTCCAAGCCTTGTGCAAAGAAGCCAGACATCCGCGGGGCGGATGCCTGACTGTTTTCATTTTTCTTACGCTTCCTCCGCCTCTTCCGGCTCCGCCTTCTTCGGCAGGCGGTAATAGAGCTTCGTCATCTCGTAAATGCTCTTCGCAAGCTCACCGGAGAGCTCGCGCGGACGCATGCGCCACTGCCAGTTGGTCCCGGTCGTCGAGGGATGATTGATCCTCGCGCGGTTGTCCTTGACCAGGTAGTCCTGGATCGGAACGATGCAGAGATCCGCGACGCTGGCCTGGGCCGTGCGGATGAAATCCCAGGTGAACTGGCCGTAATCCGTGAATACGGACCCGATATAACGGCGGGCGAAATCGCGGTCCTCGTTGCAGATGGACTCGATCCAGCCGCGGGTCGTCTCATTGTCGTGTGTGCCGGTGTAGACGACGCAGTTGTGCTCGTAATTGTGCGGCAGGTAGTCGGATTCCTCGCGGGAGTCGAACGCGAACTGCAGCACCTTCATGCCCGGGAAGCCGGAATCTTTGAGCAGCTTCCGGACGCTCGGGGTGATGTAGCCGAGATCCTCGGCGATGATGTGGAGCTCGCCGAGCTGTTTTTTCATTTCCCTGAAGAGGCCGAGGCCCGGACCCTTGACCCACTCGCCGTTTTTCGCAGTCTTCTCCCCGTACGGGATCTCGTAGAATTCGTCAAATGCGCGGAAATGGTCGACGCGCAGGACGTCCACAAGCTCGAACGTGCTCGCGATGCGTCGGATCCACCACTCGTATTTTGTCTTCTTTAAGTATTTCCAGTCGTAGATCGGGTTGCCCCAGAGCTGGCCGTCGGCGGAAAATGCATCCGGCGGGCACCCCGCCACCTTCTTCGGCAGGCAGTCCTCGTCCATGAGGAAGATCTCCGGGTTCGCCCAGGTGTCCGCGCTGTCCGCGGAGGTGTAGAACGGAATATCGCCGATGATCTTTACGCCTTTGTCGTTGGCATATTCTTTGAGTTTTGCCCACTGTTTGAAAAATTCGTACTGCTGGAAGCAATAGAATTCGATGGTTTCCGAGAACTCAAGTCTGGCCGCTGCGAGGGCTTCCGGATCGCGTTTCTTCACATCGTCGTCCCAGTCGGTCCAGGCTTTGCCGCCGTTCTTTGCCTTTAAGGCCATATAAAGGCCGTAGTCCTCCAGCCAGAAGGCGTGTTTTGACTTGAACGCCTCATATTCCTTGTCTGGATTCGCGAGAAAGCGCTGGAACGCGAGCTCCAGAAGGACGAAGCGGTTGTTGTAAAGTGCGCCGTAGTCGACCCGCTCGGGGTCGGAGCCGAAGAAGAAGTCGCGCACCTCGTGTTCATATAGAAGTCCGTCTTTGATGAGGGTTTCGGGATCGATAAAATACGGATTGCCCGCGAAAGTCGAGAAGCTCTGGTAGGGGGAGTCTCCGTAGCCGGTCGGGCCGAACGGGAGAACCTGCCAGTAGGACTGGCCGGCTTCCGACAGGAAATCCACGAACTCATAAGCCTCCTTCGAGAAACAGCCGATCCCGTACTTCGAGGGAAGTGACGAGACCGGGCACAGTATTCCGCTTTCACGCATATTGCTGCCCTCCTTAGGTTAAAAATCTATCTAACCTGATATTGTAGCATAAATGCCGGGGAAATGAAAGTGCCGTCCCCAAACAAAAAAAGGGAGATGACGCGCGCGTCATCTCCGTGTCTGGTAAAGCATATGTCAGAAGATCCCGAGAAGCTTGCTGTACTCCGTGAGAGCGCCCTCGGTGTTCTGCGCCAGGACCGCCTTCGCGAGGATCTTGCCGAGCTGGACGCCCTCCTGGTCGAAGCTGTTGATGTTCCAGACGAAGCCCTGGAACATGACCTTGTTCTCGAAATGAGCGAGCAGCGCGCCGAGCACTTCCGGCGTCAGCTTGTCCGCCACAATGATCGACGACGGACGGCCGCCCGCGAAGAACTTGTTCCTGTTCACGTCGTCCTTGCCGCAGGCGAACGCGACGATCTGCGCCGCGACGTTCGCGGACAGCTTCTGCTGGCTGGTCGTGCCCTGGATCACCACGTCGTTGTCCATCTGGTTCTGTCTGAAGCCGATGAACTGCAGCGGGATGATATTGGTGCCCTGGTGGAGCAGCTGATAGAAGGAATGCTGGCCGTTCGTGCCGGGCTCGCCGAAGATGACCGGACCGGTCACGTAATCGATCGGCTCGCCGAAACGGTTCACAGACTTGCCGTTCGACTCCATGTCGAGCTGCTGCAGATGAGCCGGGAAGCGGGACAGCGCCTGCGAGTACGGAAGCACCGCCGTCATGCCGTAGCCGAGGAAGTTGCGCTCATAGACGCCGATCAGGGCGTCGAGGAGGGCTGCATTTTCCCTGATATCCGGGTTCTTCGCGAGAGCGTCCTCTTCCGCCGCTCCGGCAAGGATGCGGGCGAAGACGTCCGGTCCGAACGCCAGCGACAGGATCGCGCCGCCGACCATGGACGTCGCGGAGTAACGGCCGCCGATGTAGTCGTCCATGTAGAAGGAATCGAGGTAATCCGGGTTGTTGGCGAGCGGGGAAGCGTCCGAGGTGACCGCGATCATGTGCCTGGACGGGTCGAGGCCGGCTTCACGGATGGCATTTTTGACGAAGGACTCGTTGGTCAGGGTCTCGAGCGTCGTGCCGGACTTGGAGACCAGGACGAAGAGCGAATGCGCGACGTCGATCTGCGCAAGGACCGCCGAGGCGTCGTCCGGGTCGACGTTGCTGATGAACTTCGCATCCATGAGCAGGGTCTTGTTGGCCTTTGCCCAGCTCTCGAGCGCGAGATAGAGGGCACGCGGGCCGAGGTCGCTGCCGCCGATACCGATCTGGACGACGGTCGTGAACTTCTCGCCTGCCTCATTGACGATCTCGCCGGCATGCACCTTCTTCGCGAATTCCGCCGCACGCTCCTGCTGCGCGACATAGAACTCGCGCTTGTTCACGCCGTCGACGACCACGTCATCGCCGAGCTGGCCGCGGCAGAGCTGATGCAGGACGCAGCGGTTCTCGCCGGTGTTGATGCGCTCGCCGCCGTAGAGGGCTGCGTACTTCTCTGTCAGTTCCGCCTCGTCCGCGAGCGCCTGCAGCGCTTTCAGGGTCTCATCGTCGACCGCCTTGGCCGCGAAGCTGTAGACCATCCCCGCACCCATCGGGACCTTGTAATTCTTAACGCGCTCCGCGCCGCTCTCGCCGCTCATCACGGCCTTGACGTCGACCGGGGCCAGCGCTCCGAGTTTCTTAAATGCATCCAGTTTCGAAAAATTTTCCCATTTCATACCGGCATCACTCCTTTTAAGTTAGAAAATAAAAAGCTCTGTCATTATTATACAATAGCCGCTCCGCATTTTCAATCATTAGCGGCTCTTTTCACGAAAGAGAGCCGAGATGAAGCGCCTCCGCGAGCTTCATGGCGAAGATCCGGTGCCCTTCCTCCGTAAAATGAACATCGTCCGCATACTGCGGGATCCCCCACTCTCCGGCGTCAAGAAACCGCGCGCCGGCCTCCTCCGCTGCCGTGATAAGGAGCTCCGGAAGCTCGCCGGCGGCCTTAAGGATCCCCGCGTATCCGCTGCCCCGGAGCGTAACCGGCGCGGGCGGACAGATGAGGACCGTTCGCTCTCCCGCAAGAGCCGGCACGCGGTGAAACATCTCCCGGGCCCTCTCCGCGATCCGCTCCGCACTGACGCGCCTGATTTCAAAGAGATCGTTCGTCCCCAGCATGACCGTGACGATATCCGCGTCCTCGTTGGCCTCAAGAATGCCCGCAAGATAGCGGAGCGCACCGTCCGAAACCGGAAATGTCCGCCCGTTCAGCCCCTCGTTCACAACTTGAACGCCCGGGATCCCGGCAAGAAGGCCGGTCCAGCGCATGTGTTTCGGCAGGCGCCCGCTCGTCCCGAGCCGCGGGTCGAACCCGAAGGTGTTGGAGTCGCCGTAGCATAAGATTTTCATTTTTCCTCCTTCCAGTGCAGCCGGTGCAGCTGCCCCTCCGTCTCAAGGCCGCGAAAATCATTCTGCCGCAGCGCCTCATAGAGCACGATCGCGGCGGAGTTCGCGAGGTTCAGCGAGCGCTCGCCGGTGCACATCGGGATCCTGATGCACTGCTCCGGATGCTCGATGAGGATCTCCTCCGGGATCCCCGCGCTCTCCTTCCCGAACATGATGAAGTCCCCGTCCCTGAAATCCGCCTCCGCGTAGGTCTTTCTCCCCTTCGTGGTCGCGTACCAGACGCGGGCCCCCGGATTTTTCCTGAGAAAATCCTCATAGTTCGCGTACTCGGTCACGGAAAGGCGCTTCCAGTAGTCCATCCCCGCCCGCGCCAGGTTCCGCTCGGAGAGCGCGAAGCCCAGCGGATGGATGAGGTGGAGCGCGCTTCCGGAAGCAACGCAGGTCCGCCCGATGTTGCCGGTGTTGCTCGGAATTTCAGGTTCGTGCAGTACGATGTTGAGCATTTCTGTCTCCTTTGAAAATGAACCCCCCGCAAAAACCCGGGACGCAAAGCCCCGGGTCCTGTTCTTCATATTATCTGTATCAGCCGATCTTCGGCAGGGATGCGAAGCTCTTCTGAAGCTCCTCGTCGGAGGGCACATAGTCGGTCATCTCGCCGTTGTGGAACTTCTCGTAGGCGACCATATCGAAGTAGCCGGTGCCGGTGAGGCCGAACACGATCGTCTTCTCCTCGCCGGTCTCCTTGCATCTGAGCGCCTCGTCGATCGCATAGCGGATCGCGTGGGAGCTCTCCGGTGCCGGAAGGATGCCTTCCACCCTCGCGAACATCTCAGCAGCCTCGAAGACCGAAGTCTGCTCGACGCTGACGGCTCTCATCATGCCCTGGTCGTAGAGCTCGGAGAGCACCGGGCTCATGCCGTGGTAGCGCAGGCCGCCGGCGTGGTTCGGGGAGGGGATGAAGCCGCTGCCGAGGGTGTACATTTTCGCGAGCGGGCAGACCTTGCCGGTGTCACAGAAGTCGTAGGCATAGACGCCGCGGGTCAGGCTCGGGCAGCTGGCCGGCTCGACCGCAACGATGTCGTAATCCGCCTCGCCGCGGAGCTTCTCACCCATGAACGGGGAGATGAGGCCGCCGAGGTTGGAGCCGCCGCCGGCGCAGCCGATGATCATGTCGGCCTTGACACCGTATTTCTTAAGAGCGGCCATGGTCTCGCAGCCGATCACGCTCTGGTGCAGCAGGACCTGGTTCAGGACCGAGCCCAGCACATAGCGGTAGCCATCGCGGGAGAGCGCGTCCTCGACCGCCTCGGAGATCGCGCAGCCGAGGCTCCCGGTCGTGCCCGGATGCTCCGCAAGGATCTTCCGGCCGACCTCGGTCGTCATCGACGGGGACGGCGTTACCGACGCGCCGTAGGTCCTCATGACCTCGCGGCGGAAAGGCTTCTGCTCGTAGGAGATCTTGACCATGTAGACCCTGCAGTCGAGATCCAGGTAGGCGCAGGCCATGGAAAGGGCGGTACCCCACTGGCCGGCTCCGGTCTCGGTCGTGACGCCCTTGAGGCCCTGCTTCTTCGCGTAGTAGGCCTGGGCAATCGCGGAATTCAGCTTGTGGGAGCCCGACGTGTTGTTGCCCTCAAACTTGTAATAGATCTTCGCCGGCGTGTCGAGCTTCTTCTCAAGGCAGTAGGCGCGCACGAGCGGCGACGGCCGGTACATTTTGTAGAAATCGCGGATCTCGTCCGGGATCGGGATGAAGCGGTTGTCATTGTCGAGCTCCTGCTCGACGAGCTCCCTGCAGAACACGGCGCCAAGCTCATCCGCGGTCATCGGCTTCCCGGTCCCCGGATTCAGGAGCGGCGCCGGCTTCTTCTTCATGTCGGCGCGGACATTGTACCAATCCTTCGGCATCTCATCTTCGCTTAAGTAGATCTTGTAGGGGATTTTCATTTCTTCGGACATCGTTCGTCCCTCCTTAATAAAAAATGGTGCTGCAGTCTCGGACAAAGATCTTCAAAATAACAAAAAACCCCTGTCCCGATACTGTCGGGACAGGGGAAATAATCTCCTGCGGTGCCACCCAACTTGGCGGAAATTCCGCCCTCTCATGCATACTTACATATGCCGGATGTTGTTCACGAAGCTCCCGCTCCGTCTCCCCTACCGTTTCCGGTTCGGTTCGCCCTCCGAAGCCCATTTCCTGACATTCCACGCGCCGCGATCCCAGCCCCCGCAGCTCTCTGTGCCGTAAAATGAAAGTACTCCTCTTCATCACAGGTTTATTAAGTTATATAACTTGTCATGTATTTTAGCAGATACAATCAGGGATGTCAACCGGAAAATGAACAGTTTAAAGCCCGGAATCCCTCACAAGCTCAACCTCGATCGGCGGCACCCTGGAAGGCTCATTCGTGGCCGGCTCCCCCTCGGAGTAAAAGCGGATCTGCTCAAATGAGGGGTCATGCACCTTAGCATCCTGCGGTATGATCACGAACGTGCGCCTCTCGTACCCGGCCTCCATATAGATCTCCGCATAGCTTCGATAATACCTCTTTTCGGGAAGCCTGCCCGTATAATGCCTGCCTTCATAGTCAAACCCGGCCTCTCCGTCCGGAGAAATGACCAGCTTCGCGTCCCCGTTCTCCGAAGAAAATGTCCCGACATAGTTCTCGACCTCCCACCAGACATCGCCGTCAAAGTCGATCTCCTCGCCGGACTCCGACTTCAGGGAAAGATCCCTGACCAGCTTGTATTCCCTGCCGCCGATCGTGACATAGTGCTCCGGGATCTCCGTAAGCCCGGCCTCGTACCGGGCCGCTCCGAGCGAGACCGGCTCGCCGATCCTGTCCATGTACATCCCGTCCACAAAGAAGCTGTTCTCATAGGAGGTGGTCAGGCGCACCGTTCTCCCGTCTAAGAGCTCGCAGTCATAGAAGTAATCCCTTGCCCCCGACTTGTACAGGTTGTACTCCGGCGACATGTAATAATAAAGCTCGCTCTCCCCGTCGACTCTGAGGAACCTGAGCACTTCCCCGGCCGGGATCACGATCTCGCCGGTCGTATTTCCGGTCTCGTCAAGTTCTGCAGCGCCGAGCTCAGTGAGCAGCCGGCAGCCGACATTCCGACTGTCAAGGGCGAGAGAATCGTCGATCAGTGCAAAATGAAGCCACGTCCGCCCGCGCCCGGGTTCCGGATCAAACGCGTAGTGGCCGTTCGGCGTACAGGTGGTGCTGAAGCCCGACTTGCTGTCCATAAAGCTCCTCGTCTGCTCGCGCATGTGGATGCATTCCGGATTAGACGGAACAGCCAGGCATATCTCATGCAGGAACGAATCAAAACTCTGGGCGTTCTGGTTCGCAAAGCGGTCGTACCCGCCGTCGGGGCTTGCGAAGCTGTAGACATAGGAGAATCTTTCATTTTCCTCAAGGCGGTAGAAATAGTATTTCCCCTTAGCCCGGAATACAAAGAAATCCGACTCGTCATCCGCGTACTCGAGCCACCAGGCTTTCTCGCTGTCCTTCTCCCGGATCACGATGCGGTACTGTTCGTACCCGCTCTCATCTGTCGCCTTCTCGACCCGGATCGTCCGCTGATCGTGCGGCAGCACGTAATCAGTGTTCTTCTCGACCTGTGCGATAAAGCTCTCCGGCGTCAGGGCTGCGGCCTCGGCCGACGGCCCGTCCAGCGCCGTGCAGGGAACGGAGACATGCACCGCTTTCGGGCGGTACATGCCGAGTTCACTTTTCTTCTCTTCCGGGACCGCATCGCTGTCAAGATAGAAACGCAGCCCGAGATAGTCAGCTGTCCACGCGGGCGTCCTGTCTTTGCCGGCGAGAAGCCCTTTCGTCCCGTATTTGCCGGCAAGCGCGGCTTCCAGCTTCTCAGGTAGTTCCGCCGGATCCAGGAAGTCCTGAAGCGCCAGCTCCCTGCCGCTCGCGGTATCGTACACATGGGAAGAAAATGTATACTGAAGCGGCCTCGTCCGATCATCCTCGCCGTCGCTGATCCCGCTCTCCATCTCCGTCTCAAGAACGCTGAAAAGAGCCCGGTCCGCCCGCGTCACATTCGTGATACAGGAAATATTCCGGTAGCCATAGCGCTCCGTCACGGCGGAGCCCTCAGCCCTCTTCTCGTAATGATTGCCGCTCAAAAACGCTTCTGCCCTGCTCTCAACGCTCTCTTTCGCGCGCACATTCACCTCGGCGAGAACGCGGGAGATCACCTCCGGCACCTCGCCGTCGGCGGAAAGCTCGGTGTAGCGGCCATAGACGCCGATCCCCTTCTCGGGATCCGCCGAAAAATACTCCTTAAGTTCCGTCCTGACCGCGTACGCTCCGTCTGCGCTCTTTCCGGGTTCCGCCGCCGGACTGTTCACCGAAAGGTTCTCCGTGTGCCGGCCGCATCCGCCCGCAAGGAGCGCTGCAAACAAGGTGCCTGTTAAAGCCAGTATCATCTTTCTCACTCTCTTTCTTCCGGTTTTCATCTGAGATACCTCTCGATCTTCAGGAGGGTCGTGACTGATGCAGGGAACAGTTTGATACAATTGTTTATTCTATCATACCCCATTTGGAGAGAAATGAACAGAGAGAAAATGCGTTGTTTGGGGCTGTTGGCAGCTCCTGAGACAGGGAGAGGCGCCTCGGTTGGCGAGATTACCTGCCGGCGCGGCGAGGGTGCCTTCCTGCAGGTAAGGCCAGCGCAAAAGAAGTTCTCCAGAGAGCTGGTGGCATAAAAAAACGGAAGCATTGCAGATGCTTCCGTTAAAAAAGAGCGCGAGACGGGGATCGAACCCGCGACCCCCACCTTGGCAAGGTGGTGCTCCACCGCTGAGCCACTCGCGCATTTGCCGCTCTTCGCGACAAGTGATATATTACACTATTATCTTCTTCCTGTCAACAAGTTTTCTCAAGTTTTTGAGGAAATTTTGTCCGGTTCCGGGGGCTGAACGGCCTTATATATCAAATCCGAAACTCGTCCAGCAGCCCCATCTCCCTGGCGACCTCCCACATCTCCTTCGAGAGGATGGTCTTCGTCGGAT
>OCTX014521584.1_pt1 | contig 26386 bp, 23 predicted proteins | sample 1539691 | NCBI WGS metagenome assembly OCTX01 (sample SAMN02144231, study PRJEB22623) | gut metagenome | biome: sheep rumen | host: Ovis aries | place: New Zealand
TTGAAAATGAGCCCGGTACAATACCGAACTCACTTTCAAAATCAAGTCAACTAGATTTAATAATCCGTCCAACTTTTTGGGGTCACCTCATCGGGTCGCTTTTTTTTTACTGTTTCAGCGCTTTGATTGCTTCTTCAAGAGATGCGATGCGTGATTCGGCATCTGCTTTTTTCTTGCGCTCCAGTTCCACAATCTCCGGTTTGGCATTCGCCACGAAACGCTCGTTGGACAGTTTTGCCATTACGCCGCGGAGGAATCCCTGCTGGTGAGCGAGATCCGCTTCCAGTTTCTTCAACTCCTCGTCCACGTTGATGAACTTGTCCATCGGAATAGCGAACTCGGTTGTGCCGACGATGAACTTCGCGCAGTTGGCGTTTGAATCGCCATGCATGGCGATTGCTACGTTTGCGAGTTTCTGCAGGAGTCCGGCGAATTCGTAGTTGTCAGCACCGTCGAAATAGAGGGTCAGCGTCTCCTTTTGCGGGATGTTTTTCGATGCACGGATGTTACGGACACCGGAAACGATGGCTTTGAGGGTCTCTATTTGAGCTAAGATATCCTCTAATTGCCGCCGGTTCTCTCTCGTATTTGTCTCTGTTCGGTAGTCTCTCGTTAGTGTCTCGCCAGTCTGATTTGGCGTACTAACCATGATCGATTCGCCCTCTTTGCGGGTGTAGAGTTCGTGCCAGAGTTCCTCTGTGATGAACGGCATGAAGGGGTGGAGCAGTTTCAAGAGGCGGTCAAAGAAAGCAAGCGTGGCTTCGTATGTTGCGCGGTCAATCGGCTGTTGGTAAGCCGGCTTGATCATCTCCAGATACCAGCCGCTGAACTCATCCGTATAGAGCTTGTAAATTGCCATCAGGGCTTCGGAGAGACGGTATTTGCCGAACAAATCCGCCACCTCAGCTTCAGTCTCGCTAAGTTTGGCATCGAACCAAGCGACCGCTTGGGCATTTACCGCTTGGTCATTTCCCATTTGGTCATTTACTTCCCAGCCTTTGACAAGGCGGAAGCAGTTCCAAATCTTGTTGCAGAAATTACGTCCCTGTTCGCAGAGCGAGTCATCGTAGAGGATGTCGTTTCCTGCCGGTGCAGAGAGCAGAATACCCATACGCACGCCGTCGGCGCCGAAACGCTCGATGAGGTCCAGCGGGTCGGGACTATTTCCGAGCGATTTGGACATCTTACGTCCCAGTTTGTCACGCACAATACCTGTGAAATAGACATGCTTGAACGGCATTTTGCCTACGTATTCATAACCCGCCATGATCATACGTGCTACCCAGAAGAAGATGATATCCGGTCCGGTTACAAGGTCTGCGGTGGGGTAGTAATAGTTGATTTCTTTGTTTCCCGGTTTCTCAATTCCGTCAAAGAGACTGATCGGCCAGAGCCACGAACTGAACCATGTATCCAGCGCACCTTCGTCTTGAATCCATTTACCATTTGGACATTTACCATTTACCATTTCTTTGTTGGGGTCTCCTTCGCAGACAAGGATCTTGTCCTCCGGGTAGTTCTCCAGGCCAGTTTGGGCGAGAAGTTCCGCGTCATACCATGCCGGGATGCGATGCCCCCACCAGAGCTGACGGCTGATACACCAGTCTTTGATGTTCTCCAGCCAGTTGCGGTAGGTGTTCTTGTATTTGGCGGGATAGAAGACTATCTCGTCGTTCATCACCGGCGGCAGCGCGATGTCTGCGAAGTGCTGCATCTTCACGAACCATTGCAGGCTCAACCGCGGCTCGATAGGTACGTTCGTGCGCTCCGAGTAACCTACTTTATTGTCGTAGTCCTCAATCTTCTCCACGAGGTTGAGCGCTTTGAGGTCCTCCACGATCTGCTTGCGGCAGTCGAAACGGTCCATGCCGTGGTATTTGCGTACGTTAGGCTGCAACTCTTCCTCTACCGTGTCCATATTCAGATGGGCGTCCGGCGTGAAGATATCGATGGTCTTGAGGTTGTATTTCTGTCCGAGGGCGTAGTCGTTCACGTCGTGCGCCGGCGTCACTTTGAGGCAGCCGGTACCGAAACCGATCTCTACGTAGCGGTCCTCGATGATCGGAATAACGCGTCCTACACCCGGCACGATGACATGTTTGCCTTTGAGCCACTGGTTCTTCTCCTCTTTCGGGTTGATGCAGACAGCTATATCGCCGAAGATAGTCTCCGGACGGGTGGTAGCCACTACAGCGTAGTCGGCTCCGGTCTCAGGGTTGGTGACACCGGGTTCAGCCACTTTGTAGCGCAGGTAGTAGAACTTGTTATGCTCGTCATGATAAATTACCTCCTCGTCCGAGAGGGCTGTCTGGCGCTCCGGATCCCAGTTGACCATGCGCAGACCGCGGTAAATCAGACCTTTTTTATAGAGATCGCAGAAAACATGGATGACCGCTTTGGAACGGGTCTCATCCATGGTGAAAGAAGTACGATCCCAGTCGCAAGAACAACCCAGTTTGCGGAGCTGTTTGAGAATGATACCTCCGTGTTCGTCGGTCCAGTCCCAAGCGTGCTTAAGGAACTGTTCACGCGTAAGGTCCGATTTGTTGATACCTTGTTCTTTGAGGCGCTTGATGACCTTTGCCTCGGTAGCAATAGAGGCATGGTCGGTACCCGGCACCCAGCAAGCGTTCTTGCCTTCCAGCCGTGCACGGCGGACGAGGATATCCTGAATAGTCTCGTTGAGCACATGCCCCATATGGAGTACTCCTGTCACATTAGGTGGCGGAATAACAATCGTGTAAGGTTCGCGTCCGTCCGGCTCGCTATGAAAGAGTTTATTGTCCAGCCAGTATTGATACCAGCGGGCTTCGATTTCAGTAGGATTGTACTTAGAGTCCATAAAATTATTTACGATTTTACAATTTACGATTGCATAAAAAGCGTGCAAAGGTACTGCTTTTTTTCGACATGTGCAAATTATTTATCCAAAAAAGCTTTATTGAAAAAATCTGCAATCTTGTCATAAGGTATAACTCCCGCAACATCGTCGTATAAATCAACATGGCTTGCCCCCGGGATAACAAGCAGTTCTTTATTGCCGATTTTTATGCTCTTGTTTTCCGTTCCACAAGGCGTAACTTGCTCCGGTTTCAAACTTGTGCCCGTCATTTTCTCAAAGGCATACTCGCTGAAATAACGGCTGTGTGCTTTCTCTCCATGAATGAGCAAGACGGGTGTCTCAATCTCGTTTGCATATGACAGCAAAGGCATGTTCATAAACGACTGGCACCCGATAACATTCCATCCGTCGGTCGAGTTTCCACTGCGCTCATGATACCCGCGCGGGCATTTATAATAGGCATGGTAATCCTTCACGAACCAAGGTGCATCCTCCGGCAGCGGGTCAATGACTCCTCCAGCGCGTTTGTATGTGCCGTTTTTGTAGTCCTCTGTCCGTTGCGCAGCCATAGCACGGCGTTGCTCCATACGAGCCTCTTTGCTATCCGTGGAGCCGAAGTACCCTTCGCGGCTGACTTTCGACATGTCGTACATCGTTACAGCCACCGTTCCTTTGATACGCGGGTCAAGTGCGGCAGCGTTAATCGCCATACCTCCCCATCCGCAGATACCAATAATACCGATTTGTTTCTCATCCGCTTCGGGCAGGGTAGAAAGAAAATCGACTGCCGCCAGAAAGTCCTCAGTGTTGAGATCCGGCGAAGCCATTCTTCGCGGTTCACCGCTTGACTCGCCTGTGTAAGAAGGGTCAAAAGCGATAGCGATGAAACCCAGCTCCGCCATGTGCTGGGCATAGAGACCGGACGACTGCTCTTTGACCGCCCCGAAAGGACCGGATACCGCGAGCGCAGGAAGTTTGCCTTGTGCGTTTTTCGGCGCGTAGTAGTCGGCAACCAAGGTTATACCAAAACGGTTATGGAAGGTGATTTTCTTATGCTCTACCTTCTCGGATTTCGGGAACACTTTGTCCCATGATTCGTTTATCATATGTTCATTTATCATTTGATCGTTTGTTTTTGCGCAGCCAACAAACATCGCCGTTGCTGCAAAGAGGTATAATAGCTTTTTCATATCTTCTTGAAACCCTGTTATTTATAGGTTACGGTCTCGCTGAGAGGCTTTCTGCTGAAATGGTTAGCATGAGGTTGCACCCCTTCTGCAGCATAGCCGCAGGGCAGGAGGAACGAGGGTTTATGATTAGCCGGCAGATCAAATGCAGCAGCTACTTCCGCCGGATCGAACCACTTCACCCAGCATGTACCCAGACCTAATTCCGTAGCTTCCATCATCATATGTGTTCCTACGATCGAGCAATCCATATTGCCTGAATTCTCGCCGTCTTTGGTCCAAACGAGTTCCGTATCATAGCAAACCAAGAAAACCACCGGAGCATGGTACGCGCAGCGGGTCAGTTCGTTGATCTTAGCGATCGCTTCAGGACTTTGCAGCACATAGATATGTTGGGGCTGTACGTTCTTTGCCGTGGGAGCCAGCCGTCCTGCCTCCAGAATAGAATCAATCTTTGCTTGCTCAACAGGCGTTTGGGCGTACTCACGTACCGCAAAACGCGCACGCGCCAAGTCCATAAAGCCATTGGCCTTTTGTTCACTTGCTATTTTCTCGTTTTGGGAGGTGCATGCAGCAAGTATCGCTGCTGCCATCAAACAGAATAATTTAATTGCTTTCATATGATTTGATATTTATTCGTTTTATCGGATAAAATGCATGGGCTGCCATTGTTCGCGTTCCGGCACGTCCGGTGCGTTCTCCCCCCGGAGACCGCGCAGCATCCATGCTAAATTATGCGCGAGAGTCCGCATGGTCTGCATTCCTTCCGTATCTTGTTCCGCCTGCCCCGGTTCACGTCCGTATGCAATATTCCAATACTGCGAAGTAGCGAGTGGCATATTCATCATTTGCAATGGCATCTGCAAAGCCTCGAATGCGGCAGTAGCGCCTCCTCGACGGCATATTGTTACCACCGCAGCCGGTTTGTTTTGCAGGTTCGCTCCATTGGAGAAAAATGCGCGCTGCATAATAGCGAGAAGAGCGCCGTTTGGCTGGCCGTAATAGACAGGAGAACCGAACACAAATCCGTCCGATTCGGCGAATTTAGCCGAGATGGAATTGCATATGTCATCATCAAAGACGCATTTGCCATTGTTGTCGGCTTTACATCTTCCACAGGCGATGCAGCCCCGGACGGGTTTGTTCCCGATCCATACAATCTCGGATTCGATACCTTCTTCTTTCAATGTATCTGCTACTTGGGAGAGAGCAGTATAGGTGTTGCCGCTTTTGCGCGGACTACCATTGACCAAGAGAACTTTCATTGCACTTACTAAGTTTGTTTGTATATATACAAAATACGCTGCAAAGGTACTATAATTTTTTGAAATGTGCAAGAAAACACTGAAAAACCAGCAGAAAAAAGATTTTTCTTCCTGCACGCTTGCATATGTCGATTTTTTGTAGTACCTTTGCAACGCGAAATTATGCGCTAAATAAATTTAAGTATAAATTTAACCCGATCAATAGTATGAAAGAATGTAAACTGACAGTAAAAATGCGCGTGTATCAATGGGAAGAGTTGAGCGAAGAACAGCAAAAAGTGGTCCGCATAGCGAAGGAGCAAGTGGAACGCAGTTATTGCCCGTACAGCCATTTCCATGTAGGAGCAGCAGCGCTTTTGTCAAACGGCGAGATTATTCGCGGTTGTAACCAGGAAAATGCAGCTTATCCGAGCGGTTTGTGTGCGGAGCGCAGCGCGTTGTTCGCCGCCGGCGCGCAATATCCGGAAGCAGCAGTAGAGAAACTGGCGATAGCATGTTTTACCGGCGGACATTTCACGGAGGAACCCGGTGCTCCCTGCGGCGGATGCAGGCAAGTGATGCTGGAAAGCGAACACCGCTACGGAGGAAAAATGGAAATATTGTTGTATGGCGAGAAAGAGACCTACGTCTTTGAGTCCGCTGCAGACTTGTTGCCGTTGATTTTCGTGAAAGAGAACCTATTGGGTTAGAGTCCGATTGCTTTGCGGTAAGCCGCGCATGCCGCACCAGGCAGAAATGATAGAGAGATGAAAGTAATAAAAAAAATAGACATATACCTGCTCAAGAACTTCTTGGGCTTGTTTCTGGCTACTTTTTTTATAGCAGTCTTTATCTTGTTGATGCAGTTCATGTGGATGCATGTGAACGATCTGGTGGGGAAAGGTATCGGAATAGGGGTGCTGTTTGAGTTTTTTATCTATGCAGCCGCTACGGTAGTACCGTTAGCGTTGCCTCTGGCAATCCTTCTCAGTTCCCTTATTTCATTCGGAAATCTGGCTGAAAAAGTAGAACTGACGGCAATGAAAGCAGCCGGAATCTCGTTATTCCGGATCTTGCGTCCGTTAGCTATCTTTGTGGCGTTTCTGAGCATCGGCGCATTCTACTTCAGTAATAACGTGCTACCGAAATCACAAACAAAATTATGGGCGCTCATATTCTCGCTCCGCCAGAAGAGTCCGGAACTGGACATTCCCGTAGGAGAATTTTACGACGAGATCAGCGGCTATCATATTTATGTCCGCGAAAAGACCCCTCGCGGCGAACTGCTGAACCTGATGATCTATGACTATTCTGCGGGTTTCGAGAATGCGAAAGTCATGGTTGCAGATACAGGTAAATTAGCCGCCAGTACTGATAAACAGTACCTGACGCTGGACCTGTATAACGGGGAGAGTTTCGAGAATCTGGAGAAAAAACAGCAACGTGCTACCGGCACCACAAAGAGTATTCCGTATCGCCGGGAGACCTTTTCCCACAAGCGGTTAGTGATTGATTTCGCTACAGAGTTTAACCGGTACGACGAGTCGATCCTGGACGACCAGCATGTCAGCAAAGATGTCACCAAACTGGTTCATTCGATCGATTCGATGCAAGGTGTGTCCCAAACCCGTTGTGCGGAGCAGAGCGAACAGTTGATCCGTGAACGCTATTTCGGCCGTGAGAACAGAAACGGAACCGTGCAAATACCGGCAGTAATTACCAAGGAAGAGCGGGCTTCACATAATCTGGACAGCCTGTGGTCAAGGCTTAGCATAAATCAGCATTTGCAAGTGCTGACTACCGCGCAGGACCGCGCCCGGACATATCGCGACCAGATAGAATACAATGCAATCCTCCTGGATGATGCGGACCGGTATATACGCAAGCACGAGATAGAGCTGTACCGCCGTTTTACGCTGGCTTTTGCTTGTCTGGTGTTCTTCTTTATAGGCGCGCCATTAGGCACGATAATACGCAAAGGCGGCTTGGGTGCTCCGGTTGTAATATCCGTTATTTTGTTTATTGTCTATTATATTATAGACAACACGGGATACAAGATGGCACGCGAGGCGATATGGCCTTGCTGGGCCGGCATGTGGCTCAGTTCGTTTATTCTGTTACCCACCGGTATATTCCTGACATACAAAGCAGCGACGGATTCTCCTCTCTTCAATCCGGAGGCATGGACCACGACGTTTAAACGGTTCTTTATACGAATAAGAAGAAAAGACTAAAGTCGCAAGTTAAAAGACAACAGTTTTAAATTATGATCAATACAATAGAAGAAGCATTAAATGACTTTCGCGAGGGAAAGTTTGTCATTGTAGTGGACGATGAAGACCGCGAGAATGAAGGTGATTTCATTATTGCGGCGGAGAAAATAACGCCCGAAAAGGTGAATTTCATGCTCCAGCATGGCAGAGGCGTGCTATGCTGCCCGATTACGGAGCAGCGTTGTGCAGAGCTGGATCTGATGCACCAGGTGGCGAACAACACATCCATGTTAGGTACGCCGTTCACAGTGACCGTTGATAAACTGGAAGGTTGTACGACGGGTGTCTCCGCGGCAGACCGGGCCGCTACTATCCGTGCACTGGCAGATCCTAAATCCCGTCCGGAGACTTTCGGCCGTCCGGGACATATTAACCCGCTGTACGCTAAGGCAGGCGGTGTCTTGCAACGTGCAGGACATACGGAGGCGGGTGTCGATCTGGCGCGACTGTCAGGATTGTATCCGGCAGCTGCACTGATAGAAATCATGAATGAGGATGGTACCATGGCGCGCATGCCGCAGTTGCAGGAAGTGGCGAAGCAATACGGATTGAAGATTATTACGATAAAGGACCTGATTGCCTACCGGTTAGAGCATTCAGTTGTCAGCCACCAGCCGTCAGAAGGAAACCAACATCCGTCGGATATAAGCTGTCAGCTTACGGAGGGTCTCATCGAACGCGGCGAGACAGTGTTCTTGCCGACCCAGCATGGCGAGTTTATGCTGACACCTTTCCGCGATATGACGACGGGTCTGGAGCACGTAGTGCTTACGAAGGGCGAGTGGCAACCTGATGAGCCGGTGTTATGCCGGGTGCATTCAAGTTGTATGACCGGGGATGTGTTCGGATCCAAAAGATGCGAATGCGGCGAACAACTGGTGAAGGCTATGCAGATGATAGAAGCAGAAGGACGAGGAATTCTTGTTTATATGAACCAAGAGGGACGAGGAATCGGCCTGATGAACAAAATCCGCGCATATAAGTTACAAGAAGAAGGCGAGGATACAGTGGAGGCAAATATACATCTCGGTTTCCGTCCGGACGAACGTGATTATGGCGTAGGAGCGCAGATATTGCGGGAGATGGGAGCACGAAAACTCAGGCTGATGACTAACAACCCCGTAAAACGTGTGGGGCTGGAGAGTTATGGGATTGAAATCGTTGAGAATGTACCTATAGAAATCCAACCCAACAAATGGAACGAACGCTATATGCGCACCAAAAAAGATAAAATGCACCATGATCTAAAGCTTGTATAACAAGTTTGGCATAGAATTTGAATATATAACGTAAACGAAGCCAATAGTGGCTGTCGTGAACTATTAAAATATTACGATTATGAAAAAGTTAACTACACTTCTGATGACATTGGCGCTAATGAGCACCATGTTATGGGCAGACGAAACGATCACGGTTTCTGCCAACAGTTCTGACATCTCGGAAGGACTCGATCTGAAGGTCGTAGCTAAGCTGTTTGCGGAGGCTAAGAACCTGGAAGAGTTCGAGACGATGCTCAATAACCCTGACAGCGCATTCTGTAATCTGGATTTGAACGGAGACGGACAGGTTGATTATTTGCGCGTAGTTGAGACGGGCGAAGGTAACAAACGTCTGATCGTTCTTCAGGCAATCCTGGCTAAAGATATATTTCAGGATGTAGCCTCCATATACGTAGAGAAAGACGAGAAGGACGAAGTGACCGTCCAGGTAATTGGTGACGAGTATGTGTATGGTACCAACTATATCATCGAGCCGGTGTATGTCTATAGACCTGTTATCTACGACTGGTTTTGGAGCGATGCCTGGTTTGCATGGCGTAGTCCTTGGTATTGGGGCTACTACCCGGGCTGGTGGTATGTACACAACTGCTGGGCACATGACTGGTACTGGCGTCGCTGCTATGCATGGCATCATTGCCACCACTGGTGCTCGTTCCGTCCGGGACGTACTATATGCCATGGATACCATGAGCTATATCCTGGTGTAAGCCATAGAGACTATGCCGTAGTTCATCCGGATCGTTCGTTCTCGAACCGCAATGTGGGGATGGTCAATGCCCGTGAGATCCGTAACACCACGAGTGTACGCGGTGCCGCAGTTGAGCGCAACGCATCGAGCAGAGGTGCATCGGTAAACCGCAGTGCAGCGAGCAATGACCGGAGCCTTACCAGCGGACGTACTTTCGGTAGTTCGAATACAGCGGTATCCCGTTCAGCAGCCACCCGCACATCCGGTACTTCAGCCCGTTCGGCAACAACTGCTCCTTCCCGCTCTGCAGGAACAGCGACTACCACACGGTCCACGAGTGCTTCTGCGTCAACCCGCTCGACTGCTACCACAGCCACAGCGACCCGTTCAACAAGCGGAACGAGCACTCGCAGTACCGTAACCCGTACGTCGTCCCGCTCTGCAGGTTCGGCTACAACGACCCGCTCAACGGGTACTACCCGCAGCACCGGCGCAACGGCTTCATCCCGCTCTACGAGTACGTCTGCAACGCGTTCGACGAGCGGAACAAGCACCCGCAGTACGAGAACCAGTTCGCCCTCCCGCAGCTCCGGCAGTTATAGCGGCAGCAGTACTTCCCGCTCCAGCGGCAGTTACGGAGGCAGCTCAAGGTCCAGCGGCAGTTACGGAGGCAGCTCAAGGTCTAGCGGCAGCTACGGAGGTGGAAGCTCTTCTCGCTCAAGCGGAGGCGGTTTCTCCGGAGGCAGCAGCAGAGGCGGTTCCGGTGGAGGTAGCCGAGGTGGAGGCGGAAGCGTCCGCAGATAAACAAAAAAGGTGGTCAGATGACCGCCTTTTTTTGTTTAGTATCCTTTGTTTAGTGGGAAGCGAGCATGTTCTTCGGATCGAGCAGTTCGTCCAGTTGCTCCTTCGTCAGAAGGCCGTGTTCCAGCACCAGATTGTAAACACTCTTACCGCTCTCCAGAGCCTCTTTGGCTATCTTCGTAGAAGCTTTGTATCCTATAACCGGATTGAGGGCAGTGACAATACCGATCGAATGTTTCACGGTCTCTGAATTGTGTTCCCGGTTGATGGTAATGCCGTCAATACATTTCTCGCGCAGGATTTTCATCACGTTTCTCAACCAAGTAATGGACTCGAAGATACATTCGGTGATAATAGGTTCCATGACGTTGAGCTGCAGCTGGCCTGCTTCTGCGGCGAAAGTGACAGCCGTGTCATTTCCGATCACCTTAAAGCATACTTGGTTTGTTACTTCAGGAATGACCGGGTTCACTTTTCCCGGCATGATCGAACTACCGGGTGCCATCGGCGGCAGGTTTATCTCGTGCAGGCCGCACCGCGGACCGGAAGCCATGAGACGGAGGTCATTGCATGTCTTACTCAGTTTGACAGCCAGTCGTTTCAACGCAGCCGAATAGCTGACATATGCACCGGTGTCAGGAGTTGCTTCCACAAGGTCGCTTGCCAGCTGGAATGGCTCGCCTGTCAGTTCACACATTTTTTTGATACATAGTTCGGCGTATCCAGCCACTGCGTTCAGTCCTGTACCGATGGCGGTACCTCCCATGTTGATCTCGTACAGCAGTTTCACATTTCTCTCCAGGTTAGCCACTTCTTCCTCCAGGTTGTTGGCAAAAGCATGGAACTCCTGTCCGCTGGTCATCGGCACGGCATCCTGTAACTGGGTACGCCCCATTTTGATAGAGTCGTTGTACTCGTCACCTTTCTTGCGCAGCGAGGCGATGAGGTTCTTCAGCTCGTCCTCTAATCCTCTGTTCATGCGGATAAACGCGTAGCGGAAAGCAGAAGGGTAGGCGTCATTTGTGGACTGCGCGCAGTTGACATGGTCATTCGGTGAGCAGAACTGGTATTCACCCCGTTTATGTCCCATGATTTCCAAAGCACGGTTAGCGATCACCTCGTTGGCATTCATATTAACGGTAGTACCCGCTCCGCCTTGTACCATGTCAGTTGGGAACTGGTCATGCATCTTGCCGTCAATGATCTCCCGGCATGCCTGTGCAATAGCAGCGTATATCTCGTCGTTAATCACCCCTAAGTCATGATTCGCCTCCACGGCTGCCAATTTGATATATCCCATTGCTATAATATACTCCGGGAAATCAGACATTTTCAGGTTTGACACCTTGTAATTGTTAATACCACGCTGTGTCTGCACACCGTAGTATGCCTCTGCCGGCACCTTTAATTCGCCCAATAAATCGGACTCAATACGAAAATTCTCCATAGTATTATTATTTTATGCTTTTATTCCTAATAAAGACCGGACGAACTCGACACGGTTGAAACATTGCAAGTCTGTCATTTGTTCTCCTAATCCGATATACCGTACCGGAATCTTGAATTGATCGCTGATACCGATGACTACTCCGCCTTTAGCCGTTCCGTCCAGTTTGGTAATAGCCAGCGAACTGACCTGTGTGGCAGCCGTGAACTGGCGTGCCTGTTCAAAAGCGTTTTGTCCCGTAGAGCCGTCCAGAACAAGCATCACGTCATGCGGTGCGTCCGGCACTATCTTCTGCATTACGTTCTTGATCTTGGTCAACTCATTCATGAGGTTGATTTTGTTGTGCAGCCGTCCGGCTGTGTCTATGAGTACGACGTCCGCGCCATTGGCTTTGGCGGATTGCAATGTATCGTATGCCACCGAGGCCGGGTCTGAGCCTTGCTGCTGTTTGACTACTGGTACGCCGACGCGTTCGCCCCATATACAAAGTTGCTCCACCGCGGCAGCACGGAAGGTGTCTGCTGCACCGAGATAGACTTTCTTCCCTGCGGCTTTGTATTGATAAGCCAGTTTGCCGATTGTTGTTGTCTTGCCTACGCCGTTCACGCCTACGACCATGATCACATAGGGCTTGGCGGGTAACTCGGCAGCAAAGTCCAGGATTTCTCTCTGATTGTTCTCTTCCAATAACGAAGCAATCTCATCCACCAGCAATGTGTTCAGTTCGTCGGTACCGATATACTTGTCTTTCTTGACACGCTCTTGTACGCGGCTTATGATACGCAGTGTTGTCTCTACGCCTACATCGGAAGTGATGAGCGCCTCCTCCAAGTTGTCCAACACATCGTCGTCGATAGTTGACTTGCCGGCGATGGCATGACTGATTTTACTAAGGACGGACTCTTTACTCTTCTCGAGTCCTTTGTCCAATGTCTCTTTCTTTTCTCTGTTAAAAAGTCCGAAAAAAGCCATATATATTTACGATTTATGAATTTACGATGTATGATTTTCTCATTTGTTTATAATCCCGCCGTGCTTCCACAACCGCCTTGGCACTACCATTCTTGCCCGTGAGGAGGAACATTACCGCTGCGGCATAGTCGAGGAAGAACCGTATGCCTAATACTATCCATGGGAACCGTCTGTTCTTATAAATCATTAGCAGGTTATTGCGGAAATTGAGGTATGTCTTACGCGGGTTGTCGTAGTTAAGCGATCCTCCGCCGAGGTGGAAAACGACGCTCTGTGGTATGCAGGCGAGTTTCCATCCTTTATTGCGCATCCGCCAGCATAAGTCGATCTCCTCCATGTGAGCGAAGAAGGCGGCGTCTAATCCTCCGCATGCTTCGTATGTCTCCCTTCTAACGCACATAGCGGCTCCGGTGGTCCATTCTATCTCTGCGACCGTGTCGTATTGCCCGTGGTCTTGCTCAATGCGTCCGAACCTTCTGCCACGGCAGTAAGGGTAACCGAGCCAACTGAGATACCCACCTGCTGCACCGGCATGCTCAAAATAGGATCTGTCCCTCCAGCTGCGGATCTTGGGCTGAACGGCTGCTACCTGAGGATGCGCCTCCAGATAGTCGAGTAGGGGAGCCAGCCACCCTTCCGTCACTTCCACGTCAGAATTCAGCAACACAACGTATTTGCTGTCAACTTGCGCAATAGCGCGGTTGTAGCCTTCTGCAAAACCATAGTTCTTGTCCAGCGCGATCGTGCGCACAGACGGAAATTCTTTTGCCAGCACGGCCATACTGTCGTCCGTACTGCCGTTATCCGCCACAACAACCTCGCACTCCGGCAGAGCCGTGTGCGCCACCACCGAAGGCAGATACGTGCGGAGCATTTCTGCACCGTTCCAGTTCAATATAATAATACTACACTTCACTTTTCACCTTTCACCTTTCACCTTCCCCCATTTCCATCTGTTATGCGTCCAGAGCCATAAAGCAGGCTGTTCTCGTATGTTTTGCTCCAATAAGCGGGCATACGCCGTAGTGATCTCGCCTTCCTGTGTCTCCTCCGGCCGTGCCGCTAATAACTTCATCTGCGTGCGGTATATTCCCCGCTGTTCGCGGATAATATAAGCGTAGAAGACCGGGTACCCGAATTTTCTACCTAATACTTCTCCTCCGTCCAGAAACCCTGTCTCTTGGTTCAGAAACATAGTCCATGTGCGAGTCACTTCCGGGCGCGGTTTCTGGTCGCAGAGCAAGCCTACCGCCACCGGCTTTTTCTCCGCCCGGTACCGCACCATTTCTCTCAGTATCCGTTGTTTCTCCACGCAGACCCCTCCCCGTTTGGCGCGGATAGCGAGCATCAGGCGGTCTATTGCTCTGTTCTTCAGCCGCCGGTACACATTCATCTCCGTCACTCCCGGGCTGAGCCATTGCTGGAAAGAAGCCATCCATTCCCAGTTACCGATGTGAGCGAGCATGAATATTCCTCCGCCCGCGGCTGCTACCAGTCGGTTCACTTCCTCCATTCCCTCGAAGACCACCCGCCGGCGCATTTCTTCCTCGTCTATCCTATAGCCATATATACTCTCTACTATCGTATAGCAGAACTGGCGGTAGAAATCCCGTGCTATCTGTTGCCGTTCGGAGTCGCTCTTTTCCGGAAAAGACAGCCGCAGGTTTTTCTCCGTGATCCCTCTCCTGTACCTCGCTACATAGTAGATCACCGGGTAGAGGACGTAATCCGCTATCCGGTAATGCACGCTTAGCGGCATCCGGCTTAGAAGAGCGGCACAAGAAGATAACATACCAAACAGAAAGCGGTAATTATAGGTCCTGCAAGCAATACGCTGTCAAAACGGTCCAATACACCTCCGTGTCCGGGCAGGAACCGACCTGAGTCTTTCACTCCGACGGAGCGCTTGAGCAGACTCTCCATCAAGTCCCCCATTGTGCCGAACGCGCTAACAAGGAAGGCGAACAGACAAGGCACCAATAACCCCGTGCTGGCGGAAGCGATCCTGTCAAACCAACCGAAATGGGCGAGCAGAACAGCGGCTCCCATGGCAAAGACAAAACCTCCTGCCAACCCCTCCCAACTTTTCTTGGGACTGATATGAGGGGTCATCTTATGGTTCCCTTTGGGTAACTTAGCGGTCAGAGTGCCGACACAATAGGCTCCCGTGTCGTTCACCCAGATCAGCACAAACAGCGCCAGAAGGAGCCATTTGTCCAGAAAATAGAGGAACCCCATCGTAGCCAAAGGAGCAGCGATCATCACTTGCGAGATCAGAAGGTTGCCCCAGTTCTGCAACGGACGCTCCGAATGGTTCCAAATCTCGTCCAGTAACGCAAAGACAAGGAAGAGCAGATAGCCGAACGAGAATGTGAATCCGAAGACAAAGAAATTCTCTTCGCTCCCCTCTATCTTCCATGCCAGACATTGCATCGTGGCCCACAACAGAATAGTGGCAACGAAAGAGTAGATCCGCAGCGCGCGAGGGGATTTTACCAGACGGTGGAACTCATCAACCGCCATCACGCAGAACAGGAAAAACAGCCCGTTGAAAGCATACGGACTCCATAATATACTACCTACTACTGCGGCTACAAAAACACTCCCGCTAAGGGTGCGTTTGACTAATTCTGTCATTTTTCTTTAAAAATTTTTGCAAAATTACAAAAAAAATAGTACTTTTGCAAATAATTTTGAAAAATTATGGAAAATAGTACGATTGAAATGGCTCTTTTGGAGCCCGAAGAGCGCGAACTGGTTACTTTTATCTATGAAGCTATTCCTGCGGAGGACAGAGGAACGCTCAGTCCGGATGACATCCTGCTGGTGTTGGATCTGATGGACGACTACCTGGAGGAAAAAGGTTTGGTCCGTGTTGACCCGGAGACAGAAGAGATGGAATATCTGGACGGCGAAGTGGATGAGACGGAGCAACTGCAATATGTGCTCTCGGCAATGAAAGAGGAGAAACGTGCCATTACGGCAGTGCAGGTCCAGCTTATTCAGGACGCAGAACTGCAATACGGTATTGAGCACGGGTATTATTCGGAGGACGAATGAGCCGTATTGCTACGATAGGTTTTTTTGACGGAGTACACAGGGGGCACCAGTCCCTGTTCGATTGCCTGCGCTCGCTGGCTAAGGAGCGCGGTCTGGAGCCGTTGATAGTGACGTTCAAGCAGCACCCCAGAACGGTGCTCCAGACCGACTATACACCGCGGCTGCTTACAACCCCCTCGGAGCGCGAGGCTCTGCTGAAGAAATACGGAGAGGTACTGATGCTACCCTTTGAGGACTTCCATTCGCTCACGGCGGCGGAGTTCATGAGGTGGCTGAAAACGAACTATGACGTCTCGGTACTGCTAATGGGATACGACCATCATTTCGGCTCGGACCGCCTGCGCCACCCGCATGAGTACATACATATAGGAGAGTCGGTCGGGGTGGAAATACAGACGATGAAGGAATACACGGAGGGAGAATGGCATGTCTCCTCCACGGAGATTCGTACTGCTTTGGAGAATGGTAATATCGCGTTAGCGAACGAACTGTTAGGGCGTCCTTACTCGCTGGCAGGCACTGTCGTCCATGGCAAGGCAGTCGGGCGCACAATAGGTTTTCCTACAGCTAATATCGTACCTTCGGATCCAGATAAAGTGGTGCCCAAGCCGGGTGTGTACATGGCTCATGTCAATGCGCCGGCAATGGACAATGCACCGGCCTTCGTCAATATTGACGCGAACCGCCTGATTGAAGTGCATGTGCCTTCGTTCAAGGGGGATTTATATGACCAGCAACTGGAGATCAAGTTCATGCGTTTTCTCCGCGAGGAGAAGCATTTTGAGAATCTGGAGCAGCTGCGTGAGCAGATCAAAGATGATATTGATAGCATCCTGCATCCGGACGCATGTTAGCCCTGCTGACACCCTCCCGGTCGGTAGGATAAGGAAGCGCGAGAAGGCTGTCGGCTATTCCTCTTGCCGGACTCAGTGAATCGAGCCGGAAATCATAATAGACATACTCTTTGTATTTGTAGAAATCGTTGGCGAACACGGCATTCGTGTCCGTCTTCTGCCAGTATGTGTTATCTGCGGCATGCGGCAGGGCGAGCGTGTCTGTCTTCAGGTAATTGCCTACGAACCGACCCGGATAAAAACGGTCGAATGGAGTGGCAACGACTACCTGGTTAGCAGTGTAGCCGGTAATAATACTGTTGTAGAACGAGCTCGTAGTGGCGGGGCCTGTCTTGCTCAGGTTGTTGATATAGACGGCGGCTGCATTCTCTTTGGCTACGGACTGGATGCGTATGTTCGTGAATCCGAAATAGGAAGCGACGGTGCTATGTATGAAATCATGCGTGCCTCCGTCGCAATAGACGCAGTAAGAGGCGCAGTTGCTGATCTCGGTGTTGCTCACGGTCGCATCGGTATTCACCAGCACCAAACCGTATAACGTGTGGTTATGGATCCGGCATCCGTTCATGGTCAGGCGGGGCAGGGTACCGCTGCAGTTGCTGTAGCAATACAACCCTACGTTGCCGGAGAGAATGTCCACATAGCTGAACTCGTATTGGCGGGGTTGGTCCGTCTGGAGATAGATCCCGTTCCAACTGCCTCCGGCATAGAGGTAAGGCACCGAGTCAAACAGGCGGTCCAGCCTGTCGCCGCGGATGAGGACCGGTTGTTCCTTGGTTCCGGCTGCTACTACATCGCCTAAGGCGAAGATACAAGCCCCCTGATGCATGTATATCCGTGCTCCGGCGCAGATATCTAATTTGCCTCCTACCACCAGGGTGTCGAACAGAATATAGGGTTTCTCGGCGGTGAACGTGCAGTTCGCTACTTCCGTCCTGCCGCACCCTTTCTTACCGATGCGTGTCGCGTTGCGGGCATACGCCTCCAACTGTACATCTTGTGTCGAGCCGCCCGATAAATGGAAATGCAGTTTGTCCTCTATCAGTACATCGCCGTTCTCCGCCGTAGGGCCGAAGTCTGTCACCCGGATAAAGACAAACATGCTGTCTCCTCCGTTGACGGTGAAAGACGTCATGCGGTCGAGATCCGGCTCGCCGTCGATGTTCACGCGGAAGGCTTCTCCTTCCTCCATCCATACGCGGTCTATACGGAGAGCCGAGGCGTTGCGGTTATAAACGATCAGTTGCGCAGTCGAACTGCCTTGCTCGGTGAACACGGTGTCGAAACACACGGTGTCTGCGCTGAAGGTCAGACCCAATGCCGGATCGTCACTGACGGTGTATTCGCGGCATCCGGTCAGCGCCAGAACACAGCATACTATGGGAAAGAGGATCTTACGCACTTATTCGAAATTGAAAGTAAGGCAGACGCAGCTGCTGGTTAACCGTTTGATAGCATTGGAATAGAAGGCGTCCTGCGGCGCTAACTCCATCCGTTGGTCGGCAGGGTAGAGTTGGTCTGCAAAACCTATCCGGTAGGTGATCTCCGGACAGAACTTGAACCAGGTAGTGTAGAAATCTACGCCGAACCCCACCTCGCAGAAATAGTCCATCAGATTCAGCAACACCGGTTTGTCCCTGTCCCGGCTGACATTGAAACTGACACCACCTCCGGCGATCACATAGGGGCGGAAGTTGCCTTCACGCGCCGCGCTCCATTTGAGATAGAGCGGTAGATAGACCGGCATTGCCAGAATGTCCAGTTGGTCCTTGAAGCCCGGTGTGCCTTGTACCGGTTTGCCGCTTTCTGTCTTGTAACTCAAGGTGCGGCTGGTGAACTGCATACCCGGACAGAAACGCAGATTCAGGTATTTGCAGAGCCTCAGGTCGGTCACAAATCCGACATGAAAGCCCGGCAGGATGCCACTGACCCGGCTGTGATAGATCTCGGTCTCTCCTGTCACAGGGTTAGCTATCGGTATCTCGCTGTCGGTCACGAAGAAACTGGAGAAGTTCATTCCCAACTGAAAACCGAAATGGAACAGCTTGTCGTCTACATACGGCCTGTTCATCGCTTCCTGAGCATAGGAAGTTGAAAATTGAAAATTGAAAATTGAAAGGACTATCGCCAGCCCTAACAATTTTTTATATGTCATACTTTCACCTTTCACTTTTCACCTTTGTTTAGCGCTTCGCTGCTTAACCGCCGAAGGCACTTAACCGCGGCTCTGCCGCACTCAACCGCCGAAGGCACTTAACTGCGGCGAAGCCGCACTCACCTTAATAATCGCTGCTGCTGTTTCCGCTGTCGTCGAAATCATCGCCTCCGCCGCCACTCATGCTGTCGCCTCTGTCGGGACGGCGTTTGCCGCTCTGATTGCCGAAGTTATAGGTCAGCGTCAGGCTGATCGTACGGCTGTGCCATCTGTTCTCGCTGAACTGCCAGAAGCCGTCCCCCCATGTCGTGTTACGCCTTGCACGGCTGTCGAGCAGGTCGCGTACGTTAAGCGCCAGCGCCAGTTGTTTGTTCAGGAAAGTGTGTCTCAGACCGATGTCGATCGAGTAACTGTGGCTCGTCGTTCCTTGGGCTACTACACGCGGAGAACGGTAGTTAGCGGAGATCTGACCGCTGAAATTCTTGGTGAACATAAACTGGGCGTTGATCCGCACCGAGCCCGCGAAGATATTTTGCCCCGCTAAATTAACAGGAATCGCATTGCCTTGGTGCATGATTGTGTCGTGTACGGCGGCGATGTTGTTCCAATAGAAATTGGCGCTCGTTGTCAACTGCAGCACTTCGCCGAAGAGGCGGTTTTTGGCTACGATCTCCACTCCTAAATCCTGACGTGTTCCTATATTGAGATAGGTGTTCTTCATCACGCCGTTGTCCATGTATTTGATGTTTTGCACGGCTCCTTCACGGTATTTCCAGAACACCCCTGCACTTAGTGTATGTCGCTCCCATGTCTTGAGGTAGTTCAGCTCCAGGTTGTTGGAGTAGGCGGGCAGCAGATCGACGTTACCGAAACTGATATTGGTGCTATCGCTGAAGTCCATGCGCGGGTTGATCTGGTGTCCCCACGGGCGGTTCACACGCCGCGTGTAGTTGAGTTGCAACTCATGCCCGTTGCCGAAATCGTAACTGATGTACGCGCTCGGGTATATCTGGAAATACGCCGTGTCTTTCTTGTTCGGGAAAGCCGCGTAGGAGTCCTGGATAGCACCCGTCCCGTCTTTGTAGCTCGACTCTAAATGACGCATATAGTACTCGCCGCGCAGACCTATCTGGATGGACAGTTTGTCGAAGAACCGGTTTCCGTATGTGATATAGAGTGCGTGGTTCTGGGTCAGTCCGTTGAAATCGGCGTAGTATGGGAACAACTCTTTGATGTGTGCCCCCTGTTTGTCGTTGTTGTATGCGTCCGCCGTGCTGTTGTTCCAACTGCGTGTGTAATCGTAGCCGGCTTCCAGACGGCTCTGAGTAGTCGGTTTCCATTCGTAGTCGGCTTTGACCTCAATACTCTGGTCCTTGCTAAGGCTGCTCTGCTCCTGGTAGGTGGTGTCGTACAGGTCGGTCAGTAGGTCGCGGTTCGCTTGCGTGTAGTCCGTTCCCATGTTAAAGCCGAAATTGTTATAGGTACCGCTGACGTATAGTTTATGGTTGTCCAACTCGAAGGTGTAGTCGAGTGTCGCGTTTCCTCCGGGGTGTGAGCCGGTACCGCTCTGGTCTCTGGTGTAGTCACGCAGGACGGTGCCGTCCGGTGCGGTCAGCAGGTAGGTGCGGTGGTTGGTGTTGCTCATCTTGAATACGTTCGGCTCGCTCACCATACCGAATCCGGATACACCGAGGGTATGACCTTCCGCCAGCCGGAAGTTGAGTCCTGCACGGGCGAAGAGACCTCCGCCGCGGTGGGTCTGGGTACCTTCTTGTACCAAGTGGCTCTGGATAAGACTGCTGTCTAATTTCTGAGCACCTTCTCCGGAGAGGTTGTAGCGGTCAGTCTTGCTGCCGCCGTTACTGATGTGATAACGGTAGCCTACGTTGAAATAGCCGTCCACCGGTCCGGCATTGAAATTGATGTTGAAACCGAGGTTGGCGCCGGGTGGTACGTTCCATGGCTCTGCCAGCGCGTAGTCCAGTCCCGCCTGAACGGAACCGTAGTAACCCGCCGAGCGGTCTTTTTTCATTACTAAGTTGATGATGCCGGATGTTCCTTCGGGGCTGAACTTAGCCGAAGGGTTGGTAATGATCTCTATCTTCTCGATTGTGCCGGCAGGCATCTGTTGCAGCACCTGACCCCGGTTCTCGCTGTTGAGTCCGGCAGGTTTGCCGTTGATCCATATCTCCACATCCTCGCTGTTGCGGAGCGAGATCGTACCTTCCTGATCCACATCCACAGAAGGGATGTTCTCCAGCACATCCGTGACGGAGGCGCCGGCAGAAGCGATATTCTGATCAACGGTGAAGACTTTCTTGTCCAACTCAAACCTCATGGAAGAGCCTTGTCCGACTACCTCCACTTCGCTCAGGGTCTGTGTATCCTCTTTGAGTTGGATACGTCCGATGTTGAGCGGTTTGCCGGCAACGGTGATCTCTTTGCGTTGTTCGCTGTAGCCCATGAATGAAACGACGATCGTATAGTTGCCGTCTGCCAGTTCCAGCGAGAAAGCCCCCGTTGCGTCGGTGATCGTACCGGTCACCAGACGCTCTTCTTTGAGCGGCTCTGCCGCGGTCTTTTGACTTTCGCCCTTCGACTTTTGACTTTCGACTTTCGACTCTAAAACACTGACGTTAGCAAAGTCGATAGCCTGCTTTGTGCCGTAGTCAATCACTTTGCCTGTCACTTGAGCGGCAAACATGCTGACCGTCAGCAACAGGAGCGAAATTATACAACTTATTCGTTTCATAACAATTTAACGTTTTCTCCCCGAGAAAACCATTTTAACCCTTTAACGTGTCGAGTAACCACTCGACACCGAGTTGATAACCGTCTGTACCTTTTCCTATTATACTATGCGCGCACACGTCCGTGAGAAGGCTGTTTCTGCGGAACGGTTCCCGTTTTGTTATATCACTGATATGTACCTCCACGACCGGCACCTCGCATTCCTCCACCGCGTCGCGCAACGCCACGCTCGTGTGGCTGTACCCGCCTGCGTTCAGCACAATGCCTTTTACCGGTAACCCGTCACCCGTAACCGGTAACCCGTCACCCGTAACCGCTCTTTGGATCCAATCAATCAAATCACCCTCATGATTACTTTGCCGGTACACGAAATGCACCTCCGGCCATTGCCGTTGGATTTCTAACAAAATCTGTGCCATCGTTTTTGAACCGTATATCTCCGGCTTCCGAACTCCCAGACGATTCAGATTCGGTCCGTTAATAATAAGAATCTTCAATTCTCAATTATCAATTATCAATTATCAATTATCAATTTCACCTCGCTCCGTTAACAGCCAAGAGGAACTCGTCGTTGTCCTCGGTGCGCTCCATGTATGCTTTCAGTTTCTCCATAGCTTCCTGTCCGCTCATGTCGCTCAGCATCTTACGGATCTGCCACATGCGGCTCAGTACGTCTGCAGGCAGCAGCAGGTCGTCCCGGCGGGTGCTGGACGCGGGTATGTCCACAGCCGGGAAGATGCGTCTGTTCGCTAACTTGCGATCCAGCTGCAACTCCATGTTTCCGGTGCCCTTGAACTCCTCGAAGATCAGGTCGTCCATCTTGCTTCCCGTCTCTGTCAGAGCCGTGGCGATGATGGTCAGACTGCCTCCGTTCTCTATGTTACGTGCCGCTCCGAAGAAGCGTTTGGGTTTGTGTAAAGCCTGTGCTTCCACACCGCCTGAGAGCACTTTGCCGCTGGACGGCGCCACCGTGTTATACGCGCGTGCCAGACGTGTGATGGAGTCGAGCAGGATGACTACGTCGTGACCGCTCTCCACCAGTCGTTTTGCTTTCTCGTGTACGATATTGGCAACGCGCACATGGTTCTCTGCCGGCTCGTCGAAAGTGGAAGCGATCACCTCGGCATCCACGCTGCGTGCCATGTCTGTCACCTCCTCCGGGCGTTCGTCGATCAGCAGCACGATCATGTACACCTCGGGGTTATTCTTCAGGATCGCATTGGCTAACTCTTTGAGCAAGACGGTCTTACCGGTCTTCGGCTGCGCAACGATCAGTCCGCGCTGACCTTTTCCGATAGGGGAGAACAGGTCGATCATGCGGACGCTCAGCGAGTCGTTATGCCCGGTGCAGAGTTTGAATTTCTGGTCCGGGAACAAAGGGATGAGGTTCTCAAACGCCACCCGTTTCTTGGCTAATTCGGGGCTCAGACCGTTGATACGTATCACTTTGTCCATCGGGAAGAATTTCTCCGGTTGCGGGTTGAGACGGATGGAGCACTCCACGGTGTCTCCGGCTTTCAATCCGTACATACGCATCTGGTCTTTGCTGACATAGACGTCGTCCGGACTGGGGAGGTAGTTGTAGTCGGCGGAGCGGAGGAATCCGTACCCGTCCGGCGTGCATTCCAGCGTACCCATAGCGATGACGTTCTCGCCCAAGTCCGGCATCGCCGGCTTCTCCGGTTTTTCCGGCTTCTCCGGCTTCTCCGGCTTCTCCGGTTTCTCGCTTTCTACTTTCGACTTTTGACTTTCGCCTTTTGACTTTTGACTTTCGACAGGCTCTGTCCCGTTTTGACTTTCGCCTTCCGGCTTTTGACTTTCGACTTTTGACTTTTGACTTTCGGCTTCCGGCTTCTCTTCCTTCTTCGGTCTTCCGCGTTTCTTTTTCGGCGCAGGAGTCGGTGCCTCACTCGGCTCTACCGAAGCCGGCTTCTCTGCCTCATCCTCCTTCCCTTTAGGGAGGGTTGGGGTAGGCTTCTCTTCCTCTACTCCTGCCAACGGTTGTGCAGCTCTGACGGTTTTGTTCGGTTTGTGTCCGTCCGCGGCTAACTGTTCTTCCATCTGCGCCATCTGTTCTTTCTCGCTGCCCACGGTAGCCAGCACCCGTTCGCTCTTGCTGCCCGATGTGTCCACGCGCTTTGCCGTATGTTTGACGCCTCTTGTCCGTTCGCGTTTGGCGGGTTGACCGGCAGCAGCACGTGCTTCCTCTTTGGCTTGTACATCGGCTGCCCGCTGGTCTGCTTGGGCGTCCAGAATGGCATAACTGATCTCGCGTATCGACTGGCTCCGACGGGGATTAAGTCCCATCTCCACCGCAATCTCACGCACTTGTTCGAGCGTCATGCGCTCGAGTTTTTGTAATTCGTATTGCATAAATAAATTAGTGTATGTGCTTGGAAATAGTGTAATGTATGTAGTTGGAAATTACTTGGAAAAAAGAGTCCTTTTCCAAAATCCGCTGCAAAGGTACAACAATTTTTTGAAATATGCAAGAAACGAGGTCTTTTTTTGTCAGTTTTTTAGTTCCTGATATATCATTGCTCGGATAAAATTGTCGAAACGGAAGTAGTGTTTTTGTTTTCCGTCTTTCCCGAAAGGAGCTTGCATATCCGGTTTGCCCTTCAGTTGCGCTTGAAATCGGATCCTGTACTGCTCCAACAAAGCGCGCTCCTCTTCAGATGCCGATTCCGGAAACTTGTAGGCCTGAATGAGTGCTGTTGTGCGTTTGGCTGCTTCTCCAAAGTGTTGTAAATGAGCGAGTTCTTTTCCTTTTGGCGGAGTGTGTTGATAGTCCCGTTTGTTTTTTTGCAGATATACTTCCGGTGCACATTCCTTAGTGACATTTCCTGCGGTGTCATGGAGGTGTTTTTGCCGAGTGATGAGGTCGTGTGTCTTGCTGTCCAGCGCGCCTTTTGTAAGTTCGATGCCCGGTGAATAATGAATTTGTGCCATAATATAAATTTTTTAGTTTGTTAATATAAGTTTGTTAAGAGTTTTAACATGCTAAAAACGTACGTAAACGGTACGGAATAGTTCACGATTGTTACGATAATCACCTACTAATTACCTACTAACCACCTACTAATTACATACTAATATCCTACTAATCACATACTACGTAGTGCTAACAGAGTGCAAAGGTACAACAAAAAAATAACATATGCAAGAATTTAATAACTTTTTTAAAAAATTAATCGTTCACTCATGCACTCAAGCCTTCATGCACTCAAGCACTCATCACTAAAGCACTCGTTCATTACCTTAGGTAATCCATTATCTCTCTGATAATCAGTTGTTTAAGTTTAAGTATTTGAAAATCAGCCTTTTGTGACGAAAATACCGGGTTGAGAGGGCTATTGACAGGAAGCCGTTTGTCCCTCAGCCCGCCTTATTCCTACAAACTCATTTTTCTTGCAATTTAGAATATCTCAAAATAAGCATCCCCTATTTAGCTTGTATTTATTTTGCTTGGTGTTTTTTGAAAAAAGATACAAGCTAAAAGGAGGCAAAAAAGGAAGCGGGGGAGGTTTGGTATAAATTGCTATGGATGTAGTTAAAGCTTATCAGTTCGCCATGGCGCATTTTGCCGGCAATGTTCATTGTTTTATCGCCTAATGGATGGAACTGGTCTAATTTGAATCTCATTCCTCCTGTTTTGGCAAATTTGATATCCGTTACCTCATAGTATCCGCGTAAATCAAAAGCGGGCAGGGGATTATTTGATTATCTCCCAATGACCATTTTTGTTAGCTCCGACGCGGCGGATAAGATTTTTCTCACGCAACGAAGCAAGCAGCCGCTCGGCTTGTCGTGTAGTAATACCTAACAGCTGGCCTATTTTGACTGCGGAAAGCGAAGCGTCGGCACGCAAGGCATCCAATACACGTTGCTCGTTTATACCGACATTTATACCGACATTTATACCGACATTTATACCGACATTATCCGTCACTTTTTGCTGCTCACTAATTGTTTGCAAAATGCAATTAAGCATAAAGACGATAAAGTCTGTGCTGTCTCCCTTTGCGTCCGATTGTGCGATAGCTTGGTAATATTCCTGTTGATATTTTTTGACGATTGTTTCCACAGGAAGCCAAGCAAAGATACCTTTCCATCGGTTGAGCAACAGTGTCTGCCAGTAGCGTCCCATGCGACCATTACCGTCCATGAACGGATGTATAAACTCAAACTCATAATGAAACACACAACTGCTTACAAGCGGGTGAGTTTTTGTCTGTTTGATCCAAGCAAAGAGATCTGCCATCAATGTAGGCACGCGGTCAGCAGATGGTGCAACATGAATACACTTGTCGCCGTCAAAAACACCAACACTGCCTTTACGGTAATGCCCTGCATTATCTACCAGATCAGCCATCATCAAACTATGCGCTCGGAGCAAATCAGCTTCCGAAAAAGCATCAAGTTGCAGCATCAATTGGTATGCTTGCAGCGCATTCTTAACCTCTTGTATCTCATCGGGAGCACCTAATATATGCTTGCCGTCAATGACGTCCGTCACTTGTTGCAGCGACAGACTATTGTGCTCAATAGCCAAAGAGGAATGGATGGTTTTTATTTGGTTCTCTTTCCTGAGCATAGGCGATGGCATACGCTCTCCAAGGAGTGCATTCAATGTGCCTATCTGCTCTGAGATCTCAGAGACCAGATGCAAAATTTCATCTGTTACTGTAAATGGCGGTGTATACATGGTTGTATGTTTATAAAACTATTATTTCTGCCAGTCTATTCCCCGGAGGCAGGCGGGGAGTTTGGTTCCATGTGCTTTGTGGTGAGCTACACACTCACAACACTTTCCGTGCCGCGGACAGTCT
>OCTX011946291.1_pt1 | contig 26369 bp, 22 predicted proteins | sample 1539691 | NCBI WGS metagenome assembly OCTX01 (sample SAMN02144231, study PRJEB22623) | gut metagenome | biome: sheep rumen | host: Ovis aries | place: New Zealand
TTGCAGGTTATCAGGTCAAGCGCCTCGGGACTTCTCCATTCCCTCAGGTCGCCAAGCACCGCCTCAACGTTGAGCGTCCCGGACTCCTTTGCCGACAGCTTCACCTGTTCATAAGCCTTTTGCTGTATCTCCAGCGCATATATTTTCGCAGGCTGAAAATTCCTCTGCATTATCATTGCAATTATACCGCAGCCCGTGCAGTAATCGCAGACCTTGTCCTTATGTCTCGGCTTTGCAAAATCCGCAAGCAGAAATGCGTCCGTTCCGAATCTGTGCTCCTGAGAAACGCACACCTTAAAGCCCTTGCCAAGCTCCTCAAATGTAAAGTCGCTATATTCCATCAGCTATCCCCGTTCAAGACCTTAGTCATTATTATCGCATCCTCCGTCGGCTTGCTGTAAAAGCCCCTGCGCTCGCCTGCCTTTTCAAATCCAAAGCCCTCATAAAGCGCAATAGCCGCCGTGTTTGACTTTCTCACCTCAAGCGTTATGCTCTGCACAGCGCCCAGCTCACCGAGCATTTCCCCGATAAGCGCCCTTGCAATACCTCGCCTGCGGAATTTTTCACGCACGGCAATGTTGTTGACATCCACCGCTCCGCAAACTTCCCACGCACTGAGAAAGCCCGCAGCTTCGCCGTTTTCGTAAGCTACATAAGTGTGCGCATTGCTGTTTGAAAGTTCCTCGCAGAATGTCTTCTCGCTCCACGGCTGAGAAAAACATTCCGCCGCTATCTGTGCAGCCTCACGGTAATTGTCCGCATTCATCGCCGCTATCGTTATCAACTTCGTTCCCTCTCTTTTCGGCTACAAGGCAGTACATGAACTTTTTCCCGTCCACCAGCTTGACCTTTACGTTCTCAAAGCCGTTTTGCTTTACAAGCTCCCTTAACTCGCCTACGGTATAATACTTCTCATCATCGCTGCGAAAGTTCTTGTATTTATCAAAATAAGCCCTGCTGTAAAAGCCGCACAAAAATCTTCCGCCGCCTCTGAGCACACGCATTATCTCGCCCAGCGCCTTTTCGGGCTCTTTCCAGAAGTATACCGTATTTATCGTGTAAACGCTGTCGAAAAACTCGTCCTCGTAGGGCATCTGCTCAACGCTTGCTGTTTCCAGCTTCATTCTGCCCACAGCCACCGCCTCAGCGTTTGCTTTTGTTGCAGCGACTTTCATATCAGGCGAGATATCAACTCCGTAAAGCTCGGCATTCAGCTTTTCATCGAGCCTTTTGAGCGTATCGCCGTTGCCAAAGCCCACATCGAGTATCCTTGCGCCGTCCTCCTTGCTGACGTAGTTGTAAACAGCGTTATACAGCTTAAAGTTGAAAACGTTCATCGCCAGCGTAAAAAACTGCCCCGCCTTGCCCTCGGGCCTTGCAAACTGCGTAGTCATAAGCTCTTTAATGTTTTTAGGCGTTGTAAGTATAAGCGCCTTTAGACTTTTTAATCTGAACCTTCTGCCCATTTTGTCACACCACCATAAAAAATCCTTTGCTAAGTTTACTCTATATTATGCCCCTGCTGTAAAGGCCTCTTGTTATATTCTCAAGCTGCGCTTTTGCGCCGTCACGGTAAGCATTTACTATCTGTGCTGCCTGCTGCGGAGTTTCCTCGCTCAGCATAAGCACAACAAAAGCCGCACCTCTGAAGTCGCCGCTCCTGTCCGCCGTGAAAAGCACATCGCCGTTGAGCACCTCAACATAGCCCTCGCTCTTTGAGCACCTCACGGCAAGTTCTCTGCCCGTGGGATCAAACAGGCGCTTTGTGCATTTTGCGCAGCCCACAGCCTGCCTTATCGGGCAGTTCACCGTAAGCATCATCGGCAGCCGCCCATAGCCGACGTATCCCACCGGCACAGCTTGTTTCAAGCTGCGTATCTGCGCTGCTTTCAGCTCAAACGAGGCGGTAATGTCAACTGCGCCCATTTCGCCCAGCAGCTTTACCGCAGCGCTGTTTGTAACGTTCAGCCCAAAGCCGCCGTGCACCGAAAGCCCAAGCTCTCTGCCTATACGCAGGTGTGCGATGTTGCCTGCGAGAATGTGCTGCAAGCCACGCTTTTTAAGCGCCTCCAGCCGCTTTATCACCTTTTCCTCATCAAAAGTGAACCTTGGCAGCTCCGCCATCAGCTTGCCGCCAAACGCCGCAACATCAGCCTTTTCGCACTCGCCCAGCGGCAGAATGAAAAACTGCGCCGCATTTTTATCTATCTCTTCAAGCTGCTTTTCGCTCACAGCCTGTATCCTTATCTGTGCCTTATCGCAGCGGCTTTTGCCTTCAAACGCAAGTATATCTGCATCTGCAAAAGCCACCTTTCTTGTGTTCGCCTCACAGCGCACCCTGTCAAGCCCCTCGCACGCCTCTCTTCTCAGGGCGTTCAGCTGCGCAGGACTGACATAGATCATATCATCTATCTCACATTCACAGCCGCCAAGCTCGTATATCGTGCTGCCCAGCTTGGAAAGCTGCTTTTCCGCCTGCTCGGCGCTGATGCCTTTATTCTGCGCTTTTTCGGGCATTTCGCCCTGCGCTGTATAGGAATTTCCGTGTCCGTCGGTGACTGTAAGCGCAACGGGACTTTCATGTTTTGCGGTGAAAAAGAACCTCACGCTGTCACGCTTGAACTCGCTTCTGTAAAGCTCATGTATCGCAGGCAGCGCCTTTGCCGACACCGCCGCATCTTCCTTTTCTCTGCGCCCGAACATATCGCCGCCGAGCCTGCCCTCAAAGTACCCTTTCGTAAATCCGCCACGTGAGAACACCTGCGCAAGCCCGTCCATATCGGCATCTTCGCCTTTGCAGGCCATGTATGCGCTGTGCGTTGCCTTTGCCACATATTCGGGCCGCTTCATGCGCCCCTCTATTTTCAGCGAGCTTGCACCTGTTGCCAGCACCCTGTCCATAACGTTGAGCACCGACATATCCTTCAGCGAAAGGTCATACCTCTCCTGTCCCTTTACGGCGCTCACCGCAAGCCTGCAAGCCTGTGCGCAAAGCCCTCTGTTTGCGCTTCTTGAACCTATCAGCGCACTCATATAGCACTGCCCCGAAACCGACATACAAAGCGCACCGTGAACGAATATCTCCGTTTCTATCCCCAGTGCCGAGAGCTTTGTTATCGTGCCCTCGTCCAGCTCCCTTGCAAGCACCGCCCGTGAAAAGCCAAGCTCCTTTGCCGCTTCAACGCCGTTTTTAGTGTGTATGGTCATCTGAGTTGAGGCGTGAAGCTCCATCTGCGAACAGCATTTTCTCACTATCTCCACAAGGCACAAGTCCTGCGTGATAAGCCCGTCAACGCCGATCTTTGCGGCAAATTCGACCGCACGCTTGCATTCTTCGAGCTGACTGTCAAAGATCACCGTGTTTATCGCAAGGTAGACCTTAACGCCTCTCGTGTGGCATTTTTTCACCGCTTGTTCAAGCTGTTCATCCGAAAAATTCGCCGCATTCGCCCTTGCCGAAAAGCTCCTTCCGCCAAGGTACACCGCATCACAGCCGCATCTGAGCGCCGCATCGAGCGCCTCGGGCGAGCCTGCGGGTGAAAGTATCTCAGCCACTACTTATTATCCTGTGTGCCGGCAGGTCTGTTGAAAAAGCTCTGCTGATTCGGCCGGTCAGGTCGGTTCTGCTGAGCCGGCTGATTTGCCTGAGCAGCGTGATTTGCCTGACCTGCGGGGTGCACGGGTGAATGTATAGCCGCATTTATCTCCTTTGAGAGCATCTCTCTTGCATTTTCGACCTTTTCGTTATCGTATCTTATAACAGTTGTGCGCTTTTTCAGCTCCGTCTGAAGCTCGGCTACCTTTGCACGAAGCACCCTGAGCTCCTTCTGCGACTCGTCAGCTTTAAGTCTTGCCTGCCCTGCATCGTCAACATAATCCTTTATCTGCATACGGATATTCTCAATATTGCTGTTAGCCTTTGTCAGCTCGTCCAGCAGGTCCATTGCACAAAGCAGTGCCGCATCGAGCGCCGAAAGGTTTCCCGAAGCGCCTTTGATGATATCCATGCGCTTATTCAGCTCGTTGGAGAGCTTTATTGTGTACTCCGGGTTATCGTCAGAGGTAAGATTGTAGCTTTTTCCTGCAAGCTGAACGTTTACTGTGTTTTTCATAATTGATCGTTCCTTCCGTTTGTGATTCAAGCCTTTTACTGTGTTGTATTTTAAAAAACAGTATACCATTATCATTATACTACATTTCAAACTAAAAATAAAGGGGTTTTGTCGAAAAAAAGAATAATTACGCTGACAACAGGCGGCGCTTTGTGAAAAATGCTGTTGACAGCGCCGCTTCAAAGTGGTAAAATGTATCAGGATATTATATATGTAAGGAAGTAAAATGACATGAGGACCTTTTCAAAATCGACAAAGCTCAATAACGTGTGCTACGATATACGTGGACCTGTTATGGACGAGGCAAACAGAATGATAGCAAACGGCGATAAGATAATCAAGCTCAACATCGGCAATCCTGCCCCGTTTGATTTCAACGCTCCGGATGATATACTTGAACAGATGCGAAACCACCTGCACGATGCCCAGGGCTACTCCGATTCTCACGGTATCGCCGAGGCAAGAGAGGCTATAAAGGCTTATCATGCGACCAAGGGCGTTGAGGCGAAAAGCATTGACAACATCTTTACGGGCAACGGCGTTTCAGAGCTTATAACGATGGCTATGCAGGCTCTTCTTGACAGCGGTGATGAAGTTCTCGTACCTGCGCCGGATTACCCCCTGTGGACCGCATCGGTAACGCTTTCGGGCGGAACTGCCGTTCATTATATATGCGATGAAGCTTCAAACTGGTACCCCGATATCGAGGATATGCGCTCAAAAATAACCGACAGGACAAAGGCTGTTGTTATCATCAACCCGAACAACCCGACAGGCGCAGTTTATCCAAAGGAGATACTTGAGCAGATAGCCGAGCTTGCAAGAGAGCATGAGCTTATCATCTTCTCCGATGAGATATACGACAGGCTGTGCATGGACGGTATAAAGCACACCTCTATCGCTTCGCTTGCTCCGGACCTGTTCTGTGTGACATTCAACGGGCTTTCCAAATCGCACAAGATCGCAGGCTTCCGTGTCGGCTGGATGGTGCTCAGCGGTGACCTTGACCGTGCAAGAGGCTATATGGAGGGCATAAATATGCTTTCCTCAATGCGCCTTTGCTCAAATGTACAAAGCCAGTATGTTATAAAATACGCCCTTAAAGATCTTGACAAAACAGATGAGATGCTCCTGCCGGGCGGAAGGATATACGAACAGCGTGAATGTATATGCAAACTTATCGACGGGATAGACGGCATGAGCGCAGTAAGACCGCAGGCAGCATTTTATATCTTCCCAAAGCTTGATATAAAGAAGTTTTCGCTGAAGGACGACGAGCAGCTGGTGCTTGATTTTCTCAAGCAGAAGAAGATACTGCTCACTCACGGCGGCGGTTTCCACTGGGAGCAGCCGGATCACTTCAGGATAGTTTACCTGCCAAACTGCGAGCAGCTGACCTACGCAATGGGCGAAATGAAGGACTTTTTAAAGGATTACCACCAGTAATAGAACTCAGACCTTGCCGCTGTGCAAGGTCTTTTTTTGTTGGCTGAAAATGCAGCTAAAAATAATGCGTAAAAAAATTTCCGATAAATCATTGACATTAAAAATTGTTTCTGATAAACTTACCTTGTTGCAAAGAACGTTCGGGCAATAAACTGATAAAACGGGGGTAAAAATATGACTGAACAGGAGCTGCACAGGTTTGTTGCACAAAGCAGGGGAAACGAAAGCAACATCGTCCAGATAAGCGCTGTAAAGGACGGCAAGGCGGTTTATGACGACTGCTGGCGTGGTTTTGAGGTGCAAAGCGCCGCAAACGTAAACTCGGTGACCAAGGGGATAATGGCTCTGCTCACGGGGATAGCGCTGGACAAGGGGTATATCACAAGCACACAGCAAAGGGTCATGGAGTATTTTCCCGATTACGAGGCAAAGCGTGGGGAAAAGACGATATACGACGTAACTATCGAGCATCTGCTGACGATGACTGCGCCGTACAAATACAAAAGCGAGCCGTGGACAAAGGTCTGCACTTCGAACGACTGGACAAAAGCTGCGCTTGACCTGCTGGGCGGAAGAAAAGGCATCACGGGGGAATTCAAGTACGCCACGCTCGGTATACAGATACTTGCGGGCATCATCGAAAATGCATCGGGGATGCGCTGCCTTGACCTTGCAAACGAGATGCTGTTTGATCCGCTGGGCATCCCAAAGCACCGCACTCATGGTGCTTCCGACAAGGATGACCAGTTTGATTTTCTGATGAACAAGCAGCCCCGTGAGCACGAATGGTACGAAGAACCGGGCGGCTGCGTCACGGCAGGCTGGGGGATCACGCTTTCGGCACACGATATGGCGAAGATAGGCTGGATGCTGATAAACGGCGGCGAATACGAGGGCAGGCGTGTACTTTCAAGCGAGTGGATAAAGACGATGACCGAGCCAAAGCAGCAGCTCGGAAAGATGTTCGGCAATATGAGCTACGGCTATCTCTGGTACAGGCCGCACAAGGAAAGTCCCGTATTTGCGGCTATCGGCGACTGCGGCAACATAATTTACGCAGATCCCGAAAAGAAGATCTCGGTCGGCGTAACGGGAACGTTCAAGCCACGCATATTCGACCGTGTGGTATTTATCGAAAAGCACATCATACCGCTTGTGCAGGACATAAGCAGCTGACTTCACAACAAAAAAGCCCGGCCTTGTCAGGTCGGGTTTTGTGCTTATTATTCCCACTCAATAGTTGCGGGGGGTTTGGTGGTTATATCGTACACTACTCGGTTGATATTCTTTACCTCGTTGACTATCCTGCTTGCGCACACCTCAAGCACCTCATAAGGTATTCTTGCAAACTCGGCGGTCATAAAGTCGGTAGTTGTCACCGCACGCAGCGCAAGTGTGTAGTCATAAGTTCTGAAATCGCCCATAACGCCCACAGAACGCATATTTGTCAACACGGCAAAGTACTGGTTTATGCTGCGGTCAAAGCCTGCTTTTGCGATCTCCTCACGGAAGATAAAATCCGCGTCCTGAAGCACCTCAAGTCCCTCGTCGGTTATCTCTCCGATTATTCTTATCGCAAGTCCCGGTCCGGGGAAAGGCTGTCTCCAGACAAGCGTATCGGAAAGTCCAAGCTCTGTGCCCAGCTTTCTTACCTCGTCCTTGAAAAGCATTCTCAGCGGCTCGATTATCTCCTTGAAATCGACATAATCGGGAAGTCCGCCGACATTGTGGTGCGACTTTATAACTGCTGCATCACCGCTGCCCGACTCGATAACATCGGGGTAGATAGTTCCCTGCACGAGATAATCCACTGCGCCGATCTTTTTAGCTTCCTGCTCAAAGACTCTTATGAACTCCTCGCCGATGATCTTGCGCTTAGTTTCAGGCTCGCTGACACCACGCAGCTTATCCATAAACTGCGCCTTTGCGTTTACTCTTATAAAGTTTATATCCCAGTCTTTGAACGCTGCCTCGACCTCGTCGCCCTCGTTTTTGCGCATAAAGCCGTGATCGACAAAAATGCAGGTGAGCTGGCTGCCGACCGCCTTTGAGAGCAGTGCCGCAGCTACCGATGAATCGACTCCGCCGGACAGCGCAAGCAGCACCTTTCCGCTGCCGACCTTTTGCCTTATCTGCTCAATAGCAGTGCGTGCGTAGTTGCCCATAGTCCAGTCGCCCTTGCAGCCGCAGATATTGCGCACGAAATTGCTTATCATATCCGTGCCGTGAACTGTGTGGTTCACCTCGGGGTGAAACTGAACAGCGTACAGCTTTTTCTCGGCATTTGCCATAGCGGCAACGGGGCAATGCTCGGTATGAGCGGTAATTTTAAAGCCCTGCGGTATATCGCTTATGTAATCGGTGTGGCTCATCCACACTGTATTTTTTTCGCCAAGACCGTCTATTTTGAACAGCTCGCAGGCGGTGTCAAACTCTGTTTCGGTCTTTCCGTATTCGCTCGATTCGCAGGTCTGCACCTTTCCGCCGAGAGTATACGCCATAAGCTGAGAGCCGTAGCAAATTCCCAGAACAGGCACGCCAAGCTCAAAGATGCCCTTATCAACACTCGGAGCACCCTCTCCGTAAACGCTCTGCGGACCGCCCGTGAAGATGATGCCCTTTGGCGAGAGCGCTTTTATCTCGTCAAGAGTTATCTTATTGTACGGCTTTACCTCGCAGTAAACGCTGCACTCACGCACACGCCTTGCGATAAGCTGGTTATACTGTCCGCCGAAATCAAGTATCAGCACAAATTCGTGATCCATAAATACTCCCCTTTACTAAAGGTTTTTCCGGGCATGACCCCGAAAAAAATATCAGCACCACTGCGATGCTGATATTATTATAACACATAATTTTTGAGTGAACAAGGATAATTTTATTAACAAAAATCACATCTGTAAAATACGTATGCTGCGGTATTTGGCGGAATTATACGAAAAATGCGAGGATAAGAAAGCGATTTCTGCAAAGATTTTCAATTTTGCAACGCAAAGGCGCAAGTTAGGAAATTTCCCTTGAAAATGCGAGAAATATGTGCTAAAATATCTATGTATGTGTTAGTGGAAAGGAGATAAATATGAGCGATACGGAAACTATGTCAAATCTGCCCGAGGACGAGCAGACAGACGCAAATTCTCTTCCCGAGCCGGAAAAGGCAGACGGAAGCGGCAAAAACGAAACACAAACCGATAAAAAATCGAAAAACGATAACAATAAAAACTTCTTCACCCGTGGGCTTATGCCAACAGAAAAGTACATGGGCTATGCGCTAACGATATACGGTTTTCTTTCGCTGTATTTTATCTGGGGCATTTTCACGCTCCTTAAATACGGCTACGAGCGCAAGGATTACGCCTGGCTGAAATGGTGCGCTATCCCTGCGGGAGTGCTGAGTGCGCTGGCGGTGTTACAGTTCGTTCGTGTGCTTATCCGCTCAAAAGGCAAAAAGCAGGTCGGCGAGCCTGTGAACAGGTTCACATTTGCGCTGATATTTGCTTTCAACTCAATGCTGATGCCCGATCTGATGATGGGCTCTCCCCCGGTAAAGACAAATATACTTTACACTCTGCTGGGGCTTGCGCTTTGCATGGCGCTTTACCTGATAGGCTGTGCGGTGTTCAAAAGCGCTAAGGTATGGTTCGGTATAATCAACGGATTTTTCGCCTTCTACGGCTTTATGCAGTTTTATATCTTCCTTTTCAGAGGCTCTCCGATACAGTTCTCGGATCTGTTCAATATAGAGTCCGCAAAGGAAGCCAGCGAGCTTTACCAGTTCAGGTTCTCGCTGATACCTTTCTACGCAGTCGCAAACATCGCAATGATGATATATATTTTCATTAGAGTCAAGGTGAAGCCGATAAAGGCGATGGCTCGTGTGATCTCTGCCGTCAGCGCAGTTGCCTGCGGACTTGTCCTTGTATTCGTCGGCAAATTCGCCTACGATATGGGCATTAAAAACAGATACATCATCATGAACTTTTCGGGCAACGAGAACAAGCTGACCTATTCAAATGTCGGCTATGACCTTATGTTCTACTTTGACGGAATGTACAACCACGTTTACGCACCTGAGGGATACTCCGATGAAAAGGCTGAGGAGATACTCGGGCAATACAAGGAGAAAAAGGCCGAAAAGGACAAAAAGCCTATCATTATCGGCATTATGAACGAGTCGTTCGCTGATTTCAGGCACATAGGCGACTTTAAGACAGACAAGGACTATATGCCTTGCCTGAACGCACTTAAAAAAGAATCGGTGTACGGATATGTTACGGTATCTGCCTACGGCGGATATTCCTGCAACTCGGAGTATGAGTTCCTTTCGGGCAACACAATGGGCTTTCTCCCATCAGGAAGTGCTGCATTTACGCAGTTTATAAACAGCAACCAGGAAAGCCTTGTTTCTTACCTCAATTCGCAGAATTATCACACCATGGCGGTAACTCCGTGCAGACCGGGACTTTGGAACCTTGAAAACGCTTATAAATATCTCCAGTTCGACGATACGGTATACAAGGCACACCTTGAATACTTCGGAACTTCCAAGACCGTAAACGCAAATGTTTCGGATGAAACCACATTCAACTGCGTCAAGCGTGCGGTAGAGATGAACAAGGACAAGGATGAATCGCTGTTTATATGGACAACTACCATGCAGAACCACGGCGATTATCTGCCTGCCAACAGAAAGACCACGCCGGAAAATGTCAAAATTGAGGGCATAGATAATGGCGAGGCAAGCATTTTCCTGGATTCTATCTACCTTTCGGACAAGTACTTCGGCAACCTTGTTGAGTATTTCAGAAAATACGACCGTGAGGTAATAATAGTAATGTTCGGCGACCATTTCCCGCACATAATGAGCTTTACCGAAAAGCTCTACGGGCAGGACGTTTCAACGCTTTCAACGGGCGATTTTGCACGCTTGCACCAGACCCCTTTCATTATCTGGAGCAACAGAGGAACGCAGTCCCGTGAGATCGGACAGATAAGCCTTAACTATCTCTCAAACGAGGTAATGAAGGTCGCAGGGCTCCCGCTTTCTTCATATCAGCAGGAGCTTGAAAAGGTAAGGGAAAAGCTGCCCGTTATAAGTATGTTCGGCTACATGAACTCGGATAACGAGTGGTTTGAGATCTCACAGGAAGATGAAAAGACCAAGGATATACGCAAAGAATACAACACTGTTGAGTATTACCGTATGTTCGGCGGCGAAAAGAAATAGCTATGCAGTTAATTGAGATAGGCAACGTTAAAATACCAAAAACCGCTGCGCTCGCACCGATGGCTTCGGTGGCGGACAGGGCTTACAGGCTTATGTGCAAGAACTTCGGCGCAGGGTATCTTGTAAGCGAAATGGTCTCCTCAAAGGGCTTGTGCTACGGCGATAAAAAGTCCGCACGGCTCTGCGAAACAGACGACAGGGAAAGACCTTATGCTCTCCAGCTTTTCGGCGAGGACCCGTATTTTATGGGAAAGGCTGCCGATATGGTGAGCCGATACAAGCCCGACATTATAGACATAAACATGGGCTGCCCCGTTCCCAAGATAGTTTCGGGCGGCAGCGGAAGTGCGCTGATGAGGGATATCCCCAGAGCTTTTGAGATAGCAAAGGAAGTTGTTAAAAATGCCTGCTGTCCTGTTACGGTCAAGTTCCGTGCAGGGTGGGACGAGCAGAGCATAAATGCGGTGGAATTTGCAAAAATGCTTGAACAGGCAGGCGTTTCGGCGCTGGCTTGCCACGGCAGGACAAGAACGCAGTTCTATTCCGGCAAGGCAAATTGGGATATAATAAAAGCCGTCAAACAGGCGGTGAGCATACCCGTTTTCGGCAACGGAGATGTTACCGACGGGATAAGCGCAAAGGAAATGTATGACTATACAGGCTGTGACCTTGTGATGATCGGCAGAGGCTCTTACGGCAGGCCGTGGGTGTTTGAGCAGGTGGAAAGATACCTTGAAACAGGCGAAGTTATCCCCGAGCCGAGCCTTGAAAAAAAGCTGGCGGTGATGAAACAGCACTGCGAGCTTATTTGCCGCTTCAAAGGCGAACGGCAGGGCATGAAAGAAGCACGCAAAAACGTGCAGTGGTACATAAAAGGTCTGCGTGGCAGCGCAAAGCTGAGAGCAAGATGCTCAGAGCTTAACACGCTCGATGACCTTGAGAGAATGACAGAAGCGATAAGAACGGAGAATAGTGATGAGTGAACAACAACAGCGTCAGCCCGATATTTTTGACAAGCTGGTGCACCTGAAAATATTCCGCTGGTTCGAGCCGTTTTTCCAAAAGAACAGGGAAATGCTGATGTACCTGTTCTTCGGCGTGATGACGACTGTGGTCAGCTTTATTACGGCAGGCATCTCAAAATATCTGCTTGAGCTTATAAAGTACAGCGATGACGATACAAAAGAGACCGTAGTTGCGATAGTCAGCACGGTGATCTCGTGGATATGCGCTGTAACGTTTGCTTATGTGACCAACAGAGTGTGGGTGTTTGATTCAAAGGTAACGGGCAAAAAAGGCATTCTCACCGAGATGATGTCGTTCTACGGCGGCAGGATATTCACGCTGCTGGTGGAAATGGGCATGATGTGGCTTGGCTACTCGGTAATGGGCATAAACTACTGGGTGACAAAGATAGCTGCAAATGTAGTCGTGCTGATACTCAATTATGTTATCAGCAAACTGTTTGTATTCAAAAAGAAAGACAGCTCTGTGTGAGCTGTCTTTTTGCTTTATCTGCGTTTTTTGCGCTTAACAAGTTTATCCGAGTTCACGATGACTATATCGTCCTGTTTCAATGTTACGCTGTCGGTGGCAAGCAGTGTAAGGTCATCACGAATGATGATATAAACGTTCATGTCGTACTCTTTTTTCAGCTCACTCACGGTAAGCCCCAAAAGCTCGCTGTCAGCACTGACAAGTATCTCACCGACCTTATCTATATCGGCGTGCTTTATATCTGCGTGCTGATCCTTCTGGTACTGCTCAACAAAGCCTGCGCTGATGATACCTGTGGGGATAGCGACAACGCCGACTCCGAGAAATGCGATGAATATCGCCATTATCTGTCCCACGACGGTTATCGGATAGATATCACCGTAGCCGACGGTGAGCATTGCCGAAACGCTCCACCATATCCCCGAAAAAGCGTTCTCAAAGACCTCCGGCTGAGCCTCATGCTCAACGCTGTAAATTCCCAGCGATGAGGCAAGCATGAGTATGAGTATTATAAATATCGAGGAAAATATCTGATTGCGCTTGTTGTAAAGCACCGACTTTATAACGTTGAACGAATCGTACTGCGAGTTTATCCTGAACAGGTGCAGTATCCTTACGACCCTGAGCATTCTGAACACGACAAATCCCGTAAGGAAAAACGCAGGTATTATCGTAAACAGGTCAATTATTCCGTCAAACGAGAACAGGAACCTTACCACTGCGGCAGGCTTGCTTTTGCCGGGGTAAAGAAAATCTGCGGTAGCTATGCGCAGTATATACTCCACGCAGAAAAAACCGACCGTTACATACTCTACCACCTTACACACGCCGTGTATCTCAGACAGCGATGAGAACGTCTGCATGAACATCGCAGCAATATTTGCAAATATGACCAGCACCAGCACTATATCAAACGCCATGCTCGGAACATCGTCCTTTTTGCTTATCTGCATTATCTCAAAAATGCGCTTTCTCAAAACCTACGCCTCCTGCTTCTGGAGCTTTACCCTTATGCGTGATATTTTCTGCTCGTCCTCCATTTTAACGCTAAGCTCAAAAGGCGGACACAGGATAGTTTCGCCGTCCTGCGGTATCCTGTCCAGCATATCCATTATCCAGCCGCCCATTGAATTCATATCCGTCTGTATCGTATCCTCATCAAGTTCCATTCTTTCAAGAAAATCCGTTACCGAAAGGTCGGGAGAAATATCCACCCTGCCGTCAGCAAGGCGCACAAAGCTGGTATCATCTCCGTCACTCTCGTCATATATCTCACCGACAAGCTCCTCGATTATATCCTCAAGCGTGCATATACCCTCGGTGCCGCCGTACTGGTCTATTATCACCGCCATGTGCACCTTTTCACGCTGCATCATTTTCAGCGCCTCCGATATGCGCAGAGTTTCGGTGATATAAACCGGCTTTTTCATTATATCGGCGATAGTTTTTTCCTTTTTGCTCAGGTAAAGTTCAAACAGATCCGCCTGATGAACTATGCCGATAATGTGGTCAAGGTCCTTTTCATAAACGGGCAGTCGGCTGTACTTTGTGGAAACGAACAGATCCTTCACCTTTTCGATGCTGTCGCCCACTTCGATGCCGACGATGCTTACTCTGGGCACAAGTATCCTGTCTATCGTTATCTCGTCAAATTCCAGCGCCGAGCGCACAAGGTCGGATTCCTGCTCCTCAAGCACGCCCTCGTCCTCTATTTCGTCAATAATATATTTCAACTCCTCCTCGGTTATCGAGGGCGAGCCTTTTTTCTTTCCCGCAAGCCTTGAAACGAGCTTTGTAAGCCCCGTGAACAGCCATATCAGCGGCGAAAGGATAAACATGAACGCTCTGAGCGGTGCAGCCATAAGCACCGAGAACGACTCCGAATTTTCTTTTGCAAGGCTTTTTGGCAGTATCTCACCGAAAATAAGCACCAGCACCGTCATAACGAGCGTTGCCGCACCAACGCTGGAACTTCCGAGCTTTCGGGTAAAAAGCACGGTTGCCAGCGCCGAGGAAAGTATATTCACCACGTTATTTCCGATAAGTATCGCCGTGAGCGCCTTATCGAAATTCTCACATATATAAAGTGCACTTTTTGCACTTTTGCTGCCGTCATCTGCGAGCTTTTTCAGCCTTATCCTGTTGCACGAGGAAAAAGCAGTCTCGGTAGCCGAGCACACCGCAGAAATAAGCAGCAGTATTATTATAGCAGCTATCTCCATGATCTGTTTCCTTTAATATCATATCTCCTGTTTTTCATACAGATATAATACCACATCTCCCCCGAAATTGCAAGACGTGAAAAAAGACGAAGCACTTATGACAGATACCTATATAGATGCTTTATAAATGCTTTTTTGGGAAAAACCCTTTTAAAAAAGGGTTGTTCCCCATACCCCTTTCCTAAAACTCTTAATGATTTTTAAACCCCGATGCCTTTGACATCGGGGTTTAAAAATAGTTATGTACTAAGAATGCGACTGAAAACAGTTCTTTACTTAATAGAATTGTTTCTCAAAGTATTTATACAGCTCCTTTATATGCATCAGCTATATCTGCTTCGTCTTTTATTTTACTGTTTACAGCCCTGCTCTGTCCAGCAGAACGTTTGAATTTTCCACCCAATCGGGCTTTGCTTTTTTAAGCAGAAGGTCGAAATTCGGTTTTCTTTCCTTCATATTGTGCGTATCGCTGCCGAACACACAATAGTGTCCCTGCGCAAACAGCTTTTTAACGAACTTCTTTTCAGCTCTTGTTTCAAAAGCCTCGTTATTGAGCTGTATTATCGCATCAAGTGCCATTGCGCTCTCCATCTGCGACTTTGAAAAGATATCTATATACCTGTGCAGATGTGCGATTATCGGTGTCAGCTTGAAATTATAGCTGATATTTTCTATCTCGTCTATCATCCAGTCGCTGAAGCCTGTATAGGGAAACTCCAGCAGTATGTACTTTGTACCCTGAAAGGCGAGCTTTTCTATCCCCTCAAGCTCCGAGATGCCCTGTTCGATAGACACCTCTGCACCGAGTATGATATTATCAACAGCAGGTCCTGCGCTCATCAGCTTTTCAAAGGCTTGCTGCCTTTTTTCGAGATAAGCCGCAATGCCGTCTTCTCTGTGTGCGTAAAAATGCGGTGTCGCAACGATCCTTCCAACGCCCTGCTGTTTCAGGCATTTTATCATTTCAAGCGACATCTCCACACTTTTTGAGCCGTCATCTATCCCGGGGAGGATATGGCTGTGGTGGTCGGTAAGCAATTCTGTTTTCTCCTTTTTGTTTTCAGTTTCTGCGAAAGGGGCAGCGCCCCGTTATTATACTTTCTTTTCTTTTGTTCAGTCTCTTTCGGTCAGGGCATCGTTCCTGCTCTTTTTGGGTGAGCTGCCATAGCCTGATGAGTAATAGCTCTTATACTTATATTTATAGCTATAACTGTGAACGCCGCCGCTTCTCTTTATTCCGTTGAGTACGCAGCCGATGATATTCGTATTTGAAAGCTCTGCTCTTCTTGTAGCTTCCTTGAGATCCTCAAATGTAGTTGAACCGTACTTGAGCACCAGTAGCACGCCTGCGATAGAACGGCTTATTACCATTGCATCGCTGACAATGTTTACCGGCGGAGTATCTATGATAACGTAATCATACAGCTTTGACATTGCAGAAAGAACATCTGCGGTGTAATCCGATGCCAGCAGCTCCGACGGGTTCGGGGGCTTTGTACCGGTAGTGAGCAGGTCAAGGTTAGGGATAACATCTCTCTTTACGCAGTCCTCATATATCTCTTCCTGCACAAGCACGTTTGTAAGACCCTTTTTATTATTCTCCTTGAATATCCTGTGCTGAACGGGCTTTCTCAGATCCGCATCCACCAGCAGCACCTTGCAGTCCATCTGCGCAAGGGTGATAGCGATATTTGCAGCTGTTGTTGATTTACCTTCGCTTGGATTTGCACTTGCAACGGCAAACACATTCTTGTTTCTTGAAGTGCTTGCAGCAAGGGCAAATCTGATATTTGTTCTCATCGCCTTATACGATTCGTTTACATAGAACGGGGTATCGGGATCGAGAATGGTATATCTCTTTGCTGTCGAAGGTGCTTCGCCCTTGACCTTTTTAGTTGTGCCGAATCTGTCGATCTCACCGATAACAGGCAGCTCAGCCTTGATAGTTATATCATCGCTGCTCTTTATCGAGTTATCAAAAAGATCTGCGAGGATAACGATAACTACTGCGAGGAACATTCCTCCTGCCATACCGATTATGCAGTTCATTTTTGTTCTTGGCGAAACTGCCGAATAGTTTGGCTCAGCCTCACCGATAGTTTCCACCGAACCTGCTCCTACAACTCTTACAAGCACCGAAGGAGCGACCTTTGAATAAGCGTTGCAAAGTGCAGCGGAAACATCTGCGTCCTTGGTGGTAGCCTTCAGCTCCAGCACCTCGGTGCCGTTTGATGAAGCCATTGAAACGCAGCTGAGTATCGAGTTTGGATCAATAGTGCCCTCGCTTGTTACCTTGAAGCATTTGCGCAGCTTTTCCTCAGACAGATTATCGTTCTCTTCCACCATATTGATAAGCTCATTGCTTACCTCTTTGAGCACCGATGGGTTTTTGAGCACCACGATGTAAGTTTCGACCAGTGACTTTGAAGCGTTGATCTCACTGAGGTTAACGTTTGATTCGGTCTTGTTTGCATTACTCTTAACGTACATCGAGATAGACGATCTGTAAAGCACCGGCATAACAAATTTTGAAATGCTGAATGCGATCGCAAGTCCGAGTACAGTAAGGATAATGATGAACCACAATTTAGATAAAAGCAGTCCGAAAATGTCCTTTAAAGATAGTTCTTCCTGTTTGTCCTGCATTTTTTCCTGTCCTTTCTTGTTTTAGCTGTTGAGCTTTTATTTTACACCTTTTCACAAAAAGTGTCAACCCTGCATTCATACGGTAACTGCCGTTTCCTGTTTTTCCTTGTTTTCGCCCTCTGACGAGTCATAGTCCTTATAATCGCTGCTGGTGATGACCGTTTTGCTGTTAAATTCCTCCGGGGTGGTAAAGGTCGGCACCATTTTATGCAAAGCATTTATCGCAACCGCTTCATTATTCTTCTCAGCCGCTTCTTTAAGCTCCTCAAGGTTTTCAATAAAGCGGTCGGGTTCGATATTTATCTGGCTGCCTATAAATATCAGCTTGTTGGAGGTCTTTTTGAGTCCCTCCTCATCCATAAGCAGCTCTTCCTTTATCTTTTCACCGGGGCGAAGTCCCGTAAACACGATCTTAACGTCCTCATAAGGCTTTTTGCCGTACATTCTTATAAGGTTCTCGGCAAGCGCAACTATTCTTACCGGCTTACCCATATCCAGCACGAACACCTCGCCGCCCTTAGCAAACGAAGCCGCTTCAAGCACCAGGCTCACAGCCTCGGGGATAGTCATAAAGTATCTTATGATATCAGGGTGTGTTACCGTAACGGGCTTTCCGTCCTCTATCTGCTTTTTGAACAGCGGTATTACCGAACCGTTAGAGCCAAGGACGTTTCCGAATCTTGTTGTAACGAACTCGGTAGAGTTATCCTGCTGCTGCGAAAGATACTGCATTATCATCTCGCAGCATCTCTTTGAAGCGCCCATTGCATTTGTCGGGTTTACAGCCTTGTCAGTGGAGATCATAACGAACTTTCCGACCTTGTGGAACTGTGCGATAGTCGCAACGTTGAAGGTTCCGATAACGTTGTTCTTTATCGCCTCCATAGGCGAAACTTCCATAAGCGGAACGTGCTTGTGCGCTGCCGCATGGAACACCAGATCGGGCTTGTACTTTTCAAAGATCTGGTTCATTCTGAAATAGTCACGCACCGAAGCGATGAGCGTGATAAGATCCAGCTTGTCGCCGTATTCCATGACCAGCTCCTGCTGTATCTCATAAGCGTTGTTTTCGTAAATATCTACTATGATAACTTTCTTAGGCTCATATTTTGCTATCTGCCTTACCAGCTCCGAGCCTATGCTTCCGCCGCCGCCTGTTACAAGGCAGACCTTGCCGCAGATAAAGCTCTTGATATCATCGTTGTCAAATCTTATCGGCTCACGCCCGAGAAGGTCCTCGACCTTGATATCGTGTATCTGGTTTATTACAAGATTGTTCTCATCGTTGAAAACTATATCGCTGATAAACGGTATTACCTTAACGGGAATAGTCGTTTTGGAGCATATATCCAGTATCCTCTGCCTTTCCTCCTCCTTGCAGGAAGGGATAGCAAAGATTATCTGTTCAATATTCTTTTCGGTAACAAATTTCTGTATCTCGCCCGTTGTACCTACTACCTCGATGCCCTCGACTGTCGTGCCTATCTTCTTGGCGTTGTCATCAACGATACAAACAGGCTCATAAGGCGTGTTTTTAACATCGGGGAGCTGTCTTATGCCGAATATCTCACGAATTATCGTAGCGCCTGCACGCCCCGCACCGATTATCATCGTGCGCTTGTAAGGGGACGAGGAGCTTTCGGTGTCGCTTATCTCGATGAACGTGTGCTTGAACACCAGCCTGAACAGGCAGATAAACAGCATCGAGAAGCAGCCGTGTATCACCGCATACTGCCAAGGTACCTTGACATTGGCGATGGTAACGATAAAGTAAGCCGCCGAGATACCGAGGATTATTCCGTAAATGCAGGAAAGGTAATCGGTACTTTTGAAATATCGCCACAGCTTGCTGTAAGCGCCCGTAATAATAAGGCAGCCAACGCAGCACAGCATACTTATGCTTATCGAGATGAACATTTCCTTAGGGAGTATCGTCACCTTGTAGAAATGCAGACCGTTGAGCATAAAGTTGGTGATAAGAGATGATACCGCAACCATGAACATATCAGCGATAGCAAGTATTATCTTTCTGAATCTGAATTTTTTAAAGACATCTTTCATAGTGTAAATGACCTCAAAAGATAGGAAATTATTTTTTTATCAAAAATTGTATTGACAAACCGCAGAAAAGGCGGTATAATAAGTAGGCTAATTTAAGCAGCGAGGTGTGGCTCAGTTTGGTAGAGCGCTGCGTTCGGGACGCAGAGGCCGTGGGTTCAAGTCCCGTCACCTCGACTAAAGAATTCCTGATGTGCCGAGGCAATCGAGGCATATCGGGAATTCTTTTTTGTCGTCGACGGGACTTGTCCGCCGAGTTGAACGCAGTTCAACTCGTTAGCGTGAAACATCGCAGATGTTTCACGGTTTGTCACCTCGGCTTTTGTGCAATTGCACAAACACACCGCCCGATTCATCGCTATTGTTCCCGAAAAGTCGGAAAAAATCGCATTTTTTCACAAAAAGCAAAAATATGTCCTATATATTATATACCTCGCCGGGCGCAATGTCAATAAAAATGCGTTTTTACTAAAATTTTTTCACGTTTTGCACAATTTTTTACACACCTATCACCCCTTTAATGTAATTCAATACTACTGCCCGGGTTTTTGAAAAAAATCTCGCAGGGGTACTTGAAATTATCGCTTTAAAGTGGTATAATGTTATCGGCAATTTATTATGGAAAGAAGGACGTTTCTTATGATGGAGATCAAGTTTGAAAAAACCGCTAACCCCAAGGCTAAGCCTGCCGATGAATCCAAGCTCGGATTCGGCCATATCTTTACAGACCACATGTTTGTAATGAACTATGACGAGGGCAAGGGCTGGAATAACCCGAGGATCATTCCTTACGGCGATTTCCCTATCTCACCTGCCGCTATGTGCCTGCACTACGGTCAGGAGATCTTTGAGGGACTCAAGGCTTACAGGATCGCTGACGGCTCTATCCAGCTGTTCAGACCTCAGGAGAATTTCAAAAGACTCAACAACTCCGCAAAGAGAATGGTAATCCCCGAGGTTGACGAGGATTTCATGCTCTATGCACTTAAAGAACTGCTCAAGATCGAGGCTGACTGGGTACCGCACAGCGCAGGTACTTCCCTTTATATCAGACCTTTCATCTTCGCTACCGATCCTTATGTAGGCGTAAAGCCCGCAGATCACTACCTGCTGATGATAATCCTTTCACCATCGGGCGCTTACTATTCAACAGGACTCAACCCTGTAAAGATCTATGTTGAGAACCAGTATGTAAGAGCTGTAAGAGGCGGTACGGGATTTGCTAAAACAGCCGCTAACTACGCTATCTCACTGGCAGGTCAGGCTGAAGCTCATGAGCAGGACTACGAGCAGGTGCTGTGGCTGGACGGCGTTGAGAGAAAGTATGTTGAGGAAGTCGGCTCGATGAACATATTCTTTGTTATCGACGGTGAGGTCATCACTCCCGAGCTGACAGGCTCTGTACTGCCCGGTATCACAAGAAAATCCGCACTTGACGTTTGCAGGAGCAAGGGCTACAAGGTAAGCGAAAGAAGGATCTCTATCCAGGAGATCGCCGATGCTTACGACAACGGCAAGCTGGACGAGGTATTCGGCACAGGAACAGCCGCTGTTATCTCGCCTGTTGGTCATCTCAAGTGGGGCGATAAGGTAATGACTATCAACAACAACGAGATAGGACCTGTTTCGCAGATGCTGTATGATACTATGACAGGTATCCAGTGGGGCACTATCCCCGATGAGTTCGGCTGGATAGAGAAGATCGACTGATAAACGAAAATATCCGAAAATTAAAAGCTGACCTTTCGGTCAGCTTTTTATTGTTTATTCACCTTCAATGTAAAGCACGCCGAGCGTGCCGGGACCGCAGTGGCTCGATATAACTCCGCCTGCCTGCGTTTCAAGCACCTCCTTGAAGTGTCCCAGCCCCCTGAGATAATCGCACACCGCATTCACAACTTTTTCATCACACGGCGAATGCGTTACAAACACCCTGTCGGGCTTTGCTCTGAGCAGTTCCTGCTCCATATCCTTTGCATAATTGATGATTATATCGCTGTATCTTCCTCTGTATTTCTTTCCTGCGCCCATTTTTCCATCTATAACGTGTATCTTCGGGTGGAGCTTTAGCACACTGCCTGCCAGCGCCGCAAGTCCTCCGCAGCGTCCGCCCCTGTGAAGATATGTCAGCGTATCTACCACAAAGCTCGCTCTCACCCTGGGTATGAGCCTGTTTATCTCGCTGACGATGTCCTTTGCGCTCATTCCCTTCTGCGCCATTTCCGCCGCCTCGATAACGAGGTGACCTATGCCCGTGGAAAGATTTCTTGAGTCGATATAATGCACCCTGTCCTGCGCATCGAGCGCCTGCGCCGCAAGCCTTATAACGTTGCCCATGTTGGACATTTCAAGCGAGATGGAAAACACTATTATCTCATCGCCGCTGTCAAGCACAGGCTTTATCTTTTCTATTATATCCTCCAGCGATGCCGCCGAGGTTTTTGGAGTCGTTTTGTTCTCGTCAGACCACCTGAAAATATCCTCGGGAGTAATGTTCACCCTGTCCTTGTGATCCTTTTCTCCGAGAATGATATAAAGCGGTATCAGCGTGATATCATACCTTTTGAGCAGCTCGTCGGAAAGGTCGCAGGTGCTGTCCGAAAAAACCTTTATCATTGCATTTTCCCCCTTGAACAAAGTGTTGGATCCCATTATTTGCATACATTATACCACATCTTTTTTCTTTTTTCAACCACAGCAGCGGCTGTCCGCTCGTCCGTCGCAATTTGCTTTGTGAGAACGGATAGTTTCGCACTGCTCCGGGTTTTTCAGGAGATTGTAAGGCAACGGTATATAGCTTTGCAGCGGCTGTCCGCTCGTCCGTCGCAATCTGCTTTGTGAGAACGGATAGTTTCGCACTGCTCGGGCAGGGTTCTGTATTTAAAAAAGAGATCCCGACATTTTTCACCTTCGGGTATTGAAAAAACGGGGCAGATATGTTATAATTATGTGATAGTTATTTTTACAGTTATTTTTAAAGGAGCTTGATCGTGCTATGATCGGATTATTTGCCTCAGAGCCTGCAATGCAGAATATATTTACTCCGCTGCCGTTTGGTATGCATATAGGTTTCTGCATTTTTGCAACGATAATATATCTGCTGGAGTTTTACAGGAAAAGATCGCCTCACTACCTGCTGATGATGCTCGCAGTCGATGCGACCTTCCTTGTGCAGCTGTTCCCGAACTCAACAATGGTGGGCATACTTGCGGTCATCGAGGGCGTACTGCTTATCGGAGCGATAGTGCTCGCTGTTGTGTGGTCGAAAAAGAGAAAAGCGCAGGAGCAGACACAGGCAGGTGTGATAAATGAAGATAGTGATCCTTGATTCCGAAACAGTTTCACGCAATGACGTTTCGCTGGAATGTATAACGAGCCTTGGCGAATGCACCGTTTACGGTTTTACGCCAAACGACGAGATAGCCGAAAAAATAGGCGATGCAGATGCAGTTATCTGCAACAAGTGCCTTATAACCGAGGAAGTATTCTCAAAGTGCCCGAATCTTAAATATGTCGGGCTGTTCGCAACAGGCTACAACAACGTTGATACCCGGGCGGCTTCACGCCACGGCGCAGTTGTGTGCAATGTGCCCGCTTATTCAACAAATTCCGTTGCACAGCACACCTTTGCACTTATTCTCAACTATTTCAACAAGATAAGAGAGTACGGCGATGCGGTCGATGACGGCGCTTGGGTGAACTACAAGCTGTTTTCCTATTTCGGTATACCTACCTTTGAGCTTGAGGGCATGACGCTTGGCATAATCGGCTACGGCGACATAGGAAAGAAAGTCGCAGTGATAGCAAAAGCGTTCGGAATGAACGTGCTTGCATACACAAGAACGCCTTCCAAGGTGGACGGGAACGCAAAAGCCTGCTCGCTGGACGAGCTGCTTGAAAACAGCGATGTTATAACGCTTCACTGTCCGCTTACCGAGCAGACAAGGGAGCTTATAAACAAGCAGACCATAGCAAGAATGAAAAAGACCGCCTTTCTCGTGAACACCTCACGGGGCGGAGTTATAAACGAGCAGGACCTTGCCGATGCGCTCAACAGCGAAAGGATAGCAGGCGCAGGGATAGATGTGCTGACAAACGAACCCATGCAGGAGAGCTGTGCGCTGAGAGGCTGCAAGAACTGCACCATTACGCCGCACATCGCATGGGCACCAAAGCAGACGAGGGAAAGACTGCTGAAAATCGTAGCACAGAACATAAAGTGCTATATTGACGGCAAACCGCAGAACGTGGTAAACAAATAACAGATCGGGGGTCATGGGTATTACTGAAACGATCAGAAAAGCTGCACCGAAGGATATATCAAGAATAGCCGAGATCCTCGTGTTTGTAAAAAGAATAAAGTACCGCCCCATCTTTCGGAATGATGAGTATTCATTCGGGGAGCTTCAGGTCCTTTCTGTCGCAGAAAAATATAAAGAGCCAGCAATACTTGATAACATTCTTGTTTACGATGACGGATTTGTTAAGGGACTGATCCGTATAGAAAAAAACGAGATCGTTGAACTGTATGTCGACTATTTCTTTCAGAGTCAGGGTGTTGGTTCCCGACTTATTGAATATGCAAAAGAAAACTACCCTGTCGATTTCCTGTGGGTCATAGAGAAGAATACCGATGCTGTCAGGTTTTATGAAGCACACGGTTTCCACCTTACGGATATAAAGAAAACCGAGGCAGGCACAACAGAGGTAAAAATGGAAAGATAGATCCCGATCTATCACAGGAACAAAAAGAAAAAAGAACAGTTGGTGAAAAAATGATAGATATGAGTAAAAAGAAAAGAGTCGTAGTGAAGATAGGCACATCAACGCTTACCCACCACAAAACAGGCAGACTCAATATAAGACGTGTCGAAAAGCTGGTAAAGATACTTGCCGACCTGCAAAACGAGGGCAAGGAGATAATCCTTGTTTCAAGCGGTGCGGTGGGTCTTGGCGCAGGCAAGCTCGGTCTTGCCGAGAAACCGAAAGACACCCCGACAAAACAGGCGTGTGCTGCTGTCGGGCAGTGCGAGCTGATGTATATGTACGACAAGCTGTTCGGGGAGTACGGTCTTACCGTGGCACAGCTGCTGCTTACAAAGTTCGTGCTTATGGAGGACAGGAAGCGCAACGTGCAAAATGCGCTCACAAGGCTTATCAAAAGCAATGTTATCCCCGTTGTAAACGAAAACGACACGGTGGCTATCGACGAGCTGGAGCTTGAAATGGGCGAAAATGATTCGCTGGCTGCAAACGTTGCCGTTATCTCGGGCGCAGATCTGCTGATAATAATGTCCGATATCGACGGGCTGTTCGATAAGGATCCGAGAAAGAACGACGATGCTCAGCTCATTCCCGTTGTCGAGGAGATAACCGAGGATATAGTAGCCTCGGCAGGCGGCGCAGGCACGGCATTCGGCTCGGGCGGAATGGCAACCAAAATAAAAGCCGCAAAGATCGCAAACGATGCAGGTATAGACCTTGTTATAATCAACGGCAGGCACCCCGACAATCTCTACGGAGTGTTTGAAAACAAGCCTGTCGGCACAGTCTTTCAGGCATCAGCTTCACAGGCGTGAAATTTTAATTAAGACCAATACTGCCAGATAAACAAAGAACGGAGGAAGTATTATGGGGTATATCCAGGATCTCGGACGCAAGGCTAAAGCCTGCAAAAACAAAATAGCAGGCGCAAGTACGAGCGAAAAAAATGATGCGCTGCTGGAGATAGCTTATGTGCTGAGAAGATGCAAGGCCGAGATAATCGAGGCTAACAACATCGACATCCAGAACGCACGGGCACGCAAAATGAGCGAATCGCTCATAGACAGGCTCGCACTCACGGACGAAAGGATCGAAAGCATGGCGCAGGGCTGCGAAAAGCTCGTTTCACTCAACGATCCTATCGGCGAGGTAGTTTCAGGCTCGGTAAGACCTAACGGAATGAGCATAAGAAAAGTGCGTGTTCCTATGGGCGTTATCGGTATGATATACGAGGCTCGCCCGAACGTTACGGTAGATGCGGCGATACTTTGCCTTAAAAGCGGCAACTGCTGCATTCTCAGGGGCGGCAAGGAAGCGATAAATTCAAACATGATCCTTGTTGAGCTTATGCGCAAGGCTGTAAGCTGCGCAGGACTTGATGAGGACGTTATCCAGCTGGTGAGCAACACCGACAGAGAACTTGCTGTTGAAATGATGAGGGCTAACGATTATATCGACCTGCTTATCCCACGAGGCGGAGCAAGGCTGATAAAGACCGTTGTGCAAAACGCTACCGTTCCTGTTATCGAAACGGGCACGGGCAACTGCCATGTTTATGTTGACCAGTCCGCCGATCTTAAAATGGCGGTGGATATCGTGGATAACGGCAAGACCTCAAGACCGAGCGTTTGCAACGCTGTTGAGACCTGCCTTGTGCATAAAAGCGTTGCCGAGAAGTTCCTGCCGATGCTCAAAAAGCGCCTTGATGAACATAATGTCGAGATCAGGGGCGATGAGATGACCGCATATATCCTGGGTAAAGAAAACGTAACTCCTGCCGATGAGGACGACTATGCGACAGAGTTCCTTGATTATATAATCGCAATAAGAGTCGTTGATGACTTTGCGCAGGCACTGGAGCATATACAGCGCTACTCAACGGGGCATTCCGAATGCATAGTTACCGAGAGCCTGTTTGCTGCGACCGAGTTCCTGAAAAGGATAGATGCGGCTGCGGTGTATGTCAACTGCTCAACAAGGTTCACCGACGGCGATATGTTCGGACTTGGCGCAGAGATAGGCATTTCGACCCAGAAGCTGCACGCAAGAGGCCCTATGGGACTTACCGAGATGACCACGACAAAATATCTCATCACCGGCGACGGGCAGATAAGAGAGTGACCTATTAACTTTAAATACATTTTGTAAGGAGAATGAAAAAAATGAACAATTCCGAAAAGACAATGGACAAGATCGTTGCACTTTGCAAGGGCAGGGGCTTCGTTTATCCGGGCAGCGAGATCTACGGCGGTCTTGCAAACACATGGGACTACGGTCCGCTTGGCGTTGAGCTGAAGACCAACATCAAGGCAGCCTGGAGAAAAAAGTTTATCCAGGAGAACAAGTACAACGTAGGTCTTGATTCCGCTATCCTGATGAATCCGCAGACATGGGTGG
>OCTX012265164.1_pt1 | contig 26366 bp, 28 predicted proteins | sample 1539691 | NCBI WGS metagenome assembly OCTX01 (sample SAMN02144231, study PRJEB22623) | gut metagenome | biome: sheep rumen | host: Ovis aries | place: New Zealand
GCCAACAGCAGAAGTCCAATTGTTCTACAAGAAGGAGGATTCACATGGTAGCAGGACATCTGCAAGAAAAAAACGGAAATTATTATATGGTGGTGAACTACCACGATGCCGCTGGCAAGCGGAAAACAAAATGGTTTCCTACCGGTTTGCCTGTGAAGGGCAACAAGAAAAAAGCGGAAAAGATGCTCATGGATCTGCGAAAGGAATTTGTACCGGATGAAAAGCCGATAGAGCAAGGCATTCTGTTTTCGGATTTCATGCTGCAATGGCTGGAGATCGTGAAGCCTACGATAGCTGTTACGACCTATTCGTCCTACTCCAATATGGTCAAAGGCGTGATCGTCCCTTACTTTAAAGCAAAGGGCATTTCACTCGGTGAACTGAAAGCAACCGACATCCAGGCGTTTTACATGGAGCAGCTAAAGCGGGTTTCGCCTAACTCGGTCATTCATTATCATGCCAACATCCATAAGGCGCTGAAATACGCCATCAAGATTGACCTGATTCCAACGAATCCTGCGGACAAGGTGGAGCGGCCTAAAAAGAATCGCTTTATCGGCAGTTTCTATGATAGTGACGAGGTAGAAAAGCTTTTTACCGCCGCGAAAGGGACACACCTTGAGCTTCCAATCTTCCTGGGCGCTTTCTACGGCCTGCGGAGAAGTGAAGCCCTTGGGCTAAAGTGGAGCGCGATTGATTTTCAGAACGACACCATCACCATCCGCCATACCGTCACATCCTGCAACCTTGACGGCAAGCACGTCCAGATCGCGCAGGATACCACAAAAACAAAATCCAGTCTGCGGACGCTACCCCTTGTCCCAGCTTTTAAGGAAAAGCTGTTAGCGCACAAAAATCAGCAGGACGAATACCGGCGCGTGTGCGGCAGGAGCTATGACAAGCGATATCTGGATTACATCTGCGTGGACGAGATGGGAACGCTGATTTCTCCGCACTATCTCACTTCAGCATTTTCGAAGCTGCTGGACAAGAATGGGCTGCGGCATATACGCTTCCACGATCTCCGGCATAGCTGCGCGTCCCTGCTGCTCTCCAACGGTGTCCCGATGAAACAGATCCAGGAGTGGCTCGGCCACAGCGATTTCTCGACTACGGCCAATGTATATGCCCATCTGGACTACAACTCAAAACTGTCCTCTGCAGATGCAATGGTAAACGGATTAAAGGGAGCCTTGAGTGCAATCCAATAAAAAAACCAGCTTCCAAGCGGATTTCCGCGAGGAAACTGGTGTGGCGGAGGCGGTGGGATTCGAACCCACGGACCGGTTTTTCGCCGGTTTACCCGATTTCGAGTCGGGGCCGTTATGACCACTTCGATACACCTCCGTATTTAATTGTGCTTTTGATGCTCCCAAGGCATCAAAGAAAACGGGGAGAAAAACAGGAGAGAAACCCGCAAAGATTTCTTCTGCATGATACCCCGGAAGCCTTGAAAAATCAAGACATTTTCGGAAGAGGCTTCCAAAATGGTCACACGTTTTCGAGTGCCGCACCTTCGACCACTCGGACAACTCTCCGTATATCTCAACTGTTTTCCGTGCGCTGAGAAAATGCAAGAAAACAGGCAAGAACGATATGAAATTTTGAAATTCGATCCGGCGAAAACCCTTATAAATCAAGGATTTTCAGCGGAGAAAACGGCCAGAGCCAACGCGCATTTCGAGTCAGGGCCGTTATGACCGCTTCGATACCTGTCCGTATGCACTTGCTGTGTCATTATACCCAATCGCGCCGGAAAAATCAAGCCGCGGCACAACTTTTTTCACGAGAAAGATTTAAAAACTGTTCATATAACTCGGAAGAAAATTTATATAAATCCCTTGACATTTTTAGTCTTCAGCGCTATGATAGGAGCATAAGAAAACGGGAAAAGAGATGATCCGGGACATGAAAAAAACACTGTACAGCCTGATGCTCAGCGAGGACGTCGTCCGCGAGGTGGATACGCTGGCCCACCGCATGGGCACCAACCGCTCCAGCCTCATCAACCAGATTCTGGCCGAATATGTGGGCTACACCACGCCTGAGCGCCGCATCAGCGACGTGCTGTCCGCCGTCGAGCAGCTGCTTGCCCCCTCGCGGGAGCTGGTGCCCTTCTTCGCGCCGAACAGCCTGTCGATGTCGCTCAAGAGCTCGCTGGAATACAAATACCGCCCCACCATCAAATACGAGGTGGAGCTGTACCGCAGCGGCGGCGAGGCGATCGGAAGCCTGAGCGTGGTATTCCGCACGCAGTCTGCGGCGCTGATCGGCGCGATGACCGAGTTTTTCCGGCTCTGGAAGCGTCTGGAGGACACACACCTCGCTCCCCTGCTGGGCCGCCGGCTCAGCTACGCCCTCTATGAGGGCAAATTCGTGCGCAGCCTCGCCGCGCCGGACAAAAACTGCACGGCGGAGGAGCTGGCCGCGGCCATCTCCGACTATGTGCAGCTCTTTGACAAGCTGATGAAGAGCTATCTCTCCGGCCGGCTCGACGAGCACGACGTCGAGGCCGCCTACTATTCCTATCTCATCAACGCGCCGGTGCACATCTGAGCCTGACGCGGGAAAGGAGTCCCTATGAACGCACAAAACTACACGCAGAAATCTCTCGAAGCGGTGCAGACTGCCCAGGCCATGGCGCAGGAAAACCGCAACAACTATATCGCGCCGGAGCACCTGCTCTATGCGCTGGTTGACCAGGACGGCGGGCTGATCCCCTCCCTGCTCGGCCGCATGGATGTGGACGCCAATGCTCTGCTCTCGGAGCTGGACAGCGCCATTGCGGCGCTGCCGAAGGTCGGGCAGGTCACGCAGGTCTACCTCTCCCCGGAGGCCGACCGCGCCCTGAACGCCGCCGAAAAGGCCGCCAAGAGCATGGGCGACGAATACACCTCCGTCGAGCACCTGATGATCGGCCTCTTTGCCGCGGCGACCCCGGCGCTCAAGCGCATCTTCGCCGACCACGGCATCACGAAGGCCGCCTTCTCAGCGGAGCTGGCGAAGGTCAAAACCTCGCCCGTCACCGGCGACAACCCGGAGAGCACCTACGACGCGCTGGCCAAATACGGCACCGACCTGGTGCAGCGCGCCCGGGACAACAAGCTCGACCCGGTCATCGGCCGCGACACCGAAATCCGCAACGTCATCCGCATCCTCTCGCGCAAGACGAAGAACAACCCCGTCCTGATCGGCGAGCCAGGCGTCGGCAAGACTGCCATCGCCGAGGGGCTGGCGCAGCGCATCGTGCGCGGCGACGTGCCCGAGGGGCTGAAGGACAAGACCATTTTCTCGCTGGACATGGGCGCGCTGATCGCCGGCGCGAAATACCGCGGCGAGTTTGAGGAGCGGCTGAAGGCCGTGCTGGAGGAGGTCCGCAAGTCCGAGGGGCGCATCCTGCTCTTCGTCGACGAGCTGCACAACATCGTCGGTGCGGGCAAAACCGAGGGCAGCATGGACGCCGGCAACCTCCTCAAGCCGATGCTCGCGCGCGGTGAGCTGCACTGCATCGGCGCGACCACGCTGGACGAATACCGCAAGTACATTGAAAAGGATGCGGCGCTCGAGCGGCGCTTCCAGCCGGTGCTGGTGGATGAGCCGAGCGTGGAGGACACGATTTCGATCCTGCGCGGTCTGAAGGAGCGCTATGAGGTCTATCACGGCGTGCGCATCCACGACAGCGCGCTGGTGGCCGCCGCGACGCTCTCGCACCGCTACATCAGCGACCGCTTTCTGCCGGACAAGGCCATCGACCTCGTGGATGAGGCCTGCGCGCTGATCCGCACGGAGATCGACTCCATGCCCGCGGAGCTCGACGACGTACGGCGCAAGATCATGCAGCTTGAAATTGAGGAGATGGCCCTCAAGAAAGAGGATGACCAGCTCAGTCAGGATCGTCTGGCCGCGCTGCGCGAGGAGCTGGCCAACACCCGCGACCGCTTCAACGAGATGAAATCCCGCTGGGAGAGCGAAAAGAACAGCGTGGACGAGGTCAAGCGCCTGAAGAGCGAGATCGAACAGATGCACGCCGACATCGAAAACGCCCAGCTGCGCTACGAGTACGAGACGGCGGCGAAGCTCAAATACTCCGACCTGCCCGCCCTCGAGCAGCGGCTGCGCGACGCCGAGGCCGCCGCGGAGAACCGCAAGGCAAACACGATGGTGCGCGACACGGTCACCGAGGAGGAGATCGCCGGCATCGTCGCCAAGTGGACGGGCATCCCGGTCTCGAAGCTGATGGAGGGCGAGCGCGAGAAGCTGCTGCATCTGGACGAGATCCTGCACAGGCGGGTCATCGGGCAGGACGAGGCCGTGCAGAAGGTCACGGAGGCCATTTTGCGCTCCCGCGCCGGCATCGCCGACCCCAACCGGCCCATCGGCTCCTTCCTCTTCCTCGGCCCCACCGGCGTCGGCAAGACGGAGCTGGCGAAATCCCTGGCCGAATGTCTCTTTGACGACGAGCACAACATCGTGCGCATCGACATGACCGAGTACATGGAGAAGTTCTCGGTCTCGCGTCTGATCGGCGCGCCCCCGGGATACGTCGGCTATGACGAGGGCGGCCAGCTGACCGAGGCCGTGCGCCGCCGCCCCTACAGCGTCGTATTGTTCGACGAGGTGGAGAAAGCGCACCCGGACGTGTTCAACATCCTGCTGCAGATCCTCGACGACGGGCGCATCACCGACTCGCAGGGCCGCACCGTGGACTTCAAGAACACGATCATCATTCTGACCTCGAACCTCGGCAGCCAGTACCTGCTCGACGGCATCGACGAGCACGGCGACATCAGCGCGGAGGCCCGCGAGGCGGTCAGCCGGGAGCTGCACCGCGCCTTCCGGCCGGAGTTTTTGAACCGGCTGGACGAGACGATCCTCTTCCATCCGCTGACGAAGGACGATCTCGGCGGCATCATCGACATCATGGTGTCCTCGCTGCGCTCCAGACTTGCCGAGCGCTCGCTCAGGCTCGAGATCACGGACGCGGCCAAGGGCCTCATCATCGAGCGCGGCTTCGACCCGCTCTACGGCGCGCGCCCGCTGCGGCGCTATCTGCAGAGCAGCGTGGAGACGCTGCTGGCGAGGCGCATCCTCTCGGGCGATCTCTCCGCCGGCACCACGCTGTCCGTGGACGTCGAGGACGGGGAGCTTGTGATCCGCTGAGTTTTTAGTGCTTAGTGCTTAGAAAAATACGCCGCGATTTCTGTTTTTTCAGAAATCGCGGCGTATTGTCGTTTTGACCGGTCTCCTAAGCACTATGTACTAAGCACTCATTCCTCGCTCTTTTTAAACACCCATTTTTTCTGAATCAGATAGCTTGCCAGAAACAGCACGGTGTCCACGGCGATTTTCACCAGCGTGCTCAGACCGGGGGCCGTGACGCCGAGGAGGCGGTTCGAGAGCGTGACGAAGCCGGCCGAGGCCAGCATCATCGGCACGGCCAGCGCGTAATAGCGCCCCAGCGCCCTGCCGTACTCGCCGCGGTGGCCGAAGACCAGGCGGTTGTTGACGTTGAAATTGAAAAACGAGGACAGGATGCGCGCCGCGACGGTGCAGGCGATGTCCGCCCAGGCGCCGAGCCCGCCGAAGACGAAGCGCTTGAAGAGGTAAAAGAGTCCGCTGTCCAGCCCGAAGGAGCTCAGCGACGCCAGCCCATATTTGATGAGCTGTCCGTATGTTTGCCACAGCTTTTTCATTTCTTCCCGAACCTGGCCTTTGCCATGATCTTGAAGATGCGCCAGGAGTCCTTGACGGCGTTATAGTGCGAGCTGTAATCCTCCGGGTCGTAGACCGTGGCGATGGCCTGCTCGACAAAGGGGATGCCCTGCCGGTGCATTTTCAGCAGCATATTGGTCTCGTACTCGAAGCGCTCGCCCTCCATCGCGCAGAAGCCCTCGAGGTACTGCCGCGGGATGGCGCGCAGGCCGGTCTGGGTGTCGGAGAGCGTGATGCCGTAAAAGAGCCGGAACATGCGCGAGGTGGTCTTGTTGCCGGTCACGCTGCGCGGCGGCACGCCGGGCTGGTCAAAATCCCGGCAGCCGAGAACCACGGAGCGCCCCAGCGCGAGCATTTTCTCGCCGCAGGCGATGATATCCTCCAGCAGGTGCTGGCCGTCGCCGTCGATGGTGATAACGCCCGCCGCCTCCGGGATCTCATCCAGCACGCAGCGGAAGGCCGTTTTCAGCGCGCGGCCCTTGCCCTTGTTGACGCCGTGGTGCAGCACGCGGCAGCAGGGATACTGCGCCGCCTTTTCAAAATGCACCTGATGCTGCGCGTCGCTGCCGTCGTCCACGATGACGATATGGGCGAAGCCGGCCTTGACCAGGCCCTCCACCACGCCGTCGAACTTGTTGTCCGGGTCGAGCGAGGGCAGCACGATGGCCAGATGCTCCAGGCAGTTTAAATGGTCTGTCATGTTATCTTCTCCTTCTTTAGAGGCTGTTCGCCGATTGCTGAAGCCGCAGGTAAACTACAATTATGTCCCGCAAGGAACCTATTTCGTTATTGAGGCAGCTTTGCCGCCTCAATAACACCCTGAGACGAGCTGAGCGAGTCCTCGTTTCGACCAAACGCGGCTTGTCCTCCGTAAGCCGCGTGCGATGAAAACGAGTCCTCAAGTGCGAAACAATGTTTCGCACTTGAATTTTAGAGGCTGTATATCTCAATGACTTTGAGGCCGTCGTTCGTCTCGCTCATGATGACTATGACCCGGTTGACCGACTCGACATGGCCGCGGTTGCCGATGGTGTCCAGCGTGTAGTCGAGCTCGGCCAGGTAATAGCCGTTGCCGAGGTTCATCAGCAGCAGATCGTCGCGCTTGGTCACCGTGTCGCCGCCGCTGTGGGCCCAGTACTGCCCTTCCATGTTGTCCTGCACGCGCTTGTCAATGTCGCTGCCTTTGAGGATATAGGGCTTGAGATTGTTATAATTCCCCTGCACGTTGCGGCTGGCGTTGGACAGGCAGTCGATATAGCGCTGCAGAAAGCCGTCCAGCAGGGTCTTAATCCGCGCCTGCTCCTCCGCACTGCAGTTGGCGAGGATCTCGAGCTCGTCCACTTCCGCGTCGCGGGGCAGCTCCCGCCCCTCGCGGTCGAGCACCGTGAAGGGTGCCTCGCCCAGCACGCCGCTGACGCGGTAGGTCACGCGGTAGGGCAGATCAAAGCGGCTGTCGCCGTAGAAATCCTCCAGCAGCTCATAGGGAATCGGTTCGCCGACCCGGTCCTGCTCGCCCATCTGTGTGCCGCTGCAGAGCACCGTCCAGGTGTCGGGCACCGTGATCTCGTCCTCGCCCAGCATCCAGGAGAAGTCATACTGCTCGTCCTCCACCGTCCAGGGCGCAAAGCCGAGCGGGGGATCCTCCCCCTTGCCGATGCTGACCGTGCCGAGCGTCCTGTCGCCGCTGCGGATGGCGTAGGTCGCGTGGCTCAGGTCCACGTCCGCGGACTTCTGCGTATAGCGCAGCGGGCCCTGCATCACCTTTTCGACCGCCGCGAAGGCCTGGTCGCCGTCCTGGAAGCGGAGGTTGAGCCCCGCGAGGAAATCGCCGGAGATGGCGCGGATATGCGCCTCGTCCATCGAGTTGAGATAGCGCTCCATCGCCTTGTCGGGGCCGCTCTCCTCATAGGCGGCCAGATACTTCCACAGCGGGCGCAGCAGCGCCAGCAGCAGCGCCGCAAACAGCAGCGCATAAATCAGCATCGCCTTGGCAAAGACGCCGCGGCGGCGTTTTCTCTTGTCAGTCATCCAGGCTCGCCCCCTCTTTCAGCACCAGCCACGTGGTGGGAACGGTGCGCTCGCCGACGACAAAGGCCTTGTTGTTCAGATACTCCCCGTTAAAGTACATCAGCGAGGAGGAGCCGCCGTCCATGTTGCAGGCGTTCACCGCGCCATAGGCCAGCATGATATTGACCAGGTCCTGATAGCGCGCGCCGGCGCTCGTGGCCTGGCGGCCGTCGATCACCAGCAGCAGCACCGCGCCGTCCGAGCGCTGGCCGATGGCCGTGCGGGGGTTGAGGCCGCTGCCGAGCGTGCTCACGTCCGCCGCCTCGCCGTTGACGACCAGCGCCGGGCCGAAGCACACGCCGTACTGAATCCCGGCCTCTTCGATCTCCGCGCGGCTCATTTTGCCGACGTGGAGAATGTGCTCGGCGTCAAAGCCGGCAAAGCCGTTGCCGACGCCGTTGCCGGCATAGTAGATCTGGCCTTTGAAGACCACCATCGTGTCGGGAACGCTGCCGTTGCCCATGCCGCCGGGGTCGTCGAAGCCGCCGGCGTTGGTGCCGGCCACCGCGCCGTAGCTCTCCACCATCTGCGCGACGGTGAAGCCCTGGCTGCCGAAATAGTTGGGCTGGCAGCCCATCACGACCCGGCTCGGATCGTAAACCACCATCATATAGCCGTTGAAGCCCTTGCCGTTGACCCGCTCGACCACAATGCCGTCGCCGTCGTCATCGACGAGGCCCCATTCGTCCGCCGCCGGCCCTTCCACCGGGTCGGCCGCCGGCTTTTCCGACGGAATGACAATCAGCGAGGTGTCGGTGCTCTCATATTCGCCGGATCCCTTCGCCGCCTCCATCGCCTGAAGCTCGTCTTCGCTGAAATACCAGCCCGCGATGAACTTGAGCGCGCTCGTTTCCCGCATGGTCAGGGCGAAGTCTCTCGCCGCCCGGGGCGAGGGCCCGTGGGCGAACACATACATCACCGCGCACAGCCCCAGCACGATCAGGAGCAGCGTTTCCAGCAGGATCAGGCAAAAGCGGCCGATGCCGCGCCCGACCTTGGATTTCTTTCGATTGCGTTTTGTCATGGATTTCCCCTTATCGTATTTTGCGTAGCAGTTTCTGTCCGGTTCCGTCCGCGCTGTTCGGCGCGACAAACCGTGATTATATATTTTACCACAAGCCCCCCCTCTTGAACAAGACAAAATCCGCATTTTAAGATTCTTTATCCGAAGCTGCGATAAAAAAAGCCGGGCCGCGCAACAGGCGACCCGGTTGAAAATGGGACGAATTCAGATCAGGTGGGCGCGGACGCGCTCGCCCGCGGTCTCCACCGCGGCGGACACGCTCAGCACGAACTCCACATTTTCCCTCGCGGAGAAGTCCTCCAGCCAGGCGACGAACGCGTCGAGCGCCTCGGGAGACTTGTCCCCGGTCAGTTTGAAGAAATTGTCGATAAAAATATGTGTAATATCGTAATTACCCGCGTGCAGGCCGCTGACAAAGCCTTTCAAAAGTTCATAAGAACCGATGCCATAGGCGCCGGCGTCGATCAGACGGGCCTGATAAGGGATGTCATAGGTGAGCTTCTTTTCCTTTTCGATGCAGACGACGTCGCCATGCTGCAGATTGACCGCCTCACGCACCATATCCACCAGACGTTTTGTTTTTCCGGAACCTTTGAGACCCATGATGATCTTGACCAAGCGGATCACACTCCTTTCCTTGTTGCTAACAGCTTACCATTTTTCCGTCAAAGGCGCAAGTGCCAAGCGTAAACATTTCGTTAAGGCAAAGTAAAAATTCACCGCCTGTCGTCTCCGGCAGGCGGTGAACGGTATGCCCGGGTAAGGCGGGATCAGATCAGGATGGCCTTCTTCGGGCAGACGCCGGCGCAGGTGCCGCAGCCGATGCAGGTATCCTCATCCAGCGTCCAGGTCTTCGCCGCGCGATCGACCTCCAGCGCACCGACCGGGCACTTCTTGGCGCAGATCGTGCAGTAGACGCACTTGTCGGGGTCCTGGACGGGCTTGCCGTCGTCGCGGGGCTGCAGCGCGGGCTTTTCGGGCTTCGGCGCTTCGGCGGGCGCTGCTTTTTCCTCGGTCTTCGGAGCGGCGGGAGCCGCAGGGGCGGCAGGAGCCGCGGGGGCGGGCGCTTCCACAGCAACGGGCTCGTCGCCGGGCATCAGGATGGCCTTCTTCGGGCAGGCCTCGGCACAGGTGCCGCAGCCCACGCAGGAGTCTTCATCCAGCGTCCAGGTCTTGGCCGCGCGGTCCACCGTCAGCGCACCGGCGGGGCACTTCTTGGCGCAGAGCGTGCAGTAAACGCACTTGCTGGGCACCTGGACGGGCTTTCCGTCGTCCCGGGGCTTGATGAGCGTGCCGGCGGCAGGCGCCGCGGGGGCAGCAGGTGCGGCGGGCTTGGCCGCGGCGGGGGCCGCGGGGGCTGCAGGCTTCGGCTTCTTCACCGGGGGCTTCTTCAGGAAGGTGCCGGACACCATCAGGTCCTCTTCCTTCGTGGCAATCATGTGGTAGTCGCGCGTGAACTCGATGGCGCCGTGGCCGCAGAAGTCCATGCAGGTCGCGCAGAAGGTGCAGGAGCCGAGATAGAAGGTGCGGGTGACGAGCTCGCCCTCCTCGGTCTTCTCGATGGTGTGGGTGATCGCGCTGCCGGAGCAGACGCGCTCGCACATCATGCAGTTGATGCACTTGTCCGGGTGGAAGACGATGCGGCCGCGGTAGTTGGGCGCCGCTTCGCTGGGCCTCACCGGGTACATGTCGCAGCTGCTCTTTTTAAACAGCGAGGAGATTGCTTCTTTGACAAAGGGGAAATCCATTACTTCATCGCCCTCCTCTTCTCACGCAGGATCTCGGTGGCCTTCACCAGACCGTCGATGACGGCCTCGGGCTTGGGCGTGCAGCCGGCCACGTCCACGTCCACATGGACGTACTTGGACAGCGGGCCGGCGATGGCGTAGCTGCCGCGGAAGACGTTGCCGCTCTGGGGGCAGGAGCCCATCGTGACGATGCAGCGCGGCTCCGGCACCTGCTCGATGGTGCGCAGCACGCGGTTGAGCGACTGCTGGGTGACCGGGCCGGTGACGACGACGATATCCGCGTGGCGCGGCGTGCCGGAGAGCTTGAAGCCGAGGCGCTCGGCGTCATAGCGCGGCGTGAGGACGGACACGAGCTCGATATCGCAGCCGTTGCAGGAGCCGGCGTTGATGTGAAACAGCCACGGAGACTTGCCGGTGCTCTCTTCGATCAGTTTTTTAAACATATGCGTCCCTCCTCAATATCCGTACCAGGCCAGCACCAGGCTGATCAGAGCAAGCCCGGTGACCACGGTCCAGTAATACTTGAAGAGCTGTTCGATCTTCAGTCTGGCCGTGACGGCGTGGACAAAGGAAATCGTGACCAGGGTGAGAACGATGCACAGCAGCACCAGAATCAGCACCTGGAGGATCAGCGCCAGCGCCGCGGCAAAGCCGCCGCTCAGGCCGATGGCGGCGATCAGGTGCTCCACGCCGGTGCCGATGCCGCCGAGAAACAGCGCCACGAACAGGCTCGTCAGGGTCAGCATCTTGACGGCGTGGCTGAGCTTGTAGAGGCCGAGCGGCGCGCCGCTGTATTCGGCGAGCAGACCTTCGCAGATCTCGGTCTCGGCCTCGGCCGCGTCAAAGGGATGGTTGCCGGTCTCGCCGGGAATGATCAGCAGCATCGCCAGCGCCGCCGGGATCATGCTGATGCGGCAGATGAGGCTGCCGTGGGCGGCCTGATAATCGACAACGCCGCTCAGAGAAAAGACCAGGCCCGTGCCGAGCGCGTTGCCGACCGCCTTGGCCACGCTCAGCAGCACCAGCACCAGCGGCAGCTCGACGGCCAGCACCGTGACCATCTCACGGCTCAGGCCCACGCCCGCATAGGGGGAGCCGCTGGCCGCGCCGCCCAGCATCACGGAGACCGCGGGGATCAGCAGGAGGTAGAGGATGACGATCATGTCGGCCACCTCGGGCAGATTGCGGAACACGCGGAAGTTGAACACCGGGATGAAGAGCTGGATGACCACCAGGGAGGCCAGGCCCACCAGGGGCGCCAGCATAAAGGTGGTGCGGGAGGCCGCGGCGGGAACGATGGTCTCCTTGCCGCAGAGCTTGAAGAAATCATAGAAGGGCTGCAGGACGGGAGGCCCCACGCGTCTCTGCATCCGGGCCACCGCCTTGCGGTCGATGCCGCAGAGCAGCAGGCCGATGACAAAGCAGAAGAGGAAGCCGGGGAAGATCAGGATGTAGCCCAGGTAAAGCAGGGCGTTCATAAGCAAAGTCATACTTCCCACCTCCTTAAAGAACAATCTGCAGGAACACGATGGCCAGCGCCAGCGCCACCACCGCCCACAGGGCATAGTCGTTCACGACGCCGGAATGCAGGTCATGCATGAAGCTGAAATAATGGCGCCAGTTGTGCTTGAAGCCCCAGAAGAGGTCGCCGCCGCCGACCTGGGAGTAAACGCTCTTTTCACCGCTGAAGAAGAGGTCGTACTTGGCGGGGAGCTTTTCGCCGGAGGCCTTCTCACTGACCTGGTCGTATTTGCCGAGCAGGGCAACGAGCGTGATCGCAAAGAGCGCGATGCCCAGCAGGAGCAGCCAGCTGATCGGGCTCCAGGCGCCGACCGCCTGCGGCATCACCACGTCGCCGGCGGGCAGCTCGACGCCGCGGGCGGAGGCGATGTAGCGGATCGGGCTGAGAACAGCCATGGCCGCGGGTGCGGTGAGGTACTTCGTGACGAGCTCGGGCAGAAGACCCGTCAGCACGCAGAGGATCGCAAAGAGGCTCATCGCAAAGCGCATGCCGAAGGGCACTTCCTTGACGTCCTTGAACTCTTCGGGCAGCCGGCCGAAGAAGACGGACTGGCTGACCTTGACGAAGGAGGCGAGGGTCAGGGTGCTGGTGACGAGCGCAATGATGGTGACGAGCAGGTAGCCGATATTGCCGGTTTCCACGGCGCGCAGATAGGCCGCCTGGTAGATCAGCCACTTGCTGGCAAAGCCGTTGAAGGGCGGGATGCCGCTGATGGAGGCCGCGCCGATCAGGAAGAGCACCGTCGTATGGGGCATGCGCTTCGACAGGCCGCCCAGACGGTCGAGGTCGGTGGTGCCGGTTTCGTGCAGCACGGCGCCGGCGGCAAGGAACAGCAGGCCCTTGAAGATGGTGTGGTTCATCGCGTGGTAGAGACCGGCGGAAATGCCCAGCGCGGTGGACAGGCCCACGGCCGTGAGCACATAGCCGATCTGGGAAATGCTGTGGAAGGCCAGCAGGCGCTTGAAGTCATGCTGCGCCAGCGCCATCGTGACGCAGACGAACATGCTCACGCTGCCGACGAAGACCAGCATGAACTGGATGGAGCCGAGGCCCATGCTCTGGAACAGGAAGTAGACCAGACGGATGATGCCGTAGATACCGGACTTCGTCAGCACGCCGGAGATCAGCACCGAGATGGAGGCCGGAGCCGCGCCGTGCGCGTCCGCCGCCAGCGGGTGGAAGGGCACCAGGAAGGCCTTGGTGCTGAAGCCCACAAACAGCAGCGCGAAGGCGACGCGGGTGGAGCCGCCCATGTGGCCGGGGATCAGGGCGCTCAGCTGCGCGAAGTTCAGGGTGTGCACCTGGGCATAGAGCATGATGGTGCCGGCCAGGATGCAGGTCGAGCCGATAGAGCCGACGACCAGGTACTTGAAGGCCGCCTCCAGCGCGCCGCGCGCGGTGTTGCGGAAGGCCGTCAGCGCCACCGCGGCGAAGGTGAGGATCTCCACCATGATGAACATGTTGAAGAGGTCGCCCGAGAGCACAAGGCCCATGACGCCGCCGGCGAGCATCAGGAACAGGGTGTAGTACTGGGGGATGTTGTCGTCGTGCTCCATGTACTTGATGGAGTAGACGCAGGAGACGAAGACCGCCACCGCGATGAGCAGCGCGAAGAAGAGGCTCAGCGCGTCCACCTCGAGGGCGATGCCGATGGCATAGTTGCCCGCGATGGCACGGTTGCCCATCCAGTAGGTGATGATCTCGCCGCCCACCATGACGCGGGGAACGAGGGAGCAGAGCAGGGCCAGCGAGCCCGTGACGCTCAGCAGCGCCAGGCAATGGCGCGCAATCTTATTCTTCCCGAAAAGGACGATCAAAAACGCGCCGAGGAACAGCACCATGATCGCATAGATCGGGAAATGCTGGTAGGAAAGCACGTTCATCATCCTCTCAGCCTCCTTACCTCACGGGTGTCCATCGTCCCGTACTGCTCATAGATTTTCATCACGAGCGCAAGGGACATGGCGGTCACGCAGGCGCCGATGACGATGCTCGTCAGCGTGAGCGCCTGGGGGATGGGGTCGACGAAGAAGCTCTCGGGGCGCAGCTCGCTGAAGGTGAAGATCGGAGCCGTGCCGCCGGGGTTGAAGCCGATGGAGACGATCAGAAGGTTCACGCCGTAGTCCATGATGCTCAGGCCGATGACCGTCTTGATGAGGTTATACTTGGTGACGATCGTGTACAGGCCGAGAACAATCAGGAAGAAGGCCGCTATGTAGTTCATCAGAATCATATCAGTCCCTCCCTTTCGCGTCGATGTCGCGCAGCACGCCGAGCATCAGCAGGCACACCGAGCTGATGCCGGTGAAGACCTTGACGCCGACGGTCACGTTCATCCAGAAAATCGTGCCGGAGCTGTAAAGCTGGCCGATCGCGCCGTGGGTATAGAGGATGTTCTGGCAGAACTGCGCGCCGGCCGCAGCGCCCATGAAGGCGAGCGCGACGTAGCACACGGAGGCCAGACCCTCGCCGTGGTGCACGAGGCCGAAGCTGATGGTGTGCGCGGCAGCGTCGTAGCCGTAGGCCAGCGCCAGCAGCGCGATCACCGCGGCCACCAGAACGCCGCCCTGGAAGCCGCCGCCGGGGGACAGATGCCCGTGGAGGATGATGTAGCCGATGTACACCAGCGCCAGGGGCAGAATGAGATCGACCCCGCAGGGCTGGATCACGTTTTTCACCTGAATGCCGTCTTTCATTTCTGCTCATCCTCCTTCTTTTCTTTCTTGTTGAAGAGGATGACCATCGTGCCGGCCACGGCCGTGATCAGGATGAAGGCCTCGCCCATCGTGTCGTAGCCACGGAAGTCGAAGACGATCGAGGTCACGTCGTTGACGGCGCGGGCATTCTTCAGGTTCTGCTGCACGATGGCAGCGGCAGCGCCGTCGGCCGGCGCGTTTTCGTCGGCCGCTTCGGGGTTCTGCATCAGCTCATAAACGGACACGTCCGCCTTCTGCCCCTCGTAGGTGCGGGGCATGGCGCTGAGCCGGATGCTGGCGAAGACGCCGGCAAAGAGGATAATGCCGAGGCATACCCAGGTCAGAAATTTTTTCATTGATCGCCGCCTCCTTTGAGCTTTCTCAGAGCGACGATGAAGATCATCGGCGAGAGCGCCGCGCCGACGGCGGCCTCGGAGATCGCCACGTCAGGCGCGTGCAGCAGCAGGAATTCCGCCGCGGCAAAAATGCCGGTCACGCTCAGGGCGATGACGGAAGACAGCAGCTTTTCCGACACAGCGGCCAGAATCGCGGAGACGACGAGGCCGATCAGGATCAGCGCGTTCAATACGACTATCCAGGTACTCATTGGCTGTCCCTCCCCAGATCATCAGTTTCCATGGTCTTTTCCGGCCGGATGCCCGCCTTGTAGGCGCCCTTGGCGATGGCGTGCGAGCCGACGGGGTTCGTGACCAGGATCAGCAGGCAGATGACGAAGATCTTCACGGCGGCGGAGGCGCTGCCCATGATGAAGATCGCGTGGATCAGCGCGCCGAGGCCGACGCCGATCACGCCGAGGGTCGACACGCAGGTGCTCGCCTGCATACGGCAGAAGGTGTCTGGCATGCGCAGAATACCGAGCACGCCGACCAGAGCGAAGAAGGCGCCGCAGGCGATCAGGATATCACTCACGATTTTCAGCCACATCAGCATGCTTCTCCCTCCTTCCCTTTTCCAGAAAACGGCCGACCAGCATGGTATCCACGATACCGAGCATGGCGCCGATGATGGCGATGTCGAGATAGATGCCTCTGCCGCTGTAGAGCGCGAAGAGCATCATCGCGCAGCAGATCAGGATGTCTGCCGCGTCGGCCGCGACCATCCGGTCGGCGGCGGTGGGGCCCTTCGCCAGGCGGATCATGGCCACCACGGCCAGCGCGCCGAAGAGCACCGCAAAAATAATCAGATCAGTATGACTCATTTCCAAAACCTCCTGATCCATTTTTCCATCCGGCCCTTGATGGCCTCGCCGGCCTCTTCCCCGTCAGACTCGGCCTCGACCCAGTGCACATAGTACCAGGTCTGATCCGCTTCCTCGGTGATCTCCATGGTGATGGTGCCGGGGGTGAGAGTGATGGAGTTGGCCAGGGCCGCCCGGCCGTAGTCGCTCTGCAGGTTCACCGGGATTTTCACGATGCCGGGCTTGAGGTTTTTGCAGCCGCCGAGCACAAGCTTGGCCATGTGCAGGTTTGCCTTGATCAGCTCGCCCGGGAACACGCAGACCCAGTAAAACAGGCCGGTGAAGAATTTCGCGGGATTTAAGAACCAGAAGGCGTTTTCATGGATGTAAAAGCGCGCGGAGAACAGGGCCGCCGCCAGACTCACCGCGGCGCCTGCGATCAGCTCCTGAACGTCCACTGACCAGGTCAGCAGCAGCCAGAAGGCAAAGCAGACGACGAAGGTGGCGATGACGGCCGTAGCTTTGGTCTTTCGCAAGGGGAACCATCTCCTTTTCGGTTTATTCGACTTTCAGATCTTCCACATAAAATTCCCGTCCGCGGGTCATCCGCAGGGCGGTGCCGCGGCATTGGGGGCAGCAGGCGTTTTTTCGGTCGGCCGGGCCTTCATAGCCGCAGTCGAGGCACCGAAAAGCCGCCGGAACGGTCTCCATGACGAGCACGGCGCCCTCGGCGGGCGTGCCCTTGGCCGCAATCGGGAAAAACTCGCGCAGGCACTCGGGCACGAGGCCGGAGTACTCGCCCATTTTCAGGCGGATCTCCAGCACCCGCTCGAAGCCCTCGTCCCCTGCGGCCCGCTCCACGATCGAGATGATGCTGCGGGCGATTGATAATTCGTGCATCAGCGGTCGAGGCAGCTGAAGCAGGGGTCGATGCTGGCGATGATGAGGCCGGCGTCGGCCACGGTGTTGCCCCGCAGCATATGGGGAATGGTCGGGGTATTCTTGTAGGACGGCACGTGCACGCTGATGCGGTGGTTGTTGAAGCTGCCGTTGCCGACGACCATGTGGCTGAGCTGGCCGCGCGGCGCCTCGTGCATCTTCACGGACATGCCTTCCTTGATCTTCACGAGCTTGTTGCCCAGATTGATCGGGCCTTCCGGCAGATTCTCCAGCGCCTGGCGGATGATCTTGATGCTCTCGTAGCACTCGAGCGCGCGGACCACCACGCGGTCGAAGACGTCGCCGTTCTGGGTAACGGGTACCTTGAACTCAAAGTCGCCGTAAGCGGAGTAGGGCGAGTCGCGGCGCACGTCGATATCCACGCCGGAGGCTCTCGCGTGCGGGCCGACGGCGCCCATGCGCAGCGCGTCCGCGGTCGTCAGCACGCCGACGCCCTTGGTGCGCATGGCGATGGTTCTGTCGTTAAGCACGATGTCCACGATGCGGTCGAGCGGCGCTTTCAGCTTGTCCATCGCAGCCAGCAAATCGCGGCGCAGATCGTCGTCGATGTCGCGGCGGGAGCCGCCGATCGTGACCATCGCGTAGTTGACGCGGTTGCCGGTCATGCGCTCGAGCAGATCCATCACGAGCTCGCGCTCGTCCCAGATATGCATGAACATGCTGTCGTGGCCGATGATGTGGCAGGCGATGCCCATCCACAAAAAGTGGGAGTGCAGACGCTCCAGCTCCGCGGTGATGACGCGGATATAGTCGCCGCGCTTCGGCACTTCGATGCCGTTGATGTCCTCCACGCACATGGCGTAGGTGAAGGCGTGGGAGTGCGAGCAGATGCCGCAGACGCGCTCCACCAGCACCAGGGTCTGGATGGCGTTGCGCTCGGTGGCCAGCTTCTCGATGCCGCGGTGGTTATAGCCGACGAACACCTCCGCGTCCTTGATGACCTCGCCCTCGGTGAAGAGCTTGGCGTGGATCGGCTCCTCCAAAGCGGGATGGTAGGGGCCGATAGGAACGATATAGCTCATCTCATTCCTCCTCCTTGACTTTGTTCATGTTGTCCACCAGTTCGCTCAGCGGCGTGACCATGATCTGTCCCTTGCCCTGCGTCTCCAGCATATCCTCCGGCAGGAAGAGACGCTTGGACATGTCGAGTCCCTCAAACTCGATGCCGAAGAGCTCGTTGAGCTCGCGCTCCGGCCAGGTGGCGGCCGTGTCGTAGATCTCGCCGATCGAGGGCAGCTTCGTCTCGCCGACGATCTGATAGCTCTCGATGGCGGGCGGCACGGAATAATCCCAGCTGACCACCGGCTGTCCTTCCTTGTTGAGGTAGCCGTGGATCATCAGAAGATAGCGCCCGGCCTTTTTCATGCGCTCGGCCAGAGGAACGACCTGATCCTTGGTGATTTGCGTTGCCTTGTACTCCTGCATTCCTTTCTCCTCTCTATTCATAAATACATATTTGCTTTTCTATTCATAGCGCTCCCTGGAGCGCGGATAGACCCTCTCAGCAGATGCGCGGCAGCTGTGCGCCGCTGAGCTTCTGCAGAATCCGCCGGCCGCCCAGCGGCGTGCGGACGGTGAGCTTGCCGGGAAAGCGCTCGGTCACGCTGCCGATCACGGCGGCGTTTTCGCCCTCCGGGCAGGCGCGCATCGCGGCGAGCACCGTCTCCTCGTCCTCCGGCGCCGCGACGCAGAGGAGCTTGCCCTCATTGGCGCAGTAGAGCGGATCGAGGCCCAGCAGCTCGCAGGCGGCCTTCACCTCGCCGCGCACGGGAACCCGGCTCTCCTCCAGCTCGATGCCGAGGGCGCCGCCCTCGATAAACTCGCACAGCGTCGTGGCGACGCCGCCGCGCGTCGGGTCGCGCAGCATGCGCACGTTCGCGCCGGTCGAGAGAATCGCCTCCGCGAGGCCGTTGAGCGCCGCGCAGTCCGAGCGAAGCTCTCCCTGCATCAGGCCGCTGCGCGCGAGCATCACGGCCGTGCCGTGGTCGCCCACCGTACCGGAAACAATCACGCGGTCGCCGGGGCGCATCGTCTCCGGCCCGAGGCCGGGATATTTCAGAAAGCCGATGCCGGCGGTGTTGATATAAATTTTGTCGCCGCGGCCGCGCTCCACCACCTTGGTGTCGCCGGTGACGACCTGCACGCCGGCCTTCTGCGCCGCCTGTTTCATCGAATCGAGCACCCGCTCCAGATCGGCGAGCGGAAAGCCCTCTTCGAGTATCAGCGCGCAGCTGAGATATTTCGGCACGCCGCCGCACATGGCGATGTCGTTGACCGTGCCGCAGACGGCAAGCTTGCCGATGTCCCCGCCCGGGAAAAAGACGGGGTCCACCACGAAGCTGTCCGTGGAAAACACCAGCTCCTCCGCCCCGGGGATCACCGCGCCGTCGCCCAAGGCCCGCAGCGCGGGATTGTCCAGCGCGGGCAGGATGCTGTTTTCAATCAGCCGGGAGGTCTTCTTCCCCCCGCTGCCGTAGTCAAGGGTAATGATTTCGTCCATGTTACACCGTTTGATATTTGTATGCCGCCGCGCAGGCGCCCTCCGAGGACACCATGCAGGGCCCCACCGGATCCTCCGGCGTGCATCGTTTTCCGAACAGGGGGCAGTGCTCCGGGCGGCAGCGGCCGCAGATCACGTCGCCGCAGCGGCAGCCCGCCGGCCCCTCGGTCTTTTCATAGCGCAGGCCGAACTTTTTCTCCGCGTCAAACGCGGCCAGTTCCTCCCGCCAGCCGAGGCCGCTGCCTTCAATTTCGCCCAGGCCGCGCCACAAATCGCGCCGGGGCTCGAAGCATTCGGCCATCACGCGCTGCGCGAGACCATTGCCTTTGGTACTCACCGCGCGCGTGTAGGCGTTTTCCAGGCGCGGCTCCCCCTCATGAAGCTGCCGCAGGAGGAGACAGAGCGCGTGGAGGATCTCCTCCGGCGCAAAGCCGCCCACCACGGCGGGGATGCGGTATTCCTCCGGCAGGAAGCGGAAGGCCTCCGCGCCGATGATCGTCGCCACGTGGCCGGGGCAGAGAAAGCCCTGCACCGCGAAATCCTCCTGCCGCAGCAGCGCCCGCAGCGCGGGCTCCACCGTTTTGAGCATCGACCAGACCGAGAAGTTCCCGATGCCCTGCTCCCGCGCCGTCAGCACGGCGGCGGCGGTGCCGGGGGCGGTGGTCTCAAAGCCGACGCCGAGGAACACGACCTCCTTGCCGGGGTTTTGCCGCGCGATCGCCAGCGCGTCGACCGGCGAATAGACCAGCTCCACCCGCGCGCCCATGGCGCGGCGGCGCTGCAGGCTGTCGCCCGGGCGGCTGCCCGGCACGCGCAGCATATCGCCGTAGCTCGTCAGGATCACGCCGGGCTCGGAGGCGAGCGCAAGCACCGCGTCGATGACCGCGGCCGGCGTCACGCAGACCGGGCAGCCGGGGCCGCTTAAGAGCTCCGTGCCCTCCGGCAGCAGGCTCTTGATGCCCGCGCGCGCAATCGACATCGTATGGGTGCCGCAGACCTCCATCAGTCGGACGCGCTGCGGCGGCAGCGCCCGGATCCGGTCCAGCCAGAAAGCCGCTTCAGAGCGCATCCCGCAGTTCCTCCCAGGCGCCGATATCCTCCAGCGCCTGCTCCTCCGGCAGACGCTCGATCGCAAAGCCGGCGTGGACGATCACATAGTCGCCGATCTGCGGGTTGTCGATAAAGTCCACCCGCAGGCTGCGGCGCATGCCCATAGACTCCCCCACGGCCTCCTTGCCGTTGATTTCAACCAGTTTCAGCGGAACCGCCAGACACATGTTCCTTTTCCTCCATCACTGCCTCGGCGATCATCAGCTGTCCGAGGGACAGTCCCTCGTCGTTGCATGACACGCGCCGATGCCGCCAGACGCGAAAGCCCTCGCTTCCCAGCGCCTGGGGCAGCTTGTGCATCAGTATCATATTCTGAAAGGTGCCGCCGGAGAGCACCACGTCGTTGATTGTCGTTTTCTCCCGCGCGGCGCGGCACATTTCGACGGCCATCTCAAGGAGCGCGTTGTGAAAGCGCCCGGCGATCTCCGGCAGCGGAAGGCCCGCGTCCCGGTCGGAGACCATCGCGCGGATCATCGGCCGCCAGTCAAAGCACAGCGGGCTGCCCTCCAGCACGACGGGATAAGCCTCCGCCGTCTCTCCGGCCGCCGCCTCCAGCAGCACCGCGCCCTGCCCCTCATAGGAGGCCAGGCACTTGATGCCGAGGATCGCGGCCACGCCGTCAAACAGCCGCCCCATGCCGGAGCTTTCCGGGCAGTTGAGGCCGCCCGCGAGCATTTTCTCATAATGCGCCGCGTCGGGGATCGCGCCGGTCTCGCAGCCGGCGTCGCGCAGCAGCGCGAAGGCGACGCGCGTAAGCTCCTTCGTCGCCCGGTCTCCGCCGATGAGCGGGATGGGCCTTATCGAGCCGAAGCGTTCAAAGCGGGAATAGTCGCCGATCAGGCACTCGCCGCCCCAGATTTTTCCGTCGTCGCCGTAGCCCGTGCCGTCCCAGACGAGGCCGATCACCGGGTCCTGCAGGCCGTTGTCGGCCATGCACGCGGCCATGTGCGCGTGATGGTGCTGCACCTGCAGCACCGGAAGTTTCTCTTCTTCGCTCCGCTCGAGGGCGTAGGCCGTGGAGAGATAGTCGGGGTGCCGGTCGCACACGAGCAGCGCCGGCCGGATATCGAACAGGCGCTCGAAATGGCGGATCTGCGCGGCATAGTGCTCGTAGGTCTCCATGTTTTTCAGATCGCCGACGTGCTGCGAGGAAAACACGCTCTCGCCCCGCGAGAGGCTGAAGCTCGCCTTCTGTTCGGCGCCGCAGGCCAGGATCGGCCGCAGCGGCCGCCCCATCTGCAGCGGGAAGGGCACATAGCCGCGGCTGCGGCGGGCAAAATATTCCCTGCCCCCCAGGACCCAGCACAGCGAATCGTCGCAGCGGGTCTGGATCTCGCGGTCGTGCAGGAGGAAGCCGTCGGCGATGCCGCGCAGGCGCTCCAGCGCCTCGCCGTTTTGATAAAGGATCGGCGTGTCGGAGAGATTGGCGCTCGTCATCACCAGCGCGTCAAAGTCCTCCAGCAGCAGAATATGCAGCGGCGTATAGGGCAGCATCACGCCGAGAAAGCCGTTTTCGCTCAGATGCTCCAGCCCCGGCGCGCGCTTGCGCAGCAGCACGATGGGCTTATGAAAGCTCTCGAGCACCGCTTCCTCTTCGGGGCTCACGAGGCAGAGCTTTTTTGCCGCCGCCGTATCCCGGCACATGACGGCAAAGGGCTTTTCGTCCCGCTGCTTGCGCCGCCGCAGCGTCCGCGCGATGGCCGGATCGTCGCAGCGGCAGGCCAGATGCATGCCGCCGAGGCCCTTGACCGCAATGATTTTGCCCTCTTTCAGCGCCGCGCGGGCCAGTTCGATCGCGTCGCCGGGGACTTCCCGTCCCTCGGCGTCAAGAAAGAAGACGCGCGGGCCGCAGACCGGACAGCAGTCCGGCTGGGCGTGATAGCGGCGGTCTTCGATGTCGTGGTATTCACGCGCACAGTCCGGGCACATCGGAAAACGGCTCATCGAGGTTCTCGCCCGGTCATAGGGCAGGTCGCGGATGATCGTAAAGCGCGGGCCGCAGTTGGTGCAGTTGATAAAGGGATAGCGGTAGCGGCGGTCGGCGGGGTCGAGCAGCTCGCGGCGGCAGTCGGCACAGATGCCGACGTCCGGGGAGATGAGGGTGTTGCGCAGCTCCTCGGTGCGGCTTTTCAGGATCTCAAAGCCCTGAAAATGCCTCAATTCCGCGCTGTAGGCCGTTTCCACGCGCTCGATCAGCGCCAGCGCCGGCGCGCGAAGCGGGATATCCGCCACAAAGCGCTCCAGCTCCGGCCGCTCGCCCTCCAGCTCCAGCTCCACGCCGGAGGAGGTGTTTTTGATCGTGCCGCCGAGCCGGTATTCCCGCACCAGCTTGTGGATAAAGGGACGGAAGCCGACGCCCTGAACGATCCCGTGTATTCTGACTGTCGCTCTTTCCACGCTGCTTCGGCGCCCCTTCCGGCCATCTTCCCTGATCCCTGAAATTTTTACGTTTTATTGTACAGCACATGCGCGGTTTGCGCAAGGGTCATTCTTTTCTTTTCCCTATTCTTCCAAACGATTATTATAGCGGCTGCGCATGCAATTGGCAAGGGAAGAAATTTTTTTGTCAAAGATTGCCATAGTGAAGATTGCCATAGTGCAAACACGCCCCGGCAGAAAGATTCTGCCGGGGCGTTTGGATCCGTGGATCAGCCGATCCGGATCTCCTCCTGCTTGCCGCTGTCGGCGTTGAGATAAACGCGCACGCTTTTCCCCTCGTCGCTCAGGCACGAAAGCTCATAGCAGGCGATGCTCTGTCCGTCCGCGCCGGCGAGGCTCACGCGCCGCACGCTGCGCAGCTGAAGCCCCGCGGGCACGGCGGCCCTGGCCTCGGTCTCGGAGAAGGGCCAGTCGCTCGCGGCGCCGTCTCCGGCGGCCGCGCTCAGATCCAGCGCATAAACAGAGCCGTCGTCCAGCGCAACGCTCACGCCGATCTCGTGGTCAAGCCCCGTCACGCCGTCGGTCTCCGCGCTCGCGCGCAGCTCGAGAATGTTGCCGCGCAGCGTGCTCTCCTCCCAGCGCAGGCCCTCATAGCCCAGACGGCGCAGCGCCTCCTCCGCGGCGGCGCGCGCCTCCTCCTCGCCGATCCGGCTCTCGCTGACCAGGCGCGAAGAGCGCAGCTGCTCGACGCCCGCCGCCGTCACGGCGACGGTCTTGCCGTCGAGGGCAAACAGCAGCCGTCCCTGATCCTCAAAGCGCGCCGCGAGCTGCAGCTCGTCCGGCTCGCAGTCCAGCAGCGCCGCCGCCTGCTCGCGCGCCTGCCTTTCCTCCGCGGGCTCGGCCTGTTCCTTTTCGTGCGCCGAATACTGCCCGTGATAGGTAATCGGCTGCGCCGCCGGGAAGTCCTGCGCGTAGCCGCCCAGGCGCTCGCTCAGGAAGGAGGGCGCCTCGTCGAGGATGTTGGCCACCCGCTCTTCGCGCGTGTCCATCGTCAGCACGCCGTCGCGCAGCTCGCTGTGCATGCCGCGGAGGCTCCCGGCCAGCTCCGCCGCCGTCGCGGAGAGCGCGGTCAGATTGTTCCGCTGCTCGTCGCTGAAGCCCTGCTCCGCCGCCTCGCGGCAGAGGGTGTAGGCGTAATCCCCGCTGAGGCTGATGAAGCGCTTGAGCTCCTCCATCTCCACTGTGGAGAAGGGCAGCGCGGAGAGCGCCGTACCGGCCCGCCCGGCATCGGCGTAGATTTCGGCGCAGACCTTGGCGCACATCGCGCCGTCGGCGGCGTAGCGGCTTTTTTCCAGCGATTCGCTCAGATTGCTCAGCGCGCCCACGGTTTCCTCAAAGGCGCGGTCGGCGTCTACCGCCGTCTGCCGGCGGTAGACGGTCAGGTGGCTCCAGCTCACCGCGGAAAACAGCGCCAGCACAACGAGCGCCGCGGAAGCAAAGCTCACGCTCCGCACCAGCGCGCGGCGGGATATTTTGCGTTTTGACATGAAAAAATCACCTCTGTTGAGACTTATTTTTCCCAGCAGAGGCGATACTATGTGTAGATTTTCGTGCTTTGGGGCAGAAGCTCAAGCGCTCAGCTTCTCCAGTCCGATGCGAAGTCTTCGCAGCGTCTCGTCCCGGCCAAGGATGCGGCAGATTTCCACCGCGCCGCCGGGCGTGACGGCCTTGCCGGCCGCGGCGATGCGCACGGGCCACATGACCTTGGCGTTCTTGACGCCCTGCTCCTCCGCGAGCTTCACCATGGCATTCAGGATGCTCTCGTCGTCCCAGGCGGGCAGCTGCTCGAAAATCGGCAGAATCTGCGTCAGCACCTCGCGGGCGCTTGCCTCGTCCGACTTGGACTTTTTGTGCACGAAAAGCTCCGTGCCGTAGTCCGGCAGCTCATCAAAGAAGTCCAGCTTCTCCGGGATTTCGGTCAGCACCTCGGTGCGCTGCTGCAGCAGCGCCGCAATCGCGGCGGCGTCGTAGCTTTCGTTCTTCACGGCCTGACGGATATAGGGCTCGGCGACCTTGGCGAAGGCCTCCGGCGTCATGGCGCGGATGTATTCGCTGTTGAAATAGCGCAGCTTCTCGATATCGAAGATGGCGGGCGACTTGGAGATGCCGGTCATGTCAAAGGCCGCCTTCAGCTCGTCCATGCTGAAAATCTCCTGCTCGCCACGCGGGCTCCAGCCCAGCAGCGCCACGTAATTCAGCACCGCGTCGGTCAGAAAGCCCTGGGCGATCAGATCCTCATAGGAGGGGTCGCCGTGGCGCTTGGACATCTTGTTGTGCGCATCGCGCATGACGGGCGAGCAGTGGACGTACTTCGGAATGTCCCAGCCGAAGCCCTCGTACAGGAGGTTATATTTCGGCGCGGAGGACAGATACTCGCTGCCGCGCACGACGTGGGTGATGCCCATGAGGTGGTCGTCGACGACGTTGGCGAAGTTATAGGTGGGCAGGCCGTCGCGCTTGATGAGCACCTGGTCGTCGAGCGTCGCGTTTTCCACGGTGATGTCGCCGAAGATCTCGTCGTGGAAGGTGGTCGTGCCCTCGTGCGGAATGCGCTGGCGGATGACATAGGGCTCGCCGGCCGCGGCGCGCGCGTCGGACTCCGCCTGGCTCAGGCTCCGGCAGGGGTCGTCCCCGCGGTCAAAGCTGCCGGCATCCTCCTCGCTCTCGGTCTTCTCGCAGAAGCAGCGGTAGGCGTGGCCGCGGCTCATCAGGAGCTCTGCGTATTCTTTATAGAAGGGGCGGCGCTCGGTCTGCACATAGGGCGCCACGGGGCCGCCGACGTCCGGACCCTCGTCGTGCTCGAGGTGGCACTCGGCCATCGTCTTGTAGATCACGTCCACCGCGCCCTCGACCAGACGTCCCTGGTCGGTGTCCTCAATGCGCAGGATGAACTTGCCGCCGTTGTGGCGGGCGATCAGGTAGGTATAGAGCGCCGTGCGCAGATTGCCCACGTGCATATAGCCGGTGGGAGAGGGGGCGAAACGGGTGCGCACCTCGCCTTTCGGGATGCGGGCCTCCATATCCTCAAACCAGGTCATGTCTTTCATCGAATGATCCTCCGAATCTTGTTGATAGCTTTCCTATTTTATTTTGCATTTACCCCGTTGTCAAGATGCAGTTGATTTGATAAAATAAGAGATCATCAAAGGAGTCTTCCCGCAGAAACGAGGTAACATTATGGATACTGTCACCGAAAAGAAAAAAGTCATGCTCTCGGGCATCAAGCCAACCGGCGATCTGACCCTCGGCTCCTATCTCGGCGCCATCAAGAACTGGGCCGAACGCGCCGAGCAGTACGACTGCTATTACTTCATGGCCGACCTGCACGCGCTCACCACGCGCAACAACCCCGCCGACCTGCGCCGCCGCACGCTCGAGCAGCTCGCGCAG
>OCTX012049391.1_pt1 | contig 26344 bp, 18 predicted proteins | sample 1539691 | NCBI WGS metagenome assembly OCTX01 (sample SAMN02144231, study PRJEB22623) | gut metagenome | biome: sheep rumen | host: Ovis aries | place: New Zealand
CCATGTGGAATCAGGGTCCGGCCATTCGTATTCATACTTACTCAACTCCTGACCATAGAGGCCCGTATATCTCAGCACGTTGCCGGACTTCTTCTCATAGAAGGGGCCGGTGTACTCTTCTCCATTAAGGGTATATCCATAAACATATTTGATTTTCACTACAACACGGGCACTGGTACTGTTGTAGGAGTCAAGATACATCTTTCTATAACTGGAGGAATCACTTTTGTATAGTGTGTGATTATTGTCTACTCCGATGTTTACATAGGTTGTACCATCGGGACTGTCCAGAATATTAGCATTGGCGCTGTAACTCATAATGGCGTCAACGCTGGTCGCGCTGCTTGCGTTCCTCTTGTAAATCTGTGTGGGATTAACCTCGGTGCCGTCATTATACTTGACCCACTGCGCCTTTTTTTCCACTACATTGCGGTCAAGCAGCACATATTCGCCATCAACAAGGGCATACACCTCAGAGCCAGTGGGGTTTGCGACCTCTTCGTACCAAGTCTGCTGAGTACTCTCAGACGCACCTCTAAACTGGATCGTCATCAGCTCCCTGTCATAATAAACATTTACGATAGTATTGCCGAGAGGGTTAACCTCATCCTTGTCTGCGCCTACGCCATCCTGGATTGTGAATGTACGATACCGGAACGCTGTACTGTTAGCCCTCAGATCTATTACGCCAAAATCACTGTTTCCATATCCAAGAAAACCATTGCTGGCAAGTAACTCTTCTGTGATTTTGGTGCCGGTATCAACAGTGAACTTTCCACCTTTGCCCGCCACATAGTCATAGGTCTTGTCTGCATCTGCAGCATTCTTGTCGTCATCCACGCTCTGCGCCCAGACGATCACCGTATACTCTGCCTGAGCATCCGGAGTCCAGTGTGCATAAATCGTAGTATGGGCATCAATCGTCTGGTCGAAGCTGAACTTCGTGCCGCCTTCGGCCTCTGTATACCATCCGTCAAAGGTATAGCCGAGACGGTGGGGCTTCTCAGGCTCGTAAGCTGTTGCCGGAGTATTCTCAGGAATAAAGGCAGGAGGGGTATAACTTGCGGTATCAGCCGCCGTGCTGCCGCCGTCATTTCCGTCAAAGTACAGCCACTTGCCTGGGCCAAGCTTAGGATTCAGAATGACCTGTGGCTTTTCCATTGTAATATTGATCTGCTGTCCAACCGTGTAGACCGGATTCTCCGTTCCCTGTTCAACCCATCCGACAAAGCCATCTGTGGAATCGGTAACGGTATAATCCTGCTTAATATCTATTGAAACGGAATTTGCCGTCGACAAACGGCTGACCGTGTTGAAAACCACTTTGTTCTCGTTGGCATAGTAGAGTTCAAACGCGTTGTACATCATCGCGTAGTAGGTGACAGTATCGCCTTCCTTGACGGATCCAAGCCTGGTCTTGATATCCTCGCGAACCTGATCGATGGTCATCGGCGTGGTCTCGTCGGTGTAGTTCTGCTCGGTCGTCCAGCCCATGAACTTCTTGTTAGCCGCTTCGGGCATACCAGGATCATAAACGATCTTGTTGAACTCACTGCCGCCATTGTCCGTAATATCATCCGGCTTGACACGGATGACAATATTCTCCTTGCTGCCGTTGATACTGCCGCCGTTCAGGTCAAAAGTGACCTCCAGTCTGTCCTCACTGCTGTGTTCGCCATCAACCACGACCGCGTAGATCGAGAAGCCATCCGTTTCAAAGAAAACGTCTTTGCCCTTGATCTCCGTATCGATGATTTCAGGAATCTCCTTCTCGCCGGCAAAGTGAACGACCTGTGTTGTCTCGTCCGCTTTTTCAACGTCCTTCAGCCGGATCTTCACATCCACGGGACCTGTAGGCTCCAGCTTATCTCCGTCTGCGCCGACAAGGCTGATGTCAAAAAGCCTAACATAGGAAAGGTTTTCCACATCGGCATTGATCTTATCAGCAGCCTGTTCGGCATACTCATCGTACGCCTTATCGTTGGCGAGAATCTCCTCGACCTCGACCTTGGCGTCCGCGGGAATGCCGGCCTCTGCATCATAGGTCACGGCAACGACATAGTCCTTGCCCTTTGCCTCCAGCGTCACGGGCCAGTCCACTGTGTCCGTGGCTTCCGCTTCCTCAACGGCAGGCTCTGCCGCCGGTTCGGCTGCTGCAGGCTCCTCAGCTTCCGCCTCCTCTGTGCTTTCGACTGTTTCTTCTACAGTTTCAATGGTCTCTTCTGCTGCCGGATCAGCAGTTTCTTCCACCTCATCTGTTTCAGAAGACTCAATCGAAGTTTCCTCTGTAATATCTTCCGAGACATCCTCTACCGTCGTCTCGACCTCCTGCTCTTCAGTAGACACGCTGACTGCTTCCACAGCAGACTCCGCCTCTTCATTTCCGACTGTCTCAGTCGCAAAGGTGTTGGCAGGCAGCATCGAGATCGTCATGATTGCTGTGAGGACAGCCGCGAGAATCCTTTTTCTGATTTTCATGAGTTCTCCTTTACGTTTCTGGTTACAACTGTTTCTAACAAGTTTCTGCCAGGGCTGGATGCACCACGTTCCTTTTTTCCGGCTTTATGTCATTTCAGGCATATAAGGAAATATGAGGCAAAAATAAAGCCATGGCAAAGGAATTGCCTTTTGCACAGACAATTCTTCACCTTTAATTGTTACCACAGTACAACCCACTTAGTCAAACCCTTTTCACAACAATTAAGCCCTATTTTATTCGCTTTATGGTTATTAAAAGTATTCTTTAACGTATTCCTTGGCAACGTCATAATTACATATCGTTCGTATTTAACCTATATATGATTAGTACTCCAAAAGCCCTTGTTTTCGAGGACCGAATAGCAAATAACCCTAACTTCTTTTGTTTTATAACCTCGCAGAGATTATTCCGGTTCATTCCGATAAATCGGCAATCTTCTGATCGATGTAATCCTCATTGATTTTCCATGGCTTGAGAATGTTCTGCTGTCGATGTGTAAGCTTGTATCTTCGTTTACGTTTTCCGTTCGACAGATCCTTATCAGCCTTGATAGCTTCCAGCTGCTCTATCATGGAAGGGACCGTATAATGCTTTTTGTCTGTAACCCTGAGATGCCCGGTATGCCTGAACATGAGCGCATGAAGAATGGATGCTGCGAACCAGACAAGACCTTTCCCATGCATGGCCTCTTCGGTCGTAACGCCAATCTTATCCATGCCAAGGTGGCTTTTCAGTGCCTGGAATGTTTTCTCGACACAGTCCCTTTTTGAATATGCAGCCAACGTTTCCTGCGCTGTCATTTTGTCACTGGTTATAAGGATGATGATCCCCGCTTTCTGATACAGCCTGTTGATGGATGCTTCATCGTCTTCGTAACCGGTTACAACAACGGTCTCAAGCTCTACGGTTTTAGTTCCTTTTCCACGTCCGCGTTTCTTTTTTTCAGCAGTGACAGGGATCCCGGGAACAGTGTGGAGCTTAAAATAGGAGGGTACCCATTCAAGGTCCTCCGGAAGCAACGATTTTCCTGCCGACTCCGTAATGAAGGCGTCGAGTTTTTCCCTTTCCTCTTTTATTGCGCTTGCGACTTCACGCCGTCTGGATAGATAACGCGCATTGCTCCACATGATCTGTGCATAGCAGGTCGGGCCGCCGTCGTACAGGCTGCACTCCTTGGTCAGTCCAAAGCGTTCATCGCCATCAGGGGTCACAAGCTCGTTTTTATAGCTTTTGATCTCATCGATCACACCGTCGGAGAGTTGGTCGTAAAGTGCGAAATTCGTCCGCAGCATCAGGATATACCCAATGCCTGCACTGTCCATATGGCGCAGGTTTTTACCGGATATGTATCCCCGGTCACAGATAAGACAAAGGCTGACTTCCCTGCCGGACGCTTCCTTTAACTTCTCAATGAAACGGAGCATTTCCTGTGCCTGCGCTATGTCAGAGACGGATCCTGGGGAATGCAGGTATGTCAGAGGGAGGCCGTCCGACTGCCTTACAACATAGTCGGTATTCACCTGGCACAGAGAGGGATCGTCTTTTGCATGTCCCTTTTGTACAATGAATACTCCGTCTGCCTGGCTGTTCACATTGGTGGAATCATAACACAGAAATATTTTCCCATCGCCAATGTTCCTTACTGCCCACTTATCCCTGAAGAGCCCGATCTTTGGAATGGACAGGGTGGATTTAAGGAATTGCCCAAGGAAAGTGTCGTCTGGGATGTCTTCTGAGAAAAGCATGTGGTCCCTCGACCAGGAAGGCACATGCTGCATTACGGCGCTTTCCCTTGAGAGCATGTACGAGCACAGATCCAGGATCAGTGAAGCGGCTTCTTCTCCAAAAACTGCAGTAAGGTCATTGGTAAGGCCGCATTGTGAAGCAGCTTCTGCTATCCAGCAATGCAGACCTGCAGAAAGGCTGTCCCCGAATTTCGGGGGCTCTGGAAGTTCGACTGACAGGAACAGTTCACGATACTTTGCGTTTGCGTAAAACTGTTTTATATCAGGCTGTTCAGGGTCCTTTATTACGCCTATGCAGACGCTGTCATGCCCCGTATAGCCCCTGCTGCCTTTTTCCTTTTTCTCAGATGGCGGGACATATTTGTTAGTCGTGTTGACATATACATAGCGTGAATTTCTCAAATAGGAACCCCGGGGCATTGCAAATAAGTTGCTTTCTGAACGGGATATCCTTGCCATTATCAACCACCTCCTCACGAGGTTATAATATCACCTCACAAAAAATGTCAAAGCTGTAGGAAATAGGCCCGTTTGATCCCTATATTGATGGGAAAAACGTTATAAATACAAGATTTTGTGGATCATGCAGAGGAGGAAGCCAAAAAACTATCGCCTCTGCGAGGTTATACTTTTAAGAAGTTCGGGTAACATAGTAAGGTTACAGGATATTTATAGTACCTGCTCTGTATAATAAAACTGTCAATCCCGTATAAGCCGCATCCAGTGCTTCAATTACACTCCTCGCTTCAACTGGTGACACCTCTGCATCTTTCGTAATCCGGACATATTATTTCTCCATCCCTTTTTTCTTTCTTTTCAGCATTTCTCTCAGAACTCCTACGAGATAATAAAAGCTGTCCATTTTTAAGATTACAGACCCTGCCAGATATACTGCCACACCGGCCGGTACCTGAAGAAGCAATGTGATTGGAGCCGAAAAATGAAGATACTGAATACTCCAGACTACGGTAAACATAACCGCAGACAAAAACACAGGAGGCATAATGTCCATTAGCTGCTCCCGATAACTGTAATGGAATAGTTTTTTATTGGGGACGGCATTCAGCAGCTGCTCTGCCGCGCAGATTACCAGATTTCCAACAGCCATAGTTAAAGGGCCGAACCACATGGTGCCAAACAGGACAAGAATACCGATGCATCTTTTTGCGACCGTAAGTTTTAAAAAAGTATCACTTCTGCCAATAGCTTTTATCGCATTCATATTTGAAGTCTGAAGAGGCGAAAAGCCATAGGCAATACAGAAAATAATCACATAAGGCACGCAAGGGAGCCATTTTTCAGTCAGAAGTACGATCACCAGCGGTTTGGACACTGCCGCTGTCCCCATCATAAGTGGCCACATAATATAGGCACTGAGACGGATCGAACGTCGAGTCATAGCATAGATGCTTTCTGCATCATCCTGAACGCCGGACATGACCGGCAACATGACACTGTCGATGGCAGTATTTATATTTGCTACAAAAGTATTGGGAATCATATAGCCGCGGTTATAAAAGGCCAGGCTCCCGGCAGTGTACATTTTTCCTATAATCAGTTGACGGAGATTGTTATTGACGGTAATGATCAGCGTAGAAACCAGAAGTTTCCAGCCATATGAAAATAGATCCCGGAACCGCTCCCATGAAAACATAAGTCTGGGGCGCCACCCGACAGTTAGCCAAAGGATCAGCGTATCCACTGTGCTGTTAAAAAGCCCCTGTGCCACCAGGGCCCAGACTCCGTATCCTCTGAAAGCCATCCAGATTCCCAGAAAGGCAGCTCCTATGGTTCCTCCCAGCGTTGCAAAGAAAAAACGTCTGAAAAGAAGATGCCTTGACACGTAAGCCTGCTGTACGTTCTTAACGCCCGAAATAACGACCGTCAGGCTCATGACTCTTAGGACCGCCGTCAGATCCGGCATATGATAGAAGGCGGCAATAAAAGGGGATGCCAGGAACAGAAGAATGTACAGGGCCAGACAGATGACCATGTTAAAAATAAAAACAGATGAAAAATCCAGATCATCCGCATCTTTCTTCTGAATCAGAGCATTTCCCAGACCACTGTCGATGAAAACATTCAGGATAGTTATGAATACTGTTACTATCGCGACCGTCCCGTAAACTTCCGGATCCAGAAGCCTTGCCAGAACGATGGATACAACAAATGTCACTCCCTGAGCACCGAATCGTTCCAGAAAACGCCATATAAAGCCGGAAACCGCCTGTGACTTAACGCCTTTAGATGTATTTGCCATTTGCAATCCTTTTTAAAAAGTTTCTCTCTCTTCCCCCACGGGCAGAAGCACCTGCCCTTCCATTTGCAGCTCCTGCTCTCCTTTTTCGGCTGCTGTTTCTTCATCGCTCCTCCGGAGAATTCCCGGCCTGTAAAACACCGTATTCTTCTAAAAGCTTCATCCGCTGCATTCCGATTCTGATGCTTCCCAAAGGAGTATTATTTTTTCCGATTTTTCTGATATATCGAAAAAGCCTTACGGTCCATCCCACAGGAAGAAGAAGACGGTTTCCGGCTACCCAGGGATAATTGATTTCCATGACTGTTCTGGATGGAAAAACTGCTTTTATAAGGCTGACCGCAGCAGACTGTCCATTGATAGTCCCGACGGAAGTCATGGAAGCGCTGTGAAGCCTGTCCGAGCTTGCATGCCCAAAAGTTCCTCCTCCTAAGGAATCCAGGACAAGATTCGTACAGTCTCTTCTCTCCCATCCTTCAGGCAGATTCATATCAAAGTATCGGATTCCCGCATCAAGCACGGCTTCAGCAAAAATAAGGCCGCCAGACTTCTTCAATGTATCTTTCACTCTGTCCCAGTCCAGTACATATTTCTCTCCCCAGACTGCCACATCACAGATCTGCCGGATGCCCACTCCTGAAAGGGCAAAATGCTTCATTGCATGAAGAAGAAGATAAATCATGTGATCTGTCGGCTCAAGCGTAAGAATATTGATTCCTCCGATACTTAAATGTACCGCTCGCTGCATAAATTCTTCTGAGAGGTCATTTATTTCTTTCCAAATACCGTGTTCATGGGGAAACATATCCCAGTGACCTTCTATAGCAAGGCTTTCTCCATAATAGATGGTCTCATGTTCGCTCCGGAAGTTGGGCTCTTTACTTCTAAACCCCATACTTTTAAAGCATGTGTGAAGACGCATATAGTGCTCCTGAGGCACATAAATATCTTCATCGCCGGAAATTCTCCAGTCTGGAAGCCTGTAGGCATTTCGGCATACAATTCCTTTGAAAACCAGAGGTTCTATGTTCTGTTCCTGCAGAGCCTGATATGTCCTAATAAACTCCTCTTCAGCCCTGACCTGTCCCATGATCCAGGAGAGAGTATTAGAACGGTACTTTTTTTCAAGGTCCTCTGACAGATAAGGATAAACAGCTTCAAAAACCAGCGGCAAAAGAGATTGTCTGATTGACTGGTCAAGCAGTATTTCCCATTCCTTTTCTGTAAGGCACGGATCCTCCATTATCTGCGCTTTCAGCCCATGTGAAACCGCCTGTAAAAAGATTTCATCAGTCTTTTTCATAATACTTTATTCCTTCAGGCAGATTTCCTAAACTGATTCCGTTAAAAGGCCCTGCCGCAGAAGCTGACAGCAGAACTGTTCTACTGCGGCCTTTGCCGCAGCAGAATCCACTTCAAATTCTTCCGTCATTCCTGTAATAATATCTTCCTTATTTTTTTCAGCCTCCAGCATGGTCCAGATCCATGCAGCTGTTTCTGTCAGCTGCAGCGGCATTTCCCATTTTTCGGAAGCTTCTGCAACAGGAATCAGATAATATTCTCCAGCAATCTTTCTATATTTAAAGCATCTGTTTGTAGTTAAATTCATAAACACCTCAGCTGACGCTCAGACGTAGTCGGTTCTTTGGTGCCCTCAGTATGACACCCCAGTATACATAGAACTTCGAGTACATACTTTGAGCATCGGTCATATCTTCATGTAAGCTTGTTTGTATTTTCCAATTTGCTTAACGATTATCGTCCAATTAAAAGATCAAGCTGTACATCTACTATATAAACAAACGTTTCTGGCTCAAACCGGTTTCACTCCTGCTGAAATCATAGGCCAACTTACTTACTTCAACTCTATCCACAAAGTCAAATATTTCCGTTCTTGCAGACGGAAATCCATCTGAAAAATATTCAGCTATTCCTAACATTTTTAAAAATCTTCTAGTATACGGCACCTTTTCTATCTTCAAAAGCTTCGCGTTTATTGTTAAGCAGGTTCTATAGCGTATTATAAAAGCCAAACATAGTATTGCCGATATGACCACCCTGCAAAAAGAAGCGGACTCCGAGAATTAAGAACTAAAACCAGATAGCAAATCCCAAACATTGGAATTGAGTGAGGCAGAAAATAAATCCTTTATCTAGTATTCCTATAAATAGATGACAGTTTTTCAGTAATATCCCTGATTTCATATTTTTTGCCGACCATGTTGTTGGCTCTTTCTGCATCTTTTCGCCCCAGATGCTGGAGGGCCTCACTTGCCCATACTTCCGGCGGTTCAGTCAATGCAACAAATGAAGCATTTCCTGTCACGTCGATACCTCGGGGAACAACATCTGCTGATGTCACAACATGAAGGCCGTTAGCCTGTGCCTCAATCAGGGCAGATCCCAGCCCCTCATACAATGAAGGAAAGATGAATATATCCATTGCACTCAGAAAAGGCGCCGGATTTTTCTGAGCGCCTGCAAAGACCACTGCGTTCAGGATGCCAAGGTCTGCACATTTTTTCTTAACTGTATCCATAAGACTGCCTCTTCCGACCAGAAGAAGAACTGCGTCCGGTCTGCTGTCATGCAGAACAGCAAACTGGTCTACAAGCTGAAGATGGTTTTTCTGATCTTCAAATCGGCCGACATGCCCTATTACTAACTTATCTATTATTTTGTATTCACTTCGTATTCTGTCCCGGTCCTCACTGTTGAATCGGAAAGCCTTTACATCAAATCCGTTGTATAAAATTCTGCAGCGGGAATCATCCATGCATCCAGGACCGAAAACAAATTCACATGCTTCTGTACTGCATCCCAGCATCACCGTGGCATACCGAAGGATCATTTTTCGCATCAGCCACTCATAGGCGATCCTTTTCCAGCTATAAATCTGTCCAAAAGATGTATTATGTGCATGGGCGATTCTTACTGGAATACCATGTCGCTTTGCATTTTGTAGAATTGCGCCTGAAAAGAAATATAGATGGCTGTGCAAAGCTTGAAAAGGTCCTTGAGATTCAATTATTTCAGACAGATTTCTCATCATTGACTTTTTCTTGTCAAAGTAGAACGGCCTGCCTCCCATCGAGACCACTTCATCATCAAACATGCTTTTGACTCCCTGGGTAAGAGCAAAATCAAACTGGATTTTTTCCTTGTCTATGCATCGATACACATTCAATACCAGAGTTTCCACACCACCAGGATTCAGGGCCCCAAACACATGCAGTACTCGAATTGGTACCGGATTTTTATCATGATTCTCTACCATAAATCGCAAACTGTTTCCTTTCTTAATATAATTCGGAACTGAAACTGTGAAATTCTATTATATTTATCTCTGCCGAATTGTTTCCTTCAGTTTCCGCCAGAACACATCCGGCTTCCTGGAATAATTGACAATACGTTTTATCCTTCCCTTCAACGGATCCAAATACAGCCGGTCTGCAGACCATTTTTCAATCAGGCTGCATGTCAGAGGAACAGAAGCAGGAATAAACCGATTTGGAATAATGTAAAAATGTTCCTCCCCAGGATTAGTTTCCACAGCCATTTTCCGTTTTTGGAAGTGAATATAACCTACTTCCCTCTTTTGTATTCTCCCCTTTTGCACTGTCACATCCAAAAGTTTTCCATGATCCCATTCAAAAATATGCGGCACTTTAGTTCCCCGGTCTTCCCAGACCTGAAAAGCCCACCTAGATGGGTACAGGTCGGCTACCAAATCATCAATACGTTCAACTAGAGAAAATTCGTTTTCCTTGTAAATCGTATTGATGGACCATGGATGGTTCATCTCATCAAACCCGGTCACTTCCGGGCGGATAAATAAATCTCTTATTGTTATGCCGCAGGATGGTTCAATAAGATAACGCCTGTTAATTTCTGGCGTATTCCTGTAAAGTGTTAAATGACCGAAAGAATGGACCTTATCATAAGCTGACAGAATATCCTCCTTTAAGAATTTCCGTAAGTCTCCCAAGATGGTATCTGTAGAGTCCAAATGGCCCCAGAAATCGTATCCTGCTGCATAATCTGAGAAAATATGTCCGTATGCCGGCTTGAAATCACAAAGTTTATAGGGATTGTCAAGCACAATTTCGAAATCAAACTTACTCCTTACCCGGCTGACGCATTCTTCCCACGTCAAATAAATGTTTTCGACATTCTCTGACGTACTGATATCCAGCGCCTCTTTATCGTCTGAAATAAACACAAAATGGATGCTTGGATTTGCTGCACAGCTCTTAAGCCAGATCATATGAAGACGTTTATTGATTTTACCGAAATAAGGACAAAACAAAACTATTGATTTCATCTTTAACTCCTATTCCATGAATTCTTAAAACTGGTAATTTTAGATTTTGATCGGTGTTAGGCAGGAATTAAGGTGATAGTCCATTTTTATAGACAATCTACCTGGTACCATACGATTAACAACAGAAAGATAATCATTATGGGCCAGAATCTCCATATTAAACTGACAAAGTTAACCCCAAAGCTTCCTGAAGCTGCTGTCAGCAGTCTTCTTGAAAGGGCAGAATCCTATAAGGCTGCTCAGGCCGAAGCCGGCTGACCCGCCTGCCCGTATTGTGGTAATACACATATCGTTAACAATGGACACAGGTGTAGAAAGCAGGATTACAAGTATTGAACGAGATGGTTCTGCTTTTGCTGCTTCTGTATAAAGAGCCAAGCCTTCCATTGATGAACATAAAGAAGTCTTCGCCGGTCATATATCAATTGGTACCTGGTTTTGTGTGACGGGCTGCGAGGCCATTCTTCTCTGGAAGAGCTTCCAAAGGGCAGTGTAAAAGATATAAACAGTGAACAGGCGGATTGTTTTTACAATCTGAACATTTTTTACGGATATCATTCATTCATCAAGAAACACTTCAACTGTTATAAGGGTGCCGCCACCAAGATTCTGAACAGATATAACGTTCTGTTTTATCTGACATACGGTAAATCGATGTTTGAATTCGTAGATCGCATCTGTGAAAAATTGCTGACCGTAACATCGATGGACAGAATCTATCCAATTCATGAAGTTGAAAAGACAACTTTACTGTGGCTTTGATAGGGGAGAGCTGAGCATCACCCCATACCCTTACCAGCACCTTTTGATTTATAAATACACCATGGCAAGTATTCTGCTTAAGTATCTAAATGCCGCCTTTACCCTGCATATCTGTAGTATGCCCACGCTCCCTCTGTCACAAGAACATAGCGGTCCTGCAAGATTTTCAGCAGTCTCTCCTCTTTCAGGTTTTTTACTGATATAATCCAGAGCGGATATTCTTCAGAAACATAATCTAAAAATGCCTGATTGACATCGTAGTTCTCCTGCGACCACCATTGCTGCATGGCATAATACTTATAGCAAGGTGTTATCTCGCTGTCTATGTACCATGATACAGCGACTCCATAACCAACTACAGAATTTCGTTCCGCTTCCGGAATAACCTGTATACACCTCTGAACGTCCTCAAATCTTGAAGAGCATGCATTTGTAAGATAATGCCTGTAAATTGGAGCGCATAAATTGTATATACTTGTCAGAACGTAAATACATGTAATAAGTCCTGCTCCGGCAACCTCTATTCTCCTCTTGCGATCTTGGAAAACAGACTTCATATCCTTAACCTGAATGGACGGGAAAGCCGTTGCAAGGCATACCGTATAAAGAGGCAGCGATGGCGTATGATAGTGTGCATACGTATTTGTATAAAGAAGTTCTATAAAGTACAGCAGAGATACCACAAAAAAAGATACGTAATAATCTTTATTATGCTTTCTGGCACCTTTAGTCAAACATCCGTATCCAAAACAGACTGTGGTAAACGTAATTGGCATAAAATTAACTATCTGCCCTATAAGGCCGCTGTCAGACATACTTGCCTTTTCGGAAGAGTACATAAAATTATATGTAAACGTGCAGAACAGCATGTCCTTCAGAGCATTGTGCATGTAAAAATAGAGGCAGATGGGAAACGTTACTGCCAAAATACCCAGGAGTCCTGAAAGTAGGTTTGCAGCCAGATTCCCATATTCCTTTGAAACGATCAGTCTGATCATTATGACAAGAATAAAAGCACATATAACAGTTGCATTATTAATCCGTATAAAAGCGATTAGAGCAAAACAGCTTCCATATATAAAGGCATATATCGGAGGGTGGACTGTCTTCCCAGATTTGTAGTATTCAATGACCAGGAGAAGTGCCAGATAGATAAACGGCAGACTATAATTCTCGCAAAGATTGCCTCTACCAAAATAAGTCAGGTATACAACGGCAGTGCCCGCTGTGGGAAGCAGGAAGTCCGCTCCCAGTTTTCTGCAAATATTCATGATCAGTATTACACTGATTAAAGTAAACAATGTCTCGATTATCCAAATTCCAGTTCTGCCGCCTATAGCCCATCCCAAAGCCTCGATCCAGAAGAGAACCGGTCCCTTATGATCAAACAAATCTATATAAGGGATTTTTCCTTCCGTAATTCCTTTTCCGATCAGCATAAAAATGGAGGAATCACCACTTGTGTATAAAGGAAACATAGGACTATCGTAGGCACTCCAAAAAAGCATGACCAGGCATGTCACAACCGATGCTGCCAGATAGTCCCTTCCTCGGATTTTTTTTCCAGCTGTTTCTATTTCCAAAATAACACCTCCATGATGATTTAAAATGAATCTTCCTCGTTCTACATATCAGCTTTATTCTCATCTGACATTCAAACTCTATATCAAATCATATGAGCTCCTCCACCCGCTTTCACAGGAAAATATTGATAGGCCGGTATTATAAAACCGTAACTTTTTTGTTATCCATGACTGTATCCTATCACTATTTCAGCTCCTTTCTTTCCGGAAAAAGATACTGTCAGAGCACCCGTATATACGTACATAATTCGAAATACATATCGCTAGAATCAGCGGAATAAAGACATAGTAATCCATACCTTCAAAAAATGTTTTGGAAAAGGCGAAAATAAATAAGGACCACTGTATTGCGCCTCTAATACGAATCATTGTCTGCAAGAAAACTATTGCAGCCATCCCTGAAGCAATTACACCACCTTCCAGGAGATAGGTAAGATAAACCATATGCACACCGACGCCTTCTGTATGATCAGCTTCATAAATTGCCCCATTGCCAAAGATTTTCCTCAGAATCGGAACATTCATAAAAAGGTTCCACGCATGTTTAATGCCTTCATCCCTTCCAGACATATGCTCACCATCTACAAGTCTGCTTGCCGGGCTGTTCTTTATAAGCAGATATCCCAGAACACATGACAAAAGGAAAAACAGAATGAACATAAGCAAATATGGATTACCTTTCCTGTACATATCAGCCGCCTTGTTCAGCGCAACTACACACAAAGCAAGAAAACACCCAATAAAGGCGCCTCTGCACTGAGAATAAATCAGACAATATCCTTCCAAAAGCATCATAAGAATAATCAACAGCTTATTTCTGCCTCTCCCCAAAGACAAATAATACCATCCAAGAATAAGCCCAATTGCGAAAGCATATGCGTTTTTGTTGCGATTGACAATTTGTCCCAGAAAGTAATATGCATAAGGATTAAAATTCAGCATGTCATTGCTGATAAAAAAAACAGCGGCACAAACAAATGTAGCCAAAAATACTGCATAAATAATAAGCTGCAATTCTCTTTTATTCCACGGAAAAGAAACAACTGAAAACAGCATCATAAAGTATAGAATAATCTGCAGATAATTACTGATCGGGCCTCCATTCGGATAATAAAAAAACCAGATCAGAAACTGATATACAGACATTGCCAATGCAGTCCTGCAGACAGGCATCTTCATTCTGCCTCTCCGAAATGCCATTACTGCAAGAATAAGCACAATTAAAGGCCGAAACGGCTTAGATATGGTATCCGCTCCAGCATATAGTATTACCTGGGATAGAACAGTAAAAAAAACAAAAGCTACAAAATACGCTTCAGGAGAAATTGTCCTTTTCATAACATCACTTTGCCATACTTTTTTTATTTTCAGTCTCTGCCATGGTAGAACCTCATTTCAATAGCCACCATTACTCAAACAGCTTAAAGGAGTCATTATTTCAACACACAGTCCGGCCTTTTATTGAATATGACTATTATTAATCGAACGGGTACTTGTTTCGGAATCCGCAAGTTGGTTACGGCCTTATAACAAGTCAGGGAAATCCAAGCTCCACCTCATTTTGATCAAACCACCGTCACCATGAAATATCTGCATCCTGCGTCAAAGGAACCCCGTCGCAAAATAAACTCAGAGAAAAAGGATGTTCCACTATCTGACTATAAAAAATCATCCCTATTGCCTGCAACACAACACAGAATCACAGAGAAGATACTGCAATCTCAAATAATTGCTAACCGAAAAGAAAAATGTTTTCGTGTTTCATCCACAGTGATTATGATTCCATTATCAGTTTCACAATCTTCTCTCCCGAGTGTCCCTCTCCAAACGGCCGATATTCAGGATCAAAGGAAATCTCCTTTGACAGCTTTTCGAGGATTTCCGCATTCGGCTTTGCAAGCTGATTACAGCCGCAATACATCGTTTCCGGCCACACCACAAAATCCAGAACCGTCACACATGGCTTTTGAGCAAAAAATGCTTCCCGCTGAACTCCTCCGGAGTCCGTAACGATTTTTTTTGCCCCTTTTACCAACGCCACCGAAGACAGATAGCCGACCGGCTGTACGAGAAGGATATTGCGATAGTTCTGTTCTGCACAGATCCGAATTGCCCGTTCACGGTTACGAGGATGCACCGGATAGATCGTTGCGGCATCCAGCTGTTCCATGGCCGAAAGCAGACCGCATAATTTCTCATCCGTGTCTGTATTCTCCTGTCTATGACAGGTCATATAGTAATATTCTTCCGGACAGGCGACCCGTTTTCCGTTAAAATCAATCAGATCGTCCAACTGCTGAGGACTTTTTTTCTCTCCATAGTACAAAAATGCATCGTACATCGGATCTCCAACGATGTAGCTCTTCGCTCCCAGCCCTTCCGCTTCCAGGAATTTCATGGATGATTCCGTACAAGGCATCAGCACCGAAGAAACATGGTCCGTACAGATACGGTTCACTTCCTCCGGACTGTCCAGAGTGCCGAACCGGTTGCCGGCTTCAACATGAAGGACCGGAATATGCAGCTTGACTGCTGCCAGTGCTGCGGCAAGCGTGGAATTGGTATCACCGTAGACCAGTACCCGATCCGGCTGCTCTTTTTTCATCACGTCTTCCAGTGCTGCGAGCATTTTCCCGGTCATCGCGCCATGACTCCCGCCCGAGATTCCCAGATTGTAATCCGGTTCAGGAATATCCAGTTCTTCAAAAAAGACATCCGACATATTGTAGTCATAGTGCTGGCCGGTATGTACCAGTATTTCCTGCGCTTTACTGCGCAGCAGGCGGGATACAACGGCCGCCTTGATGAATTGCGGCCGTGCACCGACAACTGTTAAGACTTTCATTTATTCACTCTTTCTGCCTGCCATCTTACAGGTATTCGGGATACGCATCCAGTGAGCGGCCGCTTGCCGCGTCCTCAATCAGATCTGCTTCCATTCCAAATCGTTTTTCTATCGAAAGGAAATTTTCCTGAGCGGTATTAAACGCTCTATTACGAAGCTTCCAGTAGGCATCCTTATGATTCAACATATATTCAATCTGATCTGCCGCATCGGTTTCCGATGAAAACTGGAAGCCATTTTCCCCATTCACAATATATTCATCTAAAGTTGATGCTCTGGAGGCAGCGACCATAGCCCCCTGTGCCATGTTCTCATAAAACACATTTCCCAGGCCGCTCTCATTGGGAATCAGGCAGGCAAAAGCATGTCTGGAATACATCCAGGCGCGTTCCTGAGGCTGCCGCCCTTCAAAATGGATGAAATCCTGCACGCCCCAATTTGCCGCCTCATCCAGAAGTGTCTGCTGTGCGTTGTCGTCAAAGGCGTTGCCGACAAAGTATAAGTGCATTTCATGTCCCCGACGATACAGCTCGCCCAGGATTTTCACACTGCGGATCTGACGCTTCTCAGGAGAGTAGCGGGATATCTGCACCAAAGCTCGCGAATCAAAAGTCTCCGGATATTTTTTATCCGGATCATGCACGATCACAGGCTGCTTTTCAGGCATTCGAATGCCGCTGCGCCAGAAAAAATACTTAAACTTCTTTTTGATCTTCATCATGTCAAAAAGAAGATCCTGATGGCTTCCGTCATTTGTATTCAGCAGGAAATCCATCTTTGCCCGCATGGGAATGTAAGCATAGGTGTGGTGCAGAAATGCCTCCAGGCGTTTCCCGGGTACTGTCTTTTTGGATCGTACGCCGTGCTCGAAATCATTGTAAGTTCCAAACTGACGATAAGCGCAGTGAAGGCCTTGCTTCCAGGCTTCGATAACACCGATAATCGCCCCCTCTGCAAGTCCGTATACAAAATCGTACTTTCTCTCTTTCAGTTGTTTTTTTGCGGCAGAAGCAATCGATGTAACGATTCTGATTTTTCCCAGTACACCTCTGTCATCCGGGAGCTGAACAGGAATATAGTTTTCTCTCTTAAAATGATCACTCTCAACCATCTGCCGATTCGGCTGATATGTAAACAAAAGAAGATCAATGATATGCCCTCTGTCCAAAAGCATCCTGAAAGGATAATACAGGGCAGGAAGTCCTGCAAGATTATCGTCCCGCATTCCGGAGATGATGTTTTCCGTAGCAGGATTATCAAAAGTGATATAAAGAATTCTCATTACAATATGCTTTCTGAAAGTATCTTATCTTTTCCGCCCACCAAAAAGATAGGCCTCTCTCCCCCATGCCCTTTTCGTTCCACTGCATAAGGAATCTTATAAAAGGCCTGTATCTTCTCCATCATTTCGGTGAAATCTCTGTAAAAGACTGTCTGGAATATTGACGGCAGGGACTATAATGATGTCTTTGTCAGCTCCGGTTTCTGTTTATAGTCTCCAAAACCGCATACCAGATGCTTTCAGCTCATCCATACGGTAAAGGCTCTTTACATCAATAAGGATCTTTTCAGCATCCGGTAAATCCGGTTTAAAAAGCTTTTTCATCTGCATCATAGACATGGAACGAAATTCCTTATGACCAACAGCAACAATGACACAGTCTGCCTTCGGAAGATCCTCCCAAGTCACAAGACTGACACCGTATTCCTGCTGTGCCACGGCAGCATCCGCCCACGCATCCGTCACGACCGGCTCAATATGGTACTCCTTCAGCCGGTTGATGATGTCTACCACCTTAGAGTTGCGGGTATCCGGACAGTTTTCTTTGAAAGTAATGCCGAGCAGTACCACTGTCGCCTTCCTTGGGGCCAGACCTGCTTCAATCATTTCCTTTATGGCAGCATCAGCAACATAACTGCCCATGCTGTCATTGACCTTTCGGCCATTCAGAATGATCTGGCTGTGATAGCCAAGCATTTCGGCTGCATTTGTCAAATAATAGGGGTCGACGCCGATACAGTGGCCGCCTACCAGACCCGGACGAAATCCAAGCGCATTCCACTTGGTATTCATTCCTGCCAGAACTTCATCCGTATCGATGTGAAGCTTGTCACAGATGATGGCGATTTCATTCATAAAGGCAATGTTAATATCGCGCTGGCTGTTTTCGACCACTTTGACAGCTTCTGCAGTTTTAATATTTGAGACCGGAAAAGTTCCTGCCTTGATGACGATATCATAGACTTTCTTAATTTCCTGAGACGATTCTTCATCCATACCGGAAACTATCTTCCTGATATTTGTCAGAGTATGTACGCGGTCTCCGGGATTTATCCGTTCCGGGCTGTATCCGATCTTCCATTCAACGCCGCACTTCAGGCCTGATTCCTTTTCAATGATCGGAATACAGATGTCTTCCGTCACGCCGGGATACACAGTAGATTCAAAGACCACAATGCTTCCCGGAGTCAGATTCTGTCCCACTGTACGGGAAGCACCTTCCACGGGCCTGAGATCCGGTGTCGTGTCCGGATTGACAGGCGTAGGGACCGCAACAATAATGAACTTTGCCTCCTTCAGCCTGGAGGGATCAGAAGTAAACTCCACCGTTGTATTTCTGATTTCTTCCCCTATTTCATTTGTTGCATCGATGCCGTTTCTGTATTCATTGACCCGCTTTTCGTTAATGTCAAAGCCAATAACTTTCACGTGCTTCGCGAATTCTACCGCAATCGGCATGCCTACATAGCCAAGTCCTACCAGAGCAAGCTTTTCAGTACCGGATATAAGCCCCTGATAAATCGTATTGAATTTCATCCTTTTAAGCTCCTTTATTTCTCCCCTGATCTGCAGAGCAATGATCCGGAAGCAGGTCTGCAGCTGTCTCCATTACACTGCGGATACATTTTTTACTCTGACAGCGCCTTGCGAAGTTCTGAGACAACAAAATTGATATCTTCCTTTGTCTTATACGGATCAATAGGAAGGCTGAGGACTTTTTCGCAGAGTCTTTCTGTTACAGGACAGTCGGCCTCTGCACTGTCCGTTCCGGCAAATGCCCCCTGCAGATGCATCGGTTTCGCATAATAGACCATGGAAGGAATACCGGCAGCCTTCAATTCAGCCTGGATTGCTTTCCGTTCAGCTTTTTGAGGTAGCTGAACTGTATACTGAGCCCAGGAGCTGAAGAAACCTTCCGGCGTTCTGGGAAGTACCAGTCCACTGTCCTCTAAGCCTTCCGTATACCATTCGGCAGCCTGATTCACGTCGGCCAGCTCATAAGCTGTAAACGCTCTGAACTTAGGAAGAAGAATGGCTGCCTGTAAAGTGTCCAGACGGCTGTTCCTGCCAATACGAATATTGTTGTACTTGGCATTCGGATCATCGGGATGGCTGGTATCTTTGCCGTGAACGCAAAAAGATCTGATCAGATCGGCCCAGTGATCGTTATCAGTAAAGATCGCACCTCCGTCTCCATAGCACCCCAGGGGCTTTGCCGGGAAAAAGGAAGTAGTCGCTATATCTCCGAAGCTGCAGGCCATCCTGCCGCCTATATTTCCGCCAAAGCCCTGGGCTCCGTCTTCCAGAAGAAGCAGGCCGTATTTATCACATACCTTCTTGATCGCAGGATAATCGGCTGGCAGTCCGAAAAGATCTACAGCCACGACTGCCTTTGCCGCGTACTTTCCTTCGGATATGACTCTTTTCACAGCTTCTTCCAGTCTTACCGAATTCAGGTTATAGGATCTTTGATCAACATCCACAAAAATCGGTACCGCACCTTCGTCCGCAGGACATTCGCCCGAAGAAAAGAATGTAAAATCCGGCACAAATACTGAATCGCCCCTGCCGATGCCCCATGCTCTGAGAGCAATGGAAATCGCATCCGTGCCATTAGCGCAGGTAATACAGTGTTTCACACCCACATATTCCGCAAGGGCCCTCTCCAGCTCCTTTACTTCCGGTCCGGAGATATAATGAGAAGACGCTGCTGCTTTCAGCATGGCTTCATCGATCTGGGGCTTTAATACCTCATATTGTCTTTGTAAATCTCTAAACTGCATCTATTTCACTTCCTCCAGTCCATCCTGGGTATCTTTGTAAGTACGACCGCATTTGCCGCAGGTAAGTTCTTCAGAAAGAATCTCTCCGCATTCGCAGACCCAGCCCCTGATTCTGGCCGGAACCCCCATCATAAGCGCATGACCGGGTACGTCCGATGCGACAACCGCTCCTGCCGCGATCATGGCCCAGGGTCCAATAGTATGTCCGCACACTATCGTTGCATTGGCTCCAATAGATGCGCCTTTTCTGACAGTCGTTTTCTTATATCCTGCTCTTCCCTTTGGGTACTTTGCCCTCGGGGTCAGATCATTTGTAAATACGCAGGACGGCCCGCAGAAAACATACTCTTCCAGTTCTACTCCCTCATAAAGGGAAACATTATTCTGAATTTTGCAGCCTTTACCCACTTTAACGTTGTTGGATACGTTCACGTTCTGTCCCAGAGAACAGTCCGGCCCTATTTCTGCTCCGGATTGAATATGACAGAAATGCCATATTTTTGTCCCATCTCCTATACTTACGTTACTGTCGATAATACTGGTGGGATGAACAAAAAAGGGTTCCATGAGACCTCCCGATCAATTATCAAATCTGCCTGCAAAATCCATGGAGGAGCACTCTTTCAGCGGCAGTTTTACCGGTCTGTGCTCCGCAGCGGATTTATAAATTGCAAGAACAAGTTCCAGCGCCCTCTTGCCGGCCCTGGCATCTACAAGGGGCGGCCTGCCGGTCTTTATAGCTTCGATCACATCCGCATACAGAGGAGTATGTCCAAAGCCGTAGATATTCGGCGGATTCTCACTGAAGATTTTCTTGATTTCTTCAGGATCATCAATGTCGTCATCAAAACGCCACTCTTCAATGATATTGTCACTGGTCCCTGCAGCCTTTGCGGTTCCCTTTTCCCCGAAAAGATACAATGTTTCTTCCAGATTCCTGGGAAAGACGTTCGTAGTGCCTTCGATCAGCCCATACGAACCGTTAGAGAATTTCACCAGCGCCATGCCCAGATCCTCCGCTTCCAGATAGGGATGAAGAAGCTGGTCCGTATATGCCATGACTTCATCAATCTCATCTCCCATGAACCAGCGGAGCAGATCAATATTATGAATGCACTGATTCATCAGACAGCCGCCGTCCTGCGCCCAGGTGCCGCGCCAGGGTGCCTGCTCGTAGTAACTCTTGCCGCGGTTCCATCTGACATGGGCCGCTCCGTGGGAAAGACGTCCGAATCGTCCTTCTTCCAGCGCTTTCCGCATATACTGTACTGACTTATTGAACCGGTTCTGATGATTGGCACACACAACAACACCGGCCTTTTCTCCTGCTGCTATGATTGCATCTGCATCGGCGATCGATAGGGCGATCGGTTTTTCAATAATCACGTTGCAGCCCGCTTCAATACAGTCTAGCGCTATGACGGCATGTTTCCCGGATTCCGTCGCTATAGCCACCAGTTCCGGTTTTTCAACGGCAAGAAGCTCTCTGTAGTCGGTGTATTTATGAACACTCTCCAAATGAAAAAGGTCTGATTTCTGCTCCATGATTTCAGGCACGATGTCGCACATGGCGACAAATTCCAGATTGTTATTCTTGGCGGCCTCAATATGATTCGGTGAAATACGGCCGCAGCCTATAAGTGCATATCTCATTTTTTACTTAATGTCCTTCTCTGTTTAGAATTATTTCTCAAGATGTTTTGCCACCATGATTACGAAACGGCTCTTTGCCTTCCATACTAATCTGGAAAATAAGGCGCTTGCTTTTCAAACCATGTGTGGAAATTTCCCGAATGATTAATGGATATATACTTGAATACTGTTATTAAGCTTTATCTAACCTGGAAGTGAAGATACAGCCACCGGATTACTCTATAGTTACGTGTATACATCAGAAGCAGCATAACCTTGTAGTAACGAGGCAGTCGTCTGAATTTGAGAAGTGGATTTCTCATATATCCTGGAAAAGTAGTATTCAAATACGCATGGAATTCTTCAAGCATAGGATTTTTAGGATCTAATTTTGCAACTCGGGAGCCTATCAGGACAAGAATCTGGAATACTGCCATTTTGCATATATAATCGTAGTATCTCTCCCACATCTTATTTTCCTGGAACCAAGTAACAAGATCCTGAATTGCCTCCAGAATTTCGATATTCCGCTCCACATTTGTATTGTGCATAATGGAGCCTTCTCTCTGCACATATACATAAAGAACATCTGGAATAACGACTATTTCCATTGATTTTGCCAAAAGTTTAAGAGAAGTTCTCAGATCCTCAAACCATACCTTTTCCGGGAACCAAATATTATGGTCCGTAAACAAAGTTCTCTTCCAAATTCGATTCCAGACCATAGGTGCCATCGTAATAAAGCCGCCTGAGAAGTGCAAGATCCGATCTGCTGGGAGATTCGCATGTATTTCATCTGCTACGGCTTCATTCTTTTCTATCCGATACCCGAACTGAAGTACATCCGGAAAACACTTTTTAAGAGCCTTTTTCAAACATGATATGCTTCCCGGTACAAGATAGTCATCGCTGTCCAGAAAACAGATATATTCCCCCTTTGCCTGCAAAATGCCTGTATTTCTGGCACTGCCTGTTCCTCCGTTTTCCTTATGAATCAGATTGATCATACAGGGGTAGCGATTTTTATACTCATCGCATATGGCCGGACAACGCCTATCTGTCGAGCCATCATCTACCAGAATGATTTCGAAGTCATCTTCTTCCTGTAAGACCACCGAATCTAAACATTTTTGCAGATAATCAGCAGTGTTATAAACCGGAATCACTATACTAAGAAGCATGTCATTTTCCTTTCCAATCTATTTTTTAATTTTTGAAAACCTGCAATTCAACAATAAATGCCTGCAAACTCGTTTTGAAATCCACTTATATCATGCTTATTTTTGGGCCAGAGTGGCCTATGACGACGATTCATTTCAATTCCAGTTCTTTTCTTTACTGTCAGTGTTTTCCGCCTCACACTGCTCCCATTGCTTTTTCCTGTAATCATCAAAGTTGCCGTGTACCTCTGCCCCGGCAACATCCGAGCGCTGGAGGGTCTTTTTTACAGTCATCAAAAGGATCGTAATATCCTGGATCAGAGATATGTTCCTGACATATTCCAGATCATACCGTAAGCGGTCATCCCATGTTGCGGCTGTTCTGCCGTGCACCTGTGCAAGACCGCTGAGCCCCGGTCTTACATCATGTCTGTGATGCTCTTCCTCTGTATAATATGGAAGGTATGCAGGACCCCAGGGGCGGGGACCAATCACTGACATATCCCCTTTCAGAATATTCCAGGCCTCTGGCAGCTCATCCAGGCTGGTGGAGCGCAGAAAACGCCCGAACCCTGTCAGTCTTTCGCTATCGGGCAGGAGATTCCCGTCTTTATCTCTTGCGTCAGACATGGACCGGAATTTATATAAAGAAAAGGGCTTTTCCTTCCATCCGACCCTTGTCTGCCTGAAGATGACCGGTGAACCCAATTTGATTTTTACCAGAATTGCCACAAGCAGATAAAGCCATCCAAAGACGATCATTGCCAGCAGCGCACATATAATATCCAGAAAACGTTTTATATAATTCTTATACATTTCTATTTTCTTACTCCAAAACTATCGTTCTGGTCAGATAAGAAGGCAGCTGATACCCGTCCCATATAAGGTCGAAATCCATCGTTTTTCCTATGGGAACGATCCGATCGATTCCTTTTATGCCTGACTTGAGCAGAGGAAGGAAAGAATCTCTGCTGCCGATGTATGCAATCGTCTGACATTTTTTATCGCTGCAGATGGGAAGAAGTTCCAAAATATCTTTGCAGTCATATTCATAGAAATAGCCGCTGTTGTCGCGAAAATCCATCAGGCTCTCCATAAGGACCGGAACACGGATCCGGACGATCAGATTGTCCGGATGCGCTTCCACTTTGATCCCGGGCTGAACGGCTGCGATCAGATATGTCTTTGTCAACTTATTTACGGCCTGAATCGGCATGAATGCATACTTCTTTTTTACAAGTGCATGTTCTAATTCCCAAAATATCCTTTTTGCCTCAGTGATACTCTTCCCGGTCCATACAATGATCCTTGGGCTGGTACAGGCATTCTGATCGGAAAAAAAGGTATCATTATAGAAGTCTTCCGCGACTCTCTCTTTATTCTCAATTGCCAGATAAGCATCTGAATCAATGACTGCCATTGAATAGCGGTCCGCAAATGTTATTTCCCCGGATCTGGGCGGAAGAGGAGATCTTCTTAATTCGGCTATAGTCTGATCTCCCCCCCATATAATGCGGACATCGGCAAATGCAGAAAAGAAATCATTAATATCTTTATTCCTCTCATACCGTACGCAGAGGACATAGTCTCTCAGCTCTGCATGTTTCTCCAGTCCTCTGTTAATGGCATCGGTCAGAATCGTAATCTGGGGAAATTCTTTATAGGGTACCCTTACTACATTTGCGTTCCCGCACAGCAGTCCTGCTGCCAGAGAATATGCAAAGTTTACCGGTACATTGGATGGAGCAATATGAAAGGCTGTTCCCTTTCCCAGGGTGAATCCTTTTCCCTGAAAACGTTCTTTCAACTTCATTACGGAAGCTTTTCGGATCCAGAAACCAAATGTCACCACATCGGAATATGCTCTGCTTCTGGGATCCCGGATGATTTCTCTCGAAACATCGTTCAAATAATTCACGACAGTCTCAGTAAAAGGCCTCAAAGGAGGCAGGTTCTGCAGGTGAGATGCTGTTTCGGCAGATCCTGTCAGAAATACCACTTTATTTAAAACTTCAGAATTTAGCTGCATAGGTATCACTGCACCCCCTGATTTCCGCATTTTGAAGTCTGCCTTCAATTTTGAAGTATTTTCCCTTGCGGCCGCAGGGGCAGTCATCGACTCCAAGCAGCACCCCTTCATCCTCTGTAAGAAGACTGTGGCCCGGGTAAGATTCCGGAATCGTGGAAAGAACCTGAATAATGCCTTTTTCCCCAATCTCAGCCTCAGAAAAGTCGAAAGGCCGCCGGATGATCACATCCGAGAAGATACTGGCATGAAGATGACCGCACTCGCATTCCATATAGATGCAGCCTGTCTGTTCGACCATTCCGTAATAGTCATGAATCTGTTCAAGGCCGCATACTTCCTTGAGTCTTCTGTGGAATTCATCATGACTGACCGCTTCGGATACCAGCTTTTTCCAGCCTCCTCCGTGAATCAGGACTGCGTTTGAAAAATCAAAAGTTATGCCTTCTTTCTTCAGCCGCACCAGTTCTTTATAAAAGTGCTGCCAGACCATAAAGGTAAAGCCGAAAAGCAGGATCTTCTGGCCCTGAAACTGTCCGAGAAACTCTCTGAGCACCTCTGTGTTCAGCCTCATATCATCATCCAGGGCATATATCTTCTTAGACCCAAAAATAGAAAATCCAAGGATACCTGCACCTCTTGCACTGAACATGGCCCTGTTCTTTACCACGCTTGGACAATCAATAATGATCATGGGCATGCGGCTGGTACCGGTAAAGTCGGAAACGATCTTCACCATAGCTTTCTGCTGATTAGAAGAAGTCGTCCGATCCAGATAAATTCTGCTGACTGCCTGTCCGGTGGTTCCAGAAGAAGTCATGGTCTTTACGATTTCTTCATTCGTTACAGATTTCAGCTCCAGTTCTTTAAAAAGCCGAACTGGCAGAAAAGGCAGGTCCCTATAAGATTCTGCCTGACTCGGGTCGAAATCGGCCGCATCCATCATATTTCTGTATTCGGTACATTTTTCCCAGTGCAGCCTTGTCAGATACGCAAGCCTTCCCGTAAGAATCCTCTCTTTCTGACTTCTGTCAAGGGAATAGGGCGAAATATTTAATATCTCACCAAACGGTATAGCCTGGTTTTCCTTACTGTATTCAACCGTCACTGTTTTTCTCCTGACTGCGTTTTATAGTATCCTGCCAGTTCCGCATATAGTGTTTTCCCAGCATCATTCTTAGGGATCGAATCAATGACTATGACCTGGAACGCTGCCGGATTCAGTCTTGTCTTACAGACAATGTATTCTTTTACCGGATCCGCATACCTGCTGTCGGTCACAAAAATATACATATGATCATCAATGCCTGTACTGGCAGCATCAATGCCGAATTCGCTTTTAATCATTCTGTCCACTTCATCCAGATTAACGCGGTTGCCGTATATCTTAAGGAACCGCTTTTTCCGTCCGACAATGTAATAAAAGCCATCTTCATCAAACTGTGCCATGTCTCCGGTTTCCAGAA
>OCTX012207151.1_pt1 | contig 26326 bp, 24 predicted proteins | sample 1539691 | NCBI WGS metagenome assembly OCTX01 (sample SAMN02144231, study PRJEB22623) | gut metagenome | biome: sheep rumen | host: Ovis aries | place: New Zealand
TGGGCTCCGGACCTCTGCACACCGCATAGTCCCCTGCGGCGCTCTGCGTATCATCCTCTTCGCCTTCTGCCTTGGGCTGAAGCGTGTAGTGGATCCCCCAGCTCGAGTAGAAGAAACCGAACACCTCTCCGTCACCCGTATGATCCGCTCTCCATTCATCGCTCCATTGCTGCGTTCCATGCGTGTATCCGTTTTCCGCGAACTCCCGCGTCTGTACCGCCCAGTCTTCGAGATGCGGATCTATATTGAGCGCCCCGTTCTCCACCCAGGCACTGGTCACATTATCGGCATAGGCACGATATGCGTCTTCATACCCGGAGAGCATATAATATCCTGATTCTTTAACCGCCTCCGCTGTATCCGCAAATGCGTCCCAGTCCGCAACCGCTTCCTGAACTTTTTCGGGGTCATCAGTCCCCAGAACTTCCCGCGCAATTGATCTGCGGTAGGCAAAAACGCCGGGGGTGGCCTGCCAGGATACCGCCTTCAGCTTCCCGTCAGCATCAGTCGCCATCTGCTGTGTATAAAGAAACTGATCGGACAATTCCTCCTGCGTAAGCCCGACTTCTCCTACAACATCCATGGAATCGTCAGATTCCACGTAATCCCGCAGAAAAGCTTCGTCGACGACGAACATATCGATCTTTTTGTCCGGATCGGTATCATTCGTCTGAGATTCGAGTTTTTCATCAAGTATTTCCCTGTATTCCTGCGCATCCGTGTAGACATGCCACACAATTTTGGTATCCAGGATCAGCCCGCTGTTCTCTCCTGTCATCTCATAGCCGGGATAGAAATCCTGAACCCGGTTTTTAAAGTCTTCTCCGATGCTGTAAATGTGAAATTCACTCTCTTTCAGTTCCTCTGCAGTTTCCGTTCCGGAAGCCGGATCAACAGTACTGCCTGACGAAACGTCAGCTACCGTGTCCTCTTTGCCGGCGTTTTCCTCCCCACTTTCGGCCGATCCGCACCCAGCAGTCAGGCTCATCAATAACACTACCGTAATGAGCGCAGCAATAATCTTTTTCATGGGCCTTTCCTCCTTGCATTCTATTCAGCTGTCTAGTCCAGTTCCGGATACCTTTCTCTTACTCTGGTATAAAACAGATCCATCGCCTCGTCCCGTGTCAGCTCACCGGTAAAGGACTTGATCATATTGTTTCTGTAGGTGTCTCCCATCCATCGGTCGTAGTTGCCGGCGGGCAGACAGTTAAGCCTTGATGCCGCCTCATAATAAACTTGAAACGGATTCTGTCCTCCCAGAAAAGAGTCCGTATTGTTCTCTCCTGCCATTCTTCTCATGCCGGAGACAGTATTCGTGAAGATCTCTTCATTCTGCGCGATCTTGTACAGCAGCGTACTGTTGCAGGTGAGATTCTCCATGATCTCTCTGTCAAGAAGCAGATTATCGGTACTGGGCGCGGCAAGGATCCAGACTCCCCCCGTGCAATAGGACTGGGGGCCGCAGCATACCGCGTAATCTCCGTAAATGCCGTTTCCCTCTTCCGGCGCCATGTTGGCGTCCGCGAGAGAATAAGCCGCCATCCTCGAATCAATGTCGTTTATCGCCCTGAAAAAGCAGAATACCTTTCCTTCAGGCCCCTGATCCGCAAGCCACTCCTTCTCTCCGATCTGCGTCTTATTGTGATATGCATTCTTTGTGAAGGAATCCATCATATCTCTCCACTGTACCATCGCCTCGGGAATCACCATTTCTCCGTCGTTCTCCCAGTGCTTATCGGCCGTAAAACGATAAGGCGCAAAAGTATCGTAGTATCCTGAGACCATGAAATATTCCTTTTTCTTCATCTCCGCGGCGGTTGCCTGGAATTTCGCCCAGTCAGCCAGTTCCTTCTGAACCGCATTAGGATCATCTGTGCCCAGCACGTCTCTGGCGATCGATCTGCGGTATACGCAGACTCCGGGAGACGCCTGCCAGGTCACAGCCTTAAGGATACCCATATCGGTCGACGCCATCTGTTGTGTGAAGGGGAACTGATCTTCCAGTTCCTCATCAGTGAGCCCAACCTTCTCTCTGACATCCAGGGAATAATCACTGTTGACATAGATGGCCAGATCCTCTTCCGGCGCGAGATACAGATCTACTCTCTCATCCGCTCCAAGATATTCTGCGGTGAGAAGTTTTTCCGAAATCAGCTCCATATATTTGCCCTCTTCGTCGGGCAGGATCCAGTTTACCGTAACATCTCCGATCCTTCCTTTTCTGTCCCCGATGTCCTCATAGCCCGGATAGTACATAATGAACAGGGATTCCAGCGATTCGTCCCAGCAGTAGATATTCAGGTTCTTGCCTTCACTCATTCTGCGCAGTTCTTCTACAGAGAGCTGCTCCGCGGGCTCCTGCTCCTGTGCTGTCTCGGCTGCCGCTGTGGAACCGGCACCTGCCGTCTCTGCTTCCGCTGAATTTTCCCCTTTTCTCCAGCCGCTCGTAAGGTACGGGATCTTTATGTTGTGCTCCTGCAGCAGTTCCGTCACTGAAGCACATCCCGTGCAGCTGGCCGCAAGAAGGATTGACAATGCGGATACTGTGATCTTCTTAATCATCTTATTCATGAACAAACCTCATTAAATACAAGTTTATATCTGTGTATTGTACCACAGTTTCGCGGCATGCAAAACGGCGCATCCGCAAGCAGATGCGCCGTATGACGTTTTTCTTTATTTAAATGATGATTACCTTGTACAAAAGCCTTTGCAATTTGAGGCCTTCCTGATCACTCCTTGACACCGCCTGCCGTGACACCGCCGACAATGTACTTGGAAAGAAGGAGGTAAACAACGATTACCGGGAAGATCGCAAATGCGATCATCGCATATACCTGACCCATGTCGAAAGTCTTCCAGTCAGAGTTACGAAGTTCCGCGAGCAGGATGGGAAGTGTCTTCTTCATCTTGCTGCTGATGATCAGGTTCGGTGTGAAGTAGTTATTCCAGCTAGCGACAAAGGTGAAGATCGCCTGTACCGCGATCGCGGGCTTCATCAGCGGAAGCACGATTGAGTTGAAGATCTTGATCTCACTGGCACCGTCAATTCTTGCAGCCTCGATCAGAGATCCGGGAAGGTTGGATTCCATATATTGCTTCATATAGAAGAAGGTTACGGGAGCCGCAATAGCCGGGATGATCAGAGGAACATACGTGTCCGTGAGCTTCATTCTGCCCATCAAACGGATGAATCCGAGTGCGCTTACCTGCGTCGGGATCATCATGATCGCAAGAATGAAAGTGAAGATTGCTTTTTTGCCCTTGAACTCATAGGCATGAATGCCATAGGCGGTCATTGTGGAGAAATATACGCACAGGACCGCGCTGCAGGCCGCAATGATCAGGGAGTTGAGCATGCCCCGTACGACCGGTGTTGAGCCTTTAAAAAGGTTCGTCATGTTCCTGACCAGATAGGTGCTGGGGAACGGAGTGAATCCGGTCTTCAGCTGGTTGTTGGAACGCGTCGCGTTGATGAACAGCACATAAAACCAGATCAGGCAGAGGAAGGACAGAAGGATCAGCACGATATAGGCAATCGCTCTTCTCGCATGTACAGAATTTGTCTGTTTATTTGCTTTGCTTTCGCTCATTGCATTCTCCTCCTTACTTATTCTCGTTTGAGGCGGAAACTCTGAATACGATCATACTCAGGATTCCTGTGATGATCAGCAGGATCACGGAGAGCGCACCGGCCATACCGTAGTTCTTACTGAACAGGTGCTTGTTCAGGTACATGATCAGCGTCATGGAGGATCTCATCGGATCGCCCTTGCCGTTGGTCAGGATCTGAGGAACATCGAACATCTGCAGACCGCCGATCAGGGATGTGATCATAACGTAGATCAGGATCGGCCGGAGCAGAGGGAGCGTGATCTGGAAGAAGATCTGCCTCGCCGTGGCGCCGTCCACTTCCGCCGCTTCAAAGAGCGACTGATCAATACCCATCATGCCTGCCATCAGAAGGATCGTCGTATTGCCGAACCACATCAGGAAGTTCATCATCGCGACCAGGCCTCTGACGCTCCATACATGGGACATAAAGCTGTAAGGCTTTGCAAAGATTCCGATCGACACCAGGATCGAGTTGATCGGGCCGCTGTCACTGAACAAAGTGAAGAAGAGCATTGAAAATGCGGAAGCCATGATCAGGTTGGGAAGATAAATGACTGTCTTGAAGAATCTCTGTCCCTTGAGTCTGAGTGAGGGATCCGTGAACCATGCTCCCAGAAGAAGCGATACCAGGATCTGCGGCACAAAGCCCAGGATCCACATGATCATCGTGTTCTTAAAGTAAGTGGGGAGATCTCCGCTGCTGAAAAGCTTTGCGTAATTTTTCAGGCCGACAAAATTCGGTCCCACCTGCTTGAGCCCGCTCATATAGTTTTCGAAGAAGCTGTAGTAAACCGTGCTGATCAGCGGAATCAGCTGGAAGATCACGAATACAGCAATAAACGGAATAAGAAAAATATACCCCCACCGGTTATGCTTATTTACATTATTGGTTTTATGTACCGTTTTTTCCATCCTTCCCTCCCTAAAAGAATATGTCCGTGCTTATTTTTAAAACCCGCAGCACGCTCCGCGCCCTGCGTAATGCCCCGGAACGGGGCGTCCTCCGGATCTTAAACAAGATCTAGGATCTCATCATATTTTTAAAAGATGAGGGCCTGCCCATCAAGCAGGACAGGCCCTCACTTTAATTCCTATACTTTGCTTTCGCTCAGTGGTCCTATTCTTTCAAAAGCCGGATTACTGTGCAAGCTCAGGGTGCTTCTCGCCTACAGCTGTCATGAACTGTGCAAGAGCCTCATCATAAGTTGCGTTTCCGTCGAAGAAGTTCTTCATAGCGTTCTGATACTCTTCTACGCAAGCCTGATCATACTCGGAAAGGTTGCTCAGATCGATCTTCTCAGCGCCTTCGGAAAGCATCTGATAAGGGTTCTGGCCGCCAAGGATGGCATTGCCGAATGTCTCGTCGGTTGCAAGTGCATTGAGGACGTCCTTGTTGTTGACGCAATCGGAATCCTTAACAGCGATGTCCTTCATGATGTCATCGTTGGTTGTCATGTTGAGGATGATATCCTTAACGATGTCAGGATTGTCTGTGCCCTGTGCTGCGCAGATCCATGTGCCGCCCCAGTAGAAGCCCTGAGGTCCGTTTACAAGTCCCCAGCCGCCGGCGTGTGCGATGGAGCCGTCATCTTCCTTGGAAGGATCAGCGCCCATGGAGAAGTTGATCAGCCATGCAGGTCCAAAGTAGCAGAATACATCGCCGGGTGCCTGGAAGCCCTTGCTCCAGTCATCACTCCACATATCATTGGTTGTGGTCATGCCTGCGTCTACGAGAGCCTTGGAATCATCTGCCCATTTCTTTACATTGTCATCCACGACGATCTTGCCGTCCTGTACCCACTTGCCGGATACGTTGTTGGAATATACGCGGAAGGTATCGTTAACGGTAGCAACGATCTTGTAGCCGGCGTCTTTCATCTTCTGAGCTGTAGCATTGAATGCATCCCAGTCAGCAACTGCAGCCTGAACGGTCTCAAGATCATCAGAACCGAGAACCTGCTTAGCGATCTCTCTGTTGAAGATCAGGCCGCCGGAGCATGCCTGCCAGGAGGAACCGCGGATCTTGCCGTCTGCATCGGTAACAACGTCCTTGGTGTACTGGAACTGCTTGGAGAGATCAGCGTCTGTGATTCCCAGCTCGTCCAGAGGCATTGCTACGTTGACAGAGGGATCTGTGTACTTCATAGCATAGTCAGCTTCGATCAGGAAGATGTCAACCTTATCGTTGTCAGCTGCGGTAGCCTGTGCTGCGAGAGCTTCGTCCAGCTTGTTCTGATACATGTTGTCCTTGTTGTCGGTGACTACGAAGTTGATGACTGTATCACCGATCTTGCCGCCCTTTGTGGAGTCGGCGGGATCATTTGCCGTGAATCCGGGGTAGTGATCCATCATTCTGTTGGGGAACTCGTTGTTCCAGCAGTAGATGTTGACTACAGATGCGCCGTCTGCTGCAGGTGCTGCTTCTGCCTCTGCTGCAGGAGTCTCTGCTGCAGGTGCCTCTGCCTCGGTAGCCTCAGCTTCAGCTGCGGGCTCCTGTGCGGGTGCGCTGGAGCTGCTTGCGGAGCCGCCGCCGCATCCTACGAGGGATCCGGCCACCATAGCTGTTGCGAGAATCAGACTAAGTGTTCTTTTTTTCATTGGATAAACCTCCCTTTTATTTGCCGCACACACTATTGTGTACGGTATATTTTGTGCTTTATCTGCAATCCGCTTTCGCGGGAACTGCCAATTTGAATGTTGTGTGGATTCTGCCCTGTTATTACTGGGCAACTCTGTTGATATCCTTGACCGTGCCTCCCTTGTAAAGTTCGCCCTCTACAACGATCGGACGAATGATCGTGGATCTCGGGTGCTCGATCAGACGGATCAGGTTCTCCGCCGCCAGTTTCCCGATCTGCTCCGTATCCTGACGGATCGTTGCGAGTCTGGGCTCGATGTGCCTTCCGATCCGAATCCCGTCGTAACCCGCTACTGAAATGTCATCCGGGATCTTCAGCCCTCTCTCCCTTATCGCGTTGATTCCTCCGAAGCCTGCAAAATCATCCGGGTAAAGGATACAGGTCGGCGGATCGCTCAGGTCCAGAAGTTCCATCGTTCTTTTGTAAGCCTCTACCGTGTTTCTGTAATCCGCTTTCCTGAGGTATTCATCCGGCACCTCGATGCCCAGCTGTGTACAGGTCGTAAAGAAAGAAGAAACCCTCGCCTGTGTAACCGAAGAGTCATTTCCGTGAATGTAAGCGATCTTTCTGTGCCCCATTTCATACACATATGTGACCAGATCTCTCATACCCTTGACATTGTCCGAGATCACCGCGATCCGATTATTAAATATGTAGTCGATCGTCACAACCGGTATGTTGCTGTCGACCAGATCGATCACTTCCGGATCCCTGAAATCAATACAGGCTATCGCTACTCCGTCAAATCCTCTGTATCTGGCCCTTTCCAGATAAGTCATGGACCCGTGGTTCACTTTGCTGCAGTTGACCAGTGTCAGGTCATAATCACTGAGTTCTATGGTCCTCTTGAAACTGTCCAGAACATTAGCAAAGAAATCATGTGTCAGGCCGCTCTGTGCTTCATCTACAAACAGGACTCCGATGTTATGAGACCGGTTGGTTTTCAGGGCCTTGGCTGCAGAATTAGGAAAGTATCCCAGTTCCTTAGCTTTTTTTCTGACCTTTTCTTTCGTCTTGGCACTTACGTCATGCTGATCATTCAGCGCTTTGCTCACAGTTGCTATTGAGACATTACAGGCAGCGGCCAAGTCTTTCATCGAAACCATATCTGCCTCCTGTTACTTTAAAGTGCTCAACATCGTTTCGTAGCGAACTCGTTTAAATCTCTTAAACGTTTTTGTATGTTTACTGTATATCTGTTTTTCACATTTTTCAAGACTGTTTTTGATATTTTTGATGTATTTTCACAGAATTGTAAGATTGCCACAAAACAAAAACACTTAGTTTGTTCAAATCGACAAGCGAAAATGCATCTTTTGGTAATTTTATTCTAAAACGTTTTCGTTTTTTGAGCAATGTTACGATTGTACTTGATTTTTACTAAAACTATAATGTATTCATATAAGTTTATCGTTACTTAAAGATCGAAAACATGGAGGGAATTATGAAATTCGGACACTTCGACGACGCCAATAGAGAGTATGTGATCACAACTCCCAGAACTCCTCTCCCTTGGATCAACTATCTCGGGAACCAGGACTTCTTCACTCTGATCTCCAATACGTGCGGAGGTTATTCCTTTTATAAGGATGCAAGACTTCTGAGAATCACACGCTATCGCTATAACGACGTTCCCTACGACGGAAACGGAAAGTACATATATATAAAGGATGAAAACACTGTTTGGAATACTGGATGGCAGCCTTCCAAGACTGAGCTGGACAGTTATGAGTGCAGACATGGCATGGGATACTCCCGCTTTAGTTCTTCCAAGAACGGCGTAGCTGTCAGCCAGCTCAACTTCGTTCCCATGGGTGACACCTGCGAAGTGATCCTTCTTGATATTAAGAACGAATCCGGCCGGGAAAAGAATCTCAAAGTATTTCCTTATGTTGAGTGGTGCCTCTGGGATGCTGATGATGACCAGAAGAATTTCCAGCGAAACCTTTCGACCGGCGAAGTCGAAATAGAGTCCAATCTCGGTTACGAAATCAGCGGACTTAAGAAGCCCGAAAAGACTTCTATTGCCAATTACAGCGAACTCGATTACGCCGCCATCTATCACCGTACGGAGTACAGAGAGCGCAGAAATATGTATGCCGTCTTCTCCGTAAACCGTAAGGTCAGCGGCTTTGATACCGACAGGCGCTCCTTCATAGGCGATTACAGAAGTCCCGCTCTTCCTGAAGTGGTCGATAATGGTTCCTGCAAGAATACAGTAGCAAGCGGCTGGTCTCCCTGCGCCGTCTTTGAGCTTGATATCAAGCTTGCTCCCGGCGAAAGCACAAGCGTGGTCTTCCAGCTGACCTACGTGGAAAATCCCGTCGAAGAGAAATGGGAATCTTACGGTGTCATCAACAAGAACAAAGCGCACGCTATGATCCGCAAATATCATGATCGCGGCGCTGTCATCGCTGCATATGAGACGCTTCGCAGTTACTGGGGCGAACTTCTCAGCAAATTCCATGTCACCAGCTCCCGTCCCGAAGTGGACAGAATGGTCAACATTTGGAATCAGTATCAGTGCATGATCACCTTCAATATGTCCCGCAGCGCCTCATATTATGAGTCCGGCATCGGCAGAGGCATGGGCTTTAGGGATTCCTGTCAGGATCTGCTCGGATTCGTACATCTGGTACCCGAACGCGCAAGACAGAGAATCATCGATATCGCCTCCACGCAGTTCCCTGACGGCAGCGCGTATCATCAGTATCAGCCCCTCACCAAGAAAGGCAACGCCGATATCGGCAGCGGATTCAATGATGACCCGCTCTGGCTCATCGCTGCTGTCAGCGCTTATATCCGCGAGACCGGCGACGTCTCTATTTTGGATGAGTCTGTACCCTTTGATAATGATGACTCCCTCGCACAGCCCCTTATGGAGCACCTGCGCAGGAGCGTGAACTACACGCTCACTCACAAGGGTCCTCACGGGATCCCGCTCATCGGCCGCGCCGACTGGAACGACTGCCTCAACCTCAACTGCTTCTCCGAGCACTCGGGTGAGTCCTTCCAGACCTCCGGTCCCAGTGAAGGGCCGGTTGCCGAGTCAGTTTTCATCGGCGGAATGTTCGTCAAATACGCCGGCGAGTACGCAGACCTGTGCGATCTCATCGGACTTAAGGACGAAGCCGCCGCTATGCGCAAAGAGCGCGATATCATGGAGAAGACACTGCTCACTGACGGCTGGGACGGAAAGTGGTTCGTCCGCGCTTACGACGCATACAGCCACAAAGTCGGTTCTCACGAGTGCGAAGAAGGTCAGATCTATATCGAGCCCCAGGGCTTCTGCGTTCTTGCAGGCATCGGCAAGGAGACCGGTGAAGCGCTCCAGGCACTCAACAGTGTCAGGGATATTCTCGACTCCAAATACGGAATCGCCCTTTTGAAGCCCGCATATACCAGATATCATGTGGAACTGGGTGAAGTTTCCTCCTATCCTCCGGGATACAAGGAAAACGGCGGCATCTTCTGCCACAACAATCCCTGGGTATCTATCGCGGAGACCGTCGTCGGGCGCGGAAACAGAGCCTTTGAGATCTATTGGAAGACATGCCCTTCCTGTGTAGAACAGTTCAGTGAGATCCACAGAACAGAGCCTTATGTCTATTCCCAGATGGTGGCCGGCCCCGAGGCTCCGAACTTCGGCGAAGGCAAGAACAGCTGGCTGACAGGTACTGCGGCATGGACCTTCACGGATATTTCCCAGTATATTCTGGGCGTATATCCCACCCTGAGCGGCCTGAGCATTGATCCCTGCATCCCCGATGATTTCGGAGATTTTGAGCTGACCCGCGCATACAGAGAAGGCATTTATCACATCAGCGTCAAGAATCCCGACCATGTGGAAAAGGGCGTAAAGAAAATGATCGTTGACGGAAAAGAAGTTGACGGACATGTGATTCCTTACAATAAGGGACAGAAAGAATACCGCGTAGAAGTGATCATGGGATAAAGATCACTGCCAAATAGATTGTTTTTCATAATCCTCCTTACGTAAAATGCCCCGGCGCAGAGCCGGGGCATTTTCATGTTTGTCAATTTTCACTGTTTTGCCGCGCATATGCATTACGCGTACTTGCTGATCACTTTCGAGAGCTTGGGCAGCATCTGCATCTTTCTTGATACCAGACCTTCCTGAACACTGTGGAGTTCTCCTTCTTTATCCGGGTAGGCCTCAAAGAGCCAGTTTCCTTTCTCTCCGGACGCGAACAGGATCGAACTGTTCTCCAGCGCCGAAGTAATGGAAAGAATTCCGATATCCGCGTTCTTGTTCTTGGTAAGAAGATCCAGCGCCTGCTGCATATCTTCCGCTCTGTCCCTGTAAGGCTCCACCTGAGGAACATTTACCTTTGTGAGCATAAGACGGACGCCCATGACATCCTCGAAAACAATGTCGCGGCTCATAAGCTCTTCCAGGGATCCTCCCTCGTCCTCTGTCAGAGAGAAGAGTTCCTCCGAGAACTGATCGAGGTCAAGGCCCGCCAGAGCAGCCAGTATGTTGGCTGTGTGTCTGTCCTTGTCCGTCGTCGTCGGAGTCTGAAGATTCATCGTATCAGACAAAAGCCCTCCGAGCATAAGGCCCGCCAGGTTCTCTTCGATGGGAACCTGATTCTCTCTGAAGATTGTCGCGATGATCGTGCATGTGCTTCCGACGATCTCGTTTCTGAAACTCACAGGTTTGGACGTGGAGAAATCTGTGACCCTGTGGTGGTCGATTACTTCCAGAACTCTTGCCTTCTCAATTCCCTTGACCGACTGAGAGAACTCGTTGTGGTCCACCAGAATCAACTGTTTGTCATTATAGTTGAGGATATGGGATCTCATCGCATATCCCACCAGGTGGTTGTCGTCATCTACTACAGGAAAAGCTCTGAACTGCGTTCTCGCCATCTTTCTGCCGGCGTCCTCCGCCAGTTCATGCCCGTAGAACTTCATGGGTTTGAGCGTCATCATCATTCTCACCGGAGGGGCAAAATACAGAAATCTGGAAGTATTCATCGCGCCGTATCCGGACGTTATGATCGTGCAATGGTGCTCCTTCGCAAGTTTAAGTACACTGTCATCCACGGAAGTCTCCCAGATAATGATCAGCATGCCGGCTTCCTTTTCGATCAGGATCTTCTGGGCTTTCTTGTTGCCTCCCGTGATCACGATCCTGTCCGTCACTTCGTAATCCTCGAGATTCTCCCTGTTCGTCATGGTGAGGATGCTCACCTTTCCGTTGAGGTGACGCTGATCATCATCATAATGGATCTTCCCGTTGATAGTCTTGGCAATGTATTCTGTAGGAGTATCCTTGAGCATCGAATGGGAATTCTTCGTATCATTGAGCGCGATATTTGCCAGATCCGACTTGGAGACCCATCCGATCACCGTATCGTCCTCATCGACGACGGCGAATCCCTCTCTGCCCTCCTTCTTCATAAGTCCTACAGTCTCAAAGATGGTAGTCTCCGGTGTGATCGCGTAGGGATCGGCCAGATCCACTTCATCAAGCCTCACCTGTGCTGTCTCAAGCAGAGTAGGTTTATCAAACCCGAATCTGTCCAAGAGATACTGGGACTCCTTGTTGATCTTGCCCAAAACGCAGGGAATCGCATCATACCCCTGTGCCTTCTTGTATTCCGCGTAGGCGATCGCTGCTGCCACTGAATCCGCATGCGGATTTTTGTGACCCGTTACATAGATTCTGTTATCCTGTGCCATATATACCCTCCCGGCAATTCGGTTAAGAGCTGCCCATTTTTATAAGTCAATAATAACATGTTCAATTTATCCAGACAATGAATTCCCCTCTTTGTATTTGCAGGAGCGCGTTGATTCTCTTTTGACAGGCGCAAAATGAACAAATTAGTATTTGCCATACTCACCGACATCTTTTAAGATGTATTAAGAATAGATCCGGAATACGGAGAATACCATTCACAGCGGAGGTAACAAAAATGGAAAGAGAAACAATGTGCATTCAAGCCGGTTATTCACCAAAAAACGGCGAGTCCAGAATGATCCCGATCATTCAGAGCACAACCTTTAAATACGATACCAGTGAAGATATGGGTAAACTGTTCGACCTGGAAGCTTCCGGTTATTTCTACACCCGTCTTCAGAATCCCACAAACGATATGGTGGCAGCCAAACTCGCCGCTCTTGAAGGCGGCACTGCCGGTATGCTGACCTCTTCAGGCCAGGCGGCCAACTTCTTCAGCGTCTTTAATATCGCGACCTGCGGTGATCACATTGTGAGCGCCTCCACAATTTACGGCGGCACTTTCAACCTTTTCAACGTCACGATGCGCAAGATGGGCATCGAATTCACTTTCGTCGATCCTGACTGCAGCGACGAAGAGCTCGAGAAAGCTTTCCGCCCCAACACCAAGGCAGTTTTCGGTGAGACCATCGCCAACCCAGCCCTCGTCGTATTCGACATCGAGCGCTTTGCAAAGGCGGCACACGCGCACGGCGTGCCGCTCATTGTAGACAACACCTTTGCCACTCCCATCAACTGCAGGCCGATCGAGTGGGGGGCAGACATTGTCACTCATTCCACGACCAAGTATCTGGACGGGCACGACGCCACAGTAGGCGGCGCGATCATTGACGGCGGCAAATTCGACTGGATGGCGCACGCAGACAAGTTTCCGGGGCTCACCACTCCCGATGAGTCCTATCATGGGATCACATACGCCGAGAAATTCGGTCTCGGCGGCGCTTTCATCACCAAGTGCACCGCGCAGCTCATGCGAGATTTCGGTTCCATCCAGGCTCCCATGAATGCTTTCCTTCTCAATCTCGGCATTGAGTCTCTGGCTGTCCGCATGCCCAGACACTGCGAGAACGCGCAGAAGGTCGCCGAATACCTTAGCAGCAATGACAAAGTGGCGTGGGTTACCTATCCCGGTCTTCCCGGCGATAAATACTACGAAAGAGCTCAGAAGTATATGCCGAACGGAACCTGCGGTGTCATCTCCTTCGGTCTCAAGGGCGGAAGGGCTGCTGCAGAGGCATTTATGAAGAACCTTAAGGTCGCAATGATCGCAACTCACGTTGCGGACGCTCACACCTGCATTCTTCATCCCGCCAATTCCACGCACCGCCAGCTCACTGATGAGGAACTGATCGCAAGCGGCGTAGGACCGGATCTGATCCGTCTTTCCGTTGGTATCGAGAATGTCAATGATATCATTGCTGATATCGAGCAGGCACTCGCCTGATTTCTCAGACGCGGTCTGTTTGAAAATCCGGCGATCAAAGCATACTAAAAAGGCTGTGACTTCCGTGCGCAGGCGTTTGCCGGCACTTTGTCACAGCCCTTTATATTTCTTACTCCCCCGTAACGCCCTCGTGACTTCCTCTGTCACCGACGCAATCTGTTTGAAATTACTGTCGATTCGACAGACTCCACTTTAAATCTGTCTCCTTCGATCACCATACCTGTCAGCCTGTTTCCGAACACACAGCCTGTATCCAACGCGATCATTCCCTTTCCGGGAAGTCTGCCCCACATTCCCTCTGTGATCTCCCCCACGGAATCACTGCCGCAGAAATAGAGCGGCACCTTGTAAGGGGTATGGCCTGTCAACAGGAGTTTGCCCGTATAGTCTGTATCTCGTCCCCAGATAAGCGTCTCAACTGTGTTCTTCTCAGGGTCTTCGTCCTTCATACACGCATGCGCGCACACAAACCTGTCATCCTCGTAATAATAGGGCATCTGCTCGTACCAGTCCCGAAACTCCGCGATCTTATGTTTGTGATTTATAAATGCGTACACTGTCTTTTCACCGCTGTTCATATACCACAGTTCTTTATAATTTCTCTTATTTGGAGAATCCTTCGTGGCATCCAGCATCATCTGTTCATGATTTCCCCTGACCAGTACACACCTGTCTCCCATCTCTCCCTTCAGATTGCGGAGAAAACCGAACACCTCATAGATCTTCGGCCCCCGGTCTATCGTATCTCCGAGATTGATCAGCCTGTCGCGGGTACTGTCAAAATCCAGTTTTTCCAGCAGACTCCTGCATTCTTCATAGCAGCCATGAAGATCTGTGATGATCACCACGCGTTCACTTTGCACGAAAAACACCTCTCAATCCCAAAAATCAACATATAGTCCCGGATTTTCCTCACTGGCCGCGCTGCACACCTGGCGCATGGCCTCCATATACCTCGGCATCTTTTCTCCGAATCCGGCACATCCGGTAAAACAGATCAGACAGTCCCCGCCAAATGAGGGCTCTGTCAGCACATCATACAGCGCATCCAGATTTCTTCCGTACCACTCCGGAACCGGAAGTGCCTGCTCAATGCGGTCATGGAGTTCCGTGCGGTTCTCCACCCCTGTAAGATCTATATAATAACTATTGCTCATGATCAGCCGCTCCTTTTCCCGGATCCGCTTCAGTACAGCTGCGTAAACGATTTGTAATGGTCATCCGTATAATATATTCTTCCGTCATCGGAGTATATGATCCGCTTCGCGCCTCTGCTCTTCTTTCCCAATGTATCAATGTCACATTCTCTGTATTTCCCCTCCGGAAGAATGCCTTCGTAATTGCCGAAATAACTGCCTCCGATGCACTTTCCCGGGGCATACGGCTCCAGGGATCCCCCTGACCAGCCCAGTTTCTGTGCCTCCTTCTTGGTGATGAAATTGGGCGGCAGTTTCCCGAATGTATGGATATACAGCGCAACGTCATCCTTCGTCGTGTAACTGCCGTGTTCATCGATGGCCGCTGTCTGTACAGACTCCTCTTCCTTCTCCGGCTGCTCCTCCTCTTCGGCATATACACTGTCCTGAAAATCATCCTCGTCATAGAGGATCAGTTCCTGGCTTTCGCTCTCTTCTTCCCCGGCATTCTGCGATGCCTGCGCTTCCGAAGCGGTACTGTGCTGTGCGGCGGAATTGCCCTGTTCGCCGGCGCCGCTTTTCCGGCATCCGGTCAGAAGACTGAGCGTAAGCACTGCCGCCAGCAGCAGAACCAGCCACAGGCTCCTCTTCCTCTTCTTCATGACAGCCCTCCGTTAGTCAAAGATCCTGCGGATCCCCGCGATCGTCCTGTAATCAGCCCTCTCGCTGATCTTAATGCCGTCCCTGCTGTTGGATGCGTGAACGATCCTTCCGTCTCCCAGATAAATTGCTACGTGTCCGTAATAGCAGATGATGTCTCCCGCCTTCGCCTCCGCGAGAGATGCTACACTCTTTCCCTTCGTCCGGATCGCCGCGTCATAATGCGGTAAACTCACGCCGAAGTTGCGGTAGACCAGCATGACAAATCCTGAGCAGTCTGTTCCCTTAGTGAGGCTGCAGCCTCCATATACATAAGGGTTTCCGACAAACTGCAGCGCATATGCAGCCACCATCTCGCCCTTGGTCTTCACTGTATCCGTCTTCGTGTTCTCCGCTGTTCCGGCATCGGCATCCTGTGTCTTGCTCTCATCAAGGACGCCGTTATTGTCAAAATAGTACTTCTTCCCGCTCAGTGTAAGCCAGCCTGTCTGTGCGGCTCCGCTGCCTGTCAGATAGTATGTCTTGCCTCCGGTCTTCAGCCAGCCGGTCTTCATGGCTCCGGCCGCTGTCAGATAATACAGATTATTATTGTCCTTCACCCAGCCGGTCATCATATGGCCGTCGGATGCCATATAGTACCACAGGCCCTTATTCTTCACCCAGCCGGTCTTCATAGCTCCGCTGTTATCCAGACAATACCATTTGCCGCTGACTTTCACCCAGCCGGTCTTCATGGCTCCGTTGGTCCCCAGATAATACCAAGTACTGCTGTCCTTCACCCAGCCGGTCTCCATGGCTCCGTTTCTCCCCAGGCGGTACCAGGTATTGTTGTCCTTCACCCAGCCGGTCTTCATCTTTCCGTCCGCTCCCAGGAAATACCAGTCGCCGCCGGCTTTCAGCCAGCCAGTGACAGCCTTTCCGCCGCGCACATAATACCAGGCTCCGTTCCTGTAATGCCAGCCGTTGCCAAGGTTCCTGAGCTCGCTCGTAAGGTCGGCGTAAGACAGGCCCTCCTGCAGGGCGCTGCCGGTCCTGGCCGAATCTGCTGACGGCATTGTTCCCGCCGCAGCCGCCTGCGCGGGTACTGCCGCCGATGACAGGATCAGGATCATTCCTAAAATTGCTGCAAATCTGGTCTTCATAATATACTCTCCGCATTGTCCGTTTATAGATGTTCAAATCAATCTTTTGCAAAGAGTATAACACATTTGTAATAATTTTAAAAACATTTTGTAATTAAATATTTATTTTCTTGTCACAAACCACCTCTGGTTCTCCTCATAGAACAGATTCACCTCCTGTCCTTCCACCATGCAGGTATACATAAGTCCCATCCCGCCCGCCTTGCGGCTGGCGCGGCGCTCGCACCTCTTTACCCTGTCGATCGTATATTTCCTTCCGTCCTCCCATGTGATCCTGCATGGCCTTAGAAATCCCTCCCGGGTAAACTCCGCGAGCACGTCCACATAGACCTTCGCCGGACTGATCTCACAGCCGCTTTCTTCCCCGCCGCTGTAGATCCTGATCCTCCCGCTGTTTCCGGATTCCTTATCCTCTTTGTTCCCGCGCGCTCCGTTCAGTCTCCTGCCCGGCTGCATTCCGTAACTGTGCAGGGCGTCCCTGCTGATATTCGTATCTGTATGAGGCATATCTGTATCCCTCCTTTCTCCTTAAGACCCGCTGAAAAAGCTGCCGCGCCGTCTCTCCTCATCCTGTTCCTGTCAGATTGCCGCGTTCCATATAGGAATGCGGGTGGACAACATGGGTTTCCGCATCATCCGCAGACAGCTTCGTGTCCACATGCATCAGTCCTCTGCGCACTGCCTGAAAACCGAATCTGTCACGGATCTCGTCCACTGCGATATCCGCTTTCAACTGTTTCTCCCGCCGGGCGGGATCTGTAAAAATATTCAGCTGGTAAGGATACCCCTCCATCTTCAGGTGGGTGACCCGGACTCCGATGCTGCGCACCGGTCTCTCCCATCTGTAATTCTCCCGGAAGAGCCGCATGGATTCCCCGGCGATCTCTTCGGAGATATTGGTAGGCATGTCCACCTTGTGCTGTCTCGAAAATCCGGACAGTTCCCCGTCTCTTACGTAAATCTCCACGACATCGCCCACAAAGCCGTGCCTGCGAAGTCTTGAGGCTACGCTCTCCGCGAGCATATAGATCACCGTCTTCACATCCTCTTCCGTTGTCAGGTCCCGGGGCGTCGTCGTGCTGTTCCCTATACTCTTGATCGGGATCCCGCTTCTGTCAGCCGCCACCGGCGTCCGGTCCTCCCCCCTCGCAAACGCGGACAGCACGAGGCCGATCTTACCGAAGATCGTCTGCAGAAAGGCGGGGTCCGTCCGCGCGAGATCCCCGATGGTGAGGATCCCGTATCTGCGGAGCTTGCGCCCGGTCGCTCTCCCCACAAACAGCAGATTCTCTGCCGGACTCTCCCACACGATCCTCTTATAATTGTCCCTGTCGATCACCGTGACAGCGTCCGGCTTCTTATAATCCGATCCGAACTTGGCATAGACCTTGTTCCAGCTGACTCCGATGCTCACCGTGATCCCCAGCTCGCGCCTGACCCGCCTCGAGATCTCCTCCGCCAGTTCAGGACCGCTCCCGAGGCAGTCCCTGCTCCGTGTGCAGTCGATCCAGCACTCGTCAAGGCCATAGGGCTCTACCAGATCCGAGTATTCCCTGTAGATCTCCCTTGCCTGCTCCGAAAAGCGCAGATACAGATCCATTCTGGGAGGAAGGATGATCAGCCCGGGACAGGCCTGTCTGGCCTGCCACAGGGCCTCTCCGGTCTTCACACCGGCTCTCTTGGCTATGTAATTGGCTGTCAATATGATCCCGTGCCTCTGCTCCGGGTCTCCTCCGACCGCCAGCGGTCTTCCGGCCAGTTCGGGATGATGGAGCATCTCCACGCTGGCATAGAAACAGTTGCAGTCGGAGTGCAATATCACTCTTTCCATAGTCTCTGCCCGTGTTCCGGAACCAGATAAAAGTCTCTTCCGGATGTATTTGAATTTCCTTTCACGTATTTTAATTTCCTCTTGCAAACAGTATATTTCGAACGTATATTCGTGTCAAGAGGGTTTTCGTGTTGACACCCCCGGAAACTGCAGCTACAATTAAGGAAATTAAATTTCCTCTTGTGCTGTTTTGCGCCCGCAGCAGAGCTGCGGCCGGGATGAAGGAGAACAGATCATGACTTTCGGAGAAAAGATAAGGGAACTCAGGACCAGAAACGGTTATTCCCAGGAACAGCTGGCCCAAATGGCCGGTGTGACCAGGCGCACCGTGCGCAACTGGGAAACAGAGGGGAAATATCCCCGCACCCGGGCGCTCTACGCGAAGCTCGCCGCCGCCCTCGGCTGCAATGAAGAATACCTTCGCGGCGAGCAGGAGCTGTTCCTGACCCGGGCCGCGGAGCAGTACGGGACCAGAGGACAGCAGCAGGCACAGGCGTTTCTGGACAGCACGCGCGCTATGTTTGCCGGCGGTGATCTCTCCCCCGAGGATATCGACATGATCGGGAAACACTTTATGGAGATGTTCTGGGAAGCCAAGGAGAATGCGAAGAAATATACGCCCGCGAAGTATAAGGGCGCGGCAGGCGAAGGCAGCGCCGCACAGAATGGCGGCGGTCTCTGAAGGAGGAGTTTTTCGGATGAGCAGGCTTTATGTCTATCATAAAATTGAGAAGCTGGTCCGAAGGCACGGGACCCGGGATCCCTTCGAACTGCTGGATGCCATGCACGTACAGGTCCGTTTCTATTTTGACCTGCACAGCACCAAGGGCTTCTCGCGCTATTTCCTGCGGCAGTATTTTGTCGGGATCAACGGAAATCTCCCCAGAGAGGAACAGCGTATCGTCGCCGCCCACGAGCTGGGGCATATTGTGCTGCACGCGCAGGCCCTCAGAACTTCCCCTCTCTTTGACACAGCTGTCTATGACAAGCGCGGCGACACGGAATATGAGGCCAATCTGTTCGCGGCAGATCTCCTTCTGCGGGACGAAGACGTGATGGAGGCGGCGGGAAAACCGGGAGCGGATCTCGGGAATCTGTGCCTTTCTCTGGAAACGACACCGGGGCTCATGAATTTCAAGCTCCGCAGCATGTACAGGAGGGGGCTCGGGATCCCTGCTGCCGCCGAATGTGACAGCCGTTTTCTCGCGCGGCAGTAAATTGTGTTATTTCTGTGATTTCATTTGCTATGCGTTCCCCATTAATGGTATACTTCCACTGGCACTAGGAACATCACTGTTCCATTGTATTGTATCCGCGCAAGGCGGAATAATAACAAGGAGTACGACAAATGAATAACAGAAAAGACACACGTTACATGGTAACTCTTGCCCTGATGGCCGCAGTCGTGATCCTGCTGGCGAACACACCGCTCGGCATGATCCAGCTTCCGATCATCAAGGCGACCACAGTCCACATCCCCGTTATCATCGGATCCATTGTTCTGGGTCCCGCGGCCGGAGCTTTTCTGGGCGCAGTTTTCGGGGTCTGCTCTATGATCAGTAATACGCAGGCTCCCACTCTTCTCTCTTTTGCCTTTTCCCCTTTCCTTAGTACAACCGGCCTCATCGGCGTTATAAAGGCCCTTTGGGTCAGCATCGGCTGCCGCGTCATGATCGGCGTAGTATCCGGCTGGGTCTCCATCGCTCTTAAGAAGCTCAGGACCCCTGCAGCGGTGCGTCTTGCGGTCACCGGCTTTATCGGCTCCATGACCAACACGGTTTTTGTCATGGGCAGCATCTATCTGCTCTTCGCGCAGCAGTACGCTGAAGTCAAGAATGTTGGAATGGAAGCGGTTTTCGGCCTTGTTATGGGAACAGTCGCGGCTTCAGGCGTCCCTGAAGCGATCGCGGCGGCGATCCTCGTCACAGCCATTACAGGCGGCCTGATGAAATCCGGCGTGCTTCGGCAGAACACTGTTTTGGCCGGTTCCCATTAAGCATTTATATAATCACGGAGGTACAGCATGCTTTTCGCTATTGACATCGGCAACACAAATATGGTGATAGGGTGCATAGACGGGGATAAGATACTCTTCTCCGAGCGCCTCTCCACCGACCACAGCAAGACTGCTCTTGAATACGCCCTCGCGTTCAAGAATGTTCTGGATCTGCACAACATCGACCGCTCCGGGATCACAGGCGCGATCATTGCTTCTGTAGTTCCGCCGATCACGGCTATCATGACCGAGGCGCTGGACAAGATCATGTCCTGCAATGTCAAAATAGTGGGGCCGGGCCTCAGGAACGGCCTCAAGATCTGCATGGATAATCCGGCCCAGGTCGGCGCTGACCTGATCGTCGCCGCAGTAGCGGGCGTGCGGGATTATTCCTGTCCTCTGATCCTGATCGATATGGGAACCGCGACGACCATTACCGTCGTCGACAAAGATAAGAATTACCGCGGCGGAATGATCCTCCCGGGACTGCGGGTCTCCCTGGATTCTCTCACTTCCAGGACCTCACAGCTCCCCAGGATCAGCCTTGACCCGCCCAAACGCCTCATAGGCACCAACACAAATGACTGCATGAAGAGCGGTATCCTCTACGGAAGCGCCTCCATGCTCGACGGTATGATCGAGCGCATCGAAGAAGAGATCGGCATGAAGACGACAGTTGTCGCTACCGGCGGACTGGCTAATGCCATCGTCCCTTTGTGCAAGCACGACATAATTCCGGACGATGATCTTCTTCTTCGCGGTCTCCGCTACATTTACGAGAGGAACTGCTGACCGCACCGCAATACCCCAAAAAAGGAGAACTACTATGCTGAAAGGTAAGACGATCCTGATCGGTGTCACAGGGAGCATCGCAGCCTACAAGGCCGCGGATCTCGCCAGCCGCCTTATGAAGCAGCACGCGCAGGTCCATGTGATCATGACAGAGAATGCCGCGAAGTTCATCTCGCCCATCACATTCGAGACTCTCACGAACCGCAAGTGCATCACAGACACCTTTGACCGGGATTACCCTTCAGACCATCCCGTCGAGGTGGAGCACATAGCGCTTGCCAAAAAAGCGGATCTCGTCATTGTCGCACCTGCGACAGCCAATATCATAGCCAAGATGGCTTACGGGATAGCGGACGACATGCTCTCGACTACTCTTCTGGCCTGCACCTGCCCGGTTCTGGTCTCTCCCGCCATGAACACGAGAATGTACGAGCACCCGGCTACACAGGCTAATCTCGCTGTTTTGAAGGAGCGTGGAGTAAAGATCATCGAGCCCTCCAGCGGGCATCTCGCCTGCGGAGATGACGGCAAGGGCAAGCTTCCGGATCCTGCTGTCCTGGTTGACAGTATCCTGCTGGAGATCGCCTGCGAGAAGGATCTCGCCGGAAAGAAGATCCTGGTGACTGCGGGGCCTACATGTGAAGCCATCGACCCGGTCCGTTTCATCACAAATCATTCCAGCGGCAAGATGGGCTACGCTATCGCTCATGCAGCCGCCCTTCGCGGCGCCGAGGTCACACTGGTGTCAGGACCTGTCTCCCTCACTCCTCCCGCAGGAGTAAAGCTGGTCCCGATCACATCCGCGCGCGACCTCTTTAATGCCGTCACCGCGGTTTCCGATCAGCAGGACATCATCATCAAGGCAGCTGCCGTCGCGGATTACCGGCCGGCCGCAGTCAGCGATGAAAAGATCAAGAAGGCCGACGACGACCTGAACCTGAGTCTTGAGCGCACAGAGGACACACTTCAGCATCTGGGGCAGCACAAGCGTGCAGGCCAGATCCTTTGCGGATTCGCCATGGAGACCTCCGATTTGGAGAACAAAGCGAGAGGGAAGCTTGCGAAGAAGAATCTGGACATGATCGTGGCCAATAATGTCAAAGTCGCCGGAGCGGGCTTCGGCACAGACACCAATGTGGTCACATTTATCACCCCGGATGACACGCAGCAATTGGAGATCATGAGCAAGGAAAGCGTTGCCATGAAACTGCTGGACCGCCTCATTGCGCTGTAGATCAGCGTATACTAAAAAGTGACACTGCCCAGTTTTGAGCTGTGTCACTTTTTTAATTAAAAATGTTAATTCTTGCGTATTATCCTATTTTCGCTGATATAATAGCTATATATCGTTTATTCCTGCTGTTAAAAAAGACCCGTTGTCCAATGCTGTTTAGGGAGTAGGCATATCTGTGGACACGAGCCTTTTTTAACACGGCTATTATAAACCTATAATGTTCATTTTTCAAAACCTTTTGAGTTATTAATTTAAAGTTTCTGACCCTCTATAATTTTCTCATGGAGAAATTGCAATGAGTGATTATAAAGCAGCGATCGGAAAAAGAGTTTCGGCTCTAAGAAAAAAGAATGGAATGACACAGGAAGATCTTGCTGAGTTACTGGACTGTTCTGTTAAGCATGTCAGCCACTCGGAGCGGGGAATCGCTCTTATGTCCTTGGAAAAGTATCTGTTTCTCAGCGATTATTTCGGATGCAGTCTCGATTATCTTCTCAAGGGCGCGAACCCCTCAGACATCACGGCCTCTGTTCCCACCTTCATGGTGGAGATCCTGAGAAAGGATGAGGAGGAAGAACGTGAACTGCTTCTGACCTACCTGAATATGTACGAAAGGATAAAAAAATCCGCGACTGAAAAACAGTAAAAGCGACGATCTCATTTTTTCACAGTTTTTCAACTTCCTTATTTTTAAAAATCAAAGGCTGCCGCATTACAGCGGCAGCCTTTATATATCTTGCGAAACATATATTTTCTTTACAGCATGTGAGCCCTCAGCTCTTCTCCGCTCATCGTGGAAAGGTAGGCCGGAGCAATATCCAGAACGGTCTTGCAGCCGCACTGGCCTTCCTGATTGAGTCTGTAAGCTGCTCTCGCGAACGCGACCAGAACGCTTCCCGTAAACTCAGGGTTGGAATCCAGTTTGAGGGAATACTCAATGACGTGTGTGTTCTCGTCGTTCGCTCCTGTCACACCGGAGTACAGGACACTGCCGCCATGGGGAAGTCCTGAGTGATCACGGGCCATCTCTTCTGCGGAGATAAAGTGTACGGTGGTGTCGTACTCGTCAAAATAGTTAGGCATGGTCTTGATCTCATTCTCGATCCTGGCCAGGTCCGCGCCCTCTTCTGCCACGACAAAGCACTCTCTTGTGTGCTTCTGCCTTGTGGTAAGTTCAGGTGCCTTGCCTGCGCGCACAGCTTCCAGGGCTGCAGGAACCGGGATGGTGTACTGCCTTGCGTCGAGAACGCCGTCAATCCTGCGGACCGCATCGGAGTGGCCCTGGCTGACTCCCTTGCCCCAGAAGGTGTAAGGTGTTCCGCCGGGAAGCACAGCGCTCGCATATACTCTGTTAAGAGAGAACATACCGGGATCCCAGCCGCAGGAAATGATGCCGATCTTGCCGGCCTTCTTCGCTGCTGCATCCACATCCGCATAGTGTTCCGGAATATGTGCATGTGTGTCAAAGCTGTCGATAATGTTGTAAAGAGCCGCGTATTTAGGTCCCTGGACAGGCAAGTCTGTTGCGCTGCCGCCGCAGAGGATCAGCACGTCCATAGGAACTTCCTGCTTCACAAGGGCTTCTTCTCCGTAAACTTTGACGCCGGGGGTCTTGATCTTAAGCCCTGCGGGATCACGGCGGGTAAATACACCAGCGAGTTCCATATCGGGGTTGCGGCGGATTGCCTGCTCAACGCCTCTGCCAAGGTTTCCGTAACCGAAAATTCCTACTCTGATTGCCATGTCATTGTCCTCCATATATTTTGTATACAATAATACTAAAAAAGAATATACACGCTTTTATAGAGATTGGCAAGAAAAAACATGATCACTTTCTTCAGCGCTGTTTCCTGCCTGAAGTCTGCTCTTCACAAAAAAGTCCCGGGAGATCAATTCTCCCGAGACTTTTTCTCCATTCATCACATCACAACATTGCTCTGCCTGCCATCCATCCAGTTCTGCAGGTTTTCAAATACGATCTTAGCCCGAAGGCTCATGGACTCCTTAGTCGCAAACGCCACATGAGGGGTCACAAGCACATTCGGCGCATGCAGGATCGGCGACTCGACGTCCAGGGGCGGCTCCTTGTCGAAAACATCGATTCCGGCACAGGCGATCACGCCCTTGTGAAGCGCCTCCGCGAGGTCCTCCTCGACCACGACCGGTCCGCGCGCTACGTTGATGAGCATCGCAGATGTCTTCATCATGGCAAGTTTCTTCGCGTCGATCATCCCTCTCGTGGAATCGTTCAGCGGGCAGTGCAGCACGACGATATCTGACTTGGCCAGCAGTTCTTCCTGCGGCACCTGCTTCACATAGGGAGGTACTTCCTTGTGGATTGTCCTGCTCTGTGCCAAAATATCGCACCCGAAAGCGTGGAATAACTCCGCTGTGCGGCTTCCGATCCTGCCCAGGCCAATGATGCCGACGGTCTTGCCCTTGAGTTCCCAGCCAACCAGTCCGTCCTTAGTCTTACCTTCTCGGCACCTGCCTTCCACTTCGCGCATATTACGCGCCAAGGACAGAACCATGCCGAGTACCAGCTCTGAGACCGCCTCATTGGAATAGCCGGAGGCGTTGCTCACCGCGATCCCTCTCTCTTTTGCCGCCTCAAGCCCTACATGATCGACGCCCGTAAAAGCGATATCGATAAACTTCAGGTTCGGGCAGGCGCGCAGAACATCCGCGCTCATGGGCATATTGGCCAGGATCATCGCGTCCGCGTCCCTGGCTTCTGCGATCAGCGTGTCCTTATCCGATGTTTTGGCAAAAGATTCAAAAACCACGCCTTTTTCCTCAAAGGGCTTCTGGCACTCTTTCAGTTCGGCATCAGAAATGCCGAGGGATTCCATGATTACAACTTTCATAATACAAATCCTCCTTACATAATCAAACGTCTACACTCTTATGTTTATGATATAATAATCAGAAATTGAATTTCTCCACGTAATTGTATTCTATTTTTTCGCGAAAGGAAACTCCTCTCATGACCAAAGCTGACAAACTCCTCGTACAGGACATCCGCAATATTCTCGATAACGGCTATAGAGATGTCAATCCCCGCCCCAGATATGAGGACGGAACTCCCGCCTACACCATCAGCGTCAACCATGTGATGCGCAAATATGACTTGAGCAAAGGCGAGTTCCCCATCTGCACGCTGCGCCGCCAGGCCTGGAAAACCGGCATCCGCGAGATCTTCACGATCTATCAGCATCCGACAAATGTCCTCTCAGAGATGAGAGAGCTGGGCGTCACCTGGTGGGATCCGTGGGATATCGGCGACGGCACGATCGGCCAGCGCTACGGCGCAACCGTAAAGCGCTATGACCTGATCCACAATCTCATCAATGATATCAGGAAAGATCCTTACGGCAGAAGAAAAGTCGTCTCTCTCTGGCAGGAGTCAGATCTTCACGAAACAAAGGGGCTCGCTCCGTGCGCTTTCCTGACTATGTGGAATGTCCGAGGGGAATATCTGGATATGAGCATGATCCAGCGCAGCGGCGATATGCTGACTGCATCCGGCGCGGGCGGTATCAACGAGATCCAGTACGCCGCGCTGCTTATGATGATCGCGAGAGTGGCCGGCTACGAGCCCGGAGTGTTCACACACTTCGTCGCTAATGAGCAGATCTATGACCGCCACATGGACAACGCGCAGGAAATGCTGCGCCGCGCAGAGATCATGGCAGACGACACACAGCATCCCGTCCTCGTTTTGAACAAGGAAAAAGGCTGCCGTTTTGAAGACATTACGATCGATGACTTTGAAATGATAGATTACGATCCCATGAAGCCGCAGCTTACGTTTGAGCTGGGAATCTGAAGAAACAGCCGCGCCTGTCCGGGCGCGGCTTTATTCATCCGATTGTAATTTCATATTGTCGCGCCCAGGTGCTGAATACTCAGGGCTGCCGCCTCAAGGCCCGCCTCGCAGCATTCCCTGAAGTCCGCTCCGCGCAGCAGGCTGTCCTTTTATACCGGTCAAAAAAGCGGCCTCCGTATCGTTCGGGAAAATATAGTCGATCATCGGCAGCACAGGCGCAAGGTCGTTCAGGGAC
>OCTX012219716.1_pt1 | contig 26323 bp, 21 predicted proteins | sample 1539691 | NCBI WGS metagenome assembly OCTX01 (sample SAMN02144231, study PRJEB22623) | gut metagenome | biome: sheep rumen | host: Ovis aries | place: New Zealand
ACTGTCAGGTCCACTCCACGGTGATGCTCTCCGAGGTCGACCGCAAGATTTTCCGCAAGCTCGGCTGCGGCCTGACCTGCGACCCGGTGAGGAAGAAGTAAAAACCAAGAGAGGGGGGCTTCACTCAGTTTTTCGGGTGTGAGACGATGCTGACGATGTGCGCCACGTCAGCAACGTCGATGCGCCCGTCGCCGTTAGCATCGGCAGCCCAGCGCGAGAAGCTCGTCGCGTTGAGCCCCACGACGTGGCGGGCGACGCAGGCGGCATCAGCGGCGTCAACGGTTCCGTCGCCGTTGGCATCGCCCTTCTCCACGATGCGCAGACGGGCCACGACGGGACGGTGGTCGCCGAGCGGCGTACCGTCGTCCCAGGTGTAGTCGGTCTCGACACGGTAGTCGAGCAGTTCGACGCGCGGCCCGTTGACGGGACTGATGTAGAGAATCTTGTCGAGCTGTTCGCCCTGCTGGTGGCCGTACTTCCAGGGGCTGAGCGGCTCGTCGCCGATGGCGGGGTAGCGGCCCTGACGGCAGTGCTCCACCCAGCAGTCGCTGACCGTGTAACGCCCCGTCGCCTCGATGGGACGGATGAAGAGCGCGACGATGCTGTCGCGCGTATAGTAGCTGTTCATATCGCCCAGCACAATGACGGGCCGGTCATCGAGGCGGGCCAGCAGATGACTGCGCAGCTGGCGCCACTGGTTCCAGCGCGCCTCCTTGTCGGGCTGGTCGGCGCCCGAGCGTTCGTCGGCGTCATCGCTGGCGTCCATGTGCATGTTGTAGACCACCAGCTGGCGGCCATTGTCGAGCTGCATCTCCAGGCGGCGGAAGCCCTTGTAGCAGAGGGCGTCGTTGGCATGGTCAGTGCGGCCGTAGGCGTCGTTCCACCTCACGGCGTCCTCGCTGAGTCGCTGGTGGCGCTTCAGCCAGAAACAGCAGAGGCCGTCGGTATCGAACGTAGATCTGTCGAGATGGAACCAGGGCAGGCCGCCCATGTTGAAGTACTGCACCTGGCCCCAGTGGTAGCCCTTGTCGAGCGCCTCGGTCAGTTCCTTGTGGTAGTAGAAGTCCTCCTGAACGCCAACGATGTCGTAGCCCCTACCGGCGAGATAGGCGCTGATCAGCTTGGTGCCGTTGGTGCCGGGGCCGTCGTCGTTCAGGCTGAGCCACAGTATCTTCTGCGGCAGTCCGTCGACGTTGAGCGTTGCGACGGTGAATGGCTGCGCCTTCATCGCCGCCGCTGACAGGAGCGTAAGTGCGAAAATATGCAGTATCCTTTTCATACCCCTTAGAGATGTAGTCTGACAACGACGGGCAGGTGGTCGCTATAGCCGTCCTGATGCTTCATGCCGATATAGGTGCGGCGGGGACGATAGCCGCCGTAAAGCTTTTCCTCCTCGAGCAGGAAGCGTGGCGAGTGGATATAGGCTGTATCCACCTTGCTGCTGATGGACAGTGAGCCGAGGACGTGGTCGATGCTACCCCACTGGCCCTTGTAGCGATAGCTGCCGCCGACGCCGTTCTGTCCGCGCGCGCCCTTTGTCAGCAGCTTCAGGCGCTGACGGGAAAGGCGCTGAATGACGGCGCCGTCGTGCTCGTCGTTGAAGTCGCCGGCAATCAGGATGGAAGCCTCTGGCGCTATCATCTGAATAGAATCGACCGACTGGCAGAGCCGGTCGGCCACGGCCATGCGGAAAGGCCGACTGTAGCGCTCGCCGCCGTAGCGGCTGGGAGCATGGACGACAAAGACATGGAGCGTGTCGCCCGTCACCGTCCGTCCGCTGACATAGAGGATGTCGCGTGTGGGGCGCATGTCCTTTACGGGCTTAACGCGGATAGGATAGCTGCAGACGGGAGCAAAGGCGTAGGGGCTGTAGGCCAGGGCCACGTCGATGCCGCGAAGGTCGGGCGAGCTGGTCATCACATACTCGTAGCCGGCATTGCGGAGCAGCGACCTCTTCGTCAGGTCGTTCATCACCGTGTCGTTCTCAATTTCGCAGAGGGCTATCAGGTCGGGGATGTTGTCGCTGGTAGAGAGCAGTTCCTGAGCGATGTTGTTGAGCTTGCGCCAGTAGCGCTTCCGCGTCCAGTGGCGTATGGCCTCAGGCAGATACTCCTCGTCCTGTTTCAGCGAGTCGTCGCGGTAGTCGAACAGGTTCTCGCAGTTCAGCTCGACCAGCGTCAGCGACTGCGCATGTGCCGTAAGCGATAACAGCATAACAGCACAGACCCGGCCAACCGACCGCATTACCCACCGACATGCGCTCACAGAAGTAATGTCAAGGCCTTTCATGCGTCAACTTCTGGTATAACTTAAACAGTTCAGCCACACACATGCTTTCAGAGAATTGGCTGCTGGCCTTCCGGGTCAGCAGGGCTTCATAGATGCGCCCTACTATCTCTCCGGCTTGCATCGACACCCGCATCTCCTTCGACAAGTGTTCGCTCTTCTGGTCAACGAGGAACTGCAGGCGGTAGTACTCCTTTCCCAGGTCTTTGAGCCAGATTTCTTCCGGTTCTCCGTTGGGCTGGTTCATGTCGTAGACCAAGAACTGCTCGAAGTTGCAGGTCACAATCCACTTCGGATGTTCATCCACGGGCATGTTGGCTACATACCGCTTGGCCTGCTGGAAGGGATTGAGCTTTGACCCATCGCTTTGGGGGATAGGCAGGCGCAGGTCCTTTCCAAGCGACTTCTGCTCTATGAGTACCCGCGTCGAGGGTATATGAGCGTCGATGAAGTTGGTGGCGTCCACCATGTTCTTCACCTGCTCTTCGTAGCGGATGAAGGAAGGCAGGTTCTCGACACCATACACGTTAGTCAGCAGGTCGGCCCAGAACAGCTGGCTCTCGCGACGTTCATACCCTCGGCCCTGCCATCGCTCAGCGAACTCGGCGGCAGCCGCCGCCATCTGCTTCTCTGTTTTCATACTCAGTCTGCAATTTGGGGACAAAGTTACGAAAAAAATTGGGATATCAAAAAAACAATTGTTAAATTTGTACACACATATTTCCAAACGTCATGAGAATACGATACACACCAGGGCAATCCCGACCAGCCGGAATCGCTTCATTCAGAAAAAAAAGTTTAAAAGTGCCTACACTGCTTACACTTACGCATAAACAGCTGATTTTCAGCGCGTTTCTTTGTGTAAGCAAATTTATTTAGTGTAGGCAACCAACCAAAAACGGGGCTAAAATGCCCTTGAGACCGACAAAAAGGCCTGCTTTAGCCTACATGCTCAACAATCCAACGGCAACGGCAACCGAAAAGGGCCGCTCCAAAACGTTCCCACGGCCTGGGAACGTTTGTCCCAGGCCGTGGGAACGTTTGTCCCAGGCCGTGGGAACAACTGTTTGCCGCCCCGAAACTCTCTGGATTGTCGCGCCAAATAGCCATTTAGCTGCAAAATGTTAAAATGGCCCCTTTTGGGTCGTTCCAACGGCTTTTAGGGTCTGATTTTGGGTAGTTGCCTACACTAAACGAATTTGCCTACACAAAGAAACATACTGTAACACAACAAGTTAGCCTCAAGTGTAAGCAGTGTAGGCACTTTCAAACTTTATTTTCTGACGAACCGGTCGGGACTAAGACTCTGCAGAGCCCTTAGTCCGCTTGATCTTCCAGCCGAGGGCCACCACGACAATGCTCGCCACGGGCGACAGCAGGTTGAAGAAGCAGTAAGGCAGGTAGGTGAGCGTGGCCACGCCGAGCACGGTGCTCTGCGTCAGGCCGCAGGTGTTCCATGGCACGAGCACGCTGGTCACCGTGGCTCCGTCCTCGCACGATCGGCTCAGCAGCCGTGGCTCGTAGCCGCGCTGCCGGTAGGTGTCGCGGAACATCTGGCAGGAGAGCATGATGGAGAGGTACTGGTCGGCCATGGCAATGTTGCAGAAGAGGGCTGTGCCGACGGTGGACGCCACGAGCGAGGCTGTGCCCCTGGCCAGCCGCAGCACGACGCGCATGAGGTCGCGCAGCTGTCCGGTGGCGGTCAGCGCGGCCCCGAAAGTCTGGGCGCAGATGATGAGCCAGATGGTGGGCATCATGCCCACCATGCCGCCAGTATGCACCAGTTCGTTGAGCATGGGCACGCCGGTCTCGATGCTGGTGGCACCGTAGCACACCTGCATCATGCCCTTATAGGAGGCTATCAGGCCGCTGCCCTCATGACCCGAGATGGTGTGGACGAGTGTTGGCTGCACCAGCAGGGCAACGACGACGGCCAGCATGATAGCCAGAAAGAGCACCACCATCGACGGCCAGCGGCGGGCTATCATGACACCCGTGGCGACGGGCACCAGAAGGAGCCAGGGCGAGATAACGAACGTGCGCTGCAGGCCGTCGACAAACTCGGCGACGTTGCCCTGCCCCGAGACGTTCATCGTCAGTCCGGCAATGAGAAACACCGTGAGCGAGATACAGAAGGCTGGCACGGTGGTGTAGAGCATGTAGCGGATATGGGTGAACAGCGGCGTGCCAGCGACGCTGGAGGCAAGCACCGTGGTGTCAGAGAGGGGCGACAGCTTGTCGCCGAAGTAGGCGCCGGTAATGATGGAGCCAGCTATCCAGCCGTCGTCGAAGCCGTGGGCCTTGCCGATGCCCATGAGTGCCACGCCGATGGTGGCCACGGTGGTCCACGACGAGCCTATCATGAGGCTGACCAGCGCGCAGAGCAGCGAACTGCTGACGAGGAACACCTCGGGGCGCAGCAGCTGCATGCCGTAGTAGATCATCGTGGGCACGATGCCCGAGACCATCCACGTGCCGCCGATGGCGCCTATGAGCAGCAGGATGATGATGGCCGGGGTGCAGGAGGCTATCTTGTCGGTCATCTCGCGTTCCAGGTCCTCCCAGGTCATGCGCCCGGAGAAATGGCCGACGAGCACACTGACCGCCGAGGCCACGAGCAGCGACACCTGCGACGCGCCGTCAAGCGTTGCGTTGCCAAAGACGGCAACGCAACACGAGATGAGCGCTATCAGTATCAGGAACGGGATGAACGACATGTATCAGCAGACCTTCTCGAGTCGCTTCATGATAGAGAACATGAAGACGGCCGAAATGAGGCAGAGGGCAATGAACACTGTCCAGACGGCCCAGAGGGGAATGTTGCCCCAGAGATAGCCGCCGACGCCGACGAGCTTGTTGCCGATGGCGGTGGCAACGAACCAGCCGCCCATCATCAGGCCCTTGTACTTCGGGGGAGCCACCTTCGAGACGAACGAGATGCCCATCGGCGAGAGAAGCAGCTCGGCGAAGGTTAATATAAGATAGGTATAGATGAGCAGCTGGGGCGTGGCGTCGGCCATGTGGACAGCCACCTGCTCACCGTCGGGGCCGGCAGTGGTCTGCGGCATGGGCAGCCCAAACGAGGCAACGGCCATAAGGCAGTAGGCCAGTCCGGCGACAACCATACCGTAGGCAATCTTGCGCGGGGCGGAAGGCTCCTTGCCTTTCTTCGACAGCGAGCCGAAGATTGCCAGCGACACGGGCGTCAGGGCGACGACATAGAAGGGGTTGAACTGCTGGAAGATGGGAGCCGAGACGGCCACAATCTCGCCCTTGGTGGCATCGTACTGCAGGAAGAGGAAGGCCAGAGCGACGCAGATGACGACGGCAGAGATAGCCTTGCCCTTGCCGGTCTTCGACTGGAAGAGCGAGAACAGGGCGTAGACGATGAAGATGATGGCCACGAGGTTCCACACGTTGAAGGCCATGCCCTCGACGCCGGTCGACGTCTTGGCGGTGAACTCGTCGGCGAAGTAGGTCAGCGAGAGACCGTTCTGGTGGAAGGCCATCCAGAAGAAGATGACGACGGCGAAGACGAGGCAGAGTGCAATGATGCGCTGCTTGGTCTCCTCCTTCGACAGCTCCTCGACCTCCGACTTGACGCCCTCCTTCTTGGCGCCGCCCTCCACATGGCGGAAGGTGCCGCGGAAGGCGTAATAGATAGCTATCGAGAGGATGAGCGAGGCGCAGGCCACGGCGAAGGCGAAGTGGTAGGAGTCGTTGACCGACGTGCCGAGGTTCTGCTGTGCCCACTCCATAATCTTGACGGCAGCCGTCGGTGCGAAGAGGGCGCCGATGTTGATGGCCATGTAGAAGATGGAGAAGCCCGAGTCGCGCTGCGAGGCGTACTTCGGGTCGTTGTAAAGGTCGCCCACCATGACCTGGAGGTTACCCTTGAAGAGGCCCGTGCCAAGTCCGATGAGCACCAGTGCTGCAAGCATCACGACGAGTGCCACGGTGTCGCCGCCCAGGGGCACTGAGAGCAGCAGATAGCCTGCAAACATGATGAGGATGCCGATGGTCACCATGCGGCCGAAGCCGAACTTGTCGGCCAGCCATCCGCCCACGATGGGCAGGAAGTAGACGAGCATGAGGAAGTCACTGTAGATCTCGCCGGCCCAGCCGGCGTCGAGTCCGTAGTTGGCGCGCAGGAATAGCGCAAAGACGGCGAGCATCGTGTAGTAGCCGAAGCGCTCGCCGGTGTTGGCCAGTGCCAACGCATAGAGTCCTTTAGGTTGGTTCTCAAACATAACTTTTTGTTTTTTATTGGTATTTTACTTGATTTTGTCGTTCTTGCTCTTGACGATGTCGAACAGGTAGGTCGCCTTGACGTAGAAGGTCTGGTAGTCTGACTTGGCAAAGTAGTCGCGCTTCGAACTGCCGTAGACGTTGCCCAGGCCGTAGTAGAACCGGCCTTCGAGCATGATGTGGCCGATGCGGGGCTGCGAGAACTCCAGGCCGAGGCCGACGGCAATGCCGTAGTCGAACTTGTTCTCTATGGGCTTGTGGTACATGTTCGAGAAGTTATAGGTCTTCTTGTCCTGGACGATATCCGGTCCCGAGATGTGCGACACGCGCTGGTTCCACGCCGGGTTGTCGAGGTCGAAGTTATACTCGGCCTCCTCGTTGAGGTAGTAGCCCAGCTGCGGGCCCGCCTGGGCAAAGAACTGGAAGCCGCGGCGCTCGCGCCCCCACCCCATTCGTGCGAACAGCGGCACCTGGATATAGTTCACCCGGCGCAGGTACTCCTCGGGCTGCTCCGTGTCAGGGTTGATGACGGGTGAGTCGTTCTGGTCCCAGATGCGCTCCTGCCAGCCCATCTGGGCGTAGTTGACCTCGCCGACGATGGCACAGATGCTGTTGAAGTACTTCTCGACGGTGTAGCGCATGGTCAGGCCGAACGTCTTGCCCAAGAGCAGGTCTTGCGGCACTTCGGGCACGAAGTCGATGCTGCTGAGCGTGACACCGCCGTTGACACCCACGCCAAACTCGTTGCGATACTGGCCGATCTGAGCCTGCAGGGTGAAGGGTAAGAAGGTAAAAAGGGCGAAAAGTAGTCTCTTCTTCGTTTCCATCTCCATCGTTTAAAAAGCTATCGTTTCCATCCGCTGCTCGGGCATGTAGTGTACAAAGAGCAGCTGGTGGTTGCGCAGTCCGCCGCTACCGTCGCGCTCGAAGCGCAACGGTGTCTGTACAGGCGTATAGGCCGACTGTCCCGGTGCACCGGTAAAGTTTTTACCGTAGGCATTGAAGCCCTGCAGGAAGAACATGGCATGGTCGAAACCGGTGATGGCGAAACGCGGCTGGGCAGCCATCATGTCCTGGTGGAAGTTCCAGCGGTACTTCTGCTGCAGGCGCATCGTACGCGACGACAGCTGATTGAAGTGGAAGTAGGCGGGTATGTACACGTCGTACTTATAGAAGTTGTCCTGCTGGGCCTTGGTGTACATCATCCACTCGGTGTAGCCGAACATGCTGACCTGCACGTCGCGAGCCGTCGTCTTCATGGTGTTGAGCTTGGCGAAGGCGGCCAACAGTTCGGGCGAGCGCCCGGTGTTGAGGATGACGACGTTGGGCTTGCTGTGCTTGAAGGTACGGGCAAACATGGCGTCGGACGACTTCAGGTTGGTAATGCCGTACTCAATGCCGCGGGCCTCAAGCTGGCGGCGCAGCCCTGTGGTGAAGCTGCCCTTCTGGCTGGTGGTGTCGTTGCAGTCGATGAACACGGGGTGGTAGTCCTTGAAGCGGTTCATGAACTGGGCGATAATCGACTCGTTGAGTGCCGCCGGCGACTGGTAGACCTGGAAGATGTTGGGGTTGGTGCTCACCTGCGGCGCATTGATGGAGAAGGGTATCACCAGGCGAATGTCGTTGCGGGTGACGAAGTCTGACAGCTGAGCCATCTGCTTCGAGTAGAGCGGGCCGATGATGATGTCGCACTGACGGGCATCCTTCTCGCGCAGCACGGGGGCAATGTCCTCGTTGTCGGGCGTGTTCCAGGCGTGGACGTCGACCGACAGGCCGAGCTTCTTCAGACTGTCGCAGGCCATCAGCACGCCACGGTAGTACTCCACCATGCGGCGCCCGTCGCCATTGATGTCGTGCAGGGGCAGCATGACGCCCAACCGTATGGGCTTCTTCGACACCCGGCCTGCCACGGGGATCGTGGCCGACGCGCCGTTGGCGGTCGTGGCGCTCTTGACTGTGGGAATGACGATGAAGGCATCCTTCTTCAGCTCGTAGCCCGGCTGGTTCATCTCAGGATTGGCGTCGATGAGCTGCTGGACGGTGAGGCCATACTGGCGGGCTATTCCGAAGATGGTCTCCTTCTTCTTTACCTTATGCATCTCGCGCCCCCCGGAAGTCTGTCCCAGTGCGGGGCTTGCCACAATGCCGGCCAGCGTGGCCAGCAAAAAATATCTAAATAAACGTTTCATTTCTCTATTGATTTCTGTTTTGCGCTACAAAAGTACAAAAAATCTGCGGCACCGTCAACCTTTTTCATTTTTTTTTGTAACTTTGCACCAAATTTCTACTGATTATGCGAATGAAGCTTTCTTTCTTAGTGGTTCTCATGGCGCTTTTCGCCACCACGGGGCACGCCCAAAGCGTGAAGCCGACAGCCACTTACACCGACAAGGACAACAATATCGTGAACAGCGACAATGAGCTGACGGCCGAGGCACCGCTCGACGTCACCTTCAGGGCTAACCCCACTAACATCGGCGACCACACCGTGGCCTACGAGTGGCACTTCCGCAAGGAGAACGCCGAACAAGACCTGATAGTGCGCTATGAAGAGGACACCCAGTACACGTTCACCGAGTCGGGGGCGTTCATCATCACCCTGAAGGCCAGGCTCACCGACATTAACGTCGACCTCGACTCGGCCACCATCAAGGTGACCATCAGCGAGAGCCGGCTGGAGATGCCCAACGCCTTCTCGCCCAACGGCGACGATAAGAACGAGATTTACGGCGCCAAGGGCGTCTGCGACCCTAACAGCACGGCTCACTACAAGAGCATCGTCGAGTTCCACGGCTACATCTTCAACCGCTGGGGCCAGAAGCTCTTCGAGTGGACCGACGTCTCAAAGGGATGGGACGGCACCTTCCACGGCTCGCCCGTCAAGGACGGCGTCTACTTCGTCCTGGTGAAGGCCAAGGGTGCCGACGGCCGCGAATACAACATCAAGAAAGACATCAACCTGCTCAGAAACTTCACCGAGAGCACCAGCTCAACCGGTAACCCATAGCCCACTCTACTCGCCCCAATGCAAGACATGATAAAAGTATTCGGTGCCCGCGTCCACAACCTGAAGAACATCGACGTGGAGATACCGCGCAAGTCGCTGACCGTCATTACCGGACTCAGCGGAAGCGGCAAGTCGTCACTGGCCTTCGACACTATCTTTGCCGAGGGACAGCGACGCTACATCGAGACATTCTCGGCCTACGCCCGCAACTTCCTCGGCGGCATGGAGCGCCCCGACGTCGACAAGATTACGGGGCTCTCGCCCGTCATCAGCATCGAGCAGAAGACCACCAACCGCAATCCCCGCTCCACCGTAGGCACCACCACCGAGGTCTACGACTACATGCGCCTGCTCTTTGCCCGCGCCGGCCATGCCTACAGCTACATGACGGGCGAACCGATGGTGAAGTACACTGAGGAGCGCGTCATCGAAATGATACAGAACGACTACGCCGGGCGCCGCATACTGATACTGGCCCCCCTCGTACGCAGTCGTAAGGGTCACTACCGTGAACTCTTCGAGGCCATGCGCCGTAAGGGCTACCTCAACATCCGCGTCGACGGCGAGATGAAGGAGATTACGCAGGGCATGAAGGTCGACCGCTACAAGAACCACGACATCGAGGTGGTCGTCGACAAGCTAAGCCTCCCCCCAGCCCCCTCCGAAGGAGGTGGAGAGCATACAGCCAACGACCGGCTGAAGAAATCGGTGCAGCTGGCCATGAAGCAGGGCGACGGCCTCATCATGATTCTCGACAAGGACAGCGGCGTGGCGAAGTTTTTCTCAAAACGGCTGATGTGCCCCACCACGGGCATCAGCTACAGCGACCCGGCTCCCAACAACTTCTCGTTCAACTCGCCGCAGGGCGCCTGTCCCCACTGTAAGGGCCTGGGCTATGTCAACGAGATCGACCTGGCCAAGGTCATCCCTAACCGCAAGCTGAGCATTCATGACGGCGGCATCGTGCCGCTCGGCAAGCACAAGAACCAGATGATATTCTGGCAGATAGACGCCCTGCTGAGGAAATACGACTGCACGCTGAAGACGCCGATTGCCGACCTCCCCGACGAGGCCCTGCAGGAGGTCCTCTATGGTTCGCTCGAGAATGTGCGCATTGACAAGGAACTGGTCCACACGTCGAGCGACTACTTCGTCGCCTTCGACGGCATCATCAAGTACCTGCGGCAGGTCATGGAGAACGACGACTCGGCCGCCGGCCAGAAGTGGGCCGACCAGTTCCTGGCCGAGACGCCCTGTCCCGAGTGCCACGGCCAGCGGCTCAACCGCGAGGCGCTCAGCTATCGCATCTGGGACAAGAACATAGCCGAACTGGCAACGATGGACATCAGCGAGCTGCGCGAGTGGCTCGACCACGTCGAGGAGCATCTTGACAACCAGCAGCGACAGATAGCCGCAGAGATACTGAAGGAGATACGCACCCGCCTGGACTTCCTGCTTGAGGTGGGCCTCGACTACCTGGCGCTGAACCGTCCGTCGGCATCGCTCTCAGGCGGCGAGAGCCAGCGCATACGCCTGGCCACACAGATAGGCTCGCAGCTGGTCAACGTGCTGTACATCCTCGACGAGCCCAGCATCGGCCTGCACCAGCGCGACAACGAGCGGCTCATCCGCTCGCTCAAGGAGCTGCGCGACCTGGGCAACACGGTCATCGTCGTCGAGCACGACCGCGACATGATGCTTGCCGCCGACTGGATTATCGACATCGGGCCACGCGCCGGCCGCAAGGGCGGCGAGGTGGTCTTCCAGGGCACGCCCCAGCAGCTGCTGAAGTCCGACACGCTCACCGCCCAATACCTCAACGGTTCTGTCTGTTGCGACATTGCCGCAACACCCCCCGCTGACAAAGAAGCCACCCCCAAGGTGCTGCGCCTGACGGGCTGCACCGGCAACAACCTGAAGAACGTCACCGTGGAGTTCCCCTTGGGCAAGCTCGTCCTCGTCACCGGCGTCTCAGGCTCAGGCAAGTCGACGCTCATCAACGAGACGCTGCAGCCTATACTCTCGAAGCACTTCTACCGTTCGCTGAAGCGCCCCATGAACTACGACAGCATCGAAGGACTGGAGCTGATCGACAAGGTGGTCAACGTCGACCAGTCGCCGCTGGGCCGCACGCCACGCTCCAATCCGGCTACCTACACCGGCGTCTTCGCCGACATCCGCTCGCTCTTCGTGGGACTGCCCGAAGCCAAGATTCGCGGCTACAAGCCCGGACGGTTCTCGTTCAACGTCAAGGGCGGCCGCTGCGAGACCTGCGGCGGCAATGGCTACAAGACCATCGAGATGAACTTCCTGCCCGACATTCAGGTGCCCTGTGAGGAGTGCCACGGACGACGCTACAACCGCGAAACTCTGGAAGTGCGCTACAAGGGTAAGTCGATAGCCGACGTGCTCGACATGACCATCAACCAGGCCGTGGAGTTCTTCGACAACGTGCCCGACATCCTGCGTAAGATAAAAACCATACAGGACGTCGGACTGGGATACATTAAGCTCGGGCAACCCTCGACCACACTCAGCGGCGGCGAGAGCCAGCGCGTGAAACTGGCCACCGAACTGTCGAAACGCGACACAGGCCGCACCGTCTACATCCTCGACGAGCCCACCACGGGTTTGCACTTCGAGGACATCCGCATTCTGATGCAGGTGCTGCGCAGGCTCGTCGACCGCGGCAACACGGTCATCGTCATCGAGCACAACCTCGACGTCATCCGCCAGGCCGACTGGATTATCGACATGGGGCCCGAGGGCGGCCGCCGCGGCGGCGAGGTGCTCACCGTGGGCACTCCCCGCCAGGTGGCACTGAGCGGCGTGGGCTTCACCTCACGCTTCCTGAAGCAGGAACTGGGACTGTAGTCGCACAGATATAAACACAGAGACACAGAGAACTTAAAGTCAACAATGACTCCGAGTCTCTGTGTCTCTGTTTTATAAAACTATACTATAGAACTGCCGGCTTAGAAGTTCACACCGAAGTTGATGAACAGGGCGTTGCTGTGGATAGAGCCCTTGCCGTCGGCAATATTGGCAATACCGAACTGGTAGCCAGCCTCAAGATAGAGCATGTCGTACTCAGCACCACATCCCACCTTGACACCCATGTCGCCATGGTTCACCACGTTGTAAGAACTCTCATCAAGGTCAATCTTGTCGTTCTTGATGCGTCCGCCAATACCCCATGAGAAGTAGGGTCCCAGGAAGGGAAGCACTGCAATCTTGTCGGTAGCCTGAATACCATACTTGAGGACGATGGGGATTTCCAGGTTCTTCAGCGTCATCGTCACATCGTCCTCCTTACCACCACGCTGGGTATAATAGAAACCACTCTCCAAGAACACCGGCGAGGATGATGACACGCGCAAACCGATGACACCGCCCAGCGTCAGACCGGCCTTCATGCCCGAAGCATCATAGTCGCCTGACATCGATGCCAGCGTCAGACCCATACGGGCACCATAGTAGACATTGTTCTTGTCGAGTTCGAAACCACCGCTGGCAAACTGTGCGAACGAAGGCACGGCCAGCATCATTGCTACGATAGCTGCAAAAAACTTCTTCATAATATTACTTTTTAAGTGATTATTGTTTGTAAACTTCTGCAAAATAACAATAAAAATTTCATATAGCCAAACTTTTTAGCTAAAAAAACGTATTTGCATACTATTTGCTGTTGCAGAATTAAGGAAATATGCGTAAATTTGCACCGATTAAATGACATAACAGCAAAGAAAAGATAAAATGAAAAAGATGTTTTTAGGCTCGTTGGCACTCATCGTGCTGGCCGCCACACTGCAGAGTGCAGCTCAAAAGGATGACGAAGTGATGACCAAGGAGAACGGCGGCTACGTCGTGAACACCACCACACTCGGGAAGGATGTGCAGGGCTATGCCGGCACCACCCCTGTAAAGGTCTATATTAAAAAGAATAAGGTAGAGAAGGTGGAGTTCCTGAAGAACCAGGAGACGCCCAAGTACTTTGCCCGCGTGAAGAAGGCGATGCAGGGTAAGTGGGACGGCCTGAAGGTGAAGGACGCTGCCAAGCTGAAGGTCGATGGCGTGACCGGTGCCACCTTCTCGTCGGATGCTGTCAGCAAGAACGTCCAGATAGCACTGGACTACTACCAGAAGCACAAGTGAACAGCCGACTCGCCGCCATCGGCGCCATGCTCATGGCCGTCATCTGCTGCCATGCTACCGACAACCGAAAGTTGTCGGCCTACGTCCGTCAGCTGACGCTACAGCAAGAGCCGGCACTGTCAAGGGCCGCCGACAGGAGCGCCAAGCCCCGCAGGCTGACGGCCTTCGTGCGCATTGATCGCGACAAGGCCGCCGACGTCTGGCACCGCTACGGCTGCCGACCGCTCGCCACGGCAGGCGATATCGCCATCGTCAGTATTCCCGTCGACCGTCTGGCTCAGCTCTCCGACCATCCCGCCGTCAGCCGCATCGAGGCCAGTCCTACAGGCCGCGCCACGATGGACACCACCGCCGTCATCGTCGGTGCCGACCGGCTGTACGCCCCCGACGGGAGGGAGATCATGAGGGGCCTCACCGGCGAAGGGGTCATCGTGGGCGTCATGGACATCGGCTTCGACCTGACCCACCCCAACTTCTACGACGCCTCGGCCACGCGTTACCGCATCGGTGCATTCTGGGACCAGCTCTCGCGCGACACCGTCGGCAGCAGCCTGCCCGTAGGCCGCGACTTCACCAGCTACGACCTCGTCCGCTCACAGCTGCACTCCGTCGACGGACTGACACAGACCCACGGCACCCATACCCTCGGCATCGCCGCCGGTAGCGGTTACCACTCGCCCTACCGGGGCATCGCCTACGACGCCGACATCTGTCTGGTCAGCAACGCCGTCAGCGACGACATCGCACTCATCGACTCGGCCGACGTCGAAAAATACACCACGGCCACCGACGCCCTCGGCTTCAAGTACATCTTCGACTACGCCGACCGCCAGGGAAAGCCCTGCGTGGCCTCGTTCAGCGAGGGCTACCCACCCTACCTCGACAGTGAAGACAGCCTCTACGCCGCCTTCCTCGACAGCCTCACCGGCCCTGGGCGCATCATCGTGGCCTCGGCGGGCAATGAGCGCGTCACCAATACCTACATGAAAAAAGACGTGGGACAGGAGGCGACGGGCGCCTTCATCAGCTCTGCCCTCAAGACGGCCTTCTACCGCATCAAGACGCGCACGCCGCTACGCCTCGCCGTCAAGGCTTACGACCCGGCGTCCGCCACCCTTGACATTACCACGGAGCGGTTCCTGAGCGACTCGGTACTTACCGACACGCTGTTCATCGCCGGCGACACCTGCACCGTGACCACCGACCGCTACCCCTCGACATTCACTGCCGACACGGTCTACAACGTACTGTTTACAGCCAGCAAAGCCCTGTCGGGGCTTCCACCCATTGCCCTGGTCCTACAAGGCAGCACCACCCAGGCCGAGCTCTACGGCAGCTCAGGCAGCGGACTCAAGAGTCTGCCCGACACTGACACACGCTGGACGGCCGCCGAGATGACTCACAACATCCATGCCCCGGCCTGCTTCCCCTCGGTGGTCTGCGTCGGCGCCACCGCCCACCGCTTCGGCTTCACCAACTACCGGGGCGAGTACCGCAACTTCTCAGATGGGCGCACCCTGGGCCGGCTCAGCCCCTACTCGTCAGTAGGTCCTACAATGGGCGGACTGATGAAGCCCGACGTCGTGGCACCCGGCGACAATATCATCTCGTCGTACAGCAGCTACTATCTTGAAAACAAGCCCGACGCCGGCGACATCAACTCCGACGTCGAGCACTTCGACTTCGAGGGCCGCACCTACGCCTGGAATGCCAACTCCGGCACGTCGATGGCTACGCCCGTCGTGGCCGGCGTCATTGCCCTCTGGCTGCAGGCCAAGCCCGACCTGACGCCCGCCGAGGCCATCGAGGCCCTGCGCCACACCTGCCGGCGCCCCGACCCCTCGCTCGCCTACCCTAACAACGAGTACGGCCACGGCGAGATCGACGCCTACCGCGGACTGCTCTACCTGATCGGCGCCGACGGCATAGAAAAGATCAGCCGCCAACACTCCGGTGAGTGTCAGCGGCCGAAAATCTATAATCTTGGCGGTCAGCGCCTCAGCGCGCCCATGAAGGGCATCAACATCGTCGGCGGCCGCAAGGTCGTCGTCAAGTGACTACGCTTCGTCCAGCAGAATCTTCATCATCTCTACAGCTGAGTAAGGCACGGGTGTGCCAGGGCCGAAGATGCAGGCCACACCGGCCTTGTAGAGGAAGTCGTAGTCCTGGGCGGGAATGACACCGCCGGCGGTGACCATGATGTCCTCGCGGCCCAGCTTCTTCAGCTCCTCGATGAGCTGCGGGATGAGGGTCTTGTGACCGGCAGCCAACGAGGAGGCACCGACGATGTGGACGTCGTTCTCGACGGCCTCGCGGGCAGCCTCGGCCGGTGTCTGGAACAGCGGTCCCATGTCGACGTCGAAGCCGCAGTCGGCATAGCCCGTGGCCACCACCTTGGCACCGCGGTCGTGTCCGTCCTGACCCATCTTGGCAATGAAGATACGCGGACGCCGTCCTTCACGCTTTGCAAACTCGTCGGTCATCTTCTTGGCCAACTCGAAGTTACTGTCGTTTTTACTTTCTGAACTATACACGCCTGAAATGGTTCTGATGACTGCTTTATAACGGCCCACGATCTCCTCGCAGGCATCCGAAATCTCTCCCAACGTACAACGCAGCTGGGCGGCCTTGACGGCCAGGTCGAGCAGGTTGTTCTCCGACTTGCGGCCTTCCTGGAAGTCGCGGACGCAGTCGGTGATGGCCTTGAGGGCAGCCTGACAGGCGGCCTCGTCGCGGGTAGCGCGCACTTGCTTCAGGCTCTCCTCCTGCTGCTTGCGCACGGCGGTGTTGTCGACCTCGAGGATGTCGATGGGATCCTCGTGGTCCAGACGGTACTTGTTGATGCCGACGATGGTCTGCTGGCCAGAGTCGATACGTGCCTGGGTACGGGCCGAAGCCTCCTCGATACGCATCTTGGGCAGGCCGGTCTCAATGGCCTTGGCCATGCCGCCGAGTTTCTCAATCTCCTGGATGTGCTCCCAGGCCTTGTGTACCAGCTCGTTGGTGAGCGTCTCTACATAGTAGGAACCGGCCCACGGGTCAATCTGCTTGCAGACCTTCGTCTCGTTCTGGATGTAAATCTGCGTGTTACGGGCGATACGGGCCGAGAAGTCGGTAGGCAGGGCGATGGCCTCGTCGAGTGCGTTGGTGTGCAGCGACTGGGTGTGACCCAAGACGGCGGCCATAGCCTCGATACAGGTGCGGCCCACGTTGTTGAAGGGGTCCTGCTCGGTCAACGACCAGCCGGAGGTCTGCGAGTGGGTACGCAGGGCCAGCGACTTCGGGTTCTTGGCACCGAACGACTTCACGATCTTGGCCCACAGCAGGCGTCCGGCACGCATCTTGGCAATCTCCATGAAGTGGTTCATGCCGATGGCCCAGAAGAAGCTGAGACGCGGAGCGAAGGCGTCGACGTCGATACCGGCGTTGACACCCGTGCGCAGGTAGTCCATACCGTCGGCCAGCGTGTAGGCCAGCTCAATGTCGGCGGTGGCACCAGCCTCCTGCATGTGGTAGCCCGAGATGGAGATCGAGTTGAACTTCGGCATCTTCTGCGAAGTGTACTCGAAGATGTCGGCGATGATCTTCATCGAGAATGCGGGCGGATAGATATAGGTGTTGCGCACCATGAACTCCTTCAGGATGTCGTTCTGAATGGTTCCGGCCATCTCTTCGAGCTGGGCGCCCTGCTCCAGTCCGGCCACGATGTAGAAGGCCAGGATGGGCAGCACGGCACCGTTCATCGTCATCGAGACCGACATCTTGTTGAGGGGAATACCGCTGAACAGCACCTTCATGTTCTCCTCGTTGCAGATTGATACGCCGGCCTTACCCACGTCGCCCACCACACGGGGGTTGTCGGGGTCGTAGCCGCGGTGTGTCGGCAGGTCGAACGCCACGGAGAGGCCCTTCTGGCCTGAGGCCAGGTTACGGCGATAGAAGGCGTTCGACTCCTCAGCCGTCGAGAATCCGGCATACTGGCGGATGGTCCACGGACGGAACGGATACATCATCGAGTACGGACCGCGGAGGTAGGGCGGAATACCGGCCGCGAAGTCGAGGTGCTCCATGCCTTCGAGGTCTTCCTTGGTATAAACGGGCTGAATGTCAATCTGCTCGGGCGTACGCCAGTTAGCGCTGATGCCATTCTCCTTCTGCCACTGCTGGCCGTCCTTCTGCTGGATGCCAGCGTAGATATCTATGTTACTAAAATTCTTGCGTGCCATAATTAGATTCCGAGTTTAGCATTATACGCCTTGAGCGTTTCGAGCTGGTTAGACTTAACGTGAATGAAATTCTCAATACCGGCGGCCTTGAGGTCCTCCGAGCAGGCGGGAGCACCGGCTACGACGAACATGGCACGGCCGGCGAGATACTGGAAGGCGGGGATGGCATACTCAGCATACTCATCGTCGCTCGAGCAGATGACCACGATGTCGGCCTTGGCCTCCAAGGCGGCATCGACACCCTCCTCGACGGTCTTGAAACCGAGGTTGTCCATCACCTTGTAGCCGGCGGCAGCCAGGAAGTTGCACGAGAACTGTGCACGGGCCTGACGCATGGCCAGGTTGCCGATGGTCAGCATGAAGGCGATGGGCTGCTTCTGGGCTTTCTCGGTCGAGAGACGCAGGGTCTCGAACTCCGAGGCGAGGCGCTGCTTGTTGAGCTTAGGCAGCTCGGCCTCCGTCCCGTCTGTTGCTGTAGTACAGCAACATACTGAACCGGCGGGCTGCTTGCCTTCGCTGGTCTCCGTGAAGTTCGGGAACTGGTTGGTGCCCAGGATGAACTCGCGGCGGGTGGCGGCAGCGGCGTGGCGCTTGTCGTTGGTAGCATTCACCGCACTGGTGATGTTACCCTTCTGAGCCTCGCTCAGGAAGCCACCGGCCTCCTCGACAGCGAGCAACAGCTTCCAGCCCTCGCGGGCGATGGCGTCGGTCAGGTGCTCAATGGTGTACGAGCCACCGGCCACGTCGACAAGCTTGTCGAAGTGGGCCTCCTCCTTCAGCAGCAGCTGCTGGTTGCGGGCAATGCGCTCGGCAAAGTCCGTAGGCTGCTCGTAGGGCTTGTCGAAGGGCGTGACGACGATGGAGTCGACATTGGCAATAGCTGCCGACATCGTCTCGGTCTGCGAGCGCAGCAGGTTGACATACGAGTCAAACAGCGTCTGGTTGTACTCCGACGTGTAGGCGCAGACGTGCATCTGGCAGTCGCTGTCGGCCACGCCATACTGCTTCACGATCTGAGCCCACAGCAGGCGGGCTGCACGGAACTTGGCAATCTCCATGAAGTAATTCTCTGAGACGCCCATGTTGAACTTGATGCGGCGGGCGGCCTCGGCGGCATCGACACCAGCCTCGGTCAGCAGGTTCATGTACTCGGCACCCCAGGCCAGGGCATAGCCCAACTCCTGATAGATGTAGGCACCGGCATTGTTCAGCTGGACGCTGTTCACGTTGATGCACTTGTAGCCGGGCAGCTCCTTCAGTGCCTCGATGAGCGGCTTGGCAAACTCAAGGGCGGCGGAGGTGTCCTTGCCCTTGCACATCATCTTGCTGATGGGGTCGAAGTTGATGCTGCCCTTCAGCTCGTCCAGCGGATAGGCCTTCTCCTTGAAGTAAGCCACCAGAATCTCGGCCAGCTCCACGCAGTGGCGCTGACAAGTCTTGAAGTTCAGTTCCACATACTGCGGCAGGATGCCGTCGAGCAGTGTAGCCACGAACTCCTTGCTGACGTCCTTGCCGGCAATCTGGAAACCGAGCGAGTCGACACCTTTGTTCAGGATGTCGAGGGCCTTCTCATTGGCAGCCTTAGCGTCGTCGACCTTGATGTCCTGACGCACGTACCAAAGGTTGTCGGCCTTCTTGTTGCCGCGTACGAACGGGAATTCGCCGGGCAGCGAGTCTACGGCCTTGAGGTCCTTGAGGTCTTCGCGGCGATAAAAGGGCTGCACGTTGAACCCCTCGTTAGTTCTCCATACGAGCCGCTTCTGGAAGTCGGCTCCCTTCAAGTCTACCTGTATCTTGTCCAGCCACTCTTGTGTGGTAGGCGCGGTAAACTCGGTGAAGAGTTTCTCTTTGTTGTTTGACATAGTTGTGTTTTTAATTATTATATAAGTTGTATATCTGTCTTTCCGTAAAGATGTGCAAAGATACAAACTTTTTCTGAACAAACGAACTTTTTAGTAAATATTATCATTTTATGCAGAAACAAAACACTTCGAAAGAGGCCCCAAAACGCCCAAAACTGCCCCTGCCCCATCCCACCGTTTGAAGCCACGAACAGCCGACCACAGATTTCTTATTCTCATCCGTCACATCCGCCACCAGCCTATAACGCATTGACTTACAGTGTAATAGATGGGTAACGGATGTGACGGATAATTAAAAGACTCAAACGGATAACGTTATTTGCGGGAAAAAGGGCAGGAAAGTTTGGGAATGTCGGAAAGTGTTTGTAACTTTGCCGCCGAAATGAAAAAAGCAATAATGATATTCTGCTGGCTGGCTGCGGGCTTTGGCAGCATCAGCGGACAGACCTTCAGCATCGATACCATCAGCGACGAGGTGTTCCAGCGGATGAAGGGTAAATCGTATGGCAGCGACTGCAGCGTGCCTCGTTCAGAACTGCGCTATCTGCGGCTGTCGCACTATGGCGGCGACGGCATGATACACGATGGCGAGTTAGTATGTAACAAAATGATAGCTAACGACTTGAAAGAAATATTTCAAGTTTTGTTCAAGCACAAATACCCTATAGAGCGGATGCGGCTTATCGACGACTACGACGCTGACGACGAACGCTCGATGACGGACAACAACACCAGCTGCTTCAACTTCAGGACCATTGCCGGTTCGAAGAAACTGTCGAAGCACTCGCTGGGCCTGGCCATCGACATCAACCCGCTGTACAACCCCTGCGTCAAGCAGAGTAAGAACGGCGGCACCATCGTACAGCCGGCCTCGGCGCGCCGCTATGCCAACCGCAAAAAGCGGTGGCCGTACAAAATAACAAAGGGCGACCTGTGCTACCGTCTGTTCGTCGAGCACGGCTTCAAATGGGGCGGAGAGTGGCGCTCGCTGAAGGACTATCAGCACTTTGAACGTTAAAGAAATTAAAAGGCAGAAAATACTTGCACATTTATAGCGCTTTTGTGCCATTTTCTTGCTACCTTTGCACCAAAAAATACGTTATCGTGTATTATGGAATCATTTCAATGGTTAATTAATCTCTTTACCAATACCGAATCGGTAGCCCATATCGCCATACTCTATGCGGTGGTCATAGCGGTCGGTGTCTATCTCGGAAAAATCAAAATCTTCGGCATCTCGCTCGGCGTCACCTTTGTGCTCTTCACCGGTATCGTTGCCGGTCACATCGGGTTCACGGCTCCGACCGACATCCTGACATTCATTCAAGACTTCGGACTCATCCTGTTTGTCTTCATGATCGGTCTGCAGGTGGGACCGGGCTTCTTTGAGAGTTTCGGCACTGCGGGCATCAAGCTCAACGGACTGGCCGCCACGGCCATCTTGCTGAACATCGCCGTGATGTTTGCCTGCTACTTCATCTTCTTCGACACCAGCGACAAAGCGTCACTGCCCATGATGGTCGGTACGCTCTACGGTGCCGTGACCAATACGCCGGGTCTCGGTGCTGCCAACGAGGCACTGGGCACCGTCTTCGGCGACAACGCCCCTCCCATCGCCTCGGCCTATGCCTGCGCCTACCCTCTCGGCGTGCTGGGCATCATCGGTGCCATTATTCTTATAAGGTATATCTGCAAGGTGAAGCTCGAGAAAGAGGAGAGCGACCTGGAGGCTAAGGAAGACGGCAACGTGGCCAAGAAGCCCCACCACATGCACCTCGAAGTGTCGAACAAATATCTCGAGGGCCGCACGCTGCTGCAGGTCCACGACTTCCTGAACCGCGACTTCGTCGTTTCGCGCATTCTGCACGAGGGTCACGTCTCGATACCCAACCGCGACACGGTGTTCCACGTTGGCGACCAGATGTACATCGTCTGCGCCGAGGCCGACTACGAGGCCATCGTGGCCTTCATCGGCCCTGTGGTCGAGGTCGACTGGGCCCAGCAGGACCAGCCGTTAGTATCGAAGCGCATACTCGTGACCAACCCCAAGATTAACGGTAAGACGCTGGGCCAGATGCACTTCTCGAGTGTCCACGGCGTCAACGTCACCCGCTTCACCCGCCACGGCATGGACCTCTTTGCCTCAGCCTCGCTGCCCCTGCAGGTGGGCGACCGCCTGATGGTGGTAGGCCCGCAGGACGCCGTCGACCGCGTAGCCAACCTGATGGGCAACTCCGTGCGCCGTCTCGATGCGCCTAACATTGCCACCATCTTCGTCGGCATCTTCCTCGGCCTCATCTTCGGTTCGCTGCCCATAGCCATCCCCGGCATGCCGGTGCCCATGAAGCTCGGTCTGGCCGGCGGTCCGCTCATCATCGCCATCCTTATTGGCCGCTACGGCTACAAGATAAAGCTCGTCACCTACACCTCGACGTCGGCCAACATGATGCTGCGCGAGATTGGCCTGGTATTGTTCCTGGCCTCGGTGGGCATCAAGGCCGGCGCGTCGTTCTTCGAGACGGTAGTCCAGGGCGACGGTCTGCTCTACGTGCTGACGGGCTTCCTCATCACCGTCATCCCGATACTGATTGTCGGCCCGATAGCACGGCTGAAGTTCAAGTTCAACTACTTCACCATTGCCGGTATGATAGCCGGCACGTACACCGACCCCCCTGCACTGGCATACGCCAACAGCATCTGCTCGAAGGACGCCCCTGCCGTAGGCTACTCGACGGTCTACCCGCTGTCGATGTTCCTGCGCATACTGACGGCCCAGCTGGTGGTACTCTTCTTCTGTGGATGACCCAACATTGACTAAACCCTATTTAATAATACACGTAACAAAAGCATGAACAAGTTCAGATTACTTTGCGGCGCACTGCTGCTGTCAGGAATCTCAACGATGTACGGCCAGGGGGCCAGGAACATCGTCATCAACGAGGTCATGACAAACAACACCGCCAGCATCGAAGATGAATTCGGAGTACGCCAGGCGTGGATAGAGCTTGAGAACACCTCGTTCACGACCTACAACATCCGCGGCATGTACCTGACGACAGACCGCAGCGTACTCGACCCGCAGATGAGCGTGCCTGAACGCATCAAGCGCATGAGTGCCATCCCCAGCGGTGACACACGTACGAACATGGGCGGACGCCAGCACATCGTCTTCTTCGGCAACTCGAACCCCGCGCAGGGCAAGTTGCACCTCTCGCTGAAGGTTCCCATGTCGGAGCCCGTTTGGATAGCTCTCTACAACGGCAACGCCGTCGAGCTGATTGACTCGGTCACCGTGCCGGCCCTCAATGCCGACCAGTCGTACGCCCGCCAGGGAAAGAAGTGGAGTGTGAAGGCAACCCAGAATGTCACGCCGGGTATCGAGAACTTCATCAAGACCGACGAGACGAAGGACGCCAAACTGAAGCGCGACGACCCCTACGGCATCGGCATCACGCTGCTGGCCATGGGCATCGTGTTCACCTGTCTGGCCGTGCTGTTCATCTTCTTCTCGCTCTTCGGCCTGCTCATGCGCCACATGGAGACCGCCCGCAAGGTGGCCAACACGCAGCCCATCAAGCCCATCACGAAGACGGTGGAGAAGACGGCCGAGACCGTCCACAAGACGGGTGTCATCCTGCAGGAGGGTCTCAAGACGAAGGGTATCGACCGCGAAGTCTACATGGCCGTCATCGGCATGGCCCTGAAGCAGTATGAGGACGACGTCCACGACGTGGAGTCGGGCATCATCACCATCAAGGAGAAGACCTCGTCGCCCTGGAACGATGAGTTTCACCAGATGACTCAGTTCCACGTATAAAAAGGGAACAGTGAAAAGGGAACAGTGAAAAGGGAACAGTGAAAAGTGAAAAGTGAGAAGTGATAATCGAAAAACTGTAAATCGAAAATAACAAAGATGAATAAGTATCAGTATAAAGTACAGGGTGTCGACTACGAAGTAGAGATTGAGGAAGTAGACGGCAACATCGCAAAAGTGAACGTCAACGGTATTCCGTTCGAAGTAGAGTTGCAGAAACCCATCAACGCAGCCAAGCATCCCACCATGACCAGGCCCAAAGTAGAGGCTCCGAAGCCCGTGGCAGCCGCTCCTGCCGCCGCAGTGGCAGCCGCACCGGCGCAGCCCGCCGCTCCCGCCGGAGCCGGCACTCCCGTGAAGGCTCCCCTGCCTGGCACCGTCACCGAGGTGAAGGTCAGCGTCGGCCAGCAAGTGGCCGTCGGCGACGTCGTCCTCGTACTCGAAGCCATGAAGATGCAGAACAATATTGAGGCCGAGTATGCAGGCACCGTCACCTCCGTCGTCGTCAAGCCCGGCGAAACCGTAATGGAGGGTGCCGTGCTGCTGACCATCGGATAACTTACAATTGACAATTCACAATTGACAATTCACAATTATGGATCTTGGACAGTTTATCATACAGAACTTCAATGAGTTTCTTACCTACACGGCGTTTGCTAACGCCACTGTGGGCAACCTCATTATGATAGCAGTGGGCGCCTTCTTCATCTGGCTCGCCATCAAGAAGGACTTCGAACCGCTGCTGCTCGTGCCCATCGGACTGGGCATCATCCTGGGCAACATACCCTTCCGAGCCGACGCCGGACTCGAAATCGGTCTCTACGAAGACAACTCCGTGCTTAACATCTTCTACCAGGGTGTACGACAAGGCTGGTACCCGCCGCTCATATTCCTCGGCATCGGTGCCATGACCGACTTCTCGGCACTGCTGGCCAACCCCAAGCTGATGCTCATCGGAGCAGCAGCACAGTTCGGCATCTTCGGTGCCTACATGGTGGCCCTGGCCTTTGGCTTCGAGCCCTCACAGGCAGCCGGTATCGCCATCATCGGCGGTGCCGACGGTCCCACGGCCATCTTCCTCTCCAGCAAGCTGTCGCCCAACCTCATGGGTGCCATCGCCGTGTGCGCCTACTCCTACATGGCTCTCGTGCCGCTGATCCAGCCGCCCCTCATGCGACTGCTCACCACCAAGAAGGAGCGCACCATCAAGATGAAGCCGGCACGCCAGGTGAGCCAGACGGAGCGCATACTCTTCCCCATCATCGGACTGCTGCTGACGACGTTCATCGTCCCCTCTGGCCTGCCTCTGCTCGGCATGCTCTTCTTCGGCAACCTGCTGAAGGAGTCGGGCAAGACCACCCGCCTGGCCAAGACTGCCGGTGCCGCCCTGAACGACATCGTCGTCATGCTCCTCGGCCTTACCGTGGGCTGCTCTACGCAGGCCTCCGAGTTCCTGACGATGAACACCGTGTTCATCTTCATCATCGGTGCCTTCGCCTTCGCCATCGCCACGGCCTCTGGCGTCTGCTTCGTCAAGGTGATGAACCTCTTCCTGCCGAAGGACAAGAAGCTCAACCCGCTGATCGGCAATGCCGGCGTGAGTGCAGTCCCCATGGCCGCCCGCATCTCAAACAACCTCGGACTGGAGTACGACCGCCACAACTTCCTGCTCATGCACGCCATGGGTCCCAATGTGGCCGGCGTCATCGGCTCGGCCGTAGCTGCCGGTGCGCTGCTCGGCTTCCTGTCCTAACCAGCGATGCCTATGAACCTGCAACGCCGTCTGACCCTGCCCAACGACATCAATGCCATTCCTCAGCTGAACGTGTTTCTCGACACAGTCTTTGAGGAAGCCGGCATTGTAGACATGGAACTGACCATGACGCTGAACCTCGCCATGGAGGAGGCCATCGTCAATGTCATGGACTACGCCTACCCCAACGGGGCCGAGGGCACCGTCAGCATCGACGTCATGACAGACAGCGAGCTCATCACGTTCGTCATCACTGACAGCGGCATACCCTTCGACCCGACGACCGCCAAGGATGTAGACATCACGCTGCCCGCCGAGGAGCGCTCTATCGGCGGACTGGGCATACACCTCATCCGGCAGATCATGGACGACATCAAGTATGAGCGTAAGGACGACAAGAACATATTAACCCTGAGAAAGTATTTAAACTGCGAAAGCGAAAACTTAAACTTATAGTATTATGAACATAGACATCAGAGAAGAGAACGGCGGATATATCGCTGCATTTGTCGGTCGGCTTGACACGCCCTCAGCCATCAAAGCCCAACAGGACATCACCGTGCTGATAGAAAACGCTGACAAGGAGATTACCCTCGACTGCACCAAACTCGAGTATATCAGCAGTTCGGGCCTGCGCCTGTTCCTCGCCCTGCGCAAGGAAGCAACGGCCAAAGGCGGGAAAATCATTGTCAAGAACATCAACGACGAAATCAAGAAGGTATTCATGATGACCGGCTTTTATAACCTCTTCACCATCCTTTAACGGATGATGAAGAGGCAAAAAAGACCGAAAAAGCAATTTTTTTGAAAAAAACTACGAAAATATTTGCAAGAACCAAATAAATGTAGTACCTTTGCACCCGCAAACGAAAGGAACGTTAGTGACACAATGGTGCCTTAGCTCAGTTGGTAGAGCATCGGACTGAAAATCCGTGTGTCCCCGGTTCGATTCCTGGAGGTACCACTCCTCCT
>OCTX012289006.1_pt1 | contig 26284 bp, 25 predicted proteins | sample 1539691 | NCBI WGS metagenome assembly OCTX01 (sample SAMN02144231, study PRJEB22623) | gut metagenome | biome: sheep rumen | host: Ovis aries | place: New Zealand
ACCCGTGACAACGTCTCGGGAAAGTCCAGCAATGTCATAAAATTTTGCCTGAAAGGCAATACAATAGAAATTGCTTTCACGTCTTGTTTCCTCATAAATGTAGAATTTCTCTTAAAAACTCTATGTCTCTGTATTTTATGTGCTCGCCTACGGCTCGCACGTGGGAAGGGGTTAGGGCGTTCCGCCCTTAACAATCCTCATTTATGACACTCCAACTGCAATTTTTCTCCTAATTTTTAATTTTGAATGGACGTTATTTAGCAGAAACACCACAATATGATGCCTCTACTTCACATACCAATCATACGTCTTCTTGGCATAGAAAGTGATCCTTTCCATCAGTTCGGGTGGCTGGACATCACTTGCCATTATTCCTGAGTTGAGAATCATAAACGCGATGCTGTCGTAATTGTCGGAATAGAAATGCATTATATATGAGTCGCTCAATTCTTCCTCACATACAAATCCGTAATATTCTTTCCAGTTGTCAAGATATCTATAGACGTCTTTCTTGATGCGGAAACTGATGTTTGGAGTATGGTGGAACGGCTTTTGGGATTCGATAAACTCAGATATCGAGAATATGTCGTCTTTAGCGCATGGCAAATCGGTGATATTAAGTTCAACAATTCTGTCCAGACGGAAATCACGATAGCTTTTTCTCAGTCGGCACCATGCGAAAAGATGCCAGTTGCCGAGGTAGTTGCATAGCCCTACACATTCCAGCATCCGTTCAACGGGCTTTGAATCTTTTAACGACAGGTATTTGATTTTCAATATTTTCTTGTCGGCAATGGCTTTCTGAATATCGCTTATATATAGGTTTTTGACGGGATTATGCCCGATGACCTCCACGTGCTGTGATATGGTTTCGGCTATTTCTTTTTCCTGTGGTTTGAGGATGGCTTTAATTTTGAAAAGAGCATTTTCATAATCTTTGTTGACGGTGCAGTCGGAATTTTGAGAAAGCAGTTTGGCTCCGACGATAAGAGCTGAGGCTTCTTCTTTGGTGAAAGCCACAGGACGGAGTGTGTAGCCGTCGTTGATGAAGTATCCTATGCCAGCCTCAGCACCTATTGGTATTCCCGTCTCCTCGAGAGCACGGAGATCCCTATATATAGTTCTGACACTCAGATCAAACCTCTCTGCAAGTTCTTGAGCGGTAACCACTTTCTTCGATTGAAGGTGAGTGAGGATAGCTTGAAGACGGTCGGTGCGATTCATTTTGATTATTGTAATAATGTGAAGCAAAAATAATAAATCACCACAAGGTTTCAAATATAGAGAAAGGCATGTGGTGATTTTATTATGTGTCGACAGATGATCAAACCAAACCTATCATCACTTCTGTGATGCAGTTTTCCTGGTTCTCAAAATCACAGCGGATGTAGACTTCACGTGTTACGCCAGTAGTCTGTAGAGCGTTGTCCGCTACGTGCTTCATCAGCTTGCAGTAGACGGGGCCGAGTTCAGCCCACGGTCCTTCGTGAAGAGTCTGGAGGGCTTTGAATTCTTTGGCCTCACCAATCTCGAATCCTTCAGGTTTCAATCCATTACCGTCGCCAATGATAGGGAGCATTATTTCAAGTTTGAAGACGGTGTCCGGTTTGCCGTCCGGACCGGTATACTGCCAGATCTGTGGCTCCAGAGTCTGATAGCCGCATCGTTGGGCTTCTGCGTAGAGCTCGGAAGGCTTTGTGCCAGTGTACTTGTCAAGATCCTTAAGAGTCGCATTTGTTGTGAACTTCATCACCTTCTTTGCCTTTACTGTTGTAATTCTCATTTTATTAAATTTTAAAGATGAATACTAGTGTCGATTTCGTTATCGACGTTGCAAAATTAGAGGGGTGGAGTGACAACATTATGTCAGTAGGTTTTGCAGAAAAATGAAGATTTTTAAGAATCTATTTAACGACAATTCGACAAAATTAAAAAATAGGGGAAAATCGGTAGTCGGAGTGTCATAAATGAGGATTGTTAAGGGCGGAACGCCCTAACTTCCCCTCTTTCCGCGAATCCGCAAGGATGAGCGATCAAAAATGCAATCATTGTGCTTCTATTAAAATATATGTGCTCGCCTACGGCTCGCATGTTAGGAGGGGTTAGGGCCAATATCTATTAAACATGGGCCCTTAACAATCCTCGACTTTATAACCAAATAATTAAATTAAATTTGAACAGATTCTTATAGCTGACATTGTTTTCTGTTTTTATCATTATTCCTATTGCGGGCAGGTTTGAAATCTGCCCCTACGATCATGGGAATGATTGACTATTTGGAAACGTCTATTTCTAAGGATTTTTCGCAAAAAAATCAGAAAATAATTCAAAAAATAACAATAAATGTTGTGTGCGATATAATTTTTCATTAGTTTTGCATGTAGTTCAGTAAGGGATTGATTTTTCGCCTTTGCAGAACAAATAAAAATAAATCGTAAACGATTAAAAATTTATAGCTATGGGAATTTACGACATTAAAGTTACAAAGCGTGAAAACTTTCAGGACAAAGAGGTTTCGCTTAGTGAGTATCAGGGCAAGGTTATGCTGATAGTCAACACAGCAACAGGCTGTGGTTTAACTCCCCAGTATGAGGCATTGGAGAAGCTTTACCGCAAGTATGAGGCGGTTGGCTTTACAATCCTTGATTTCCCATGCAACCAGTTCATGGAGCAGGCCAAGGGAAACGATGAGGAGATTTCGTCTTTCTGCACATTGAAGTATGACACTACTTTCCCTCGTTTCAAAAAGATAGATGTGAATGGAGAAAATGAATCTCCTCTCTACACATTCTTGAAAAATGCTATTGCGGAGCGAGACAATAAGGGCTTCAGTGTTAAGAATGTGCTTCTTTCGCTTACTTCAAAAATCAATGGCAAGAGTGGTAAGAAGAGTGATATAGAGTGGAATTTTGAAAAATTTCTTGTGGATAAGAATGGCAATGTAGTGAAGCGTTTTGCTCCTACGGTGACGCCTGATCAGATTGAGTCGGAGGTTGTTAAGCTTTTGAAGGTGTAATGACAAGAAAAGGAAATCTTGGATGATTTGGTAGATTAAACGAACTGAAAAAAGCCAACTGGGTGGATATCCAGTTGGCTTTTTATTTCTAGGCATGAGTTTTTTTACTCTATGCTCTCCTCAATACTTTTCAATACGTAGTCAAGGATCTCTTGTGAGTGGCAGGCAGATATGAAGTTTCCCTCAAATTGTGACGGGCTTACATATATGCCTCTGCTGAGCATGTTTCTGAAATATTTTGCGAATCGTTCCTGGTCGCTTTTCTTTGTGTCTTGGAAATTACGGACTGGATTGTCGTTGAAGAACATTGTAAACATAGAGCCGCAATGGTTGAGCTGGATGCCTTTTCCCTCAACAATCTTTTCCAACTTTTCAATGAACTTGTTGCTTCTTTCCTCAAGCTCTTCATAGAATCCAGGCTGTGACAACTGATTCAATGTCTCTATTCCTGCAGCCATAGCCACAGGGTTGCCGCTTAGTGTGCCAGCCTGATATACCGGTCCGTCTGGGGCAAGACAGCGCATGATGTCCTCTCTTCCGCCGAATGCGGCTGCCGGGAATCCTCCGCCAGCTATCTTTCCGACTGTTGTCATATCTGGTTTGATGCCGAATCTTTGTTGAGCACCTCCTCTTGAAAGACGGAATCCTGTTATCACCTCGTCGAAGATCAGGACGGCTCCATGTTGGGATGTCACTTCTCTGGTTGTTTTCAAAAACTCTTCGGTTGGGACTACCACACCCATGTTGCAAGCGACTGGTTCAAGGATGAGGGCCGCCACTTTGTCGCCATTCTCAGCGAAATATTTCTTTAGAGCCTCAGTGTCATTATAAGGTAGGACGACGGTATGCTTCACGAAATCGTTAGGCACTCCTGCCGACGATGCGTTGGAGATATTGGCGACGCCAGATCCAGCCGCAACAAGCAGGTGGTCGGCATGACCGTGATAATTGCCTTCGAATTTCACCAATATATCTCGACCTGTGTATCCGCGTGCCACACGTATAGCCGACATAGTGGCTTCCGTACCGCTGTTCACGAATCTTAGACGTTCCATGGAAGGGATTGCCTCTCTAACCTTTTGGGCTAGGATGGTTTCGCTTACAGTAGGGATACCGTAACTGCTGCCGCGCAAAACGGCGTCGCAGGCAGCTTTGCTGACTTTCTCTTGGTTGTGTCCTAGAATGAAGACTCCCCATGACATGCAAAAGTCGATGAATTTGTTGTCGTCGATATCGGTGATGTATGCGCCTTTGGCCTCCTTAACGAAAAGAGGAGTTGTCCCTACGCTGCGTAATGCGCGTACCGGACTGTTGACACCTCCTGGTATTACTTGTAGAGCCTCGGCAAATGCCGCTGCTGACTTTTCTCTGTTGTTTATGCCCATCTCTGCATGTATTCTTTAGCGTAGTAAGTAATGATGTATTTTGCTCCGGCTCTCTTGATGGCGATGAGACTTTCGAAAACGATGCGTTTCTCATCAAGGAATCCCATTTTTGCGGCAGCTTTAGCCATTGAGTATTCTCCACTCACTTGGTATGCCACCATTGGAATATTTGGGAATTTTTCCACACCACGAGCGATGATGTCAAGGTATGGCATGGCTGGTTTCACCATTGTCCAGTCTGCTCCTTCCGCAACGTCGGCCTCTATCTCTCCGATTCCCTGATCGTGAGTTCTGAAATCCATCTGGTATGTTCTTCTGTCTCCAAAAGATGGGGCAGAGTCAGCAGCGTCTCTGAAAGGTCCGTAATAAGCGGACGCATATTTTGCGGAGTAAGCCATGATTTTGCATTTGTCACGAAGTCCGGCCTCTTTCAATCGCTTGTCGAGAGCTTCGATCTGACCGTCCATCATTGCCGACGGTGCTACGAAATCAGCTCCTGCTTTGGCATGGACGTATGCCATCTCTGCAAGCAATGGTAGAGTCGCGTCATTGTCGACGTCGTTGTCCTTCAACAATCCGCAATGTCCGTGACTTGTGTATTCGCAAAGGCAGACATCTGTGAAGACCAAAACTTCAGGAACGGCTTTTTTGATTGCTTTGACGGCTCTGCAAACAAGAGCATCCTCAGTATATGCCAAAGATCCTCGTTCATCTTTCAGTTTGTCGTCGATGACACCGAACAATAATATTTTGTTTATACCTAATTTGTAAACTTCCTTAACATCATCCACCAAAGTGTCGATGGAAAATCTATAAATGCCAGGCATACTTGAGATTTCGCTTTTTATGCCAGTACCTTCCACAACGAAGTATGGAAATATGAAATCCTCAGCTTTCACATTTACGTCAGCATATCGGTCGCGAGTGGCCTGATCTTTTCTGAATTCTCTATATCTGATCATTTTATATGTTTTTATTTAGTATTTCCATTAAATGTTTTTCTGTGACAACGCCTCTGGTTTTCAGCTCTTTGTCGGTTGGCAGATATCCGTACAATTTCACAAAATTATCAATTGTGCTTGGCGACGTGAATATGATGCGGTCAATTTCCGACAGGTCTACTTTCTTTGGGTTGCTTGGCATTATATTTTCGTATGCAGTGACTGTTGTCACTTGGAAGCCCAGTTCTCTGAGTCCGTCTGGAATCAGGTTGAGAGCCAGATTAGATCGTGGAATAAGCACATGCCCCCTTTCTCTATTTGAAAACCAATCGATCACTCCATACGAGTTGTCTTCTTCCACCTGCTCGATATCTTGAAACCCAGCTTCAACGAGGGCCAGTGTTGTGGTGGCACCTATCGACACAACTTTTTTGTTTGGCATGATGTGTTGCGGATCTCTGCCGTCGAGATTCAAACTCCAATATTTTACAGAATATCTGCTTGTGAAGAGCAGGTATCCGACATTTTCGCTTTTATCGTCATACCATTGAAAAAGTGCTTTACGAAGTTGTGAGTCGTCTTTTACTGGCACTATTTCAATTAATGGTGTGTGGATATACTCTTTGTTGTTGCAGACGAGACCTGTAAATAATGTGCTCATACCAAACTGTCTTTTTGGAAAATGGCTTTCAGGTCGGCTCTCCCTTTCTTCGCTGTGATGGCAAGCCGGCCCTGCATAGGATGAGTGGCAAACGGTAGAATCTCAGCTATCTCGTTTTCCATCCCAAGACGTTTGAGCGCGCATGTCGCCACGATGGCGGCATCTATATCCCCACGTCGCACCTGGGCTACACGATCCTCTATACAACCACGAATGTCTACAATCTGGATGTCTGGGCGAAGGGCTAACAGCTCCTTGCGTCTTAATGGAGAGCTTGTCCCAATTTTGCTGCCTGGTTTCAGTTCCGACAATTTGAGATTATTGAAACTTACGAGTGAGTCTGTCTTGTCGAATGCTTCATAAAGGGCTATCACTTCCAGGTCTGGATGCAGCTTTTCAGGAAGATCTTTAGCTGAATGGATGGCGATATCCGCGTCGCCGTTCAGCAGAGCGGCATCAAGCTCTCTTGTGAACATGTCGTCGGGAGCCTCACCGTTCAACAGGGAAATCTTCAGGTTTTTGTCGCCATACGATTCGGAATAGATCACAGTGTGGGGCACGTCTGGAAAACGGTTGAAAACCTCAGTGACCTGCAGTCTGGACAGCTTGCTGCTTCTGGCAATCACACGTACAGGTTTGGACCTGCTATCGCGTCTGTCGAGAATCTCCTTAAGTTTTTCAATCTCTTCCTCTATCATTTTTTCTGCTTTTTCCACTTCGTCTTCTCTGATGGAAAGGTTGGCTTTCACCAGTTCCTCCACATCGTGAAGATTATAAAGCGTTATGCCATCCACAGAGCCTACATTAGGATCGATGTCGCGAGGGAAGGCAAGATCTATACACAGCATTTTGTGTCTGGTAGTTATATCTTCCTTGCAGATCACATGGTCGGGGGAAGATGTGGCACTTATAACGACGTCGCTATTGCCCAGCACGTCAGGAAGTTGGTCGAATCCGTGGCATTCTATTGAATATTTTTCGGCAATTTCCTCGGCATTGGCGACTGTTCGGTTGATGAGCATCACATTCTCTGCACCTTTGTTTTTGAGAAACTTTATGATGTCTTCGTTAAGTTTGTTGACGCCGATTATTGCGATCTTTGCTGTCTTGACGTCAATATGTTCTTTCTTTATGATCTCGATGGCTGCGAGGCTGTGGCTGACAGCTCCATATGATATTTGGGTGTCAACGCGCACTTGTTTGCCGATCTCCAAAGCGCATTCAAACAGTTTGTGGATTCCGCTCGGCAGTTTCTGACCGCTTTGTCTGGCGGTCATATATGCGTCTTTGACTTGTCCTTGAACAGCCTTTTCACCCATGATGGCTGATTCCAGTCCACAAACAACTCTGAAAAGATGGCGTGCCACGTCGTCGGGCACTTTGCCATCACCATAGTAAAGCTCTATACGGTTGCAAGTTTGCAAAAGGACCGATGGACCTACCGATAAAGTTTCCAATTTCTGAAGAAATTCCTCTCGGTCGGTGAGCGATGCGTTTTGGTGGTTGATGGATATATATTGTATCATTATTAAATCCAGTTAGTTGCTTTAATCCAGTCAGTTAGATACTTAATGTTTTGGAATGGAGTGTTTGGCATCACGCCATGACCCAAGTTTAATATCCAACCAGGATTGTTTGCGAAAAATGGCTTGTAGTTTTTCTCCATATAGTTGATGATCTCATCCTTGGATGCGAATAGCAGCATAGGATCTATGTTGCCTTGCAGACCCACTTGAGGATGCACCATTTGTCGTGCCTGAGGAAGAGATGTCTGCCAATCTATGCTTACGAAATCGCATAGATCAGGTGTCACTAGGCTCAAACCAGCCCCTAATCCTTTTGGGAAAAATATGAAAGGAATGCCCTTTGATCTTACAGCGTCGGCGATACGTCTTACAGCCGGAATAAACATTTCCTTGTAGATATCCAATGGCATTAATCCAGCGTGGGTATCAAACAGCTGGAAGGCATCAACGCCACGGTTTATCTGCTGTGTCGCGTATTCAATACTGAATTCTGTGACTGCGTCAATCAGAAGTTCAGTCTCCTTTTTGTTCTGATATATGAATTTACGAGCCTCTGGAAACTCATGTTTGAGGCTTGTCCCCTGCAACATGTAGAATAGGGTGGTGAGTGGAGCTCCACAAAAACCAAGTAGTGGAACGTCGCTTTGACGTTTCACTAATTCGATGGCACTATACACGAAAGAGAGCTTGTCACTGTCAGGTGATAAACATTTGTGTGGATTTTGTGCATCAACAAGTGGATTGTGGAAAACAGGACCTTTGTCTGTCCACTCAATGTCCATTCCCATAGCGGTAGGGATGGTGAGTATGTCACTGAAAATAATCGCCGCGTCGACGCCAAGATCCTCTACAGGAAGCAAAGTCACCTTTGCCGCAAGCTTTGGCGTTGTCATCAGTTCCCGGAAACTGTATTGTTTTCTAAGTTCATTGTAGCTTGGAAGAATACGTCCAGCTTGTCTCATATACCAAACCGGTGGTCTGTTGTGGTCTTTGCTCTTCAATGTTCTTATAAACACGTTGTCCATGAAATGTATTAATTATAATATGCAAAGGTCATCATATTTATTGAAATATGCAAAAATAATTGTGCAAACAAGAATTTCATTTTATATCTGTCCGTTTTTGTGAACTCGCAGAGGAAAGTGAAGGAGGGTCAATATCTATCAAACACGGGCCATTAAAAATCCTTAAAATCAGTCATAAACGACAAAAAACTATTTTAATATTGATAAAATCAAAAAATAGTACCGATTTTTTGATTTACAACTCAAAAAATCGGTGCTATTTTTTAGTTTAGCCTTTTTTTATAACTTTGCATAATAAATAAATATTAAGATGTCACTCATAAAAAGACTTTTACAAGATCATATTGAGGAACGTATGTTCAAAGGTAAAGCAATCATTCTTATTGGAGCACGACAAGTAGGAAAATCCACACTATGCCAACAAATATTGGATTCTTCTAATTTGCCGGTAGGCAAAGATCAGATTCTTTCGTTGTATTGTGATGATGCTTATGCACGAGAATTGCTTGAACATGCCGATAATCTGAATGATATGCGTCAACTGGTTGCCAATAATAAACTTATATACGTAGATGAAGCACAGCGCATACAAGGTATAGGAATAAGACTAAAGTTAATTACTGATCATTTTAAGGATGTTCAGTTGCTTGTGACAGGGTCTTCATCGTTTATGTTGCAAGGTAAATTGAACGAACCTCTTACAGGTCGTAAATTTGAGTATCAGCTATTTCCTATATCCATGCAGGAAATTTTGAATGATGGTGGTATATTACGTGCCAAACAGAAGTTCGAATCGATGCTGATATATGGGTCGTATCCTGATGTGATAACCGGAGAGCAAAATCCGCGTGAAATATTGCAGAACCTATCAGGTAGCTATATGTATCAGGATTTACTCTCATTGGAGGGGGTACGAAAACCAGTAATAATAGAAAAATTACTTGTGGCATTGGCGTTACAAGTTGGCAGTGAGGTCTCATATAATGAGTTGGCTCTTACCGTTGGAACAGATAGTAGAACGATTGAGAAATATGTTGACTTGCTAGAGAAGTGCTATATCGTCTTTCGTTTGAATGGTCTGAGCAGAAATCTTAGATCAGAACTGAAGAAAAGCAAGAAAATATATTTTTACGACAACGGCATAAGGAATGCTCTCATTCAAAATTTCAATTCCATCAACCTTCGTCAAGACATGGGTGCATTGTGGGAGAATTTTTTTATTTCGGAACGCATGAAATACAATCGTTATAATGGTCGCTATGTGAATACTTATTTTTGGAGAACAAAAGAGCAGCAAGAAATAGACTATATAGAAGAATGCGACGGAGCGATGACAGCATTTGAAATGAAATGGAATCCTAATAAAGGTGGCTCAAAATTTCCCAAAGCTTTCCTAGAGGCATACAATATCAAGGAAACAGTTGTTATAACTCCCAATAATTATTTGGACTGGCTACAATAATAACATAAACATAAGAGTGCATTAAGAACCCTTTTTCCTATAGCTTGAATTTCAGCGAAAATTCAAGTGAGTGGTCGCTGTGCTTATACGTCACGTCTTCTCTTATTGGAGGCAAAACACTGCGATAGTCAAACTCGTAGATGACGCTTAAATACAAGGCTGACACTATCTTGCATTCTATTTCTGCCTCATTCCTTATCAAATAATCATTGAACTCGCCCACTTTCGGCTGATAGAAAATTTTCTCTATCAGATGGACCGACTCACCAATCTTTTGCTTCATTTTGGGCCTCAGGGAGAGACGGAATGCCTGGTCATCCAAGGTTTTCTTATCGTCTGTGTAGTCGACGACATCGTAAAGCCCAGCCAGACTGATGGAGTAGTCGCAGACTTTGGGTTTGTTATAAATACGGTATTTGACTCCCGCCACTGAATACAATCTGAAGTTGTAGCCTTTGTAAGTGTTGTGGACGTACTCACATGCAAGCAGTGGCGACCATTTCCTGTACTGTATAAAGTCTACTTTAAGTGCAGCTTCAATGCCGTTGTTTTTTATTTTATGGTCGCTTTGGGAAAAGGTGTATTTTCCTGCCAATGCGAATGAAATAGTGCTGTCGTCTGTAGCGATCCCTCCCGTCGCCTTGATATCTGATTTATCGATGTTTCCTGAACTCAATGATCCTCCAGCAGAGAGAAATCCAGACAATTTTTTCTCTTTCGCTTCTTCCTTTTTTTCTGTCTCTTCTGCATTCGACGTGAATGTGCAGAACATTATCATTGTCAATAATACAATGATTAGATGAGGTTTACGTAACATAAATTCTGATTCTTTGCGCAAAGATAGTGAAAATTTGCCAGATGAACTCATAGTGGATTATGGGTTTGCACTATTTGTCACGTCACCTGAGTCTCTCCGGATTTTAATAAATGAAGCCGAATTTTTCAGCAAATTTACAATTTTGCACGATAGAGTATGCAATTTTTAAACCACAGAGGCCAGAAGGTCCCAGAGAAAAGTCAACGACTTTTTTGAGAGAAAGAGAGAAAATTGTGCAGAGACAATAATAGAAATTGATAGTTTTTACTTATTTCCTTTAGCTCTGTTATGTGTAACACAAAGCATCTGACAATTATTTATATCTGTTGCACCTCCTTTGCTCCATGCTGTCACATGGTCTGCATCCATTTCCGATAGTTTCCAAATCTTTGTTTTGTTGGTATTGTCACCCAAAGCACATAGAGGACAGTTGGATTGACCTGCAGCTTCTGCCGTTTGGGTTTGTTTAGCATAAACGGTTTTTTTGGTTGCATCATCGAATACTCTTACTTCAATCAGTTTGTGTTCCACACACCCGCCAAGGATGTATTCATATATGCCTTTTCTGTTCTTTACGTATGGGTCGCCATATAGTTCTTTCACCTTCTTGTCCACGTCATCTATGCTATATGCCTTTGTGTGGTAGGTCTCATAGAGCCGTCCCCATTCCAATCCGCACATTTCTTTTTCAACTGATTTGAAGGTTGTGGATATCCATTCAATGACGCTTATAAAGTATGTTTTCAGTTCATTGATGTTTGTGTCCTGACGATGTTGGCTCATGTAGTTGTCAACAGCTCCTTTGCTCACCCAGTCGAGAGCTGTGCGTAGAAAGTCCTGACGAATGACAGAACCAGAGACGTATGCACTCCATTTTTGAATGTTGGCATTTTGTGAGTTTGAAAACTCTGCTTTTGCGAGTGTAACGAATGGACCAGAATAGATGGCATTAAGAAGTTCTTGCTCTTTTAGTGGTACTCCAGCTATGTTGATAGTCTTGAACCACTCTTTGATTTCACTTTCTTCACCTTCGCAAATATAGATGAGCAATGGAGTCTGCATTATCTTGTCTTGCAGATTTTTTGGAAGTCCGCTGAAGTATTGTTCCATTCCGTTACTATCCTTTATTGCGAATTTTTTTGTCACATATCGACCAAAGGAAGTGATACGTTGTTGACCGTCGAGCACTTCATATTTATCTTCACCTATTTTGTTGAAATAGATGATTCCCAACGGATAGCCCTTTATGATTGAATCTATCACAGCCACATCTTTTTTGCCATCCGCATAGATGTAGTTTCGCTGATACTCTGGTTGGATGGTGAGTTTTCCGTCTAATCCAAAAAGACCTTTCCCTTCCAATTCATTATATTGGAAGCCTTTGCAGATATCTGCGATGGTGATGTCGGTACGTAGGGTTGTTTTCATGGATTATTTGTATTTGACATGAACACGAATATTGCCTTTGCTGCCAGCACCCATAGATATGTCTACGTCTTCTATTGGAACAGAAAAATGAGCACCTGCTTCTCCTGAAATTTCAATGTCCATACTTTCGACTCCTTTTTTCTTTCCTTCTTCGATAAGTTTAATTGCGGTTTCTTTTTGTTCCTCTGCAGAGGGAACAGAAGCAAACAATTTTCTAAACCCAAGTACACCAATGCCTAATATAGGGTTGATAATCATCAATGCTTTGTTAGCGTTATCAAGACCTTCTTTAGTTGTCAAATCTAATTTCATAGTACAAAAATTAAGAGTTAATAATTGATAATCTATAGTTTGATTTTACGGATTAAAAGTCTTTTATATTCTGAATGAACTTTTTCTCCATTGGGTCCTAAGTAATATGTTTTTTTATTTCCAACTCCTGGCAATACAGCATTTTCATTTGTTTTTCCACCTGAAGAACCGGTTGCCTCATTAGTTGAAGTTAACATCTCACTATAATCATTATATCTTTTTATATCTGGACATGAATCGTGACATCCAATTTGAGTTAAGCCTAATATCTCAAATTGCTCTGGACAATATTTGTCCATAAAAGAAATCGGAACGCCCATTGCTTCTTCATAATCACATGGAATAGCATCAGTAAACGGAACTTCTATAGCATCGTAATTGTCGTAGTGTTGATATTCTTTGCCCTTTATTTCTTTATGCTTGCTGAATTTGATATTGTCTTCCATAGTCATCAGTTTCAAAGGCTGATGACGACGTCCATGATCTATATTGGTGAACCATCTGACTCCTTTAACTCGAATATAATGATTGCCGGAATCGTCTATTCTCCATCCTGATGCTTGTAATGGATAATCATTTGGTACCATAAATTCTCTATCTCCACTATTTATAGATTGACCAAACCAAAGTTTGTTTTTCATTATTAAAGGAAAAACTTCTTTATATGTAATGGCGTTCATATTTCCGATGATGCAAAATTTTTTGTTTGCTTCCATAATCCACGCTACAAATTCTCTGAACAGAGAGAATGGTGGATTTGTGATGATTATGTCCGCTTCATCACGCAATTTTTTCACCTCATCGCTCCGAAAATCACCGTCGCCTTCAAGATAATTCCATTCGAGATCGTCATAGTCTATGGTGCCGTTGTTGTTCACGTCTCTTTCCAGAATGAAAATCTTGCCGTTAGTTTTGGATTTATCTTTGTCGTAGTTGGGGTTTTCCGTCTCGAAGAGAGTAGGTTGCCAACTTTTTATAGTTTTGCTTTCTGGGGCGAAACTCGTGGAAATCAGTTTCTTTAGCCCGAATTCCTCAAAGTTTTGTGCAAAAAATTTAGTGAAGTTGCTCCATTCTGGATCATCACATGGAAGAAGGATAGTTTTTCCTCTGAAAACGTCGGGGTTATATTCGAGGTATGCGTTCACCTCTTTTTGAATGTCGGCATATTGCGTGTAGAACTCGTCGTTCTTGGCATTTTTAGCCGCTCCAAGATTGCTATTTCCTGCCATGATTGATAGTCGTTTTCAGCACTTGACTATCAATTCCCATCGGGTAGTGTCGGGCGAAAAGAAAGGTGTGGACCTTTCTACTCGCGTTCACAGGGAAGCCTGAGATGAAACCCCGCCCATACTTATAGAAGCCCACACCAGACGGTGCGAGCATCAACTACTTGTATAAGTATGGAAGCGAAGCCACTTTCAAAGCGTCTCCGTGAACATTGCTATCCGATTTTCAAATCAAATCAGTTTCTCAGGCTTTTTGGTTTGAACGCGAATAATAGCTAATGCTTATGTTAAAAATATGTATTTACTTCAAAAAATTACTTTCTGTTTTTTACAAATTATATTAATGCGTCTGATCTCTAATTCCATAGAGATTTTATAAATGAATCTTTATGGTCTTCAAGAAAAACGGTTGTAAATTATTGCAAATATATAGAGAAAATTAAAAAAACGACATTTTATTACTTGTAATTTATAAAGATGTCAGTCTCCATTCTAGATACCAATTCATATGCCTAATTGATTTTTGCAATCCTCATATCGGATCCTTCAAATGAATTTTCAATAAATGAAACCGAACATTTTTACAATTTTGCACGATAGAGTATGCAAAAATCTTCAAAAATTGCACGATAGAGTATGCAATTTTGCCGTAAAACTGCATGATGCACTATGCAAATTTTATGTGATAAGTATCCGAATCAGGCACTTTAAAAAGAAAAGTGTATTTTTTAAGGGGTTGATTTTACGGAAAAGTGTATTTTTTGAGTGCTATTTTTTACGGAAAAGTGTATTTTTGAAGTGCTATTTTTTACGGAAAAGTGTATTTTGTATGCTTAAAAGAAAGATTTACAATAATATAGAATCGTATCTGAAAGAACCATCGAATAAGATGCTATTAATAGATGGGGCAAGGCAGATTGGTAAGTCGTATATTATACGATCAGTTGGGCAATCTTTGTTTCCTAATTATATTGAGATAAATATGGAGGAGGATAAGCAGGGAGAAAGATTGTTTGCAGAAGCAAAGACAATAAAGGATTTCTATCTAGCATTAAGTTCTATTGCAGGAGATAGGATGGGAGATAAAGTGTCTACTCTTGTTTTCATAGATGAGATACAAGCGTATGATCATCTTCTTACGCTCGTAAAATTTTTAATGCAAGATGATAAATTTACATATATTGCTAGTGGTTCACAATTGGGAATAACCTTAAGGAAGACACAGTCTATCCCTGGAGGATATTATGAACGGGTAAGGATGTACCCTCTCGACTTTGAGGAATTCTTGTGGGCAAATGGAGTAGGTGAACTGGTCATAGAAAGTATGCGAGAGTCATTTAACGACGGTAAGAGTTTGAATGAGGGATTGCACAACAGGATAATGGATTTACTTAGGAAATATTTGCTTGTCGGTGGATTGCCAGACGCGGTCAATTGTTTTGTCGCAGAGCAGAATATAATAAAAATCCGCCAGATTCATAGCGATATCCATGATCTTTATTTGAATGATGCCGCAAAATACGAGCAAGAATCGGGGCGAAAGTTAAAGGTACAGCGAATATATAATATGATTCCGTCGCTCATGGAGAATAAAAAGAAAAGGGTTGTGGTCAAGGATATTGAAGAGAAAAGAGGGAAACGTATAGCCGATTATGAAGACGAGTTTGAATATCTGATAGCTTCAGGTATAACGGCAGAATGCAAGGCAATAAGTCAACCATCTTATCCATTGTGTCAAAACGAGGGGAAGAATCTTCTTAAACTATATATGAATGATGTCGGGATGCTTACAGCAATGCTTTATCGTAACAATATAAAAGCGGTTATGGATGACGAGTGTAGTGTGAATCTTGGTGCTGTATATGAGACGTTTGTCGCAGATGAATTGAAGGCTCATGGAAATGACTGTTTTTATTATGATAATAAAAAATATGGAGAGGTGGATTTTCTTGTGGATGATGTTAAAAACTTATCTACTATGCCACTTGAAGTAAAGTCTGGTAAAGACTACAAAATACACAGCGCTCTTGATCATTTTCTTGAAGTGAAAAACTACGACATACATAAAGCATATGTTTTAAGTAATGAAAGGCAGATTTTTACGGAATCTGATATTACTTATATCCCTATATACTTTGTAATGTTTTTCGCATCTAATGAAGAACCGATAGGAGAGTGGTGACATATGGTTATGAATCCAAATTTTTCCTACATTTGTAAAAATATTATTTAAATCAACGACATGAAAATAAGACATATCATAGTTGCGACGTTGCTTGCTTTATCTGTAGCGTCTTGCTCCACAAAACAGACTCCGATCGACCGTTTGACTCAGCTGAGCGAGCAGCTCGACAAGAGCGACGCTAAATACTCTGAAGAGGAGTGGGTGGCATTGGGTTCTGAACTTGAGGAAATAGAGGAAGAGGTTCAGAAGAATAAGAGCCAGTATACTGAGGAGGAACTTCAGGAGATCAACCGTCTTAAAGGCAAATGTCTTGGCAAATTGGCTAAGAAGGCGGCAAACGATTTCGCTGATGAACTTGGCAATTTCCTTAAGGGTTCTGCAGGAATGTTGGACGGGTTCATGGATGAAATCAACAAGGGAAAAGAGGAATAGTTGGAGGTTGAGAGGTTGGAGGTTAACAGGTTAGAGAATAGTGGTTGAAGGGTAAAGATAAGAGGTTGGAGAAGACGTTGGGATTTATGAAGCAACTGAAATTGGACATATTAATACCCAAGGAGAGATACAAAATCATCAACTCTACAGTCACTGATCTGGGGACAAATAAAGTATGTCCGAGTGTTATGATTGTAAACAGATCGCTTCTGAATTTCAGACAAAAAGAGGCGTTTGCGTGGGGTTGTCAAATAACAATCTGTTTGACGGAGCTTTTAGAGAATGGTTTGCCAACTAAGGAGTCGGAAGCAAAGGTGAATAATCTTCAATGTTTGATCGACGGAAAGATTAAGGAATCTGTCGAATCTCCTAACGCTCTGTTTGTTGTAAAAGAGATACAGAACGGAATTTGCAAACTCCATTATCAGGTTAGAGATGCCAAGTCTACCAAGAGAATCCTGAAGAAACTGAATAATCAGAATCTGTTTGATTTGGAGTGGGATTATGAGATATGTTACGACGAGGAGTGGGCTGACACTGAATGGGTTTGGGATTATTTTAAGTTGCCTTGGCACACTGTGGTGAAGTATCGTCCCGAGTTTTACAATGAGCAAGGTCATTACACAAAAGACGAGTGGACAAGCATCTGTGATGTGGATAAGGAGTATGATGGACACAAGTTCACACTCAAAGAATATATTGAAGTGGAGAGCCATTACGTCAACTTTATTAGAGAACTTATGGAAAAATCCGAGATGGAGTTTGTAACGATTCGTCGTTTAGGTCTTTACGATAGTATCTCCAACCAAATAGCTAAGGATAAACGGTACAGAGAGATAAACGAGTCTCTTAAGGATTTGGATAGATCGCTCAGGAAAGGACTCAGGATACACAGATCGAAAATAGGCAATTATATCAGAGCCTGTTTGAGGGAATTGGCAGATATTTCATTTGAAAACAAGGGCAAAGGTTTTGAGTTTGATTTCGGTTACGATTATTATATGCATATTCGTAGCTCATTGCCAGTTGAGCAATTGAGACAAATTGCCAGACAAAATGATTTGTTCTTGGATCCAAGATAATAAAATAGGCAACCCATTCGGATTGCCTATTTTATTTTGTAATCAGCGAGTTCACAATCATAAAGAGAATGACATTTAGCTATGTCTTATTTTATGACTGATATTTCTGTTTTTTTCGTCTGAAAGACGCTACCGAGCAAAGCGAGAGTAACCCGTGACGAAGTCTCGGGTTGATGTGGCGATGATACAAAACTTTGCCTGAAAGGCAATACCATAAGTACTACTTTCTCGTCTTTTCCCCTCAAAAAAGCGTGGCTTTTCTCTGTGAACTTTGTGCTTTTGTGGTTTTATTCAATTCTGTGTGCTCGCCTACGGCTCGCACGTGGGGAGGGGTTAGGACGTTCCGTCCTTAACAATCCTCATTTTTTGACCTATACTCCTATTTTTTCTGATACTTGACCTATATTCTATATCTTCTTAATTCGAATGCAATATCTTTATAAGCGTAGGTTCCACCGTACTTTCCTTTTTTAACAATAATACCAATAGCATTAGTTTTTTCAATCCATTCAGATGCACTTAAAACGAAATTAAGAAGACTTGCTTGCATTCTAAAGTGGTCAAATTCGACCACTTTAAATTTTGGATTATGCATTAATTCCCAAGTTCCAAGAAATTCAATTGTATATCTATTCCTAATCCAATTTTTAATAATATCAGCTAGCTTTTGAAACCAATCCTATTGCATTTGTGGATTCTATCCATTCTTTTGTACTTATTCTAAAATTGTTTAATCCTGCCATTGATTTAATTCTGTCGAATTCGACAGAATTAAAATTTGGATTATACACTTTTTCCCAAATGCCTAAAAATTCTATGGTGTTTCGATTTCTTAACCAATTGTGGAAAAAGAATTCTCCATCATGAGCTTTCATCATTTTTCCTCAGTGTTTTTTTATATGTGCTCGCCTACGGCTCGCACGTGGGGAGGGGTTAGGACGTTCCGTCCTTAATAATCCTCAAACTGTAGCCAACTTATTTAATTGAATTTTAGCAGCTTCTAACTTTCACGATTGTTATCTCGGAATCATCTACTGTTATCTTAGCCATTTTCCTTATTATCATTATAAATAGGCAACCCATTCGGATTGCCTATTTTTAATTTTTATTTAGCATTTAGCATTTAGCATTTAGCATTTAGCATTTAGCATTTAGCATTTAGCATTTAGCATTTAGCATTTAGCATTTCTAATTTATCATTCTCCAAGTTCTCCTTCGTCGTATTTCTGATATAGGAAATCGTTGTAAGGGTAACGTTGGATATGAATCTCTTTAACCTTGTCGTAGAGTAGCTTCTTGAAGTCTTCAAGATTCGACTTGTCTTTTGCTGAGATGAATATGCAGTTGCTGTTGTTCATCTTTGCCATCCACATTTTTTTCAAATCTTCAAGTGAATAGTTCTCTCGTTTGATTGGAGTAAGGTCGTCTTCCGCCTTCTCTATGTATGTGAATGCGTCAATCTTGTTGAACACAAGAATGGTCGGTTTCTCCTCTTTGTTGATCTCCGACAATGTTTTCTCCACCACTGCGATCTGGTCTTCGAATGTCGGATTGGAAACATCCACCACATGCACAAGCAGGTCTGCCTCTCTCACCTCGTCGAGTGTACTTTTGAAGCTTTCCACAAGATCAGTCGGCAGTTTACGGATGAATCCTACTGTGTCAGAAAGCAGGAACGGAAGGTTTTCCACCGTCACTTTTCTCACTGTTGTGTCGAGAGTGGCGAAGAGCTTGTTCTCTGCGAAGACGTCGCTCTTGGAAAGCATGTTCATGATTGTGGATTTGCCGACGTTGGTGTAGCCCACAAGCGCCACACGCACCATCTTGCCACGGTTCTTGCGCTGTGTGCTCTTCTGCTTGTCGATCTCCTTCAGTTCTTCCTTCAACAGCGATATTCTGTTGAGGATGATACGACGGTCGGTCTCAATCTGCGTCTCTCCTGTACCACGCATACCGATACCTCCCTTCTGACGGTCCAAGTGTGTCCACATTCGGGTCAGACGTGGCAACAGGTATCTGCATTGTGCCAGCTCCACTTGCGTCTTGGCATGTGCTGTCTGAGCGCGCATTGCGAAGATGTCGAGGATAAGTGTCGTACGGTCGAGGATCTTGACTTTCAGCTCTTTCTCGATGTTGCGCAACTGTTTGGGCGACAACTCGTCGTCGAAAATCACAAGGCTGATGGAATTCTCCTCGTCTTCCTCATGATCGATGATATAGTTTCTTATCTCCTCAATCTTACCAGGTCCAACATAGAAGTTGGAGTTTGGCTGGACCAGTTTTTGGATGAAGAAACGCTGCGGATATGCCCCCGCCGTCTCCGCAAGGAAAGCCAACTCGTCAAGATATTCCTTTGCCTTCTGCTCCGACACTGTCTGTGTGGCGACTCCGACAAGGATTGCTCTTTCGTCGAATATTTCAGTTTTTACTTCCTGCATTTCAATTACTCGTTTTCTTTTTCTTTGATAGCGGCACGTACAGCAGCGTCGATCTCCTCCATCAAATCTGGATTTGCTTTAAGGAATTCCTTGGCTGCGTCGCGTCCCTGAGCGATTTTCTCATCGTTGTAGCTGTACCATGAACCGCTCTTCTTGATTATTCCATATTCCACACCGTAGTCGATAAGCTCTCCTGTGTATGAGATTCCCTCACCAAACATGATGTCGAACGATGCACTGCGGAAAGGAGGCGCCACCTTGTTCTTCACGATCTTCACCTTAGTGCTGTTTCCGATCACCTGGTCGCCATCCTTGATAGCTGATGTGCGGCGGATGTCGATTCTGACAGAGGCGTAGAATTTAAGTGCGTTACCACCTGTTGTTGTCTCTGGGTTGCCAAACATCACGCCGATCTTGTCACGAAGCTGGTTGATGAAGATACATGTTGTATTTGTTTTGTCGATAGTGGCAGTAAGTTTTCTCATTGCCTGGCTCATCAGACGGGCCTGCAAGCCCATCTTTGAATCTCCCATCTCACCTTCGATTTCGGCTTTTGGAGTAAGTGCCGCAACAGAGTCGACAACCACCAAATCCACTGCAGATGAACGGATCAGCTGGTCGGCGATCTCAAGCGCCTGCTCACCGTTGTCTGGCTGCGACATCACAAGGTTGTTGGTGTCGACGCCGAGTTTCTCTGCATAGAATCTGTCGAACGCGTGCTCAGCGTCGATGATAGCGGCAAGTCCACCTGCCTTCTGGGCTTGAGCGATTGCGTGGATGGCAAGAGTTGTCTTACCAGACGATTCTGGTCCGAAGATCTCGATTATTCTTCCACGTGGGTATCCGCCTACGCCAAGGGCGAGGTCAAGGCCGATCGAACCAGATGGGATCACTGGCACGTTTGTAGCCACATGGTCGCCCATACGCATGATCGAACCCTTTCCGTGGTCTTTCTCTATTTTCTCCATTGCAAGCTGCAATGCTTTTAGCTTCTCTGCTGATGGAGCCACCGCTCCGTTGGTCTTTTCGTTTCCTTCCATTTTTTTACTGTTTAAAAAAACTAATTCTAAGTATTTGCTTTGTCTGTTCGTCTATCCTGAAACGGTTGTCTGTTCGTTGGCCCACCACCCAAATGATGTCGCCACATTTGCCGTCTGTCAGGATCCATGTATTTTCTTTTTCAAATAAACTAAGTTTCTGATCCACAAAGAAATCGCTGAGTTTTTTTCTGCCTTTCATCCCAAACGGACAGAAAGAGTCGGCTTGTTTCCATTTCCTCAATGTCAGAGGGAATGTCAGTTTTTTATAGTCGACGCAGCATACGTTTTTGTCTTTGACGATTGTGAAACTGTTGCTGTCGAATATCTCGGCCATGAATTTGAGGTTGAGATTGAAGAATGCTGCGACGTTGCGTATCTCATATTCTTCTTGTTCGTCCGCATACATTTCGTTGTCGTCTTTTCGCAGCTGTATGAAGAGTTTGTCTCTGTCTCTGAGCGCGCGTATTCCGGATGCGGAGTAGAACTGTTTTCCTGAAGAGTTTTCCTCAAATATACATGTGAAGATGTTGTACACTGTGGATGCGGAAAAACCGTATGGCTTCAACACCTCATATAATACATATATCGGTTCGGGCGCCGTGCGTATCTTTTCAATGTCGAGCACATCCATGCCCTCCCTGTGCTCTACGATCTCATCACGAAGGATCTCCACGTAGTGCATTACGAAGTTTTGCGCGCGTGTGAGGTTTTCGATGCTTTGGATTGTCGACGTGCGGAAACTTGGATTGATGGTTTCCAATGCGGGGATGATGATGTTGCGCACCTTGTTCCTCACATAGACCACTTCGCTGTTGGTGCTGTCCTCGACGTAGTCAAGACCATTGTCGTATATGTAGTCGTTGATGTCGTTGCGTGTGATGCGGAGAAACGGACGTACGATATTGCCGTTTTTGGCTTTTATACCTGTCAGACCATGCAGGCCTGTGCCTCGGGTGATATTGATCAGGAATGTCTCCACCACGTCGTCGGCATGGTGTGCCACCGCTATATATTTGCATCCCGTCAACTTGAGCAGGGATTCAAACCATTCATAACGCAGTTCACGGGCTGCCATTTCAATCGACAGCTTGTTCTGGCGGGCATACAGCTCTGTATCGAAATCTATAGTGTAGAATGGCACATCCATATCCTGGACGTGCTTTGTCACAAATTCGCTGTCTCTGTTGGATTCCTCTCCGCGGAGATGGAAATTGCAGTGTGCGACGACGATGTCATAACCCAAACGATAAAGCACATGCAGAAGAGCAATGGAGTCACGTCCACCGCTCACACCGATAAGGATTTTGTCCTTTCTTGTGAAAAGAGCCTCTTTTTCGATAAATTGCTTTACCTTCGTTTCCATAGCGGAAATCTTAAGTTGTAGATAGTTTAGTTGTCTGCGTTTCTAACCAGGCTGACGGCACCTTTCAATTTATAGTCAGCGCCATCCACTCCTTTGGCTTTCACCACATAGTAGTAGGCACCGATTGGAGCGTCATTGCCTTTGTATGTGCCGTCCCATCCCACTGTGATGTCTTTTGAATTGTACATCTCTTTGCCCATGGTGTTGTAGATCCAGATCTCATACTCATTGATGGATGTATAAGTCGGGCGTAACTCGTCGTTGTAGCTGTCGCCGTTAGGTGTGAACACTGTTGGCATCAGCAGGTATGATGTCTTTACTTTGAATCCTGTGACAATTGTGTCCTTGCATACGCCGTTGTCGCATGTAAGTGTTATGAAATGCGTTCCATAGTTTTGGATAGGCACCTGATTAACAGTCATGTCGTTGTAGAACTTGTTGTATCTGTTGCGGAATGTGCCGGTAGAGTCGTTGAAGAAACTCCATTCGTATGATGCGTCGACAGTGTCAGCAGGCGTGTTGTCGACGGAATTACGCTCCAAGTTGATGGTCAGAGGCCCCGAATACATGTAGTTGCCGACGTTTGTTTTGGCATCTTCCAAAGTACCGAACACCAAATTGTCCTCACCACGTTTCTCTGTGTTGTGCGGTATGGCTTCACCGTCGACAGTGAGCTGAGCTGTGGAGAACGGCAGCAGTGAGCGGAATGTGTCTGAGACGTATTCATACTGGGAGAATTTGTCTTTCAGCTTGAAGACGGTATGTCTTTTAGGCTTTGGAATAAACAGGGTTGAATCGTTGTTGACTCCGTTTACGACAACTTCCATTGGCTTGTCGTTGATGTTTATGCCATCTGCCTCGTAGTCTTCGTAAGTAAGGATGATATTGTCCTGGATATCGACAGTCTCACCTCTTGAGTTGACGTAAGAGTTGGCATACACAAGATTCGAAAACTTCACTTTCAAATCTGGACCACAAACGAGGTTGCTTATAGTATCGTAATCACAAACTTTCACTGTCGGCGCCACCGCAGTCTTCTTCACGTAGCACAAATATGCCTTGCCTGAATTTTCTTTCTCACCGTCGCCATCCGACTTATATAAGAGAGTGTAACACTTGCCTGTGCCTATTGTGACAGTTGCCCCAGTCACCTTGACAGTGTCTTTTCCTGAAACAAGCATGGCGTTGTTTATTCCTGATTCTGTTTGGTCGGGGGCGATATTTATGGTTGCGCTGTCCGCATCACCCACAAAAACCAATTCACCAGACGATCCCTCCTTATAAAATGTGGTGGAGTTATCGACTGGATTGAAAGAGACTGCTGAGGCTGCAAGTGTAGCCATGGCAGCAAAAATATTAGCGACGAAACGTCTTTTCTTCATTAGCGTAATCTGTTGAGGCTTCTAATCTTGGCTTCGTCCACTCCAATTGCCTTGACGGCGAGCATATCCAAAATAATGGAAACAATCGGCATGAAGGTCGCCCAAGTAATGGAAATTCCATATCCATCAAAGTTATCTGTTGCCACATAAGCAGCGACGGCTGCGCTGTTTAAAAGTATAAGTATGATGGCCAAAGATATCACTCTCATCTGACGTACTCTGTTCTTATACAAGAAGATAGAGCCGAATGTGAGAAGCATGATGATAATATGAATAGTCATTGTGACAGGGAAATCCATCACTGAATAACTGCAAACGTCAATAGTCTCCGCATTAAAAAATTTGATACAATCGTTACACGCTACCAAAAGCAAAAAAATGACGCTGATAAATAGATAAACTGTCTGTATTCTCTGAATCATTTTTATAAAGTTTAAACCTAAAAGCAAAAGTAAGAAAAAAATGGAAACAAAAGCAAAATGTGATGAAATTTTACACATTTGTAATGTGTTTGTGCAATTTTTATTGCATAAATGTGCATTTTTATTGTATATTTATCCATTATTGGCATTTGAGAGCATGAGAAAATGTCATTTCTTTACTTTTGTGGGTTTTTATATGCAATAGATTAATCTTTCAACCATTTCACAGATTTGCAACCGTCAAATGCAAAATCTCCAACCTTCACATTCTCCTTCGAATTATCAATTACAATTTCAAGATAACTGCATCCCTCAAAAGCCCATTTTCCGATGCTTGTCACCCCCTCTGGAATTTTTATGCTGTTCAAACTGCTACACCCAGAAAAAGCCCATTTTCCGATGCTTGTCACACTTGATGGAATATTTACGTTCGTCAAACCGCTGCAACCAAAAAAAGCGGAATCTCCGATGTTTGTCACACTCTTAGGAATCTTAATGCTTGTCAAACTGCTACACCCAGAAAAAGCCCATTCTCCGATGCTTGTCACTCCTTTAGGGATTACGACATCTGTGCATTTTTCCTTGTTTCCAATCCAGCCATAGCATTTAGTGCCTTTGTCATAGACCAATAACTTTGGCTCCAATCTATTGCATCCCTTAAAAGCCGATCCTCCGATGCTTGTCACTCCATCTGGAATATTTATGCTTGTCAAACTGACGCATTCACGAAAAGCAGATCTTCCGATGCTGGTCACTCCCTCAGGAATGATTATGTTGGTCAAACTGCTGCATCCCTCAAATGCAGATTCTCCGATGCTTGTCACCCCTTCTGAAATCTTTATGCTTGTCAAACTTTTGCATCCACTAAAAGCTCCGTATTCTATACTAGTCAAACCTTCAGGGATATTTATGCTTGTCAAACCAGGACAATCGAAAAAGGCATTCATTCCGATGCTTGACACACTCTCAGGAATATCTATGCTGATCAAACTTTCACAATGAGAAAAAGCATATTTTCCTATGTTGGTCAAACCCTTAGGAATATTAATGCTGGACAATCGTCTACATCCAAAAAAAACATAATTTTCTATCTTTGTTATATTCTCTGAAATTTCGATGTTTGTCAAATTTTCACATCCCCAAAAAACACTCTCATCGATGTTTGTCACACTAGTAGGGATTTCAATTTTTGCCAAACTGCTGCAATTAATAAAAGCAGATTCTCCTATGCTAGTCACACCTTCTGGGATCACAACATCTGTGCATTTGTCCTTATCTCCTATCCAGCCATAACATTTTGCACCATTATCGTAGATCAACAACTTTGGTTCCGTTTTGTCACATCCATAAAAAGCTTGACTTCCGATGGTTGTTACATTCTCTGGGATATTTATGTTTGTCACATTGTGACAGTAGGCAAAAGCAGCTTTCCCTATGCTTGTCACACCAGTAGGTATTTCAATGCTTGTCAAACTTTTACATTCATAAAAAGCAAATTCTCCGATGCTTGTCACACTAGTAGGGATTTCAATTTTTGCCAAACTGGAACAAAAAAGAAATGCAGAGTCTCCTATGCTTGTCACAATGTATACATTTTCGTCAATTCGGATCTTTTGAGGAATAATGATAAAATCACATTCTATGTACGAATTATTATCTCCATCGTATCCTGTTTTTATCTCTGCTGTGGAATCTGATAAAATATTGAATTGCAAAAAGGTTTCAGATTCATCAACGATTGCTGGATCTTCTGGGATTGACTCTTCAAATTCAATTGTGACATCTTCCACATTCTCTACGTTAATTTTACATTCTTTTTTGTTTTCCTGTTTCATGACCATGAAGATTGCTATTATAGACATGCATATAATTAGCAAAGCTCCTAATGCAAGTAATCCTTTTTTCATATTTCTTTCCAATTTATATTTTTCACATTTTCAAAAAATCGTTGTTACTATTATGACAATATCATTGCAAAATAAGGAATAAATTACAGAAATTAAAAATTTCCATGTGAATATTTTCGTATTTTTTATTTGTGTGATGTGGGCATGTTGTAATCTCCAAATTTGAAGTTTCTTTTTAATTCGTCTGAAAGACGTTACCGAGCGGAGCGAGAATAACCCGGGACGAAGTCTCGG
>OCTX011560820.1_pt1 | contig 26278 bp, 21 predicted proteins | sample 1539691 | NCBI WGS metagenome assembly OCTX01 (sample SAMN02144231, study PRJEB22623) | gut metagenome | biome: sheep rumen | host: Ovis aries | place: New Zealand
CTGGAAGATATTAAGAAATTACCAATTATAACAAAAGATTTGATTAGGGAAAAACCAGAATCATTATTAACTTGTAAAAAATGGAGACTCATTAGCAATCATACAAGTGGTACTACAGGTACCCCTCTAACAATATATGAAAATTGGGCATTAATTTGGAAAGCTCGTGCTTATTATGCGTATTATAGAAAACTATGTGGATTTACATACGGTGAGCCTCTCGTTTCATTAAGAGGTAGTCTCAGTAAAAAAAACATTTCAATGTATCTTCATATTTCTAACACTCTTTTTTTGTCAAGTTATAATATTAACGAAAAAACAATTAAGCAATATTGGGAAAAAATAGAAGCGCATAAACCTAAAGCTATTGAAGGTTATCCAAGTACATTATACAACCTTGCCATTCACATTAAAGACCAAGGATTACGCTGTAACATTCCATTATGTTTTACATCATCGGAAACTCTATTTGATTATCAAAGAGAATTAATACAACAAGTTTTCAATACACAAATATATGATCATTATGGATTGACGGAAAGGAGCATTGCCTTATGTGAAAATTTTGATCACAATGGATACTTTGAACAACCTGGATATTCAATCAATGAATATCTCAAAGAAGGGGTTATTACAACATCTTTGATAAATTCAGCTTTTCCATTAATCAGATATAAAATAAACGATATTATAGATGTTGAAGATAATTATGATATGGCTTTTTCATCAAAGCGGACAATTATTAATAGCATAAAAGGAAGAAGCAATCAGTATCTAATAGGTAAAGATGGAACGAGATATTCTGGTGGTTTAACTTACATTATAAAAGAACTCGATAATATAAAAAACGCACAACTTGTGCAGAGAGAAAAAGGAAAATTAGATATAAACATTGTTTCCGACAAAGAATTAACAACAGAACAACTTAATCGATTACATAGATTTCTTAATGAAAGAATTGGTGATAACAATATGGATTTTACGATTAATAGAATCAACGAAAATCAATTGATTTATACAAATAACAACAAATATAATTTTATCGTATCTTTGTCATAAATTCTATGTTAAGTAACAATTTGTCCATTTGAATATGATTTCATATTATATAAAGCTTATAATAAAAAAAACGACAAACAGCCAGCAACGTCAGTCAATAAGAAAGCTAAAACGGCATCTTAAATCATTAATAATAAAGAAAGAAAAAACAAATTTAAACGTTATACATAATATTCTTACTGAGCAATTTGGAATAAAAAAGAATGACAAAATATTTGTCACTTCAAGTTTTGGCAACTTAAATGCAGATTTTACACCCCAAGAACTCATTAATCTATTAATGGAAATTGTTGGCAAAGATGGCGTAATTGTAATGCCATATTACCCACCAATGAATTCTACAGAATGGGCAAGACATAATAACACATTTGACATGGATTTCACAAAATCTGGAATGGGTATATTAACAAATGTATTTTCTAAGATGCCCAATGTAATAAAAAGTACACATCCAACAAAAGCTCTTTGTATATGGGGTAAAAATGCAGAATCTATTGCAAGTCATCATGAGTTTTCAACAACTCCATACTATAAAGATTCACCATACGCTCATTTTTTAGGAGAAGATTGTAAATCAATTGGTTTAGGATGCAAGAACATGCCAATGATTCATTCAATAGAAGATATTTTATCTACCGACTATACAGAGTATTATCAAAGTAAACCATATAATCTGACAGTTATCAATAAAGAAAGAAAGACCATTACCACAAAAACATACATACATGATGATAAGATACTGTCAGATTGCATGACAGGCTGGGATTATGCTAAAAAGATTGGGTGTAAATCATTACAAACAACTAATATAGGTTATTCCTGTATGTTCATCGTCAATAATTTTGAATTGTTACAACTATCCAAAGTTTATTTTAGTAAGGGAAAAACGAGAATTAGAAGTTCATGGAAATAATACTAACCCTTGATTATGAACTATACGGTAATGGTTCTGGAGATGTTTTTAAACATATCATTGAACCTACCGAAAAGATTCTCCATATTTGCCAAATTTATCAAGCAAAAATGACCATATTCTTCGAAGTTGTTGAATATTGGAAATTGAAAGAAGAATGGGATAAAGGCAACAAAATGGGATACAATGAGAATCCTATTGAAGCCATGGAGAGACAAATACAAAATGCCTATCAAAAAGGGCATGATGTTCAATTACACATACACCCACAATGGGTTGAAGCGCAATGGATTGACGGTGAGTGGCATGTGAAGAATGAAGATTGGCGATTGGGTGGTTTCAGGAATAATAATCCCTCAGCTGTTTTTAATCTTATCAAAAAAGGCAAAGAAACTTTAGAAGATATGATAAGAAAGGTTGATGAAAAATATATATGTTCGACATTAAGGGCTGGAGGATATAATATTCAACCTTCCGAAGAAATTGTAAAAGCCATGAAATCATTAGGTATGATAATAGACTGTTCAATAGTACCTGGTGCCATAGAACAAGGAAGTCTATCTCAATATGACTTTTCGACAATACCAAATGATCTCGGTTATTGGGAATGTGCTGAAAAATTAGAAGAAATAGGACATGGTGGAATCATCGAAATTCCTTTAGTCACATTTCCCATACAACGATGGAAGAAGTATTTGTCATGGGAAAAAATTCTTTCTATTAAACAGAACAAAAAATCAGCCATCAATACATTCAATGCAAAGACCCAAGGTAAAAAATCCCAAAAAGGTATTCTTTCAAAAATCTCTTTCTTTTTTCAAAATGAGTATCAGACATGGGATTTTTGCTTGTTTTCAAACTCATTGCATAGACAATTTATTGAAAATATTTCTACTCAATCAAAAAGAAATGTATTTACAATAGTAGGACATCCCAAAAGTTTCGTGAATGGAAAGGGATTTACCTATCTCTTAGGTAAATTATCTAATAAATATTGTTTTATAACAATTTCAGAATTTCTTAAATCAACGAACATTGGTACAGAATAAGATTATTTCATTTACATCCCTTCAACATTACTGCGAGAAAGAAGGTTATAAAGGATGGGATCCTTACGATGGACTGAACTCAAAGGTCCTTCAAAAGATTTTGCCCTTAAAACATTCTGCCATTTTACGTTTGATTGTAATTCAAAGTTTTAAGCGTAGCCCGTGGAATTTTAGGAAATTATTGATCGTTCCCAAGCAATACAATGCCAAGGGGATAGGACTGTTTTTGCAAGGGTATTGTAACATCTATAAAATCATTATAAATAACCCATCTTATCATAACGAATTTGGGACAAAAGAAGACATACTTCAAAAAATCCATTATCTTTCAGACTTGTTAATTAGCTTACGTTCGAAAGGGTATCATGGTTCGTGTTGGGGATATAATTTTGATTGGCAAAGCAGAAGACTATTTTTGTTCCCAGCATATTGTCCTACAGTCGTTGCTACCTGTTTTTGTGCATCGGCACTTTTTGAGGCATACGAGCTGACTAAGAAAAAAGAATATCTTGACGTTGCTTTAGACAGTGCTAATTTTATCGTGAATGACCTCCATTTAGATGATTATGAAGGAGAAAAGATGATAAGTTATAGTCCTTTGCATGGAAACGACTTAGTTAGTAATGCTTCTTTATTAGGCAGTAAAGTATTGGCTTATTGTTATAAATATACGAAGAACGAAAATTACCTTAACATTGCAAGGTCTTCGGTTAGGGCGTGTTGCAAAGGTCAATCGGCAGATGGAAGTTGGACGTATAGTCAGATACCCCCTAAATTATGGGTTGACTCTTTTCACACAGGTTATAATCTCGACGGTTTGATTGCATACGAAGAATTGACTGGAGATTGCGAATACCATGAAAATATAGAAAAGGGATTTGCATATTATATCCAGAATTTCTTCAATGATGACGGAAGTCCAAAATATTATAACAATAAGCAATATCCGATAGACATTCATTGTCCAGGACAACTATTAGTGACTCTTCATCGACTACATAAATATGGCGAATATAGTACTTTAGCCAATAAAGTCCTTCATTGGACAATAGAAAATATGCAAGACAAAAAAGGGTATTTCTATTATCAATTAAAGGAAGGCATTAGTTCAAAGATTCCATATATGCGTTGGAGCAATGCATTTATGTTTTATGCTATGAGTTATTATCTTATAGATAGCAATAACATGGATAAGGACACAACACCTTGACTGAAGATAAGACGAAGATATTAAAAACAACTATAATTAGAATTAATAAAAACGGTCATAATATGAAAGCATGTTTTATGGGCTTAGGGTATATAGGTTTACCTACAGCCATTATCGCAGCAAAGCACGGTATTAAGATTACGGGTGTAGACATCAACCCGAAAGTTGTAGAAATGACTAACCAAGGTAAGTTGCACATCATTGAACCTGGGATGGAAGAGATGTTGCAAGAGGTGGTAAACAATGGAAATTTGCATGCTTCTACGACTCCAGAAGAAAGTGATGCCTATTTTATCGTGGTTCCCACCCCATTTAAAGGCGATCATGAGCCAGACATCTCATTCGTGGAATCAGCAACAAAGATGGTTATTCCTTTCTTGAAGGAAGGGGATTTATACGTGATTGAATCAACATCTCCTGTTGGAACAACCGACTTGATGGCAGAATTGATTTTCAAAAAGCGTCCTGAACTGAAAGACAAAATTTACATTGCATATTGCCCAGAACGTGTATTACCTGGAAATGTCATCTATGAACTTGTACACAATGACAGAGTCATTGGAGGCATGAACGAGGAATCAACCAAAAAAGCACAAGAATTCTATGGACAATTCGTGAAAGGAACTTTGCATCCCACCAACTGCAAGACCGCAGAGATGTGTAAGTTGACTGAAAATTCATGTAGGGATTCACAGATTGCCTTTGCCAATGAACTATCCATTATTTGTGATAAGGCGGGTATCAATGTTTGGGAACTCATCAACCTTGCCAATAAGCATCCACGCGTAAATATCTTGCAGCCTGGCTGCGGCGTTGGCGGACATTGCATCGCCGTTGACCCATATTTTATTACTGCACTTTTCCCAAATGAATCAAAAATGATTACTACGGCAAGAAATGTCAACAACTATAAGGCTTTGTGGTGTGCAGAAAAGGTGAAGAGTGCCATGTTGGAATTCGAGATAAAGAACAATCGTAAGCCTATCGTTGCCATGATGGGATTGGCCTTTAAACCAAATATCGACGATTTGAGAGAATCACCCGCAAAATTCATTACAACGAAAGTGATGCAGAGTTGCAATGATGCAGACATTTTGGTCTGTGAACCGAATATCAGCGTTCATAAAGTATTTAAACTCACTGATTACAAAGAAGCATACGAGAAAGCTGATATCGTAGTATTTTTAACCGCACATGATCCTTTCAAAACTCTTGAATGGAGAGAGGATAAGGTGATTTTGGATTTCTGCGGTATTTTTAAAAGAGCATAACATGAACAAAAGCGACAGAGTAGAACTCAACGGTATTAAAGTATATCCTTTTACCTCATTTAAGGAGATTATTAATTTCGTTGATAAGGAAAAAGGTTTATTGGTTGCTGTCAACGCAGAAAAGGTGACTAAAGCAACTGATGAAACTCGTAGTATCATCAACAATAATATTGGTTATGCTGATGGTGCTGGAGTAAAAGTAGCCATGAAAAGAAAAGGTTATCCTGATGTTATCAGGATTCCTGGTTGTGAGCTATGGCTCGAAATCATCAAAGAATACCAATCCGAAAAGAGTTTCTATTTAGTTGGCGGAAAACAAGAAGTGATTGATGAAACCATTGCAAAACTGAAAACTGAATATCCCAATATCAATATCTTGGGTTATCGGAATGGTTATATCAAAACTGAAAAAGAACACAACGAACTAATTGAAGACATTGTGAAAAAGCGTCCAGATGTTGTATTTATTGCCATGGGGTCGCCTAAACAAGAAATGCTGATGTCTGAATTGATGGAAAGACATAAGGCAATTTACCAAGGCTTAGGGGGAAGTTTTGACGTATATACTGGAAGAGTGAAACGTGCACCGAAATGGTGGAGGGATCATAATTTGGAATTTCTATATCGTTTTCTAAAACAACCCCAACGCTATAAACGAGAATATTATCGTTTGAAATTTTTATTTTGGATGACAATTGGAAAATTTAAATAGGAGATTTAGTTATGAAGACTATTATGCTCGTATTCGGCACCAGACCTGAAGCCATCAAGATGGCTCCTCTCGTGAAAGAGTTTGAAAAGCACGATGATAAGTTTAAAACTATTGTGTGTGTCACGGGACAACATCGCGAGATGCTGGATCAAGTGCTACAGATATTTGACATAAAACCTGACTATGACTTGAATATCATGAAGCAACAGCAAGACTTGTACGACGTGACGAGTAGAGTGTTGTTGGGAATGAGAGATATTTTAAAGGAGGTTCAACCTGATGTTGTTCTCGTACATGGTGACACGACAACTTCCACAGCCTCGGCGTTGGCAGCTTTTTACCAACAAATCCCAGTAGGACACGTGGAAGCTGGTTTGCGTACATATAATATATATAGTCCTTGGCCAGAAGAAATGAACCGCCAGATTACGGGTCGCATCGCTACATACAATTTCTCTCCTACCCCATTAAGCAAACAAAATCTACTTCATGAAGGAGTTAAAGAACAATCTATCACCGTTACTGGTAACACGGTGATTGATGCCTTATATTGGGTGGTGGATAAGATAAAGAATGACCAAAGGTTGCAAGACGAGCTCAAAGAGTCTTTAATCCATGCGGGATACGACACAGGACGTTTGGAGGGTGGCAAGAAACTTGTATTGATTACTGGACATCGACGGGAGAATTTCGGAGAAGGATTCATTAATATGTGCAATGCCATCAAAGACTTGACCTTGAAATATCCTCAAGTTGATTTCGTTTATCCCATGCATCTTAACCCTAACGTAAGGAAACCTATTCATGAGGTATTTGGAGAGGATCTTTCCAATTTGGGAAATATGTTCTTCATTGAACCACAAGAATACTTGAGTTTTGTATACATGATGGAGAAATCACATATTGTTTTGACCGATAGTGGAGGTATACAAGAAGAGGCTCCAGGTTTAGGAAAGCCAGTATTGGTGATGAGAGATACAACGGAGAGGCCAGAGGCTTTGGACGCCGGAACCGTTAAACTTGTGGGAACTGACTATCAAAAAATCGTTGATTCCGTATCCATTTTATTAGATGACACAAAGGAATACGAGAAAATGAGCAAGGCCGTAAACCCATACGGTGATGGTTTGGCTTGTGGAAGGATTGTTGAGTTTATAGCAAATCAAGGGTAATTGTATCGTTAATATTGTATGCCTAAGAATTATTTATTGATAGACATTTATCAAAATCACAATTACGACTTCATTCATGATTATATTGAAGTTCCAATTGTTGAGGTAAAACCTTCAAAGGCATACAACCATAAATACAAGGCATGGATTGTTGGGTGTTTGAAAGTTATCAAATGCAGTTCTAAAAATGATACCATAATCTGTGTCTTTGACTTTCAAGCCGTTTTATGTTCCTTGCTTTGTTCCTTATTGTTCCTGAAAAGGAAGTTTATTTGTATCAACATCATGTTGAAAGACAAGGACACTTTCAAGAACAAACTTGTTTCCCTATTATATAAAAGAGCTTTAAAAAGAAAGAATTTCATAGCGACCGTTACATCTCCACAATATGGTGAATGGTTAAATAGAAAATTGGGGACTCATGTGAATTTTGTTTTATTACATGACGTTTTTCACGAAAGATACCTTCATCAATATCAAGCTGAAATCAAGAACTCAGTATTTTGTGGTGGATGGAATGGAAGGGATTGGAATTTCATGTTGGATGTTGCAAGAGCTATGCCCGATGAGTCTTTTACTTTGGTAATGCATACAGGAGTAAAAGAAGAACTCAATGCAGAAATTCCATCTAACGTCAATTTATACACAAGTATTAGTTCTAATCAGTTTTACCAATTGATGTGCGAATCTGCGTTAGTTTGCTTGCCATTGAATACAGAAGCTCCAGCTGGTCTTCTTGTTTTCTTTCACGCTGCAGCAAACAAAAGGATGGTCATTACCACAGATACAGTTACTACACGTGAATATATTGGTAAAGACAGAGGCGTTGCACTAAAAAACAATGTTGATGATTGGGTAACTTGTATTCGACACTTATTGACAGATACAAAACAAAGAGAGACGTATGCCAATAACATGCTTTGCTTTCTCAAGAATGAATGTTCTGAGAAAAGTTATGTAAAAGTGATCAATAAACTTATTTGTGATAATGAGTTGGAAGAAGAGGATTAAATTGACAATTAAACATGCTTTAGGTAAGATTAATGCATGGCAAGGCGATGTCAAAATTGGAAAGCATGTTTATATTGGCAGACGTTTCAAGCATAATGTTAGAGAAGCTGGTGAGGTTATCATTGGCAATGAAGTAGAAATATCTCATGATGTTACGTTCTTAACATTGTTGCCGAATTGTCAAATCAAATTGCACGATGATATTAGAATTGCTCATCATTTTCAAATTAATTGTGCCAGATTTGTAGAAATCAAATCCCATGTCAACATTGCTCCTTACGTATTCCTTTGCGATCATAATCACAAATTTGAGGATGTTACCCGTCCCATCAAAGGACAAGGCATTGACATGAAACCAGATGCACACATCATCATCGACGAAGGTACATGGTTAGGGACAAAAGTTACCGTTGTCGGCAAAGTTCACATTGGAAAGCATTGCATTATCGGAGCTAATTCTGTAGTAACAAAAGACATTCCTGACTATTGTGTCGTTGCAGGTATACCTGCCAGAATTATAAAAAGATATAATTTCTCTACCCAACAATGGGAAAAAGTTTGATTGCCTATAAAGTATGGATTTAAAAATAATAAATTTCTTCATCTTTATGTTCACCCTTACGTTTGGAGTTATTTTTTATAACTCTATGGGTAAGGAATTTAGATTTATTGATGAAGCAATAATTGCTTTTTTGGTTTTTTATTGGATTACCAATCCCAAATTCGAACTTAATAATGAGTTCCTAATATTTATTGGTGTAGCTCTATTTTATTTGTTGTATACATTAATGTATCCTATAAATATAGAAAAAGCAATATGGATGGATTTTTTTATGCAAATCAAGCCCTATTTAGCTTTTTATACCGTATACCAATTGGATTTCACTTTCCACAAACGGGATAAACGTAAGATAAGTACTTTTTGCTTGATAGCTGCCGTTCTTATTTTACCTTATGGATTATTGTACTTTGGACATCATCGAATGGGTATTTTTTATCTACCAGCTCACTTTGCTACCATGATGGAAATTTTAGGTATAACATATCTCATTTTTTCAAAGAAAAGGAAAAAAGACATTATCATATCCATTTTGATTATGAGTATCGGACTCTTATCATTACGTTCAAAAATATTCGGTTTCTTCACCATATACTTAGGCGTACTTCTATTTTGGGATCCCCATAAAAAATATAAGATTTTTACTTTCAGAAACATTTCTATCTTTATCATTTTTATTAGCGTTGCTCTTTATTTCGTTTGGGACAAAATCAATTTTTATTTTATAGTTGGTTCTTCAAGAGAAAACATGATGGCACGTCCATTCATGTATTATATGGCAGGCACAATCTTATATGATTATCCTTTATTTGGAACAGGTTTTGGTTCCTATGCATCTTATGCATCTTCGGTGTTTTACTCTCCCTTATATTTCATGTATAGGATGAATGAAAATTACGAAATAGGTAGAAATTTGTATGTGGTTGATGCTTTTTATCCAAGTTTCGTTCAATACGGATTTGTAGGAATTTCGTTATTTATTCTTTTCTGGAAGAAACGATATAATGAGATTAAACAATTATATAAAGTAACTCATAACACTACTATTTATAAAGTCAGTATCTTGATAATAATATTTTTTGGTATAGAATCATTTGTAGACAATACATTTATCCAAAATAGAGGTATAATGATGATGATGATTTTTGCCATTTTACTAAAAAAAGAGATGTCTTCTATCGACACTATCCATTATTCAAAAAAGAATTATTATAAATCGTATTGACCTTGTTTTGGATTAAATCATAGGAAGGATGAACACGAACACGATCCCTACCCCAACAGACGCCAGTATCATCTTGACATATCGCTGTCCTATGCGTTGTCAGATGTGTAATATATGGAAGAATCCCACGAATAAATCAGAGGAAATAAAGGCTTCTGACTTACAGTCTCTGCCTCAACTGAAGTTTATCAACCTAACGGGCGGTGAACCATTCATCAGGGAAGATTTAGGTGATATTGTAGAAGAGTGTTATAAGCATACTCCTCGTATCGTCATTTCAACATCTGGGTGGTTTGAAGAGCGCGTGATAGAACTTGCAAAACGATTCCCATCTATAGGAATTAGAATTTCCATCGAAGGATTAAGTGAAAAGAACGATGAACTTCGTGGGCATGAAGGCGGTTTCGATAAAGGGTTACGGACATTATTGAAACTTAAAGAGATGGGACTCAAAGACATTGGGTTTGGTTGTACTGTTTCCAATCATAACTCAAAAGACATGCTTGCCCTTTACCAATTGTCCAAATCCATGGGAATGGAGTTTGCAACAGCAGCCTTCCATAATTCTTATTATTTCCATAAAGACGACAACGTGATAACCAACAAAACGGAAGTGTGCGATGACTTTAAGCAATTGATAGAATGGCAACTAAAAGAAAAGCATCCAAAGAGTTGGTTTAGAGCGTGGTTTAATATGGGATTAATCAACTACATTGAAGGAAAAAGACGTATGTTGCCATGTGAAGCAGGAAGCGCCAACTTTTTCATTGACCCGTGGGGAGAAGTATATCCTTGTAATGGATTGGAAAGTAAGTACTGGAAAGAATCTATGGGTAATATCCATGATAAACCTTTCAATGACATTTGGCAAAGTGAACAAGCGCAACATGTAAGAGACATGGTTAGACGTTGTCCGAAAAATTGTTGGATGGTTGGAACAGCATCACCAGTAATGCATAAATACATAAAATACCCTTTAAAATGGGCATTAAGTAACAAATGGAAATCCATGAGAGGCATAGCACCATGCATAGAAGCAAAATGGTGTGATGTAGGACAAGATCCATGTCAAGGGGATTTACGAGAATCTTTTTAATATAATTCAACTAAATCTACTTTAGCCATATTTCTAATGAAACATATCGTAGTAACAGGAACCAGAGGAATACCTAATGTAATGGGTGGAGTAGAAACCCATTGCGAACAGCTATATCCATTGATTGTGCAACATGGTTATAAAGTAAGCATTATTCGCAGAAACAACTATGTCAATGATGGATTAAAGGAATGGAATGGTGTAGAACTTATTGATTTATATGCACCTAAAGTCAAGGCATTTGAGGCAATTACGCATACTTTTTTAGCTATTATAAAAGCAAAAATGATTGGAGCAGACATGGTACATATTCATGCCATTGGTCCAGCACTACTTACTCCTTTAGCTCGTTTGCTTGGCATGAAAGTTGTTTTTACTTCTCATGGTCCTGATTATGAACGAGAAAAATGGGGAAAACTTGCTAAATCCATATTAAGACTCGGTGAAAAATGGGGAACAAAATATGCGAATGAAATAATTGTCATATCAAAAGGAATTGACAACATATTAAGGGAAAAATATCAAAGAAACGACTGCCATGTGATTCCAAATGGTGTTACATCCCCTGTTTTTTTCAACGACCAATCATATCTCGAATCATTGGGAATCGAAAACCGACAGTATATTTTGGCTATGTGCAGAATCGTTCCTGAAAAGAATTTGCACCATCTCATAGAAGCACATAGCAAACTCAATAAAAACGGCGTTAACAATAAGATAAAATTGGTCATTGCTGGTGATACTGACTTCGAAGATGAATACTCAATATCATTGAAGAAGATGGCAAAAGACAATGGGGTTATCATGACTGGTTTTGTAAAAGGAGAAAAATTACAAACACTACTTACCAATGCTCGATGTTATGTACTTCCATCTTCTCACGAAGGATTGCCAATTGGTCTTTTAGAGGCAATGAGTTATCAATTGCCTGTGATTGTAAGTGATATACCTGCCCACACAGAACTGAATCTTGACAAGAAGTGCTATTTCCATTTAGGTGACATAGAAGATTTAGTCTCTACCTTGCAAAATAACATTGAAACAGCATTTTGTCCTGTAAAATACGACATGCAGAAGTACGATTGGGAATATATCGCCAACGAAGTGTTCAAAGTTTACCAAAAGTGTTTCGAGAATAAGCCAAGAAAGTGAATCATTTCATCCTTACACGATTCAACTTAAAACTTTGGTGGAAAGAAGATAAGAACCACCAATCCATTCAGACGAAAGAGTGGTTAGAAGAAAGATTCCGTTTATTTGAGACATATACATGGCCATCCATAAAAGCCCAGACATGTCAAGATTTCAAATGGATTTGCTTATTTGACAAAGACACACCAGAGATATATAAAGAACGCATACAAAGATACCATCAAGAATGGAATTCTTTTCTTCCATATTATTGTGGAGAAAAAGAAACGAAATTGTTCCAAAGCTATTTCAGGCACTTGGTATATAAAAATGCAGATAAATCTCAAAATGAATTATTAACAACATATTTAGACAATGATGATGCCTTACACAAAGACTTCATAAAAGACATTCAAACAAGAGCTAAGAACTTAAAATTCAACACCATCATTTCTTTTCAATACGGGATTCAATATTATGAGGAAATGAATATCGCCGTTAGGATTCCATACAAGAACAATCATTTCCTTACTTATTATGAGAGATTAACAGAACAGATAAAAACAGTATGGGGGTTTTGGCATTTCTCCATTTTCAAGTATCCTCACATTGCTATCGAACTCATCAACAACAAGCATAATCCCAATTGGATAGAAACCATTCATCAAGGAAATATTGACAATGATGTCAAGATGACTTTACATCATCATCTAATTACCAATCAAAGTGTACTAAGTGAATTTGGTATTACGACACCAATCATTAAAAATACCACTGCATGGTATCGATTTATGTGTATGTTTATTCCAAGATTTGCCAAACAAATTATCAGACGAATTAAAAACAAATATAAAAACTAAATGACCTTTAGAATTAAGAATATTAAGATTATTGAAGACAAGAACTTACTAAACAATATCCCCAAAGGAAAAGTTGCCATCAATTGTCTCAATGCTCACTCCTACAACATAGCACAAAAAGATAGCGTTTTTGCCAACATATTATATAAGAGTACCTACCTTATTCCAGATGGCATTAGTATTGTATGGGCTTGCAAATGGTTAAACGCTATTAGTAAACCAAAGGAACGTATCGTAGGATGGGATTTGTTTTCCATTGAAATGGAAAAACTTAATTCTGAAACAGAAAAAGGCGAATTTCAATCTCGAAACAATAATAGCAAACTACCTGTTGTGATGTTTTTTGGTTCTTCGGAAAAGGTTTTAAAACTAATCAGAAAACGAATGAACAAGGAATATCCACTTTTACAAGTCTGCACTTATTCACCTCCATATAAACGTGTTTTCTCCGATGAAGACAATCGAAATATGATTGAGGCTATTAATAAAGCCCAACCTGATTTACTATGGGTTGGAATGACCGCCCCAAAACAAGAGAAATGGATTTACGATCATTGGGACGAACTCAACATCAATTGTCATGTGGGATGTATAGGTGCCGTATTTGACTTTTATGCAGGCACCATCAAACGTGCACCAATATGGTGGCAAAATCATTCGCTGGAATGGTTATACCGATTATTGCAAGAACCTAAGCGAATGTGGAAACGATATTTATTGGGAAATCCTTTATTTATATACAACGTTTTTAAGGAATGGATCAAATAAATCACTATTTGGCTTTTCTTAAATGGTGTCTGAATCCAACAGATACTTCTTCCATCGAAAAACTGATGGAACAATTGGATTGGCATGGCATGAAACTATTTGCCAAGAAACAAAAGATTGTTGGAGTTTATTGGTACGCCATGCAAAAACATCTCAAACTGAAAGATGATATTGTTCTTGATTGGATGTCATCATCTCTCAGGATTCCTCCGACCAACAAGACCGTATATAAACAATGTGTTGAAATTACTGATTTCTTTCAAAAAGAAGGTTTCCGCACATGCATTTTAAAAGGACAAGGTAATGCATTATTGTATCCAGATGCATATACACGAAATCCAGGAGATATAGACATTTGGGTTGAAGGGGGAAGAGACAAGGTTGTGGATTTCATCTGTCGAGTCAGCCATCCGAAAGAAGTGGTTTATCACGATGTGGATTTTCCATATACCAAAGAAATATTGGTTGAGGCGCATTTTATCCCTGCCTATTTGGAGAATCCTTTTCTCAATAAGAAACTTCAAAAATATATTGCAGAAGTAGCGGATAGACAATTCAAGAACGTAGTAGATGCACCTGATGGTATCGGTCAATTTTCCATGCCGACCTTAGATTTCAACATCGTTTACCAATTGCTTCACTTAGACAAGCATTTAAGAACGGAAGGAATTGGCATACGACAACTGATTGACTACTATTATTTATTGAAAAAATGGGCAGAGTCTCCCCTTTCTAAAGAAAAAAAACAAGAGATAATTGACCGTTTGCGTGAATTTAAGTTGATGAAATTCACCAGTGCTGTCATGTATATCATGCACAACGTATTGGGATTGGAAGAACAATATCTTCTAATTGATGCCAATGAGAAAGAGGGAAAGTTTTTATTGAGCGAAATCATCCAAAGCGGTGACATGGGGAAAAAAGACTCAAGGCTTTCCGATATGCGAAAATCCTCTGGTATTCAGAAATTCTTGAAATTAGAACAATTCAAATTCCGCTTACTTACCCATTATCCCAGCAACGTGATTTGGATGCCTTTCCACGATTTGTACGTACATTTCTTTTATATCAAGAAATATCAAAAGAAATACAATTTACCTGGAAAGAAAAAGAATAGTAATCATTAAGGATTTAAGACGTTAGTCCTCTCTTCTTACGAGTGAATTTCTCGTATGGAATATACAATATTTCTTTTGTGGCATCGGGCAGATATTTGATATAATGTCGTAAGATTATCAAAATACGATTCTCCTCTAATGCCCTTCCGAAATTTCCCCCATCGTTAATATCCTTCAGTATCTTTTTTGCAAGTGTTGACGTTCGAGGAGTAAATCCTGAGATACGCAGAGTTAATCCCAATTGGTCAACCAATATACTCATAATGGCTTGGAAGAATTCTTCCAGGCCTATTTTTTTTAGGTTGGATTGTAACTCATCAAAATCTAAGCGCTCCTGGGTTGCATGAACAAAGATTGCCAAGTCGCATAACTGGCGTAATCCTATACCTTCCTTGATGATATGATAGAAAATATGTACTACTTGGAAAAAGATGCTATCTGTAGGAGCCAACACGGGAACTTTCACGCCATCAATTTCTATCTCATCATGTCGCACCAACGCTTCTTCCATCTTCTCATTGAAGAATTGTTGATTGGGAGGATAACTGAATATCGACAAGATGCGATGCAACTCATATTTCGAGCCATCGATACTAAACGCCAAGTGCTTTACGGGTATGGCTGGATCAAACTGTAAGTCTGTCTTTTGGGCAATTTGCTCTCGTGCCTCCACGAAATGATTTTGTCCACAAAACACATCAATATCTCCTGATTGCCGCAAATCGGGATGTGGATACAATGCCGCTACCGACTGCCCTTTAACGATAACAAATGGAATATTGTGTCGTTGAAAGAAACGACAAAAATGTGCAACGTCGAAATTGCGTTTTTTATTTTCCTTCGTTACTTTCTTGACAATGGCAAGGGCTTTCAAAGTGTATTCCTTTCCGATAGGAATATCATGATGAACCAAACTATTACAAAACAAGCCAGCCACGGATTGTTTCTTGGCTTCTTCAATGAAATCCTTAGCCTGTTGTGGCGTTAAACTGATATTTCCGATTGGCTGTTGCCAAAGTTCTGCTCGCAATATGGTATAAAATAGTTCATCCATGTTGCAAAGTTACGAAAAATCGAGAGAAAAGAAAAAGAAAAGAAAACTTTTCTGTTCATTTCCGAGTGAAAGTAACTTCGGCAAAGTCAAAGATACGAAAAAAAACTGCATTTCCGTAAAAAAACGAAGTTGCTGAAGTGTCTTATATATAGACGTGCCTCAAAAGAGGTGCAAATAAGAAGAGACTGATATGCTTGAACAAAAAATACTTGAACAGCTTTTCCGCCAGAACTACAGCAAGATGATTCATCTGGCCAAGGTTTTGTTAGGAGATGACAAAGAAGCTGAGGACATTGTGCAGGACATCTTCTTGCATGTTGCAGATAGCGACATTCTACCCAAGAATGACGGTTATTTACTGACAGCTGTACGCCATGCCTGCCTAAACAGAATTCGACAAATGCAACTGCACGATAAAGTGAAGAATCTTTTACCTGTATACGATGAAACGGACCAACAAACGATTGAAAAGCGATTGGAATGGCTCGACGACATCTCATCTTTCGTTGACGAGCAACTGAAAGAACCGCATCGGAGTATCTTTCGCCTCCGTTTCGACGATGACCTAACCATAGGTGAGATAGCCAAACGGCTTGGTTTGAACCCGAATACCACCTACAAATATCTCATGCAAAGCATTCAGCGAATCAGACATTACTTCGAGAATCATTAAAACGACAACAACAATGGAAACGACAAACGAAAAAATCCATCAACTTCTGGAAATGCTCGACAATCCAGATGCATACACCGAACAGGAAATCAGGGATATCATCAACCATGATAAAGATACACGCGAAGTCTACCGTCTTATGGTTGAAGCAAAGCGCAGCAGTAGACATCGTCAAGATAACGAGTCCGTCGATGTGAATGCAGCATGGAAGCGATTCGTAGAAAATGAAGAATTTGCTACTGCACAACCAACAATGCAGTCTTATTCTGTATTTCGAAAGATAGCAGCATCATTCATCGGAATGCTACTTATCTCTGGTATTGCCTTTGCTGCCATTCAAATCGTGAACAACTTCGTTGGAGGGGAAATAAAATCCCCGACTCACGAAACACGGATTTCAAATCCGCGCCAAGAGATTGTTACTGCCGATACGCTTGCCAGCGATACCGTCACCGTGCAACCTGTCATCTACGATAACATACCATTAGAGAAGATGTTGCCAGAGATAGCCGCATATTACGATACAGAAGTCATATTTGCCAACGACGAAGTCCGACAACTCCGATTCCGTTTCGTATGGAATCCACAACAGAGCATCGAACAAGTAATCAGAGACCTCAACCAGTTCGAGCGTCTGACCGTCACACTAAAAGATAACCAAATCACCATACAATAGTCGTCAGCAGTCATGAACAGACATTTCACACTCTTCTTTCTTGCCCTACTGCTGACTGTCAGCACGCAGGCTCAGAAACGTATCTCTTATAATTATAATAATGTGTCTATCGCCGATGCTCTTAACCAACTCGCCGAGCAGCAGACCGACTATACTATCATGTTCATCTACAACGAGTTGGAGGATTTTCGAATAACTACCACAATCAATCGAAAGACACTTCCCGAAGCCATTCAACAGATGATAGGCTTTTATCCTATCAGCATGATTGTCGACAACAGCAATCCTGAAGAAAAGAAAATCTTCGTTGAATGTACCCACAAGACTGACCGACATCTGACAGGAACCATCATTGACGAAAAAGGTCAGCCTATCGCGTTTGCCAATATTGCCGTTCTCAATCCCGTAGACTCCACGCTACTAAGCGGTGGCGTATCTAACGAGAGCGGTTATTTCGCCATTCCCATTGAACAAAACAAAGTTATTGCTCGTATTTCTTATATTGGCTACAAGACCGTTTATCAATATTGTAATAAATCTGATATGGGAACAATACGTTTACAACTTGACAACTATACGCTTAAAGGTGTAACGGTAAAAGGTCATGTGCCCCAATATCAGATGGGCGATGAAGGATTTATTACGAACGTAGAAAACACTCCACTCAGTCAGATAGGAACTGCTGCTGATGTTCTGAAACACGTACCTGGCATTATAGCAAAAGACGAAACTTATGAAGTATTTGGCAAAGGCACTCCTATCATCTATATAAATGGAAGGCCGATGCGCAACAAAAAAGAATTAGAACAACTAAAATCCACTGACATTAAAAATATTGAACTTATTACCAATCCTGGTGCAAAATATGACGCAACGGTGGGAGCTATTATTAAGATTAAGACCGTTCGTAAGGCTGGTGATGGTTTTAGCATAGATACATGGGCACGCTTTGGCCAAGGGCACAAGAATCAGAAAGCCGCATCACTCGATATGAATTACCGCAGTAATGGTCTTGACTTATTCGCCTCCTTATGGGCCAGCAAAGGGAAATACCTACAGGATTCTGAACTTACTCAGAAGGTTCAGAGCGACACATTATGGCAGCAAAGCAATGATATGCTGTCGAATGCTATCAGTCGTGACTATAGTATTGAGGGCGGCTTCAACTATTTGTTGGGTGAGCATCATACTTTTGGTACAAAATATGAATACGCTTTTCCTACGAATCATGACGTTACAGCTACAACGACAAGCGACGTGACGGCAAATGGACAGTTCTATGACAAATGGCATAATTATACCAATCAAAAGACAAAAGGAAATGCCAGCCATAAGCTCAATGCTTATTACGTTGGAAAAGTAGGAAAACTGGATATTGATTGGAACATCGATTATCTACATAGTGGCTACGACGAACAAAGCAAGATTGCCGAAACTTGTCAGATACAAGATGACCGAATACTTGATGCGGAGAATAAGGTGAGAAACAGGATGTTGGCATCAAAACTAACACTGACCTATCCGCTATTCGGTGGCTCGCTTGACTTTGGTGCAGAGTACATCAATACCAAACGACAAGATGATTATGTTAATCCGCAGAACTATGTCGTATCCACTTTCAGCACCCTAAAGGAGCAAAGCATCAGTCCTTATGCCGAATATTCGATACAGATGCCTAAGATTGGACAATTGCGTATGGGGCTCCGCTATGAACACGTGAACTTCGATTACTATGAAAGTGGCCATCTCATAGAAGGACAAAGCCGAAGCTACAGCAATTTCTATCCGTCGCTTTCTTTTGGCACGCAGATTGGAAAGGTAATGGTACAGATGGCATACTCTGCTAAGACCTCACGCCCCACCTACCGCCAGTTGAGCAACGACGTGTTCTATGTTAATCGTTACGGTATGCAGCGAGGTAATCCATTGCTTGACAATTCCATCATCCACAACATCTCCATTCAAGGAATGTGGAAGTTCCTGCAGTTTTCAATCAGTTATTCTGATGAGCGCGGACGAATCATACACTGGATGGAGCTGATAGACAACTCCAACGTGACGCTGGTAACCTACAAGAACATCAACAGCTTGAAATGGATTGTGCCCTTCGTCTCACTTGCACCTACATTCGGCATTTGGCACCCACAATTGTCTGTAGGCTTTCGGAAGCAATGGTTTACAATGGAAACAACGGCGGGAGAAATTTCCCTGAACAAGCTAATGCTGATAGCACAAGCGAATAACACTTTCAAATTCAGCAAAACCATGACTGGTGAACTTGACTTCAGATATCAAGGTCCTGGGCATTATCAGAACATTTATTTGGACTATCATCATGCCGTGCTCGATGTCAGCCTTGTCAAGACATTCTTTCATGACCGCTTGAGCATTAAACTGGCTGGCGAGGATTTGTTTGACCGCAGTCGCGACGGAAACTTGGTCTATAACCATCAGGTCAAGTTGTGGCAAGGCAACTACTACGACCGTCGCCGATTCGTAGCAACCATCCGCTACAAATTCAATACTACTCGAAGTAAGTACAAAGGTACTGGTGCTGGCAATGATGAAAAGAACCGATTATAATTCTCTTTGTCATTTCGTATAATGGTCATGTACGAATCGTACATAGCTTATGTACGAACCGTACATTGCGTTTGTACGAATGGTACATGGCTATTATACGAAATAAAACTATCCTTTTAATTCTACCTCGAAAAACGTTGGTTGAACGAAAGAATTATTTCTTTTTTATGCAAAGATAAAGTAACTTCATCCTCTTAGGTAGTAAAGTTGGGAAAAAAGTTTTAACTAACCATTTTTTTTGCTATCTTTGCGCCAAACAAAACCTTTGCATTATGAAATATTTCATCATTGAAAACAAACAGCAACAAGGTCCTTTCTCGATTTACGAATTGAAAGACAAAGGTATCACCTCCGACACTCCCGTTTGGGCAGAGGGAATGAGCGATTGGACACCAGCAGGAAAAGTGGATGAACTCAAAGACTTTCTTTTCAACACCAACGACAAGTCTGTTCCCCCACCCTACGTACCTCCAAGACTTTCACACGCTACGGAAAAGCCCGAACCGAAAGGTTCCAAAAGTCGCGGATGCTTGATTATCTCGGCGATTATCTTGTTAGGGCTCATCATCTTCTTTGCCATTACCAATCCCGATAAGCAGCAACATAAAGATGCCATCAAAGAAAAGATTGTATTGGCATTAAACAAGCAAACGACCAACTCTAATAGTATTGTCGGTTTGGGAATCAATTTGGTGGGAAAGTTATTTGTCAATCAAGTGTCAGACAAGATTCTTGACGACATGCTTGATTATCATAGTTATGGGGTGTTCTCTACTTGTAGCGTCAACCTCAAGGAAAAAGCCCATACGGTATCTTACGGTTTGGTATCAATGGTATTTACTGCCAATGAAGACGACATTGCAAAATACTTGGAGGAAAATCTCCCATCCGTAGAAGACGTGTTGAAGATTCCTGAAATCAAATTCGACATAGAGGAAAGCCAAGAGGAAGGGCAATTGGCGCCAATGCCGCAAGACTCTACACGCACAGACCGCCCAAGCTTGGAAAAGGACATCCAAGAGGAAATTGTCAACTCTGTGGGTAGAATCATCAAGAAAGAAGTGGGAAGGAATACGGATAGCACCACCAGCAAGAACATCGGAAAAGTCATTGACGACCTCATCAATCTCATCCAATAAAACCTCTGCTGGTCTCTCTTACTCGGCTATCGAATTGAGAATGCCCTCAATCATTCCCTTGATTTCGCTACCGATTCCCAAGAGTCCGTTTGTCACCTTCTTTTTCACGCCTGATGCAAAATATCCCGCACACTTACCCTCTAACTCACCAATCTGTTTGCGTTCAGCTGGGCTATAATCGTGCTTGTCGATGTTTTTGCGAATCTTCTGGAAATCATAGGCGGCTTTCTTCCAGTCTTCCAAGTTGTAGTATTCACTATTGTCGCGTAGTTCGTAAGAGAACTTTTCCAATTGGTTGACTGCACTTTGCTTGGTTTGGCAAGAGTTCAAGAACATCACCGACATCAAGAGCAAGACAATCGCTGCCATCTTTGAATTGATTTTCATATCGTAAGTTAATTGGTTTATACTGTTGCAAATATACGTAATTATTGACTGATTTGTTCATTTTGACTACATAATTTAATATTTAATATGAAAAAGAACCTTATCCTATCATTCCTCATGGCAATGAATTTATTACCCGTCATTGCCGCCGACAATGTTTTCAGGGTTATTAACCCTGACTACCAAAAGAGTCCGTTCACAGGTATGACTCGAAAGCATTGGATTGAAGCAGACAAATATCTGCTCGAAGGTGCATTCCGTCATATTAAGAGCCTTGACGACCCTATGTATTTCCAAAGACTGGGCGACGTATGCTATCCCAAAGACGAAACCAATGCAAGTCGCGTGAGAGGGGCCACGCTTGAGGGAATGGCTCGTACGTTGTTCATGGCTTCCACGTTGATTCACGAGAATCCCAACATCGAAATCAACGGTATCAATCTGGCTCAGTATTATCGCAGACAACTCACGTTGCTCGTTGATTCTACGAGCATCCAGTTTGTCGGACATCGTGGCAAGAGAGGTCCATGCCAAGACTTGGTTGAGTTTGGCGCGTTGGGAATCTCTCTCTTTATCTGTGGCGACGTGGTTTGGGATCCCCTTCCACAAGCTGTTCGCGATTCTCTTTATTCCATGATAGAGAGTTATGCAGACGGTCCTACCATCTCGCAAAACTGGCGTTTCTTCAACGTATTCCCCATGTCGTTCTTCAAGACAAAGGGTTATCCCATCAATGATGAGTTATTGGTGAAGTATGTCAAGTTGTTGATTGGCGATTATCGTGGCGATGGCTGGTATTGGGACAACCCCAATTATGATTACTATTCTATGTGGGCTTATCAATTGTATGGTAAGTTGTGGTCAAAGTTCTTTGGAGAAAAATATTATCCCGAACTGGCTGCTCAATTCGAACAAAACTACCGTGAAATGTTCACCAGCTATCCATATATGTTCGACCGCGACGGACGAATGATTATGTGGGGACGTTCCAATCTCTATCGTTTTGCATCTACCGCTCCCCTACCTTGGGTAGACGGTAAGAGTGCCAATTTAGGATGGATGCGAAGAATTGCATCTGGTTGTCTATTGCAATTCCTCGAGAATCCCGATTTCCTTTATTCCGATGGCATTCCCACGCCAGGATGGTTCGGATTGTTCGACCCCGTATTACAGGGATATAGTTGTCGTGGTTCCGTATACTGGTGTGCGAAAGCTTTCTTGCCCTTGTTGCTCACCGAGAATGATGAATATTGGAGCACTACGGAGAATGAGGGGGATTGGAAGGAGATGAAAACGGGCAATGTATACAACCACTGGTATGCAAAACCAAAAATCCTCTTGACCAACTATCCTAACTCTGGGGCATCTGAAATCCGCGCTTATTGCGATTACGATATCTCTCCACAATGGTCAGAGAAGTTCAGGGGTAGCGAACAATACAACCGCTTGGCTTACAACAGTCTTTTCCCGTGGATGGCTGATGGCAAGAATGGTGAGGTGTCGATGAACTATGTGGTGAAAACCAAAGACGGGAAATGGGATCCCTTGCGCAGATATACCATTCAGAGTTTTGATAATGGCACCATGACGCGCACCGTTTGGCCACAGGCCGACAAGGATTTCACCATGACGCTTACCGACACGCCATTACCTGACGGAATGTTGCGCGAGGATGTCATCAACACTATTGGCTCTTCCACCGACATTCGCCTCGGCCATTATTCGTTGCCGAAGAAAGACAACTTCGTTATCACGCAACGCATCCTTTCCATCAACAAATTCAAGGCGTATATCATCAACAACGGTGAACTTGAATTGGTATTCATTCCATTGGAAGGTTGGAACGACGTGGAGTTTGTCAACACCGTAGGACTTCATCCCGTTGCCAAGGAAGCCAAGACTATCAATGCTTCTGCCACGGCAAAGAATGGATTGAAACTCAAAACCTTACTCCTATTCAAAAAAGGAACGTTCACCAAAAAGGAATTAAAGAATTATATCAAGAAGGGAATTCGATAAGATTTTAGAAATTAATAAATAAAAGCGTTCGGGCAATAATTGTGATTGAGTAATCAACTATTGCCCGAATGTTTTTTTATTCACTTACACTTTTGAATGTACAAACCATACGTTTAGACTATGTAAACCATACGTTTGTATGTAATAAACGATACGTTTGTAGCATACAAATCAATAGTCTGTAATGTACAAATGAATGGTTTGTAGCATACAAACGATGGCTTTTAAACCTACTTTTTCGTAACTTTCATGCTATGTCCAGCATTGGTACGAACCATGTAGATGCCTTGTGGCATGGATGAAACGTTGATGGTAGCCTGACCATTGGATAGTCTGCCCGTAAATACTTGTTGACCTCCCATGTTATACAGACTAACCGATGTGGCTGCATCATCGCGAACGCCAAGCGATTCATGGGCAACCAATGGATAAACATGCAGGTCGCCCTCGTCTACTTGTCTTACGGATTCTACCTTGCTCGTGTAATCGGGATCATCGCTGATGATAATCATTCCGATAGTTTCCGTTGCGGGGTCTTTCGTTGAAACGGTAAAATCAGTATCGGTATTGTCTATTTGATAGCGTACGCGGATATTGTCGTTCTCGGGACCGTATGGACGGGTTCTCAAGATGGCAGCTACATTCTTGTTGAGCGTTTGCATCTGTACCAACACTACTGGATTAGTGTATGTTTCTCCGTATTCCAATTTCTTGAGCGATGAGGAGTTGGTAAACGAGACAAGGGTATCTCTTACCGTGAACATCTTACCCGTTCCGTCAACACCGCTTCCCTTGGCAATGGCAAAGAAAGAGAGGTCTGCCTTAATGCGCGACTTGTTGAGCGCATTGTTACCCTTTTGGCGTTGGAGCACAATCTTGAAGCCCGTAGGGGTGATGTCGAAGACGCGCCACATCAATGGGTACATCGTCGTGGAATAGACGGGTGTTGCCATCACTACGGGAGCCTGTGCGAAGGGTTGCGCAAAGGTATAGGTAGCCGTATCGCCAACGACAACAGACGGGATGTTACCTGCCTCGTATGGCAACGTGCCAATCGCGCCCGTTCCCGACTTAGCTATAATATAAGGTGATAGTTCTGGTGATGTCTTCTGGTAGTATTCCGTCTCCGTATACAAAGGCAAAGACTCGAGGTTAGACCTAAAGAAAGCATACACCTTTCCTTGTGGTGAATTCTGTTGGAACACTCTATACACACGCTCTACCAAGGCAATCCTTGCATTGAGGTTTGTCACGCTTCCATACACTACGGCTGGCTGGTCGAGATATGGTGCGGAGAAGTAATTGTATGATTCATCGGTAGAGAGGGCATTCAATGTTCCAAATTGAATGTCACCATTGCCTGATGATTCAGAACCGCTGATGATATTATACACTTCGTCGGAATAACGGTTGTCTCTCCTATACGAGATGGTATGTACGCGATAAGAATAGTTGCCTGGCGTAGACACCGTATCCTTGAAGGTATAACTGCCAGCGCCATCAAGCACGTCTACACGTCCTACCACTTGCCAAGCACCTTTCTCCACCTTGCGCTCAATGAGCATGGAATCGTTCAACTCACCATTGGCATCTTCCCATTTCAACGTGGCAATGGTGGTGCTGGGATTAAAAGCGATATTCAAGCCCGTAGGACGAGACATTCTCGTATCCCTGGGCACATATTGCATATCAGAACGATAGCCAAGTCCTGTATTCATGTCTCTATAGAACTCGCCCAATGGCGTGAGCTGACCGTTATTCTTATAGATTTTCGACGGGTCGCGCTCGCTATTCCAATAAAAATAACGCTCCACGTAATTCCAATTGTTCAGGTTGTTCAAGATTCTGGTCATGGCCACCTTGTTGTCTTGTTCCGTAACGCCCGACGCAAACGCTCCGTTGCTGTTCCACGATGCTCCCCAAACAAACTCAGACACCCAAATGGGGCGACGGTAACTATTGTACCATCCTGAAAGGTTTCCGAAACTTCCCTCTGGCCAATAGCAATGCATGTCGAGAATATCGCAACGCCAACCACGAGCGTCGATAGAGTCCATAAACTCGCGCAACCAACCCAAGCTACCATCATGAGAAGATGGGGAGCAGAGGCGCATACCCGTGCGCATGAGGTTTTGCCAGTTGTCTAACACCGTAGCTACCGATTGTGGGTGGTCGTCGGCACTATTACCTGGCTCATTGTTTGTCTTCATGTGGGCAGAATAGGTGACGGCTCCACAAGCTGAAGCAGATGGCCAATCCTCATAGATGTGGTTGGGCACACATTCACAATCAGCCCCACGGTCTTCTCCCGTTCCCCATGAGTAGCAAGCTTGCACGTTAAGGGCTTGCGTGGCATCATATCTCGTGTCGCTGGCAAGACCTTTCTTGCTGAAGTCGTTCCACTTAAACACGCGATACGAGGAGATTCTGCCTTTCAAGATGTTGGGAAGGGTTGCCAGTTCCAAGTCTTCCTTGTCGGCAACGAAACAACGACTATAGCCACGTCCGCTCTCGCCAATGGCAAATGTCACCATATATCCCCTCTTCAACTTGAAGCTCTTGATGCGGTTGTTGAGTTTGGCAGCCGTCAACG
>OCTX012277103.1_pt1 | contig 26270 bp, 27 predicted proteins | sample 1539691 | NCBI WGS metagenome assembly OCTX01 (sample SAMN02144231, study PRJEB22623) | gut metagenome | biome: sheep rumen | host: Ovis aries | place: New Zealand
CGTCCACGTCTACGGCTTCACCATCGGCGCCGGCCGCGACAACCTCGGCCTCGGCTCCCCCTCCGCCTTCATCGGCACCGGAAATGTGGGATAAGGGGCCAGTGGACAGTGGTCAGTGGGCAGTGGTCAGTGGTTAGTGGTTAGTGATTGGTTCAAGGTTCCAAGTTCAAGGTTCAAGGTTCCAAGTTCAAGGTTCAAGGTTCCAAGTTCAAGGTTCAAGGTTCCAAGTTCAAGGTTCAAGGTTTAACGGCGAATTTTGCGAATTTAGCGAATGGGCGGGAGCCGGTCAATTACTAGCGAATTACTCGAAAAGTGGACAGTGGATAGTGGACAGTGACTAGTGGTCGCCCTACGGGCTCAAAATTTCAAGAAAAATTACTCAAAAATCTTTAAAAAATCTACTCACTGACCCCTAGCCACTAGCCACTGACCACTGGCCACTTGACCTTAACCTTAACTGCTGCCAAGAAGCAAAAGCCCGCCATGTGAGTGGCGGGCTTTGCGTTTTGTTCGTATCTCTGCTGTTTATTTCTGCAGGAACTTGAAGTCCTTGCCGAGGTAGTAGGCCTGGTCGCCGAGGCCTTCCTCGATGCGCAACAGCTGGTTGTACTTGCAGATGCGGTCGGTGCGGGAGGCGGAGCCGGTCTTGATGAGGCCTGCGTTCATGGCCACCACGAGGTCGGCGATGGTGGTGTCCTCGGTCTCGCCGCTGCGGTGGCTGATGATGGCTGTCATCTTGTTGCGCATAGCCAGGTTCACGGCCTCGATGGTCTCGGTGAGGGTGCCTATCTGGTTGAGCTTGATGAGGATGCTGTTGGCTACCTTTTTCTCGAGGCCCATCTTCAGACGTTCCACGTTGGTCACGAAGAGGTCGTCGCCCACCAGCTGGCAGCGGTCGCCGATGGCGTCGGTGTGCAGCTTCCAGCCGTCCCAGTCGTCCTCGGCCATGCCGTCCTCAATGCTGATGATGGGGTATTTGTTCACCCAGTCTTTCCAGAAGTCGCTCATCTGCTGCGGTGTCAGCTTGTCGCCGGTGCTCCACTTCAGGTGGTACATATTCTCGTCGGCCAGGTAGAACTCGCTCGTAGCGGCGTCGAGGGCTATGTAGACGTCCTCGCCGGGGCGGTAGCCGGCCTTTTCGATGGCCTGCAGGATGCACATGATAGCCTCCTCGTTGCTGCCCAGGTTGGGGGCGAAGCCGCCTTCGTCGCCGACGTTGGTGCTGAGGCCTTTGCTCTTGAGGACGGTCTTGAGGTTGTGGAACACCTCGGCGCCCATGCGCAGGGCCTCGCTGAAGGTGGGGGCGCCGACGGGCATGATCATGAACTCCTGGAAGTCGATGCTGTTGTCGGCATGCGAGCCACCGTTGAGGATGTTCATCATAGGTATGGGCAGGGTGTGGCCGTTGACGCCGCCGAGGTAGCGGTAGAGCTCCTGGCCGCTCTCCTGGGCTGCTGCCTTGGCGCAAGCGAGGCTCACGCCGAGGATGGCGTTGGCGCCCAGGCGGCTCTTGTTCTCTGTGCCGTCGAGCTCTATCATCTTGTCGTCGATAGCTTTCTGTTCGCTGACGAACATGCCCTGCAGCTCTTCGTTGAGGACGGTGTTCACGTTGTTCACTGCGTTGAGCACGCCCTTGCCGAGGAACTGGCTCTTGTCGCCGTCGCGCAGCTCGCATGCCTCGTGCACGCCCGTGGAGGCTCCGCTGGGCACAGCGGCGCGTCCGATGGCGCCCTGGTCGGTGTATACGTCGACTTCTACTGTGGGGTTGCCGCGACTGTCGAGAATCTGACGGCCCTTGATACCTATAATCTGGCTCATAGTTCTATAAATGTATTAATGATGGTTGATATAATGTTGCTTTTACACAAAAAAGGCCAACCGCTTCCGGCGGTCGGCTGTCTCTTTTGTCTTCGCTGTGGCAGGCATCGCTTACATGGCGTTGACCTGACGCATGCACTTCGACTTGAGGTTGGCGGCTTTGTTCTTGTGGATGACGGAACGCTTGGCCAGCTTGTCGATGATGGAGACCATCTTGGGCAGACGCTCGGTGGCAGCAGCCTTGTCGGTGAGGGCGCGGAAGTCACGCAGGGCGTTGCGCATGGTCTTGGCGTAGTAGCGATTCTCTACTCTTCTTTTTTCGCTTGAGCGAATTCTTTTCTTTGCAGACTTGTGGTGTGCCATTTTTTGATTTCTAATTTCTTATTTCTAATTTATCTGGTACCGCGTGCGGGATTCGAACCCGCGATTTTGAGAATGAAAATCTCACGTCCTGGGCCTACTAGACGAACGCGGCGCTGTGCCTCGGCGGCTACCCTAAAGGGTACTTTTTCCGCAAAAAGCGGGTGCAAAATTACTAACAATTTTTGACATGGCCAAATTTTTTTCAACCGGCAATGTTGAAATCGCCACGCCACTACTCGCTATCTGCCTGGAAACGAAAGCCTAAACGCTTGCCTGTGACCAGTGATTTTTTGTCAAAATTGTTTTTCATCTCGCCCACGGAGACGAGCTTGACTTCGTCGTATGGGGGGGTCAGGAGGTCGAAATTGGTGGTGTACTCGATGGCCGACTCCACGATACCCAACACAGTGTCCTGATTTACAACCGATGTGTTGAAATTGGTGTAGAGCATGCCCAGCTCGCGCTTGCCCTCGATGAAGTAGTGTTTCTCCTTGTTAACGAACACGCGTCCAATCATATATCCCAAGTCGTTGTCGCGCTGGTAGGCGAACGAGTCGGCGAGGAAGTTGTAGATGTGTATCACGCCGCAGTAGGAGCGTGTGGAGTCCTCGCGGATGTAGGGCGACTTCATGACCTGGTGGTCGCGCGAGAACTCGAAGACGTTGGTGTGCATCATGAACAGCAGTATGTCGCCGGCGAACTTGACCTCGAACTCGAAGTCGCCGCGGTCGGTGAACTCGAAGGCCACGTTCTTGCCCTCCTTGGAGCACTGCTCGCGGAAGAGCTCTATGAGGTCGCGGGTCGTCGAGCGGAAGATCTCGAAGGTCTCCTTGGTGGCGTCGTATACGTTGCGTTTCAGCTCGCTTTTGCTGAATACCAAATCTTTGAGCGATTCTTTCAGTTCCATGTCCTTGTTGTTTTTTTGTTTTAGGCCGCGATGAGGGTGGTTCAGCCGTGGAAAATGGCCATGATGTTGCCTGCAAAGAGCTTCACCGCCATAGCCAGGAGGATGACGCCGAAGAACTTGCGCAGCACATAAATGATATCCTGCCCCAGCCAGTGGGTTATCTTGTCGAGGTGTCGCAGCACGAAGAAGTCGATGACGATGTTCAGCGCGAGGCCTATCATGATGTTGACGGTCTCGTACTCGGCGTGCAGCGAGATGAACGCCGTGATGGCCCCCGGCCCTGCTATCAGGGGGAAGGCTATGGGCACTATGCTGGCGCCCGACGAGGTGGGCTCGTTCTTGATGATGTCGCGGCCGAGGATCATCTCGAAGGCGAGGATGAAGAGCACCACGGAGCCCGCCACGGCGAACGACGGCATGTCGATGCCGAAGAGCTTGAGCAGCTGGTCGCCGACGATGAAGAAGCCCACGAAGAGCAGCAGCGCCGCCCCCGTGGCCTGGAAGGGCTTGATCTTGGTGCCTTTGTCGCGCATGGAGACGAAGATGGGTATCGACCCCGTGATGTCGATGATGGCGAACATCACGAGGAACGTGCTGAAGATTTCCTTTAAGTTCAGAGCCTGTAACATGTCTTATAGTGGTTTTACTGTATCTTCTATGATGCTGAGGTAGTTGCGGTAGCGCTCGTCGCTGATGCGGCCCTGCTCCACGGCCTCCTTGACGGCGCAGCCTGGTTCGTGGCGGTGCGTGCAGTTGGCGAAGTGGCATCCGTGCAGCACGGCGCGCATCTCGGGGAAGAAGTGCGAGAGCTCCTGCTCGTTGAAGTCCACCATGCCGAACTCCTTGATGCCCGGGGTGTCGATGAGGTAAGTTTGGAGTTGGGAGTTGGTAGTTTGGAGTTTGGAGTTGGTAGTTGGTGGTTGGGTGGAGAGTGGGACTGGGTGTATCTCGGCGAAGGTGGTTGTGTGCCGGCCCTTGAGGCTCCAGTCGGAGATGGCGCCCACCTTGAGCGAGAGGCCCGGGCATAGTGCGTTGAGCAGGGCGCTCTTGCCCACGCCGCTGTGGCCGCTGAATAGCACCGTCTTGCCAGCGATGAGCCGCCGGAGGGCATCCAGCCCGTCGCCGCGGAGTGCGGAGACCTCGAGCACGGGGTAGCCCGCCGAGCGGTAGATCGCCGCCACCTCGTCCTGCAGGGCGCGCAGCTCGGGGTCGGCCAGCAAGTCGCTCTTGTTGAAGACGATGCATGCCGGTATGTGGTAGGCCTCGGCTGTCACCAGCAGGCGGTCGATGAAGCCCGTGGAGGTGCGTGGCAGGCCGAGGGTGGCCACGACGCACAGCAGGTCAATGTTGGCCGCTATGACGTGGGTCTGCTTCGACAGCTTGGTGGCGCGCCGCACGATGTAGTTGCGGCGGTCGCGCACGTCGTGTATGACCCCCGTGCCGTCGTCCTGCAGCTCGAAGAGCACGCGGTCGCCCACGGCCACGGGGTTGGTCTGCTTGTTGCCCCGCAGGCGGTAGTTGCCGCGCAGGCGGCAGTCCAGCGCCTCGCCGCTGTCGGGCAACACCCTGTACCAGTTGCCCGTAGTCCTTATGACCAGTCCTTCCGTCATCTTTTTCGGGGTGCAAAGATACGACTTTTTTTTCACATGGCGCCAAAAACATTTCCCCCGCCCGCCGCCGCCACAATACCCCATAGGGGTTTCATTTTAATAGCCATCGCCTTGTAACAAAATGTAAAAGAACCCTGTAGGGGTTCCATCTCAATAGCCACCCCCTACGCATCCCCTACGGACCCGGTACGGCATTTCTTCAGTAGTTCTTCAGTAGTATTTCAGTGCGGCACTGAAGAACTACTGAAGAAGTATCGTTGAAGTATCGTTGAAATGCCGTAGGGGCTCCGTGGGGGAGTGGGTGCGGAGAAGGGGGGAGGGGAGGGCGGCGGTGGAGGTGTGCGACGGGGAAAAAGAGTGCGTATGGATAAAAATTGCTATATTTGCAGTCGGAAAACGAACTGGCTATTATGGAGAAAACACTGAATATCAAATACAGGGAGTATGCGTCGGTCGCTGAGCTCGGTGTCGGTGACGCCGAGCTGATGCGGCGTGCCGTTGCCGCCACCGAGGGGGCCTACGCGCCTTACTCGGGCTTCAGGGTCGGCGCCGCCGTGCGTCTTGCCGACGGCAGCGTGGTGACGGGCAGCAACCAGGAGAACGCCGCCTACCCGTCGGGGCTCTGCGCCGAGCGCACGGCCGTCTTCGCTGCTTCGGCGCAGCGGCCCGACATGCGTGACTATGAGGCTCTTGCCATTGCCGGCCGCAACGGCGGCGGCGAGCTCTGCGAGGCGTCGCCCTGCGGCGCCTGCCGCCAGGTGCTGCTGGAGTACGAGCAGCACCAGGGCCACCCGCTGCGGGTGCTCTGCCTGCTGGAGGGCGGCGCCGTGCGCGAGGTGGGGAGTGTGGCCGATTTGGTGCCGTTCAGCTTCGCGCTGTAGGGCCTCTTTATTAAGAGGCGCGTGAAAAAAAATTTCGCCATATGCGAAAATGTTTGTACATTTGCAACTTCGGCAAACGGGCACGCCGCCGTCCAAGGTGCGTGCAGTATGCTGGACGATAGTAATTTAAGTAGAGAATAAACTAATAAAAATAACTAACAAAATGGGAATTATTGGAAGTATTAGAAAGCACTCCGGCTGGGCTGTCGCCATTGTCGGTATTGCTATTTTGGCCTTCATTCTGGGCGACCTGACAAAGAACAACGGCGGCATACCCGACGTCGGCAAGGTGAACGGCGAGGTGCTGACCTCGCAGCGCTTCAACGAGAAGGTTGCCGAGATGGAGAACAACTACAAGGTGCAGCAGCAGACCACGCAGGTGCCCGCCGAGATGGAGAACCAGATCCGCGAGCAGGTGTGGGCTCAGTTTGTCGACGAGTCCCTCATGGAGGAGCAGGCCGCCAAGCTCGGCCTCCGCGTGTCGCCGGCCGAGGTCAACGACATGTTCACCGGCCGTTTCATCCACCCCTATGTGCGCCAGAGCTTCACCGACCCGCAGAGCGGCCAGTTCGACGTGCGTTTCGTCAGCCAGTTCATCGATAACTTCGACCAGCTCGACACCACGCGCCGCATGCAGTGGGTGGAGCTTGAGAAGTACTGCAAGACCGACCGCGAGCAGCAGAAGTACTCGACGCTCATCAACGCAGGCTTCTACATGCCCAAGGCCCTGGCCGCCAAGGTGGCCGAGTATGCCGGCACCGTGGCCAACGTGCGCGTCGTGTCGATGCCCTTCTCGTCGGTGAGCGACGACGAGGCCGCTGTGTCCGATGCCGACTACGAGAAATACTACAACGAGCACAAGGCCGAGTTCCGTGTGCGCGAGGAGCTGCGCGACCTCGAGTTCATCGCCTTCCCGGTGAACCCCACGGCGCAGGACCTTGCCGACATACAGGAGCAGGTGAACAAGGTGTGGGCTGAGTTCCAGACGGTGCCCGCCGACGAGGTGGCGTTCTTCGTCAACGCCGAGAGCGACCGCGGCTACGACTCCAGCTACAGGCGTGCCAACACCTTCAAGGCCCCCTTCGACGAGCAGATCGCCGCCGCCAAGGACGGCGACATGCTGGCTCCCGTGATGGCCGGCAACGAGTGGATGATGGCCAAGGTCATCAGCAGCGCCGTGCGCCCCGACTCGCTGCGCGCCTCTGTCGTCTACATCCTCAACCAGAACGCCGGTGGCAACATCATGCGCAGCGACGCCCAGGCCAAGAGCCTCGCCGACAGTGTGCTGGCGCTGGTCAACGGCAACAAGATGACCTTCGAGCAGGCTGTGGAGCAGTTCAGCGACGACCCGCAGAAGGGCGAGACCAAGGGCGACATGGACTGGCAGCTCGACGGCGGCTACGGCTTCCTGAACGAGGAGCTCGTCAACCGCCCCGTGGGCAGCTGCTTCGTCTTTGAGCACCCGCAGGGTGTGGGTTACTTCCTCGTGAAGGTGACCGACAAGACCAAGGCCGAGAAGAAATACCGCGTGGCCCTCATCACCCGCGAGATAGCCGCATCGGCAGCCACCAATCGCGCCGTCTACAACGAGGCCAACCGCTTCGCCGGCCAGAACCGCAACATCACTGACTTCACCGCCGCCGCCCAGCAGCAGAACCTGCAGGTGCGCAACGCAAGGGTGACCATGATGTCGAACAACCTCAGCGGCATCGGCAACGCGCGCAGCATAGTGCAGTGGGCCTACAACGAGGACACCAAGGTGGGCGCTGTCGCCGACCAGGTCTATGAGTGCGACGGCATGTTCGTTGTCGTGGCCCTGAAGGATGTCTTCAAGAAAGGCTTTGCCACCCTTGAGCAGGTGCGCCCGATGATAGAGCAGGCCGTGCGCCTCGACAAGAAGGGCGAGCTGCTCATGGCCCGCGCCGACGAGGCCGTCAAGGCTGCCCAGGATATCACCTCGATAGCCGTGAAGCTCAACACCACCGTCGACACCATCGACAGTGTGTCGTTTGCCGACTACTACTTTGACCGCTACGGCATGGAGCCCAAGGTGCAGGCCGCCATCAGCGCCAAGAAGAGCGGGCTGGTGGGTCCTGTGAAGGGTGCCAGCGGCGTCTACATGGTGCAGATCGACAGCAAGGCGCCGCGCGCCGCTGCCGACGGCCAGGTGACCATGCAGCTTGAGCAGGGCTACCGCAGCAAGGCCCGCATGGCCTCGCAGGTGCTCCGCGAGCAGGCCAAGATTGTAGACCAGCGCAACAAGTTCTTCTAAGAGACAGATAGCTTAGTGGGTAGTGGATAGTGGGTAGTGGATAGCATCAGATGCATGCGCTACCCACTAACAACTACCCACTACCCTCTTCTTATAAGTCGAAGGAATGGGCATAAAGGACTGGTGGCTCAAGATCAAGAACTCGCAGGTGGGCGATGTCATCAAGCACAAGCACCGCTTTGTGGTGATAGACAACGACACCTTCAAGGAGAAGTTCTCTTTCCGCCTGTCGGGCATCAACTTGTTTGTGTTCACCGGCGTCACGGTGATAGTGCTCATCGTGCTCACCGCGGTGCTCATAGCCTTCACGCCGCTGCGCGAATACATCCCCGGCTATACCGACACGGAGATGATCGAGCAGACCTACGTCAACGCCGAGAAGATAGACTCGCTGGAGAGGGCCCTCGCCAACCAGGAGTGGGTGGTGGCCACGATGCAGGCCTTGCTGCGCGGCGAAGACCTCGGCGCCGACGCCGACAGTGCGATGGCCGACAGCGCGTCGACGCTCGGCGTCGTGGCCGGCGTCTATCGCCACTCCAAGGAGGACAGCCTGCTGAGGCTCGAGGTGGAGAGCGAGGACAACCGCTACGAGGTGAAGAGTGCGCGTGTGCAGTCTTCCGGCACGGTGGCGTCTGCCGCCGACATGCAGCCTACGGTCACGCAGCTCTTCTTCGCCCCCGTCAAAGGCAATGTCGTCAAGCCCTACAGCACCGCCATGCGGCATTACGGTGTCGACATTGCGGCGGCAAGCGGCAGCCCGGTCAACGCCGCATACAGCGGCACGGTGGTGATGGCGGGTTTCACGGCCGAGGATGGCCACGTCATAGCCCTTCAGCACCCCGCAGGCGTCATCACGGTGTATCGCAACAACAGCGTCTTGCTGAAGCATCAGGGTGACGTGGTGCGCGCCGGCGAGCCGATAGCCTTTGTGGGCACCGGCTCGACGACGGAGCTGGGGCCGCACCTGCACCTGGAGGTGTGGGTCAACGGCATGCCCGTCAACCCCGAGGAATACATATCATTCTAACAGAGTAACACAGTTTTGAAACGCATAGCAATATTAGGTTCCACAGGCTCCATAGGCACCCAGGCGCTCAACGTCATCAGGCGTCATGGCGACCTGTTCTGCGCCGAAGTGCTCTGCGCCGGCAGCAACGCCGACCTGCTGATAGAGCAGGCTCGCGAGTTCAGCCCCAACGCCGTAGCCATAGCCGACGAGAGCCGCTATGGCTATGTGTGCGACGCGCTGCGTGACACCGACGTCAAGGTCTACGCCGGCGCCGAGGCCATCGTGGGCCTCATGGAGATGGAGAGCATCGACATGGTGCTGGCGGCCATTGTGGGCGTGGCGGGCCTCAGGCCCACGCTGCATGCCATAGAGCATGGCAAGCCCATAGCCCTTGCCAACAAGGAGACCATGGTGGTGGCTGGCGCCATAGTGACTGCCATGGCCAGGCAGCACCGCGCGCCGATACTGCCCGTCGACAGCGAGCACTCGGCCATCTTCCAGTGCCTTGTGGGCGAGGTGAGCCCCGTGGACAAGATACTGCTCACCGCCAGCGGCGGCCCGTTCCGCGGCATGAAACGGGAGGAACTGGCCACCGTCACCCTGGCTCAGGCCCTCAAGCATCCCAACTGGAGCATGGGCCGCAAGGTGACCATCGACAGCGCGACGCTCATGAACAAAGGCCTTGAGGTGATTGAGGCCAAGTGGCTTTTCGGCGTCGACGCCAAGGACATCGTCGTCCATGTGCACCCTCAGTCGATAGTGCACTCCATGGTGCAGTTTGCCGACGGCAGCGTCAAGGCACAGCTCGGCATACCCACCATGGAGACACCGATACAGTATGCCTTCAGCTTCCCCGAGCACATAGAGAGCCACCTGCCGCGCCTCGACCTCTTCACGCAGAACATGCTGACCTTCGAGCGCCCCGACACCGACACCTTCCGCTGCCTCGCCCTTGCCTACAAGGCCATTGAGCGCGGCGGCAACATGCCGTGTGTGATGAATGCCGCCAACGAGGTGGCCGTGCAGGAGTTTCTGGATGGGCATATCGGGTTCCTTGACATCGCCGACCGCGTGGAACGCGCCATGCAGGACGCGCCGTTTGTGGCGTCGCCCACGATAGAAGACTTGATAGCAACAGACAAAACCATCAGACAGCAATGAACTGGATAGCATTACTCCTAAGCCTCACGCTGCTTGTGGCTACACACGAGCTGGGTCATCTGGCTTTCGCCAAGCTCTTCCACACGCGCGTGCGTCGTTACTATATATTCTTTAACCCGTGGTTCTCCATAATCAAGGCCAAGAAGTTTGGCGGCAAGTGGCACTTCCTCTTTTTCAACAGCAAGACCCCTGACAGCTGGGATGAGAAGAACCTCGCCCCCGAAGACCAGGACAACACATTGTGGGGTCTCGGCTGGCTGCCGCTGGGCGGATACTGCGACATAGCGGGCATGATCGACGAGACAAAGAACGCCGACGACCTTGAGAGCGAGCCGCAGCCGTGGGAGTACCGCACGAAGCCGGCCTGGCAGCGCCTCTGCATAATCAGTGGCGGCGTGCTGGTAAACTTTGTCTCGGCCCTTCTCATCTACGGCATGATATTCGCGCACTGGGGCAAGGATGAGCTTCCGCTGCGCAGCGCCTCGCTTGGTTTTGACTATCATCAGGTGCTGCTCGACGAGGGGTTCTGCAATGGTGATATCATCTACGCCATAGACGGCAAGGACTATTATGAGATTACGGATGCCGCCAGCACCCTGCTGCTCGACAACCCGAAGACCGTCACCGTGATGCGTGACGACTCGCTCGTGGATATCGCCATGAGTGGACGTCTGTTGGAGCGCGTCAACAACGAGGGCGTCAAGCAGCTTATGAACTATAGGGTTCCGTTCGTGGTGCACTCCGCTATCGATGGAGGCAATGCCGCACGTGCTGGGCTGATGGCTGGCGACAGCATAGTCAGTGTCGACGACAGCGCTCTTGCGGCCTTCTCGGACATAACGGCGGTCTTCAGCGACCATGCCGACGATACCGTGAGTCTGGGCTTCTATCGCGCCGGCAAGTACATGACGCTCCCTGTCGCCATAGACGGCCAAGGCAAGATAGGCGTGCAGGTGGAGACAAACATAGCGTTGCTCTTCAGCGGCTACCGCCATGTGGAATACACCTTCTTTGAGGCCATCCCCGCCGGCATCAAGCACGGCTGGGAGACGCTGGTCACCTACGTCTCATCGCTCAAGGTCCTGTTCTCGCCCGGAGGCACCAAGCAGCTCGGCGGCTTCAAGGCCATGGCCGACCTCTTCCCCGACCACTGGATGTGGCAGGCCTTCTGGGAGCTCACCGCGTTGCTGGCTCTGGTGCTTGCCTTCATGAACATCATCCCCATACCGGGTCTCGACGGTGGCCATATCTTCTTCACCCTTGTGGAGATCGTTACCCGCCGTCCCCCATCGGAGAAGTTCCTCACCGTGGCGCAGAACGTCGGCATGTTCCTCCTGTTGGCCCTGATGATACTGGCCAACGGCAATGACATCCTTCGCTGGTTAGGCTTTATGTGATGAAGAAGTTAGACAAGCTCATACTACGCTCCTTCCTGGGTCCGCTGCTGCTCACCTTCACGCTGTCGGTCTTTGTGCTGCTCATGCAGTTTGTGTGGAAGTATATCGACGACATGGTGGGCAAGGGGCTTGACTTCAGCGTCATCGCCGAGTTGCTTCTCTATGCTTCAGCCACCTTTGTGCCCATGGCGCTGCCTATCGCCGTGCTCTTCGCCTCGATCATGACCATGGGCAACTTCGGCGAGAAGTACGAGCTTGTGGCCATGAAGGCCGGCGGCATAGGCGTCAGCCGGGTCATGATGCCCATGACCATCGTTGTGCTGCTGCTCACTGGCGTGGCCTTCTATTTCGCCAACAACGTCATGCCCGAGGCCATGGTGAGCTATCGCAAGACCCTCTACGACGTCACACGCAAGAAGCCTGCCGTCAACATACGCCCGGGCGAATACTACAAGGAGATCGACGGCTATGTGATCCGCGTCGGCAGCAAGTCGCAGGACGGCCACACCCTGCAGGACGTCGTCATCTACGACCACAAGAAGGGCAGGGAAGAGGCCACGGTCATAGTGGCCAAGAAGGGCACCATGCAGTCGACCATGGACAACCGCTACCTCATCTTCTCTCTCGACGACGGATACACTTATACCGAGCTTGGCGGCAGCAAGGATGCCAGCCGCTCGCACCCCATGACCTCCATCCACTTCAGCAAACAGACCATCTCCATAGACATCTCGTCGTTTGCCTACAGCAAAAGCGGCGAAGACCTCTTCAAGGGCAGCTACCAGACCATGAACGTCGCGGAGCTCAGCATAGCCATAGACTCGCTCAAGACAAGCCTCGACAAGCGTTACGACGCCTACCAGCGTGACGCCGAGGTCAATCTGCGGGCGTGGAAGCGCTATACCGAGATGGCCGGCGAGGAGCATCAGCGCGCCGCCTTCAACCTGCACACACGCCTCGACACCGTCGACGACGCCACACGCACGAAGATGATCAACCGGGCCCGCTACATCGCCAACACCGCCGTCACCGACAGCCGCAACTACGGCGATTTCCTTGAGACAGACCGCGAGTATGTCAACAAGCACGACATCGAGCGCCACAAGAAGTTCACCCTCTCTGTGGCCTGCCTGCTGCTCTTCCTCATCGGCGCCCCCTTCGGCTCCATCGTGCGCAAGGGCGGCCTCGGCCTCCCGCTGGTGGCCTCCGTGGGCTTCTTTGTGTTCTACTATGTCGTGGGCATGATAGCCGAAAAGGCCGTCCGCGAGTCGGCCATCGGCCCCATCGGCATGTGGATATCATCCTTTGTCATGCTGCCCATCGGCCTCTTCCTCACCCTGCAGGCCACCACCGACTCGTCGCTCTTCGACGCAGCCTCGTGGAAACGCTTCTTCAAACGATTATTCACGTCAAAGCAACAATAATGAAGGAAATACACACCTTTCGTATCGCTGCGCGCCAGCAGCTCGGCGACCAGTACTTCCGTCTGGTGCTGAAGCATGGCGGCAAGATGCAGCCCGTAGCCCCCGGCCAGTTTGTCGAGGTGCTCGTCGAGGACGAGCCCCGCGTCATGCTGCGCCGCCCCATCTCGGTGCACGACGTCGACGCCGAGGCCGGGACGCTGAGCCTGCTCGTCCAGATCGTCGGCAACGGCACCCGCCGTCTCGCCACCCTCGGCGAGGGCGACAGCCTCAATGTCGTCTATCCCCTCGGCCACGGCTTCACCACCGCTATCCCCGCCGGCAGCAAAGCCCTTCTCGTGGGCGGCGGCGCGGGCACGGCACCCCTGTTGCACCTCGCCAAGGTGCTGAAAGCAAGCGGTGTGCAGTGCACCATACTCCTTGGCGGCCGCACCGCCGGTCTCATCCCCGTGCGCGACGACTTCCAGCCTTACGGCGACCTCCTGATAGCCACCGACGACGGCAGCCTGGGCCACCACGGCATCGTCACCACCCACCCCGCCTTCGCCGACACATACGACATCATCTACACCTGCGGCCCCACGCCCATGATGAAGGCCGTGGCCCGTAGCGCCGCCGAGCGCGGCCTGCGCTGCGAGGTGAGCCTTGAGAACATGATGGCCTGCGGCGTCGGCGCCTGCCTCTGCTGCGTCACCGACACCGACCAGGGCCACCGTTGCGTCTGCAAGGACGGCCCCGTGTTCGACATCAGCACCATGCAGAAGTGGTATGGTAACAAGTAGTTAAGTAGACAGTAGTTAAGTAGATAAGGCAAAAGTTATGCTCGCAGTCAACATACACAATCTCAAGCTGAAGAACCCGGTGATGACCGCCAGCGGCACCTTCGGCTACGGCGAGGAGTTCGCCGACTTCATAGACCTCAACCGCTTGGGCGGCTTCGTCGTCAAGGGCACCACAGGCAGCCACCGCGAGGGCAACCCCTACCCCCGCATGGTGGAGACCCCCTCCGGCATGCTCAACAGCGTGGGCCTGCAGAACGGCGGCGTGGAGAAGTTCTGCAAAGAGGTATACCCCCGTATCAAGCACCTCGACACCAACATCATAGTCAACGTCAGCGGCTCCTCCATCGAAGAGTACTGCGACGTGGCCTCGCAGGTCGACGCCCTCGACCGCATCCCCGCCATCGAGCTCAACATCTCGTGCCCCAACGTCAAGCACGGCGGCATGGGCTTCGGCACACAGCCCGGGATGGCTGCCGAGGTGGTGGCGGCCGTCCGCAAAGTCTACCATAAGACGCTGATAGTAAAGCTTTCGCCCAACGTCACCAACATCGCCGAGATAGCCAAAGCCGTCGAGGGAGCGGGTGCCGACAGCGTGAGCCTCATCAACACCCTGCTGGGCATGGCCATTGACATCGAGCGCCGCCGTCCCTGCATGGCCAACGTCACCGGTGGCCTGAGCGGCCCCGCCGTGAAGCCCGTGGCTGTGCGCATGGTGTGGCAAGTGGCTCATGCCGTGAAGATTCCCGTCGTTGGCCTGGGTGGCATCTGCACCGCCGAGGACGCCATCGAGTTCCTCATGGCCGGCGCCACGGCCATCGAGGTGGGCACCGCCAACTTCATCGACCCCGCCGTCACCGTCAAGATCATCGACGGCCTCGAGGCCTGGTGCAAAGCCCATGGAGTCAGCGACATCAACGAGATTATCGGCATCGTATGACACTGATTGCCGACAGCGGTAGCACCAAGACCACTTGGATGGAGGTTGAGACCGGCAAGACGGTGCTCACCGAAGGCCTCAACCCCCACTTCACCGCCGAGGAGCAGTTCACGGCCGCCTGCAATGCAGTGCGCCAGCAACTTCCGATTCTCAATTCTCAATTCTCAATTCACTTCTACGGCGCCGGCTGCGGTCTCACTGCCCAGCGCGAAAAGGTGGCCTCGTGGCTCGCTAAAGCCTTTGGAACAAGCGATGTACATGTCGAGACCGACATGCTCGCCGCCTGCCGCGCCACCGCCGGTGGCCAGCCAGCCTTGGTGGGTATCCTCGGCACGGGCAGCAACGCCTGCCTCTACGACGGCCACGAAATCACGCATAAAGCCACCAGCACAGGTTATATCCTCGGCGACTTCGGTTCGGCCAACCATGTGGGCCGTGTGCTGCTGAACGGATACTTGACGCATCACATGCCCGACGGCCTAAGACGCATGTTCCATGACACTTACCGCATGAGCGATGACCAGCTGATGGATGCCGTCTACCATCAGCCCAACCCCAATCGCTTCCTGGCCTCGCTGGCCCCCTTCGCCGTACAGCACATCGGAGACGACTACTGCCGCCGCGTCGTCGAGCATACGCTTGACGACTGGTTCTTCGACGCGTTGCTGCCTCTCCTTCGCCACGGCGAATCGCTGTCGCTCAGTATTGTGGGCGGATATGCCAAAGCCGTCGAGCCCACGCTGCGTAACGTCATGGCAAACAACGATATACAGGTGGGCACCGTCGTCGCCGACCCCATCGAGGGCCTCCGCCGCTATCACGGCGAATTCTAGCCGTTCCGTATTAGTTTGATTATCAGTACCGTACCGGGCACCGATTTCTCGCAGCCCTTGCTCTGCCTGTGTTTGTACGGAGCCCCTACGGCCCCTCTTCGGACCCCCTTCGGCCGTTCTTCAGTGGAAGGCCGTAGGAGGGCCGTAGGGACTCCGTACCGGCTCCGTGGCGGCTCGGTGGCAGCCGGCATGTCGGTCAATTTTTTTTGTTTCCGGTGCAATAATTGGCGAAATAGCTCGTTATTCAAAATCAATAACTATAAAAAGAGATACTGAAATGGATTTATCTAACATCCTCGTGATTGCCGGCAAGCCGGAATTGAGTGAACTGGTGTCGCAGACCAAAGGCGGCGCCGTGGTGAAGAATCTTGTGACTGGTCAGAAGTACCCTGTGTTCAAGACAGATAGAATCAGCTCGCTGGGTGAGATACGCATCTTCACCGAGAACGACGAGCGTCCGTTGGAAGAGGTGATGCAGTCCATCCACAAGGTGCTGGACGGCAAGCCGACCCCCTTCGAGCCCAAGAAGGCCGAGGGCAAGGAGATGTTCGCCCTGCTGGAGAAGGCCCTGCCCGACTATGACCGCGAGCGCGTGCACACGTCAGACGTCAAGAAGCTCTTTGCGTGGTACAACATCCTGCTGGGAGCCGACAAGATAACCTTCGACGAGCCCGAGGCCGCCCAGGAGGGAGAAAGCAAATAACCAATAAACTCAATAAAAGCCATGAAAAGATTACTTGCAGCAATGTGCGCCGTGGCACTGCTCGGCATGACGGCATGCCAGAAAGACGACCCCACCCCCGAACCCACCGCCACCCAGAACCAGGGCAGCGGCGAAACCCCGCAGACACCTGCTGAGACTGACCGCGCCGGCGTGTATGCCCCGGAGAGCAAGATTGTGAGCATCAGCGTCGACGGCGAGCTCGGCGAAGAGTGGAACTGGGAAGAGGGCAGGCTGATGTCCGTCAGCAATGCCGCCGGACAGGACAAGGTGAACTTCACCTACGGCGCCGACGGCCGCGTGAACACCATGACCGTGAACGCCACCGACATGCTCAGCGGCATTGTCACCATGACCTACAGCGGCGAGAGCCTCAGCCGGCTGGCGCTCGACGGCGCCAACAGCGTGACGGCGCAGCTGACCAACAACGCCAACAACAAGGTGACCAAGGCGACCCTCGACCTCGGGGATATCGACCTCAGCACCCTGCTCGGCATGTTCCAGAGCGCTGTGTCGGAGTTTGTAGGTGACGGCGACATGAGCGGCGTGATCACCGGCGTTGACAGCATCAGCGGCAGCATGGACTTCGGCTGGGCCGGAGCCAACGTGAACACGGCCATCACCACCATCGGCGCGCGCCTGGCTACCACCATCGGCCGCGTGGCAGCGGTGATGCCCAGCAGCAGCGAGTTCTACTCGACCCTGCAGCAGATAGCACAGTCCAACCCCGACATGCCGCTGTACATCAAGGTGACCCTCAGCGACACCAGCAGATACAGCTACGACCAGAAGGTCAACCCCTTCCGCCACTACATGGGCAATATGGTGGCCGTAGAGAATAATGTGCCACACTTCAACGTCGCCGCCCTCTCGGCCAACAATGTGACCGAAGAGCGTCGCTCGGCATCGGTAAAACTGGGTGTGGCTACGGTCATAAATTTCATGGGCATCGAGAGATACCAGACGCTGTACAACACCGACAAGCCGATGTACAGCACCGAGTCGGCGTACAGCTACAGCTACCGTAGCGACAGCTATCCCGAGACGGTGACCGGCGACAGCGGCCAAACAACGACTTACACCTACCAGCAATGACATACACTGAGAAAGACAAGAAATACAAACGCTACACCGTCACCTCGGCGTTGCCCTACGCCAACGGCCCTGTGCACATAGGCCACCTGGCCGGTGTCTATGTGCCCGCCGACGTCTATGTGCGCTACCTGCGCGCCCAGGGCGAGGAGGTGATGTTCATCGGCGGCAGCGACGAGCACGGCGTGCCCATCACCATCAAGGCCCGCAAGGAGGGCGTCACGCCGCAGGACATCGTCGACCGCTACCACAAGATCATCAAGGACAGCTTCGCCGAGTTCGGTATCTCGTTCGACATCTACAGCCGCACCAGCAGCAAGGAGCACCACGAGACCGCCGCCGAATATTTCAAGAAACTCTACGACGAGGGCAAGTTTGTGGAGAAGGTGTCGCAGCAGTACTACGACGAGGAGGCTGGCTGCTTCCTTGCCGACCGCTACATAACGGGCACCTGCCCCCACTGCGGCAACGAGCGCGCCTACGGCGACCAGTGCGAAGCCTGCGGCACGAGCCTCAACGCCACCGACCTCATCAACCCCAAGAGTGCCCTCAGCGGCAGCAAGCCCGTGCTGAAAGAGACCAAGCACTGGTTCCTCCCCCTCGACAAGGACGAGCCCTGGCTGCGCCAGTGGATTCTGGAGAGCCACAAGAGCGACTGGAAGACCAATGTCTACGGACAGTGCAAGTCGTGGATCGACGCCGGCTTGCAGCCCCGCGCCGTCACGCGCGACCTCGACTGGGGCGTCAAGGTGCCCCTCGAGGGTGCCGACGGCAAGGTGCTCTACGTATGGTTCGACGCCCCGATAGGCTACATCAGCTTCACCAAGCAGCTCAAGGGCGCCGACTGGGAGAAGTGGTGGAAAGACCAGGACACCAAGCTGGTGCACTTCATCGGCAAGGACAACATAGTGTTCCACTGCATCATCTTCCCCTCGATGCTCCACGCCGACGGCAGCTACATACTGCCCGCCAACGTGCCGGCCAACGAGTTCCTCAACCTCGAGGGCGACAAGATAAGCACCTCGCGCAACTGGGCCGTGTGGCTGCACGAGTACCTGCGCGAGTTCCCCGGCAAGCAGGACGTGCTGCGCTACACGCTGTGCTCCAACGCGCCGGAGACCAAGGACAACGACTTCACCTGGAAGGACTTCCAGCTGAAGAACAACAGTGAGCTGGTGGCTATCCTCGGCAACTTCGTCAACCGCACGCTCGTGCTCACCCATAAGTTCTACGGCGGCAAGGTGCCCGCACAGGGCAGTTTGTCCGCACAGGATGAGGAGGTCGTTAAAGAGTTGGCCACCTTCCCGGAGCGCATAGGCCGCTCGATAGAGACCTACCGCTTCCGCGAGGCCTTGAGCGAGATGATGAACCTGGCCCGTCTGGGCAACAAGTACCTGACGGACACCGAGCCGTGGAAGCTCGTCAAGACAGACCCCGGGCGCACCGCCACGGTGATGAACCTCTCGCTGCAGATATGCGCCAACCTGGCTGTGCTCTGCGCCCCCTTCCTGCCCTTCACGGCCGACAAGATGCACCGCATCATGAACCTGCAGGCCCTCGGCTGGAAGGATGCCGGCCGCGCCGACATACTCATGGAGGGCCACACCATCGGCACCCCGGAGCTGCTCTTTGAGCAGATCAGCGACGAGACTATACAGGCACAGGTCGACAAGCTACAGGCCACCAAGGAGCAGAACGCCCTCAACGCATGGAAGCCCGCCGAGGTGAAGGCGCCGGTGACCATCGACGACTTCGGCAAGATGGACATCCGCGTGGGTACGATATTGGAATGCTGCAAGGTGCCAAAGGCCGACAAACTGCTGCAGTTCAAGATAGAGGACGGCATGGGCACACGCACCATAGTGAGCGGCATAGCCAAGTACTACCCCGACCCGCAGGCGCTGGTAGGCAAGCAAGTTTGCTTCATCGCCAACTTCCCGCCGAGGAAACTGAAGGGTGTGGAGAGCCAGGGAATGATACTCAGCGCCGAAGACAAGGACGGTCGCCTGGTGCTGCTAACGCCCTCTGACATAGTTACTCCCGGATGCTCGGTGGGTTGACGGGGAAAAATAGGTGACGCTTTCGGAATTTCCCTCACGGAATGGTTGTACTTTTGCAGCAGAAAACGGAACCAAAAAAAAGAAAGGAGCAAAACCATGAAAACCGCAAAAGCAATAATCCTCGCAGTGACAGCCTTGGCGCTGGCAATGCCTGTCGTGGCACAGCCTTCGCGCAGTGGCGGACACGGTGGCGGCAGCCGCGGCGGCTCGTCGATGAGCGCCCCCAGCCGCAGCAGCGCCCCCTCGCGCAGCAGTTCGAGCTACAGCTCGTCAAGCCGCAGCTACAGCTCACCCAGCCGCAGCTACAGTTCGCCCAGCCGCAGTACGAGCACATCGCGCAGTTACAGCAGCTCGCCGGCGACGAAGAGCGCGCCGAGCCGCAGCTTCAGTGCCCCGAGCCGCAGCAACTCAAGCGCCTCGAGCCGCAGCATTGGCAGCTCGAGCACGCCGAGCCGTAGCATAAACCGTCCGTCGCGCAGCGGTGCCGGGTCCGGAGAGGCCGCAACGGTCGGCAGCCCGTCGCGTCGTGACGTGGCGCCTACGCGCAGCGATATGGGCCGTCCGGCCCCGTCGGTGGGCGGCAAGCCTGCCGGCACGACAGCACCGTCGAGAAGGGATGTGACGCCTACGCGCCCCGCCTCGCCCGAGAGCACGAGTGCGTACAGCGGCTATGCGCGTCCGGGACGCCCCGGCGGCCACCTGCCTCCGGCAGCACGCCCGATACGCCCGGCTCCTTACTTCCACCACCCGTGGCATCATCACTATGTGCACTGCCACCCCATCTACTGGGATCCGCTGCCCCCGCGTCACTGGTACTGGCCTGGCTTCTGGCACTATTGCAACAGCTACTGGTATGACTATCATGTGACCGACGTAGTGGTGGTGCGCGACTATGTGAAGGAGACCTACAAGGTCGACATAGTGACCTACGGCATCAGCGGCGACATCATGTACGCCATAGTAAAGGACGGCGGCGACACCTACCTGCAGGTCTACGACAAGGACGACCACCTGCTGGCCGAACAGAAAATCAACAGGAAATACTGCAACATGGTTATCGACGCCGAGAACGGAGGCTGCTGGATAAGCAAGAAGCACGACAAAGACCCGCTGCTCTTCATCTGGGCCGATGGCAAGCTGCTGATATACGAAGAAGATTAAGTGAGCGAAAAGGGAGTTTATACGTACGAGTACCCCCGCCCGATGCTTACGGCCGACTGTGTGGTCGTCCGCCATCGGGCGGAGGTTCTTTTGGTGAGGCGCGGTAACGAGCCTTATAAGGGCTGCTGGGCCCTGCCTGGCGGCTTCATGGAGATGGACGAGAACATAGAACGCTGTGCCGTCCGCGAACTGATGGAAGAAACTGGATTGGCGGTCGACGAAAAACGGCTGCGGCTGATAGGCGTCTACAGTGCCCCGGGGCGCGACCCTCGTGGCCGCACGGTGACGGCGGCATACCGCATAGATGTTGAGGATGACCCTCAGGCAACGGCAGGAGACGACGCCGCAGAGGTATGGTGGTGGCCGGTATCCGCGCTGCCGCCACTGGCTTTTGACCACGCCGAGATAATAGCGGCAGCGCTTGCCCTGTAGTTTTTTTACATCGGTAAATAATAATAACTATGCTTCGTCGTTATTAACGGCATGGATTCTGACAAGGCGAAACAGACAGGCAATTTTGTATTGATACTCATAGCAATGGTGCTGGGGGTATTGATAGGCTTGATGTTTGCCTCACACAGCAAGAGCCCGTCTGACGGGACGTTGGAGGGCAAGGTGAGCGAAGTGATGAGACTGGTGGAGGATGAGTATGTGGACGCTGTGGATGCCGACTCGGTAAGCGAACGTATTGTGGCGGCTATACTCAGTGAGCTTGACCCGCACAGCACGTACCTCTCGGCACGCGAGACTGAGCGGACGGATGAGATGATGCGCGGCAACTTTGAGGGTGTCGGCATCGTGCTGCATTACGAAGGCGACAGTGTATACGTCGGACAGGTGATGGCTGACGGCCCGTCGGCCGGCGTGGGCATACTCCCTGGAGACCTGATTATGACTGTTGACGGAGACACTATGAGCGGCGTGGGTATTGCACGCGACAGCGCGGTGGCGCGTCTGCGCGGCCCGAAAGCGACAAAGGTTGAGGTCTGTGTGAAGCGTTTGGGCAAGGATTACTGTTACAAGATACGCCGTGGTGTTGTCAATCATCAGACTGTCACCTGTGCAACGATGCTCGACGACACGACAGGATACATACAGCTGTCGTCGTTCTCGGCGACAAGCTACGACGAGTTTCATAATGCCTTGGTCTCACTGAAGGGAAAGGGCATGAGGAAGCTTATCTTCGACCTTCGCGGGAACGGTGGCGGTTCGCTGTCGAGTGCCGTGGGGGTTGCCGGAGAGCTGCTTCCGGCAGGTAGCCTTATTGTCTACACCAAAGGCGCCCACAGCCGCCGTCGGGACGTCAGGGCTCCGATAGGCGGACTCTTCACCAAAGGTACCGTTGTGGTTATGGTGGATGAGAACTCGGCGTCGGCGAGCGAAGTGGTCAGCGGTGCGCTCCAGGACAACGACCGTGCCACAATCGTCGGGCGTCGCACCTTCGGAAAGGGCCTGGTGCAGACTGATTTCTCGTTGAACGACGGTTCGTCGGTGCTGCTAACTACGGCACGATACTACACCCCTTCGGGGCGTTCGATACAAAGGCCTTATGACAGTGGCACAGACGAATACTACCGCTCATATTTTGAGCAGTTGCTGGATGAGTCGTATGCCGACAGCATGACGGTGCATATCAACGACTCGACGCCATACTACACAAAGGGAGGAAGAGTGGTATATGGCGGCGGCGGCATTATTCCCGACAGGTTGCTGACATATCGCAAGGATGAGTCTTTTGTGTACTACAACGCTTTGGCAAACAAAGGCCTTATAAATATTGTGGCGTTCCGTCATGTGCAAAGGCATGCAGAAGAATTGCTGCAGCGTTACCCTGACAAAGGCAGTTTTGGAAAAGGGTTCAGGGCAAGCGAGGCGTTGTTTGACGAGCTCGTCAGCGAAGGTGTACGCAGAGGTGTGGAGAGAAACGACAAGAGCATCGCCGTTCAGCGTCCGCTGATAATGGCCATGCTGAAAGCATACGTGGGTCTGGCCCTGTATGGCAATGATGCCTTCTATGATGCATACTTGCCGATGGATGAAGACCTGAAAGAAACGATGAACATAAAGCTATGAGAAGACTATTGACGATACTGCTGGCATTGTTGCCGTTGACAGAAGCTGTCGCCCAGAAATGCAGTCTTAACTGTACGCTAACAGGACTTGACGACGGTGTTGGGGTTGTTGTCTGTGAGCCACACGGGAACCGGCTGGCTCCCGTTGACACGCTGACGCCAGACGGCAAAGGCCGTATAAAGATAGAGCGCTACAGTAATGACGGCGATGCCCAGTTTTTCGCACTGGCATTGACGCGCCCACAAAGCCCGATTTTGCATGTGATGCTGTTGCCCAAGGAGAAAGTGAATATGGATATTGCCTATAACCCTGCACACAACGTCCTTCAAATAACCAGAGTTAAGGGTTCTGCGAACATGGAGATGTATCGCCGCTATACTGACATAATGGCAGAAGTTACGGCAAACCCAGAATTGCAGGCTGCAATGCCTGATGCTATGGAGGCATTGATACGTGGTAACAGCAAGGAGTTGATGAGTGCATTCCTGGTCACATATTTCGAGGCTGCTTTCGACGAGTATTATGACCTATACAAGACTGTTCGCGACAGCACCATCACCCGCTATGCCAACAATGATTTTGTGAAACATGTAGACCAGAAGGTGCGTTCCGTTATAGCTGTAGGCAGCGAGGCTCCTGATATTGTGATGGCTGGCCGCGACGGCAAAGAGCTGCGCCTGAGTGACCTGCGTGGCAAAGTGGTGCTTATCGACTTCTGGGCTTCGTGGTGTCGTCCGTGTCGTGCGGAGAACCCTAATGTCGTACGACTCTATAACCGTTATCACGATAGAGGGTTTGAGATATTCAGCGTCTCGCTTGACAACAATCGGGATGCTTGGTTGCGTGCCATAGAGGCCGATGGCCTTGTCTGGTCGAACCATGTCAGTGACTTGCGTGGCTGGAGCTCCGCCGCAGGACGCCTTTATGGGATCAGCTCGATACCCGCCACTGTGCTGGTTGACCGTGAAGGCAGGGTTCTGGCACGTAATTTGCGTGGACAACAATTGGAACAGAAACTAAAAGAGATATTCGGACAATGATTACTACTACACAAATAGAGATGGCCTTGGGGCATGTGAATGACCCTGACCTTGGCCGTAGCCTAACGGAGTTGGGCATGATAGAGAACATTAAGGTTGAGGGTAAGAAGGTGAGTTTTGACTTGGTGCTCACTACTCCTGCCTGCCCGATGAAGAAAAAGATGAGCGACGATTGCATCAACGCTATCCACGAGATGGTGGACCGTGAGGCAGAGGTGGAAATAAACCTCACCAGCAAGCCGCAGCCCGATCCCAAGGAGGAGTTCAAGGATGTCTTCAAGAACATACATAACACCATAGTGGTGGCTTCTGGCAAAGGTGGTGTGGGCAAGAGCACCGTGGCCGTCAACTTGGCTATCTCCCTCGCTAAGACGGGTGCTAAAGTAGGGTTGGTGGATGCCGATATCTACGGCCCGTCTATCCCCATTATGCTTGGTGTGGAAGGTGAGGAAATATATGGTCACCGTGTTGGAGAAAAGACCTACATGCTTCCCATAGAGAAATACGGCATCAAGCTGATGTCTGTCGGCTTTTTCGTGGATGCCAACAAGGCAATGGCATGGCGTGGCCCGATGGCCAGCGGTGCACTGAAACAGCTGATAGGTGAGACTTGGTGGGACGAAATAGACTACTTGGTGGTTGACATGCCCCCGGGAACGGGCGACATACAGCTCACTCTGGCACAGACCATGCCAGTCACCGGAGCCATCATCGTCAGCACGCCGCAGCAGGTTGCCCTGGCCGACGTGGTGCGTGGCGTGGAACTCTTCCAGAACGAGGCCATCAACATCCCCGTCCTCGGCTTTGTGGAGAACATGGCTTACTTTACCCCTGCCGAGTTGCCGCAGAACAAATATTACATCTTTGGCAAGGGTGGATGTCGCCGTCTGGCAGATGAGATGAATATACCGCTGCTTGGGGAGATACCGCTGGTGCAGAGCATTGCCGAAAGTGGTGACAACGGCAAGCCGATAGCCCTCTTTGCGCCCGACAAGACACAAGACCCTGTGCGCGATGCCTTTGACGCATTGGCCCAGAACACTATTAAGGAGATTTGCAAACTAAATATAAAATAGCCATGACCGATCAAGAAAAACCGGCCGTAGAGCAGAAGGTGAAGAACGCTCTGGCACAGATACGCCCTTACCTCCAGCAGGATGGTGGCGATGTGGAATATGTTGACATGACCGCTGAGGGTGTTGTAATCGTCCGTCTCAAGGGCCATTGTGGCTCTTGTCCTCACGCCATGCAGACCCTCAAGCAAGGTATCGAACAAGCCATTAAGAGCGTTATTCCAGAAGTGAAATCGGTTGAGAAAATATGATTTACACTAAGACAGGAGACCAAGGAACCACTTCGCTTGTGGGTGGTACGCGTGTCAGAAAAGACGATGTGCGCGTAGAGGCCTATGGTACTGTGGACGAGCTTAATTCACACATAGGACTTCTTGCAGAGATGATGCGTAAGCAGCAAGGTGGCTACTACGACGAGCTGAAGGCTGTGCAACATAATCTCTTCACCCTCCAAACGCTTTTGGCCACTGAGGATGCGGAAATATACGCTCGTTTGCCACAGCTGGAACAGGAAGAAGTGGATATGCTGGAACGCCAGATAGATACTATCACCGACCAATTGCCGAAATTGCATAATTTTGTTATTGCGGGAGGTACAATGGAGGGTGCTCAGTGCCACGTATGCCGTACAGTATGTCGACGTGCAGAGCGGTGTGTTGTTGCCCTCGCAAAAGAGACAAAGGTAGACGATGTTATTTTACGATACCTAAACCGTCTTTCCGACTATCTGTTTGTTCTTGCCAGACGTGTTGTTATTATGGCTGGCGAGAAAGAAGATTTGTATATCAACTGATTGAAAAAAATATTTGTCAGTATTGGAAAAAGATGTACTTTTGCAAAAAATTTCAGTAATAGAGTATGTATTGGACACTTGAATTAGCATCGAAATTGGAGGACGCACCCTGGCCAGCGACAAAGGAAGAACTTATTGATTACGCGCAACGTACCGGTGCCCCCATGGAGGTTATAGAGAACTTGCAGGAGATTGAGGACGAGGGAGACCAGTATGAAAGTATCGAAGATATCTGGCCCGACTACCCCACTAAGGAGGACTTTTTCTTTGAAGAAGACGAATATTAGCATTGTAGGCTCCGGAAACGTAGCCACCCATCTTGCCATAGCTTTTTTCGCCGCCGGCTGTCAAATACGACAGGTTTTGTCTCGTACCTACGAACATGCGCGATTGCTCGCCATGCGCGTGGATGCTGTACCGATTGACGATCCTGCTTCTCTCGACGAGGATATTGATGTATGTTTGCTTTGTGTGGGAGACGATGCGCTATATGATTTAGCCCTTGACTTACATTTGCGCCATTCGCTGGTAATCCACACCTCTGGCTCTACGCCGGCGTCTATTCTCAAGCATATAAGTCCACGATATGGTGTGGTATGGTCTCCTCAGACTTTTATTCGTGATATTGCCATGGACTACAGCCGTCTACCTTTGTGCATAGAGGGTTGTAACGCCGATGTGGAGAAAGAGATAGAAAACCTTGTGCGGCTTGTAAGTCCATGCATTCACCACCTTGATGGTGAACAGCGTCGCCATGCGCATCTTGCTTCTGTTATGGTTAGCAATTTTGTATGTGCAATAAACGCAATGGCTCAGGATTACATGCAGGCATGCAATCTTGACTTCAGTATGTTGCGTCCGTTGGC
>OCTX012286374.1_pt1 | contig 26260 bp, 20 predicted proteins | sample 1539691 | NCBI WGS metagenome assembly OCTX01 (sample SAMN02144231, study PRJEB22623) | gut metagenome | biome: sheep rumen | host: Ovis aries | place: New Zealand
GGATATTCCGGATAATCTGGCATTATTCATACGCTCCCATTCGCAGGCGGTCGACCTCGTCCTCAGTCAGATAGCGCCAGTCGCCACGACGAAGATTCTTCTTGGTCAGACCGGCAAACTGCACACGGTCCAGTTTGGTGACCTTATAGCCCAGGCTCTCGAAGATGCGGCGCACGATGCGGTTCTTGCCCGAGTGAATCTCGATGCCCACCTGCTTCTTGTCCACAGCGTCGGCATACTGGATGTCGTCGGCCTTGATCTCGCCGTCGTCGAGGGTGATGCCCTCTGCTATCTGCTGCATATCGTGAGCGGTGACATTACGGTCGAGATAGACGTGATAAATCTTCTTCTTCAGAAACTTCGGGTGTGTCAGTTTCGAGGCCAGGTCGCCATCGTTGGTGAGCAGTAGAACACCGGTGGTATTGCGATCCAGACGGCCCACGGGATAGATGCGCTCCGGACAGGCATTCTTTACCAGATCCATCACGGTCTTGCGCTGCTGGGGATCGTCGCTCGTGGTGACATAGTCCTTCGGTTTGTTGAGCAGCACATAGACTTTCTTCTCCAGCGTGACGGGATCGTCATGGAAGCGCACCACATCGGTGCGCATCACCTTGGTGCCCAGTTCGGTGACCACCTCTCCATTAACTGTGACAACACCAGCCTGGATAAAATCGTCAGCCTCACGACGGCTGCACACACCGGCATTAGCCAGAAACTTGTTCAGACGGATGGGCTCATTGGGGTCAAAGTTCTGCTCCTTATACTCGATGCGCTTCTTCATGCTGTATTTTGCATTGGGGTCATAGTCGGCCGTATGCTGACGGAAGCCGCCTTGCGGACGCTGGCCATAGCCGCCACGCTGCTGACCATAGCCACCCTGCGGACGCTGACCATAACCGCCCTGACGCTGCTGACCATAACCGCCCTGACGCTGCTGACCGTAGCCGCCACGCTGCTGACCATAACCGCCCTGACGCTGCTGGCCGTAGCCGCCCTGACGCTGCTGACCATAACCGCCCTGCTGACGAGGCTGGTAACCGCCCTGCTGATGGGGCTGATAGCCTTGCTGTTCGTCACTCTCCTGATTGTAACGGGGACGATAGCCACCTTGCTGTTGGCGGGGCTGGTAGCCACCACGCTGCTGGCCGTAGCCGCCATTATTATAGTTATTTGTACGGGGGCGATAATTATGCTGAGGAGCCTGTGCCTGCAAACCGCCTCCGAATCCTTCCGGACGGAAACCGCTATCGTCATCCTGAATGTGCTTACTGTAATTGGGACGGTCATAACCCGCTACCGGACGCTGTCCGGTGTGGATACGGGGACGAGGTGAACGTCCTACCGGACGATACTCTTTCTGATAACCCTCACGGCTACCCTCATTCTCCATTGACTGTTGTTCGTCTTGTTTCTTCTCGTTCTCAAAATCCATAATCTAATTACTCTTTAAGTGGTTTATATGATGCCTCACGGCGTTTCTTTTTGTTTCCGGCTTCCCGGCTGAGAAGCACATTAAATGCCGGTATAGTTCCAAGGGGTAATGGCCATGAGTTCCTCTTTCACCTCATCACTGACATTCAGCGTCTGAATAAACTCATGAATGGTCTCGGCCGTCATCTTCTGATTGGTACGTGTCAACTGTTTCAGCGTCTCATAAGGGTTGGGATAGGCCTCGCGGCGCAGAATGGTCTGGATAGCCTCTGCAACGACGGCCCAAGTATTTGCCAGGTCCTCATGCAACTTTTCCTCATTAAGTATCAACTTACGCAGTCCTTTGAGCGTACTTTGGAAAGCAATCAGCGAATGTCCCATGGGCACGCCGACATTACGCAGCACCGTCGAGTCGGTCAGGTCACGCTGTAAACGGCTTATCGGCAATTTCTGTGCCAGGAATTGCAGCACGGCATTAGCGATGCCCAAGTTGCCCTCACTATTCTCATAGTCAATAGGATTCACCTTATGAGGCATCGCACTGGAACCCACCTCGCCAGCCTTGATTTTCTGTTTGAAATAGTCCATGGATATATACATCCAGAAGTCGCGGTCCAGGTCGATGATGATGGTGTTGACACGCTTCATGACATCGAAGAGACCGGCCAACCAGTCGTAGTTGGAAATCTGGGTGGTGTACTGCTCTCGCTCCAGCCCGAGTTTCTCACTGACAAAACGGTTGCCGAATTCCCGCCAGTCGTACTGCGGATACGCCACATGATGGGCATTAAAATTGCCTGTAGCCCCACCAAACTTGGCAGTGATGGGCGTATCTTTCAAGGCTCGGATCTGTTCTTCCAAACGATAGACATAGACCATAATTTCCTTGCCAAGACGTGTCGGAGACGCTGGCTGCCCATGCGTTTTTGCCAGCATGGGCACATTTTTCCAACACTCGGCATAGTCATTGAGTTGTTCTACCAGTTCCTCCAACAGAGGTACGTAGACATCGTTCATGGCTTCCTTGATAGAAAGAGGCACGCTGGTGTTGTTAATATCCTGAGAAGTCAATCCGAAATGAATGAATTCCTTGTAGTGTTCAAAGCCGCCCATCTGGTCAAGTTTCTCCTTGATAAAATATTCTACGGCCTTCACGTCGTGGTTTGTCACGCTCTCAATATCCTTCACGCGCTGGGCATCAGCAACTGTAAACTGGCGATAGATGTCGCGCAGAGGTTCAAACAATGCGTGATTGAAATCCTGAAGTTGTGGTAAGGGCAGTTCGCAGAGGGTAATGAAGTACTCTATCTCTACACGGACACGGTATCTCACCAGTGCATATTCCGAGAAATATTCGCTCAGCGGCTCTGTCTTGCCACGATAGCGGCCATCAATAGGCGAAATGGCCGTCAATACATTTAAATCCATTTTGACAAACAATACTTTTATAAAAGTCCTTTTCTATTTGAGAGTGCAAAGTTACAACTTTTTTCCGAAACTAACAAAGGGAAGTTCCAAAATTTCGAACTCCTTTCCTTAATATATACTGCGGCTCTTACATTTTCTGATAATTGGCGCTGAAAACGTCATTGTCGATTTGCAACTCCACCATCATTCCGTCCAGGTCAACCTTGCACCGTCCGGAGCCCTGTACGGTCATTTCACCAGACCACGTATAGTCTTCATGCAATTCTTGCTTAGAATAGAAAGTCACCTCGCAACCGGATGCCGTCTCCTCATACTTGCCGTGAAAGACATCCTTATACTTGCCCGTCACCGTCAGGTTCGCATGTCCGTCATCAAAGAAACTAAGTACATAGCCTAAGGCCGTCCAATTTCCGCGAAGTCCATCACCAGTTGGAGCAAACGTACCATCAGCCTCATAGTTCAGCCCCTCCGCCGTTGTCCGTACCGCCTGGTTAAAACGGGCCTTCCACACCTCGTCCATCATCACATATTGCCGTCCGTCGAAAGCCAAAGCACCATCATGATGACCCCACGTCTTCGTCAGCGTATCGTCCTCTGTCGTGATATTATAGCCATCGAGCATAAACCTTACGTCACGCTCATCATACCGAAGATAAGATTCGCCCACATCCTTGAGCACTGACCTGACCAGACGTCCATTGTCGGTAAATGTCAGGACATGGAAAAGGCCGTCCGACCTATCCTGTAGCATCCACGAATTGATCACCTTATGTACCTTAGCCTGCTCATCCTCATCGTCAGCATCGTCGCCACAGGCAGTCATCCCCAACGAGACGACGACCATCAACATATAGCGGATAAACTTTTCGACCATTTTCCAATAATTGCTTTAGGACGGTACAAATATAGACAAAAAAAGTGGAAAACGAGCACCGTTTTGCTATATTTAACAAAAAAAAGAGTCTTTCCGCAAGACTCCCTTTTGTGTGGGCGTTGACGGATTCGAACCGCCGACCCTCTGCTTGTAAGGCAGATGCTCTAAACCAACTGAGCTAAACGCCCTTATTTCTTTTAAGCGGGTGCAAAGGTACAAACTTTTTCCGAATCCACCAAATTTTTCGAGTATTTTTTATACTATAAATTAAAAGAGGCGAACAAATGATTCTACGGACGAAAAGAGGCGAACACCAAGTGCTCGCCTCTTTTTATTTACACGATTGTGGTAAATTACTTCACCTCAACAACAGCGCGACGGTTGTAAGCGAACGGATTGATGTCGTTGACGCCACCGGCAGCCTTCACCTCGATCTTGCTCTCAGCAACACCCATCTTCACCAGTTCAGCCTTCACAGCGTTAGCACGCTTCTCAGACAGAGTCTGGTTGAAGTTAGCGCTACCAGTCTTGCTGTCAGCATAACCGGTCACAACGATGGTCTTGTCGTTAGCCTTGGCCAGATCAGCCAGAGCCTGTACGTTCACGATATCCTTCTTAGAAGCGATCTTAGCACTACCCAGGTTGAAGAACACTGATACGGGTGCTGCAGCGACCTCCTTGACGGTAACAGTCTTACCGGCCTCGGGGCACTTGTGGTTCTTAATCAGGTTGTTCAGACGAGCGTTCTCAGCATTAGCATCAGCCAACTGAGCGTTAAGAGCAGCAATCTGCGACTCCGAGAGAGCCTTGATGGCGTCCACATCGGGCACCTTGTTGAAGGTAGCCTTACCCAGATTGAAGGTCAGACCGACTTCAGCATTCAACTCACGGTCGTAGTTCTCCAACTTCCAACGCTTGATGTTGCCATCAGTAGCAATACCGGCACCGAAGTCCTCGTCGTGTGCACCGAGAGAAAGGTCGAGGTTGATCATCACGCGCTTGCTCAGACGCCAAGTGTTCAGGATACCGAAGTTCAGACCCATAGAATAGGTGTTCTGAGTCATGTTGCGCGAAATGCCACCACCCAGATAGGGAATGAAGTTCCAAACACGGGTGTCGCTATAGCCACAGAACATGTTGCTCAAGTTGAACAGCACCTGCTCGTTCAGAGTCCAGTACTTCATAGCATTGGTTTCCTTGTCCTGGCTCAGGATCTGACGACCCCAGATACCGGTCAACTTCGTACGGAGACCGAGACCGGGAGTGAACCACTTACCGATGGCAACAGAAGCGCCCATGTTAGTACGGTAGCCCTTGAAAGGAGAACCCCACTTCTCACCTCCCTCGAAGAAAGAAGATCCAACAACATTAGCCTGAATGAACCAGTTGCTCCAGAAAGAGTTAGTTGCAACGCTGTACTTCAGTTCAGGTGTTTCATTCTGTGCCATACCGGCCACAGATACGCTGGCCAGAGCCAGCACCATCAAAAACTTTTTCATACAATTCTTATTAATAAAACAATAACATTATTTCGAAATTTGGTGCAAAAGTAGGTAAAAATATTTAATCGTGCAACAAAAACAGGCAAGAAAATGCATTCCGTCCCTTAAAATCTCTTAAAAAATGCTCCTTTATGCCAATTTTTAACAATTCGGCCCCCATTTCAGCCCAACATTTGTTCTATGTCGGGTTGCGGTAATATACACAAGATGGCTTTGCCGTCAGGCGTATAATTAACATTTTTGCAAGCGAACAGTTCATTGACGATATGTTCCATCTCATCGTTTGACAGCACTTGGCCATAGTCTATGGCAGTATGGCGCGCCAGGCTCAGAGCCAGCCGCTCGTGCAGTTCACGGCCTACCGTCCGCCCCTGTTCCGCCGAGTCAGCCAGTATTTGTCTGACCAGTGCCACCGGATCGATGTCCTCACTCCCGGCCGGCACACCATTAATGGCATAATTGCCTCCTCCCAGATCGCTCAAGTCGAATCCTAATGCTGTCAACTCCGGCAGGTAGTGGTTCATCATCACATGGTTGGCAGCCGACAACTGTATCACTTCAGGAAAGAGCACCCTCTGCGTACCAGCCTGTTTCTGTTCCATCAGCATCAGTTGGTGTTCATAGCGGATGCGGACATCGGCACGATGCTGGTCAATGATCATCAGTCCCGACTTTACGGCCGTCATGATATAGCGCCCTTTATATTGATAATGTACGGGCGACTTCTCCTGCAACAGATGTTCAGAACCGCCCGTCACATTGCCCTGGAAAAGTAGCGGTTCATCATTTCCTCCTGATGGAGCCTGCTGTTCATAGAGTTGCTGCCAGTCCACCGGAGCCTTCTGACGATGCGCATTAGGCGCAGTATCATAGTCAGACTTCACACTCGGCGTGCTATCGAAAGGGTTATAACTCGGATTGTACTGCACATGCGGCACCATGACCGTATCACGCTGAGGGTCGAATACCGGTATTTCCGGCCGTCCCTCCGTATCGAAGTCGATGGTCGGTACATCACAGAACTTACCAATGGCATCCTTTACCGCTGCCAGAATGATTTGCCAGATGCCCTGTTCGTTCTCAAATTTTATCTCCGTCTTGGTCGGATGAATATTTACATCGATATCTGCGGGATTCACTTCGAAATAGATGAAATAAGGCACCTGCATGCCAACGGGCACCAGTCGCTCATAGGCACTCATCACGGCCTTATGGAAATAGGCATGCTTCATAAAGCGCCCATTGACGAAGAAGAAGTCTGCCCCACCCTTCTTACGGGCCGTTTCCGGCTTGCCCACAAAGCCGGTGACCTTACAGATGGCGGTGTCTACCTCGACAGGCAACAGTTCCTGATTGAGTTTTGTGCCAAATACATCGACAATCCGCTGTCGCAGCGGACCGGCCTTCAAGTTGAGCAATTCCTGTCCGTTGCTATAGAGCAGGAAACTGATGTCCGGATAGACGAGTACGATCCTTTCGAAGGCCGTCAGGATATTATTCAGTTCCGTTGTGTTCGACTTCAAAAATTTTCGCCGGGCAGGGACATTGAAAAACAAATTGTCGACCTTGAAGTTGCAGCCCACCGGACAAGCCACCGGTTCCTGGCCGACCACCTTTGAGCCGTGTATCGTCAGGCGGGTACCTATATCGTCTGTCGTCATTCTGGTGGTCAGTTCCACCTGGGCAACGGCAGCGATGGAAGGCAGGGCCTCTCCACGGAATCCCATGGTATGCAGCGTGAACAGGTCTGCAGCCTGGCGGATTTTCGAGGTGGCATGGCGTTCGAAAGCCAGTCGGGCATCCGTCTCCGACATCCCACAGCCATCGTCGATGACCTGGATGGAAGTACGGCCGGCATCAACGATGACGACCTTAATGGTCTTGGCACCGGCATCGACAGAGTTCTCTACCAGTTCCTTAATGACCGAAGCAGGTCGCTGGATCACCTCGCCCGCCGCTATCTGATTGGCCACCGAATCCGGCAGCAATTGTATGATGTCACTCATTATTTCCTCAACTCGATTGAATGGTTCTTGCTGCGCGAAGCATCGCCACGCTGCCGCCTTTGCAGCGAAGTTCCTCCGCTACGTTTCTTCTGGGGTTTCAGCCGTGTTCCTTCCGCTTTTGGGCGCCAGTTAAATATATCCTGCTTCGACACCGGCCGCACATAGTCAAACCAAAAGAATCCTTCCAGATAGCGTTTCTCCGGCGGTATCTGCGACATCGGATACATGATGCCTTCCGGTGCTGGTGCCCAGATATAGTCCAGTTTCCGTTTGTTAAAGAACATCCTCAATTCCTCGGTCGTCATACTGATGAGTCCAACATACGAACTGTCCGACTCTTCCTCCGGATAGAACACCACCTTCACATTACCCACGGCCCGGGCCTCATGCATTTCGCCCTTCACGAAATAGGCAAACATTTCCTGCGACGACACCTGGTTGAATGCCTTGTCCTCGCGCAGTTTCTCGACCGAGAACGCCTGACTGACGACATGGGCATGGTCGATGACGGAGTCTTTCATGTAAACATTTATCTCCTCGCCCAGCAACTGCTGGTTCATGTTCCACACGATAGGATCACTATAGAGCGTCATGCAAGAGTCCTTTGTATTATAGACCAACGAGTCGCACACGGCCTGTAAGTCAATACGGTACGCGCGTACCTTATTATATCCATGCATCACCCTGTAGACAGAGTCGGTATCGATATTATAAGTGTACACCTTGAACGTGTCGGCATGCATGAACAGCGAGTCGCGCTGCGAGAAGTCAACAGCCATCGCACTGTCAGTACACATAGAGTAGCCGGTCGAATCGTTGTAATAGCCATAGTTACAATAGAGGGCGTTCCTGTTGACGGAGTCCTGATAGACCACATTGCCAAAGGCCTCGCTGACGCCCTTCATCCCGTCATACCAGATGCTGTCGCCGGTCAGTGTCCGCCCGTCGTTATTCAATATCGACCTGTTCAGCAGTTCTGCCTGGTCTTTGTCGGTACTATAGTAGCCCTGCTCGGAATAGATGTGACTTTTGCCTGACAGGATGTCAGACGGTCCTACGATATGTGCCCGCCGTGTGTTGGTATTATAAATCAGCGTATCGGTGGTCAGCGTGAATTTCTGGTTCACCATCCGTACATCATCCATAAAGAAGGCGTCCTTCGTATCCGTATGGTATTCGCCGTGGACAGAGGTAAGCGTGGTCGATTTGTCCACCAGTTTGCCCCACTCATTGTAATAGCCCACATTGTCGAGCCGGTCGAAGTGGAGGGTGTCGGTATAGAGTGTCGTGGTGCGGTTGCGCAGTACCACCTGCTTGCCAGGAGTGAACGTCTTTGCCTCCAGTGTCTTGTCGTTGCCGTCATAATAACCGAAGTCGCTGGTCAGCGAGAGGGTGTCTCCCTGTACCATCCTCACATTGCCCCAGGCCTCAAACGAGTTTGTCGGCTCATAGAAATTGGCACTGTCGCAATACAGGCGGGCCCCGTCATGCTCGAACTGCACATGGCCACGCAACACCTGGGCGCCATTATTGCGCCACTGGTCGTAGAACAACTCATCGGAATGAATCAGATAGACACGCTTGCTGTCTTCTTTCTTCTTCGACGTGGCGGGTCGCGAGGGCATCACGGCCGACACGGCAAGACAAAGCACACACAGAAGCACCATCACGATGCTTCTGCGTCCCTTTTCTATTATCGAATGTCGGTCGATTCGCAATTTCTACGGACTATTAAGACAGTCATTATCTACGGACACTTTCCGACGCTCACCGGATCCAGCCTTCGTACTCAAACTTACAGTCACGATAGTCGTCGCCAATCCTGACATAAGTGCTTTTTATCTTGCTGACCACCCAGTCGTGCAGTTTCTGCTCGCGCCGCTTTTCCAGCACCACATCTTTCATCACCTGGAAATCCTCGGTAATAGTAGCCTTATGCCCGTCGATACGGTTTTTCAGTTTTGCGATGACGCACACCGTCTTACCCCGCTGGTTGATCATGGAGAAAGGCTGTGAAATCTGTCCTACCTGCAGCGTGTCGACAGCCTTGGCCACTTCGGCAGGCAGTTCCTGCATCTGGAAGCGCGACGTCTGTCCACGCTCAGAGCGGTTGGCCATCAGCCCTTTGTTGTTGCGGGTATCCTTGTCGTCGGAAAACACGGCAACACCGTCCTCGAAGGTAAATTTCTCTGTCGTGGTCAACTGTGGCTTCAGCATAGGTGGAACATCTCCTTTGCGGATAGAGGTGGCGATGGTGTCGAGCAGTGACAGTGAGGCGTTGACGGCAGAGTCGCTCACCACCGGCTTGCGCAGTATGTGGCGCACCTTGATCTTGTCGCCACGCTTATCGATCAGTTGTATGATATGGAAGCCGAATTCCGACTCCACAATCTTCGAGATCTTCTTGGGGTCGGTCAGGTTGAAAGCCACGGCGGCAAAGGCCGGGTCGAGGGTACTCCTTCCCGTATAGTCCAATTCGCCACCCTGACGGCGCGACCCCGGGTCTTCAGAGTACATGCGGGCCAGAGTCTGAAACGATGTCTCGCCGCGGTTCACACGGTCCGTATATTCCCGCAACTCGTCTTTCACGCGGTTCAGTTCCTCCACCGATACCCTCGGTGTCTGTGTGATAATCTGCACTTCCACCTCGGTCGGCACATAGGGGATGCTGTCCTCGGACAGATCCTTGAAATAGCGGCGCACCTCGGCAGGGGTCACCGTGATGTCCTTGACCAGTTTCTCTTTCATGCGCTGAATCATCATCTGGTCACGCAGGTCGTCGTGCATCGACTGGCGTATCTGGCTGATGCTCTGCTTCCTGTACTCCTCCAGTTTCTCGCGGGAGCCAATCTGCTGAACCATATAGTCGATACGCTGTTCGATGACCGACGACACTTCCGACTCGGACACCTCGATACTGTCCAAGGCAGCCTGGTGCAAGAACAGTTTCTGTACCGCCAACTGTTCCGGGATGGCACAGTCAGGGTTGCCCTTCCAGTGCATGCCGTCCATAGCAGCCTGGATACGGGTGACCTCCACCTCGCTCTTCAGGATGGGCTCGTCGCCGACAACCCATACCACCTCGTCGACCACGCTCTGCGCCTCGGCCTCCTGTGCTCCGATGGGGCTAAATAATAAATACGAAATAAAAACTATGAGTGCACAGCGCTTCATCTCTTACGATACATTTTTTTCTTTTTACTCAGACCGCAGGTCCATGCTCATTCTTCGCATTGCTTCACTACGCTCTCGTCAATCTCTACGGGGTACCGGCGACGCAGGTCTGCCACCCACTCCTTCTCCAACTGCTCCTGATAGTCGGCGACCACCAGACCACGCACGTCGGTATAGTCCTCCGGTCCCTTTTTCAGCAGTTTGCCATAGACGGCATCGATAGGATACTCCTTCAGGTGGGTCACCGTGGTATCCTTATTGAACACGAGGCTGTCAATCAGGGCATTGTCGCCCTTCTTGAAGATACCCTTTTCCACACGGATGCGAATCACAGAGTCGCCATTGAAGGTGGTACGCAGGGCCTCTGCCCACTTGTCGAACGGCAGTTTCTTCACGCAGTCGGCCACCGCCTTCACCTGGCTCTGCTCCTTCACGTGATAGGCCATACCCTTATAGCGGGGTTCGTCCCAGGCATATTTTTTCTTGTTCTTCTTGAAAAATCGCTCCAGTCCGGCCTCGTCCTTCGCAGCCTTGTCCCACACCTGACGGTTGCTGATCTCATAGAGCAGCAGACCGTCGTGGTACTCTTGGATGAGGTATTTCAGGTCCTGGTCGTTAGCCGACAGTTCGTCAGCCTTCTGCTCCATCAGTGCTGCCTCAGTCAGAGTGCCGTTCGACTGCTCCACTATTTTCTTTACTTTCTGGTTGGCAATTTGTTCACGCAGTTCGCGCTGTTCGATGAATTTAATGATATTGTCGTGATGGAACTCAAAGGGCTCCAGCATCTTACGCTCTTTCATCAGGATGATATGATAGCCGAAAGGCGACTGCACGATGCCCGACATCTCGCCTGGCTGCAGGGCGAAGGCAGCATCTTCAAACTCCTTCACCAACTGCCCGCGCTGCACAAAAGGCAACAGTCCACCCTGCCGGGCAGACCCCGGGTCTTGCGACACCCGCTGTGCCAGTTCGGCAAAGTCGGCACCGGCTTTCAATGCCTGATAGACCGAGTCGGCACGACCCTTGGCAGCATCCCATTCCTCCTGCGATGCCTGTTGGTTGGCACGGATCAAGATATGCGCCGTCTGTATCAACCCGTCGGGACCGATCTGCTTCACCGTCTGGTCGTAGATGTTATGGGCTTCCGCCTCCACGTCCTCATCGGTCACCAACAGCGGTTTGACCTGCTGGTCGCGATACATGGCAAACTCGTCCTTAAACGACTGCAGCGTGTCATACCGGGCATCGATGGCAGCGGCCACTTTCAACTTATAGTTCACAAAGAGGTCTACATACTCCCTGACGGTCTTCTTGTCGATCACGCCTTCAGAATTATTCTTATTAAAAGAGTACTCAAACTCCGACTTCAGCACCGGCACCCCATTGACCTTCATAATCACAGGATCGTCAGAAGTCTGTGCTATAGCAGTACCGCCGGTCGTCAGCAGCATTGCAATCATCAAATACTGTTTCATCATTATCAGTCGTTCGGTCTTGAATAGTTGGGGGCTTCACTTGTGATGGTGATGTCGTGCGGGTGACTCTCCATCACACCGGCATTTGTGATGCGGGTGAAACGGGCCTCGTGCAGCCGCTCGATATTGGCAGCGCCACAGTAACCCATGCCGGAGCGCAGACCGCCTGTCAACTGGTAGATGACTTCCTGCACTGTGCCCTTGTAAGGCACACGGCCGGCAATACCTTCGGGCACCAGTTTTTTCACGTCTTTCGTGTCGGCCTGGAAGTAGCGGTCCTTCGAGCCGTGCTCCATGGCCTCCAGCGAGCCCATGCCACGGTATGACTTAAACTTACGTCCGTTGTAGATGATGGTGTCGCCGGGACTCTCTTCCGTGCCTGCCACCAGCGAACCGATCATCACGCTCGACCCGCCTGCTGCCAGTGCCTTGACGATATCGCCACTGTAGCGCAGTCCGCCGTCGGCAATGAGGGGCACGTCGGTACCTTTCAGGGCCGAGAAAACATCGTAGACGGCACTCAACTGAGGCACGCCCACGCCGGCCACCACACGTGTAGTGCAGATAGAGCCCGGACCGATGCCCACCTTCACGGCGTCGGCACCATTGTCCACCAGCATACGGGCAGCGGCACCGGTGGCAATGTTACCCACCACGATGTCGATATTCTTAAAGGCGTTCTTCGCCTCACGCAGTTTGTCTATCACGCCCTTCGAATGGCCATGGGCGGTATCGATGACGATGGCGTCGGCACCGGCGCTGACCAGGGCCTGCATACGCTCCAGCGTGTCGGTAGTGACACCCACGCCGGCAGCCACACGCAGGCGGCCTTTCTCGTCCTTGCAGGCCATCGGCTTGTCCTTAGCCTTGGTGATATCCTTATAGGTGATCAGGCCCACCAGACGGTTGTCCTTGTCCACCACGGGCAGTTTCTCAATCTTATTCTCTTGCAGAATCTGGGCGGCAGCGGCCAAGTCGGTCTGCTGGTGTGTGGTCACCAGATGGTCTTTCGACATCACCTCGTCTACCGTGCGGTCCAGCCGGCGCTCGAAGCGCAGGTCGCGGTTGGTCACGATGCCCACCAGGTGGTTATCCTCGTCCACCACGGGAATACCGCCGATATGATACTCTGCCATGATGTCCAGGGCCTGAGCCACCGTCGAGCCGCGGCGGATGGTCACGGGGTCGTAGATCATACCGTTCTCGGCACGCTTGACGATAGCCACCTCGCGGGCCTGGTTCTCTATCGACATGTTCTTATGAATCACGCCGATGCCGCCCTCGCGGGCTATGGCAATTGCCATCTGGCTCTCCGTCACCGTGTCCATGGCGGCCGTCACGAAGGGCACGTTCAGCACGATGTTGCGCGAGAAGCGCGTTTGCAACTCCACCGTCTTGGGCAGTACTTCCGAATAAGCGGGAATCAACAGGACGTCGTCGAATGTGAGACCGTCCATCACAATTCTATCTGCAATAAATGATGACATAATACAGGTTCCTTTATTTTATTGCGTGCAAAGATACGAAAAATAAGGCAAAAAATAAGGGTGAAGAGTGAAAAAAATTGCTTTACTGCCTGTTTTTTAACCACTCTTCACCTTTTCGCCCTTCGCCCATCAAATCAGTTGGCCATGTCGCTGATGAACTTAATACGCACCAGACGGATCTCGTTTTCGCTGAAGTCGGAGCCGAACTCCTCGATGGCGGCCTCCAGGTCGTCTTTCTCCTTGTCGGCAAAGTAGTCGCAGATATCGGCTACGTCGTCGGGATCCATAATTTCGTCGAGGAAGTAGTCGATGTTGATTTTATTGCCGCTGTAGAGCACGATGCCCTCCAGTTCGTCGAGCAGTTCCTCAAAGTCGATGCCCAGGGCATTGGCGATGTCGTCGAGGGCGATGCGGCGGTCGATGTTCTGCAGGATCTTCAACTTGCGCATCGAGTCCTTGGCCTTCGTGCGTACTCGCAGGTCGGTCTGCCGCTCTATCTCGTTCTCGTCACAGTAGCGCCTGATCAGGTCGACAAACTCCTTGGCGTAGGGCTGGCGTGTCTTGCCGTCGCCGACGCCCTGTATGTTTTTCAGTTCCTCGAGGGTGACAGGATATTCGGTGGCCATCTGCTCGATGGACACGTCTTGGAAGATGACATATGGCGGGCGCTCCAGTTTGCGCGACCATTTCTTGCGCAGGTCGTGGAGCATGGCCGAGAGCGTAGGATCCAGGGCCCCGGCACCGCCCTCGACGACTACCGTCTCGTCGTCGTCGTTGAACTCATGGTCTTCGACCACCATAAACGAATGGGGTTTCTTGATAAACTTCTTGCCGGCGGCCGTCACCTTCAGCAGGCCGTAGTTTTCTACTTCTTTCTTCAGGTAGCCGGCTATCAAGGCCTGGCGGATGATGGGGTTCCACAACTTGGGATCTTCATCCTCGCCCAGTCCGAAAGCCTCCAACTCCTGATGTCTATGAGCCACGATCTCGTCGGTCTCGCGGCCTTTGATGAAGTCGACGACATAGTCGCTGCGGAAGTTCTCCTTGACGGCCAGCACAGCCTGCAGCACGATGACCAGTTGGTCTTTGGCCTCAATCTTAGTGCCGGGATGCAGACAGTTGTCGCAGTTGCCGCAGTTGTCCTTGTCGTATTCTTCGCCGAAGTAGTGCAGTAGCATCTTCCGACGGCACACCGAGGTCTCGGCATAGGCTGCCGTCTCTTGCAGCAGTTGGCGGCCGATGTCCTGTTCGGCCACGGGTTTTCCCTCCATGAACTTGTCGAGTTTCTGCAGATCTTTGTGACTGTAGAAGGCTATGCAGAGGCCTTCGCCGCCGTCACGGCCGGCCCGGCCGGTCTCCTGATAGTAGCCTTCGAGCGACTTGGGTATGTCGTAGTGTATGACGAAGCGCACATCGGGCTTGTCGATGCCCATGCCGAAGGCGATGGTGGCCACGATGACGTCGATGCGCTCCATGAGGAAGTCGTCCTGCGTCTGCGAGCGTGTGCCGGAGTCCAGGCCGGCATGATAGCACTGGGCCTTGATGTCGTTGGCGCGCAGCACCTCAGCCAGGTCTTCCACCTTCTTTCGCGACAGGCAGTAGATGATGCCGCTCTTGCCCGGATGCTGCTTGATGAAGCGCACGATGTCCTTGTCGATATCCTTTGTCTTCTGCCGCACCTCGTAGTAGAGGTTGGGCCGGTTGAACGAACTCTTGAACTCGTCGGCATCGAGTATGCCCAGGCTCTTCTTGATGTCAGTGCGCACCTTGTCGGTGGCTGTAGCCGTCAGTGCGATGACCGGGGCACTGCCTATCTCGTTGATGATCGGGCGGATGCGCCGGTACTCCGGACGGAAGTCGTGACCCCATTCCGATATGCAGTGGGCCTCGTCGATGGCATAGAACGAAATCTTGCAGGTCTTCAGGAATTCCACGTTGTCCTCTTTGGTCAGCGACTCCGGAGCGACATAGAGCAGTTTGGTGACGCCGGCCTTGATGTCGGCCTTCACCTGGTCGGTAGCAGTCTTGTTGAGCGACGAGTTGAGGAAATGGGCCGTTCCCTCCTTTTCGCTCAGATGACTGATAAAGTCCACCTGATTCTTCATCAGTGCGATGAGGGGCGAGATGACGATAGCCACCCCGTCCATCAGCAGCGACGGCAACTGATAGCAGAGCGACTTGCCGCCTCCGGTCGGCATCAGCACAAATGTGTTACGTCCCTCGAGCACATTCTTGATGATGGCTTCCTGGTCGCCTTTGAATGTGTCGAAACCAAAATATTTCTTCAGGGCTCCCGCCAGATTTTTCTTGTCGGTCATAGGCTTTTCTTTGTTTTATTGTAAGTGCGACTTGTCCAGTTGCTGCTTGACATAGTCGCCGGTCACTTCAAATTTGTCAACCTTTTTCGCAGGTATCTCAAACATGGCGTCCATCATCACTGCCTCGACGATAGAGCGCAGGCCGCGGGCGCCCAACTTATACTCCATCGCTTTGTCGACGAGGGCGGTGAGGGCGTCGGGGGTGAACGTGAGTTGCACACCGTCCATCTCGAACAGTTTGACATACTGGCGCACGATGGAGTTTTTCGGTTCCACCAGGATGCGCTCCAGGGCCTTGCGGTCGAGGGGGTTCAGATAGGTCAGTACGGGCAGACGGCCGATGATTTCGGGTATCAGTCCGAACGACTTCAGATCTTGCGGCAAGACATACTTCATCAGGTCGTTCTTGTCTATCTTTCTGACATTCTGCACCGAGTTGTAGCCCACGGTGTGGGTGTTCATCCGCTGGGCTATCTTACGCTCGATGCCGTCGAAGGCTCCGCCGCAGATGAACAGGATGTTGCGCGTGTCCACATGGATATACTCCTGGTCGGGATGTTTGCGCCCGCCCTGCGGCGGCACGTTGACCATCGTGCCCTCCAGCAGTTTCAGCAGTCCCTGCTGCACACCCTCGCCGCTGACGTCGCGAGTGATCGAGGGGTTGTCGCTCTTGCGCGCTATCTTGTCGATCTCGTCGATGAACACGATGCCGCGCTGCGCTGCTTCCACATTGTAGTCGGCCACCTGCAGCAACCGGCTCAGGATGCTCTCCACGTCCTCGCCCACATAGCCTGCCTCGGTGAACACAGTGGCATCGACGATGGTAAAGGGCACATCAAGCAGTTTGGCGATGGTACGGGCCAGCAGGGTCTTGCCGGTGCCGGTAGAGCCCACCATGATAATGTTCGACTTCTCTATCTCCACGCCGTTCTTGTCGTCGGGCTGCTGCAACCGCTTATAGTGGTTGTAAACGGCCACCGAGAGGAAGCGCTTGGCCTCGTCCTGTCCGATGACATACTGGTCGAGATAGGCTTTGATTTCCGTTGGCTTGGGCACCTTGCCACCGGCCTTGTAGGCATCGCTCTTGGCTCTCTCGCCGTCCAGCCCCGACTCTTTCACAATCTTGTAGGCCTGTGTGGCACAATCTTCGCAGATATAACCGTTGAGACCCGTTATCAGCAGTTTGACTTCTCGCTCGCTCCTGCCGCAAAAATTACATTGTTTCTTCACAAATTCTCAATTCTCAATTTTCAATCCTCAATCCTTCCTCACCAGCACCTGGTCGATCATGCCGTATTCCTTGGCCTCGCCGGCCGTCATCCAGTAGTTGCGGTCGGAGTCGTTCCACACCTTCTCGTAGTCCGTGTGCGAATGGTCGGCGATGATGGTGTACAATTCTTTCTTCAGTTTCTGTATCTCGCGGGCCTCGATCTCGATGTCGCTGGCCTGGCCCTGCACGCCGCCTAGGGGCTGGTGAATCATCACCCGACTGTGGGTCAGCGCCGAGCGCTTGCCCTCCTGACCGGCCACGAGCAGCACGGCGGCCATCGATGCAGCCATGCCGGTGCAGATGGTGGCCACGTCGCTGGAGATGAACTGCATGGTGTCGTAGATGCCCAGTCCGGCATAGACGCTGCCGCCGGGCGAGTTGATATATATGCTTATGTCCTTGCCCGGGTCGGCAGAGTCGAGATAGAGCAACTGGGCCTGCAGTGTGTTGGCCGTATAGTCGTCGATCTGCGTGCCGAGGAAGATGATGCGGTCCATCATCAACCGGCTGAACACATCCATCTGGGTGACGTTCAACTGTCGCTCCTCCAGGATGTAGGGGTTCAAATACTGGGCTTGCGCCTTCATCACATCGTCGAGCACCTGGCCGTTCAGACCGAGGTGTTGTGTAGCATATTTTCTAAAGTCATTCATAGTCCTAACTTGTTTTTTATAGTCTGAAAGCAGGGCGTCGGATGTCTGCCGCCGCTTTCTAAATACAAAATTACAAAAAAAAGTCGAGATGCAAAAACATCCCGACCATTTTTTTTGGTTAAAGAATTATAATCGTCCCTTTTTTATCCCTGCATCATCTTGTTGAACTCGTCGAGGGTCACCTCTTTCTTGTTCAGTTTCACCACACCCTTCAGGGCATCGGTCAGTTTCTTGTCGATGGCGCGCTCGACGAAGTTCTCCACGTTCTCGCGCTTCTTCAACTGCTCCTCGGCATAGTTGTCGAGCACGTCCTCGGGCACGTTGCTCATGCCGTACTGGGCAAACTGGGCGCGGATGGCCTCCTTAGCCACGGCCTTCAGGTCGGCATCTTCCACCTTCACCTGAGTGGCGCTGACGAGTTGTTCCTTGATCAGGTGCCACTTCAGTTCCTTGACGGAGCCCTCGTAGTTCTTCTCCACGAAGTCTTCGCCCTTGTCCTTGTTGTTCTGCAGCATGACGCGCTTCAGCAGGGCATCGGGGAACTGCAGGTCGCCCACCTTTTTCTCCACATAGGCACGGACGTCGAGCAGGAACTTATAGTCGCTGTTCACTTCCAACTGGGCCTTCAGCCCGTCGGCGATACGCTGGCGGAAGTCGGCCTCGTCTTTCACGCCCTCACCGAAGACACGCTCGAAGAGTTTCTCGTCGACGGCAGCGGGCTGGAAGTGGCGTATCTCGGTGATCTGGAACGAGAAGTCGCTCTCCAGAACCTTCACCTGCTCCTTGTCGACCTTCAGCAGGGCAGCCACCTCGGCATCGTTGTCGGGATAGGCTTTCTTGGGGTTGAAGGTGATGATGTCGCCGGGCTTGGCACCCTCGAACTTCTTCTTCTCCTCTTCACCTTTTATATATGAGGGCATGATCATGCCACCCTCGGTGGTGATGCCGCCTTCCAGGGTGTTACCCTCGGCATCGAGTTGGCGCAGGTCGCCTTTCAGCGTGTCGTTGCCGCTCCACTCCTGGGCCTCGACGAACTCGCCGGCCTGCGAGGCGTACATCTGCACCTGGTCGTCGAGCAGTTTGTCGTCCACCTTGATGCTGTAATAGTCAATCTTGTCTTTGGCGGTCAGTTCGGCCGTGAACTCGGGGGCCACGGCGATATCGAACACGAACTCGAAGGGACCGTCGCCCTGCAGGTCCTGCGGCTGCTGCTTCTCCTCGTTGGGCAGGGGCTCGCCCAGCATGTGGATCTTGTTCTCACGGATATACTCGTAGAGTTTCTCACCCAGCACGCGGTTCACTTCGTCCACCTTCACGGCCGTACCGTACTGCTTCTTGATGAGACCCATGGGTACCATGCCCGGACGGAAACCGGGCACCTGGGCCTTCTTGCGATAGTCCTTCAACTTCTTGTCTACGGCCTCCTGATAGTCTGCCTGCTCAATGGTGATGGTCATCAGGCCATTGATCTTGTCGGCACTTTCAAACTTGATATTCATCTTTTGGATTTACTATTTAACAATTTACTATTTACTGTTTATTGATCTATTTGGCCATTTAACTATTTGCCATCCAGTCATCATGCGTCAATTTGGGGTGCAAAGGTACTCATAAAAGCCGTAAATCTTGCACGATTACGATTTTTTAACGCAATTGCGCTAGCAAAGACAATTGTTTCTGCCCGATGCAAGACAAACTGGCTGCGGAAGCAGAAAGCCGGGTGGCCGACCATGCCGGACTGACCGAGGAACAGTACCTACTGGGCCTCTTCCGCCTCTTTCTGCCTGCGCTCCTCTTCCAGCACCTGGAAGTCTTTCTGGCGGAGCACGAAGGAGTCGGTCAGGTAGTTCTTGCGCACAATCTGGTTGGAAGCCAGTTCCTCAGGGGTGCCGTGAAAGAGGATGCGGCCCTCGAAGAGCAGGTAGGCACGGTCGGTAATGCAGAGTGTGTCCTCGACATTATGGTCGGTGATGAGGATACCGATGTTGCGGTCCTTCAGTTTCCAGACGATGAACTGGATATCCTCTACGGCGATGGGGTCGACTCCGGCGAAGGGCTCGTCGAGCATGATAAACTTGGGCTCGATGGCCAGACAGCGGGCAATCTCGCAGCGGCGACGCTCGCCGCCGGAGAGTTGGTCGCCCTTGTTGCGGCGCACCTTCTGCAGGCGGAACTCCTTGATCAGGCTCTCTAGTTTCTCCAACTGGTAGTCGCGTGGCTTGCCTGTCATCTCGAGCACGGAGAGGATATTGTCCTCTACCGACATCTTGCGGAAGACCGACGGTTCCTGGGCCAGATAGCCGATGCCCCGGCGGGCCCGCTTGTAGACCGGGAAGTCGGTCACCTCTTCGTCGCCCAGGAAGATATGGCCGCCATTGGGCAGCACCAGACCCGTGGTCATATAGAAAGAGGTGGTCTTGCCGGCACCGTTAGGTCCGAGCAGTCCGACAATCTCGCCTTGCTTCACCTCGAAACTCACGTCGTTGACCACCGTGCGCTTGCCGTATCGCTTGATCAGTCCCTCGGTGCGCAGTACGATAGATTCTTGTTCCATACCAGACTTATTTACGGTGCAAAGGTACGAAGAAGAATCGAGAAAGGAGAAAGGAGAACGGAGAATTATAATTATTTCACGTAAGAATGCTGACATTTGAAAGATATTTTGTACCTTTGCACCCAAAGAAACGACTCGATTATGCTCTTAACGAAATGGCTGACCACCTTCGGTCGCTACCTGATGCTGATGGGGCGCACATTCGCTGTGCCGGAGCGGTTCAGGATGTTCTGGAAACAATATGTGAAGGAGATGTCGCAACTGGGTGTCGACTCGATAGGCATCGTGTTGCTCATCTCATTCTTCATCGGTGCCGTGATCTGCATCCAGATGAAGATGAACATCGAGAGCCCGTGGATGCCCCGCTGGGTGGCCGGCTATACCACGCGCGAGATCATGCTGCTGGAGTTCTCGTCGTCGATCATGTGTCTGATCCTGGCCGGCAAGGTAGGTTCGAACATCGCCTCGGAGATAGGCACCATGCGGGTGACACAGCAGATCGACGCCCTGGAGATTATGGGTGTCAACTCGGCCTGCTACCTCATACTGCCCAAGATACTGGGCCTGCTGACCATCATGCCCTTTCTGGTCATCTTCTCCAGCGCCATGGGCATTCTGGGGGCCTACGGCACGGCCTACATCGGACATATCATGCCGCCCGACGACCTGACACTGGGCCTACAGCACAACTTCGTGCCGTGGTTCCTGTGGATGTCGATCATCAAGAGCCAGTTCTTTGCCTTCATCATCAGCAGTGTGCCAGCCTTCTTCGGCTACACCGTCGAGGGCGGCTCGGTCAATGTAGGCAAGGCATCGACAGATGCCGTCGTCTCGTCGAGTGTGCTCATCCTGTTCAGCGACGTCTTCCTAACACAACTACTGTCATGATTGAAGTAAAAGACCTCTATAAGAGTTTTGGCGACAAGGAGGTGCTGAAGGGCATCTCGACCGTTTTCGAGAACGGCAAGACGAACCTCATCATCGGCCAGAGCGGGTCGGGCAAGACGGTGCTGATGAAAAACCTCGTGGGACTGCTCACGCCCACCAGCGGACAGGTGCTCTACGACGGGCGCGACTTCGTCAGGATGTCGAAGAAGGAGAAGGTGATGATGCGCCGCGAGATGGGCATGATCTTCCAGAGTGCCGCCCTGTTCGACTCGCTGTCGGTGCTGGAGAACGTGATGTTTCCGCTCGACATGTTCTCGTCGATGACGCTGCGCGAACGGCAGCAGCGGGCCATGGACTGTCTGGACCGCGTCAACCTGGTGGGGGCTGAACAGAAGTTCCCAGGCGAGATCAGCGGCGGCATGCAGAAGCGTGTGGCCATCGCACGCGCCATCGCCCTGAACCCCAAATACCTGTTCTGCGACGAGCCCAACAGCGGACTGGACCCGAAGACGTCGCTCGTCATCGACGAACTGCTGCACAGCATCACCCGCGAATTCCAGATGACCACCATCATCAACACCCACGACATGAACTCGGTGATGGGCATCGGCGAGAACGTGATCTTCATCTACGAGGGGCACAAGGAGTGGCAGGGCGTGTCGGCCGACATCATGGGGTCGACGAACAAACGGCTGACCGACTTCATCTTTGCCAGCGACCTGCTGAAGGAGATGCGCCAGGCGGTGACGCATAAGAGTTGAGAGTTGAAAAATTGAAAATTGAAAGTTGAGGGTTAATGCAGTGGACAGATCGGATACGGCAGGTGAAGATATGGCTGGTGGTGGTAGCAATAGCCATCACGGCCACCTCGCTCTATGTGTCGCACCGGCTGGTCAACGACCTGCAGACCGAAGAGCGCACGAAGATGGAAATCTGGGCCGAGGCCATGCGCGTATTTACCGAAGCCGACGAGCAGACCGACCTCTCGCTGGTGTCGAAGGTCATCGAAGGCAATAACACCATACCCGTAGTGGTAGTCGACAACGAGGGTAACGTGCTCGACTACAGCAACATCGACGACACCACCGACCTGGCTCGACGCTTCCTGACCGGCAGCGACTCCATACGCATCAGTCCCTATCAGGTGCTCTGCTACCAAGAGTCGACCATGTTGAAACGGCTGACGCAATACCCCTACTGGGCGCTGGGCATCGTCACCATCTTCGGCATTGTGGCCATCTTCGCCCTGCTGGCATCGAAACGTGCCGAACAGAACAAGGTGTGGGTGGGACTGTCGAAAGAGACAGCCCACCAACTGGGCACCCCCATCTCGTCGCTCATGGCATGGGTAGAAGTGCTCAAAGAGACCTACCCCGACGACGAGATGATACCCGAGATGTCGAAAGACGTGAAACGGCTTGAACGTATCGCCGAGCGCTTCTCGAAGATCGGCTCACGGCCCGAACCCGTCAACACGCGGCTCAACGAAGTGCTCGACCGCGTCATCGAATATATGGACAAGCGCACCTCGCAAAAGGTGGCCATCAAGGGCCACTACCCCGACCATCCCGTAGTGGTCAAGATCAACGCCTCGCTCTTCGAATGGGTCATCGAGAATCTCTGCAAGAACGCCGTCGATGCTATGGAGGGCGGCAGCGGCAAGATAGACCTCTGGCTGCTGGAGGAAGACGATGTCGTGGCCATCGAAGTGGCTGACAGCGGCAAAGGCATCCGCAAGAAAGACGTGAAGAACGTGTTCCGGCCGGGCTTCACCACCAAGAAACGAGGCTGGGGCCTGGGCCTCTCGCTGGCCAAGCGCATCGTCGAGGAATACCATAAAGGGCGCATCTACGTCAAAGACTCCGAACTGGGACGAGGCACTACCTTCCGCATCGAACTGAAGGCAGCAACCTGAAGCCGCATCATCAAGCAGCGGCTTCAAGCAGCAGCCCAAACGACCGTCAAGACATAACCGAACAAAAATGTGACATAGACAAAAGCAAGTTTGAAAAATAATGAGTACCTTTGCATCCAGATAGAATATATGAAAACGAATATTCAATAACCAAAAACGCAACATGAAACGTAAGACTATCCTCGCTGCCCTCGCCATGGCAGCACTGGGACTCAACGCCCAGAAACCGATGACCGCCCCTGCCGGCGGCAAGGCTATTAGTGACGAACTGATCGGCATCTTCTTCGAAGACATCAGCAGCAGTGCCGACGGCGGACTCTATGCCGAGTTGATACAGAACGGCTCCTTCGAGTACAATCCCGCTGAGCGCGACGGCTGGGGACCGGGCACTGCCTGGAAGACCATCCGCCCGGGCCACTCGCTGGGCAAGGTGGAGATACGCATGGACAGCCCCATCCACCCCAACAACCCCACCTACATGCGGCTCCACACCGAGCGCGTCAAAGAGTACTACGACTATGCCGGATGGAAAGGCTTCGGACTGCAGAACAACGGTTTCGAAGGCATCAGCGTCAAGGCACAGGCCAACTACGACTTCTCGGTCTTCCTGCGCAACAGCGGGACGGCCAAACAGGTGCGCATCGTGCTGGCTGCCCCTCAGGGCAAAGGCAAGGACCCGAAAGTGCTAGCCGAGACCACGCTCGACGTGAGCGCCGCCAACTGGCAGAAATACGAGGCCACGCTGACTGCCGCCGAGGACTGCCGCGATGCCAACCTGCAGATACTGGTGCAGACCCCCGGCGACCTGGACATCGACATGGTGTCGCTCATGCCACAAGACACCTATAAGGGACACGGGCTGCGCAAAGACCTGGCCGAGGCCCTCGAGGCCCTGCACCCGAAATTCATGCGCTTTCCCGGCGGATGTGTGGTGCATGGCGGCGGCGACGGATTCTGGGACACCTACCGCTGGAAGACCACCATCGGCCCGAAAGAGCAGCGCCGCGGACTGAAGAACACCTGGGGCTACCACCAGTCGATGGGACTGGGATACTACGAGTACTTCCAGTTCTGCGAAGACATGGGCATGCAGCCACTGCCCATCCTGCCCTGCGGCGTCTCCTGCCAAGGCACCAACGGCGGCTGGGGCATGAAGACACAGGCACAGGACGTGGTGCCCATGTCGGAGATGGACGAGTGGGTGAGCGAAGCCATCGACCTGATTGAGTGGGCCAACGGCGACCCCGCCACCAACAAATGGGCAAAGATGCGCGCCGAGGCCGGCCATCCGAAACCCTTCAACCTGAAATATCTGGGACTGGGCAACGAGGAGAAAATCACACCCGAGTTCGCCGAGCGCTTCCGCTATATATATAATAAGGTGACAAAGGCCCATCCCGAAATCATCATCGTCGGCACGGCCGGTCCCGGATCACACCCGGGCAACCCCGACTTGGAGAACGGGTGGAAACTGGCCGACGAACTGGGTATGCCCATCATCGACGAGCACTACTACGAGCCCAACAAGTACTTTCTGGAGAAACGACAGTACGATGCCTATCCGCGCGACCGCAAGACAAAGGTCTATCTGGGCGAATATGCCGCTAAGGACAAGAAACTCATCGACGCCCTGGCCGAGGGGCTCTACCTGCTTCATGTAGAGCGCAACGGCGACGTGGTGTGCATGACCTCCTACGCCCCGCTCTTCGCCAAGAAGAACGCCACCAACTGGAACCCCGACCTGATCTACTTCGACAACGAACGGCCCTATCTGACCTGCAGTTACTATGTGCAGCAGATGTTCGGACAGTCGGCCGGACAGTACTACTATGGCGACTGCGTGACCTTCGAGGGCGATGCCGCCGGCACCATACAACCCGTGGAGAAGAGCAACTACGGCCAGTCGGTGGTGCTCAACACCCAGACACGCCGCCTCTATGTGAAACTCTGCAACGCCGGTGGCGAGGCCAAGACGGCCAAACTCGACCTGTCGCGCTTCCGCTCGATGAAGAAGACGGCCACGAAGACTACTCTGGCCGGAAAGGCTGACGACGAGAACAACTACGAGCAACAGCCCATCGCACCGCAGACGGAGACCATCAAGGCCGACAAGAAGGCCACCATCGAACTGGCCCCCTACTCCTTCGTGATGCTCGAGTACACTCTCTGACACCCATTGCACACTATTGTTGCGGCTGTGCAAAAACGAGAAAAAATGAAGCGTTTTTGCAAAAAAGTTGGCAGTTTCCATATGATTTTGGAAAAATTTGTATAACTTTGCAGCCGCAAAAATAGTGTGTATGTGTAGTCTTGAGAGATATGAGATTGATTTAAAGGCACTTACCGAGGACATTACGCCCTTGGAATGGCATCTGGACAATCAATTCTTTGATTCTGTCGATGACAATCAGGTGCAGAGCGGCTCGTTGCACGTGTCGGGGTCTATACGCAAGGCTGTCGGCTTTTTTGAACTGCTACTGCACGTTGAAGGCACTGTTCAGGTACCATGCGACCGCTGTCTGGACATGATGGACCAGCCCATAGCGACCGACCTGCGTCTGATAGCGAAACTGGGAACTGAATACCACGAAGACGATGACATCATCACCGTCGACGAGCACGATGGCGTGCTCAAGACGGCTTGGTTCATCTACGAGTCGATAGTTCTGGCGGTACCCATCCAGCACGTTCATCAACCTGGCGATTGCAACGATGCTATGATGCGAGTGCTCGAAGAGCATTCGGCTGCCCGAAGCAGCGATGCGGACGCCAGCAAGACCATTGACCCGCGATGGAGCGCACTGTTGAAGTTGAAAGAGTGAAAGACTCCGGATACAAAAAGCAAATAAAAAAACAGCAATTAAATAGTAAAATTACTAAATTGTAAACAAATAGTAAATCGTAAATAATTAAATTGTAAATAACAATGGCACATCCTAAAAGAAGACAATCAAACACCCGTACGGCCAAGCGTCGTACACACGACAAGGCTGTAGCACCTACACTCGCAGTATGCCCTAACTGTGGCGCTTATTACGTGTATCACACCGTTTGCCCCACCTGCGGCTACTATCGCGGCAAGGTTGCTATCAAGAAGGACGAAGAGGTTGCTGAATAATGGGTAAGATTAACGCGATCATCACCGGCGTCGGAGGCTACGTGCCCGATTATGTCCTCACCAACGAGGAACTTTCGCGCATGGTCGACACCAACGATGAGTGGATTATGACGCGTGTCGGAATCAAGGAGCGCCGAATCCTCACCGAAGAGGGTCTCGGCACT